>Ga0065711_1000324_pt1 | contig 72675 bp, 36 predicted proteins | sample Hoacrofraction12_FD_59098 | JGI IMG/M metagenome (GOLD analysis project Ga0065711, IMG submission 59098) | Hoatzin crop microbial communities from Cojedes, Venezuela - Epithelial fraction 12 v2 (version 2) | ecosystem: Host-associated > Birds > Digestive system > Esophagus > Crop | place... | reverse complement strand
GTTGGATAAAATGGAAAAGATAGTTACTTCACAGTAATGTTACATCTCCTCTCTCATATGCTTCAGAACATACAGGCTGGGAAAATCATTGTGTCCTCCAGCCTATAACACAGTACAGAAGAACATATAAACAAACCTTATTCATTGCTAGAAATATTTTTTGTGTCATCTGGGAAAGCTGAATTTCTCTTTGAGTGGCCTTACTCTGGTAACAAGAAAAGACAGTTAACATTTATTCATATGTTGTACTGATTAGGAAATATCTCTACAAACACAAGTTACTTAGAAACAGCAAGTCTGAAATAGGAGAAAACACCAAGAGAAAAACAAGCTGTAAATACATTTCAAAAGTGTGTTTGTTTTTTTCCTTTTTCTTTTCTTGACTAGCACCATCTGTACACAATAAAGTATGAACATAAATGTTTGGATAATAAAGATTTGCAAGGCACTTAAACAGTTTTTCTGGATAGGTTTTCTTTTAATGAACCTTTCAATGGAAGTCCTACAACCACCTTTCCTCCTCCCTCAGCTAATGCAGGGAAAGAAGTGTCTTCTGCCAGCAGTTCTTATTTACAGACATGTCCTTAAAGGTTCCTCAAAGTGCTCTTTTAGGCTAAGCGAATCAACAACCTTATATCTCCATTTTTCATGCTCCTCCTGTTTTTTTTAATGCTGCTCTTCTGTATAGTATAGCAAATCTCTCATACACACAGTTGAGACTTGACTCAAACCTTCATCCTCATTCTGTTGTCTTTGGGATGCTATTCAGAAGGGAAAAGGAGGATGGTAGAGATGTGCATTGAAGTTCCCTTGAGGTTCATACTTTATCGGCGTCTAGAGGTGATGTCAAAACAGGTGATCATCATGAGATGGGCCTTGCAGAAGTTGACACGGTTTTCCAAACGCTCAGTCACACATTCCAGGGCCTCCAGGTATTCCAGAGAATCCAGCTCAAACACCTGCTCCAGATCAACTGTGGGAATGAAAACACACAGGTAGGAAAAGCAGACAAAACCCAGTGCTGGGTGGTGGGAGAGACAGAGCTAATTCCAGTCTTCAAACCCATCAGGACTGTACAGAATCATTGAATCATGAAGGTTGGAAAAGACCTCTAAGATCATAAAATCAAATGGTCAACCCAACACCACCGTGCCTGCTAAACCATGTCCTGAAGTGCCACGTCTACATGTTTTTTGAGCACTTCCAGGGATGGTGACTCCACCACTTCCCTAGGTAGCCTGTTAAATGTATACAACATTATCTCTGCCTTGCCATTGTCATTAAAAGTTGCCTTTTCTGTTTAGTGGCTATTGAAATGGCACAGTGGCTTGCTGATAGTGAAAAATACTGTGAAGATTGCATTGAATACTTTCCTGAGTGATACGCTCTGCTGTGCTCTGCAGTACTGCAGATGCCTTTTGCCACATTCCAATACCTTCAAGTAAATGTTGAATGCTAAGCATGTGCTGACTCTCTCACACGTTCTGCTGACAAGGAAGAGATTTAAATATGTGCTCTGCCCTGAGTGGGCAAGTCCTTTGCTGAATTCAGAACTCGGAATTAGAAATCAACCTCCAACCTCCTTGCTTCTCACACCTCTCCCTGTTCCATGTGATTCTCACTAGACCACTCAAGAGTGGCAAGGGAAGGCGTACACATCAATCACGCCAACATAGGTGTTTGCACTCTGCCAGAGACCAGCTGGCAGCAGCTTCCGTGGAAGCCGAGTGTGAGACACGTTGTCTGAACCAGCACTTTCCATCTTATCTGGTCCCTGAGGTCTGTGCCGTCCTTGAGGCTTTCTGCATTTATCACACTAGAATCAGAAGCAAAGGCATCACACAGTAAGCAGACGGCAATGTATGGCAAATTCTCTGCTCCGTTTAAATCTGTCCTTTTTACCTCTCTTCCTTAAGAGCATTCCTGAAACGTACACTGTGGTTGTTTTGCAGGATGTACCAATCTAGTGCTAACTTATGGCAGCTGTCAAAGGAAGAGTTAGGATGCTTTAAGAGAACACACCAGCCGACCTCCTTTTGCCACCTGCAATTATCCTAAGTAAACTGAAAATCATTTTTTTGTATAGGACTCTTTGATATGAACTTGTCTGCTTGCTAATACTAAAAATTGTTGTACAATTACTGCAATAGTCTTTATCTGTTTTCCTTTGAGGTGTTGAGGTCCTTCTTCATTTGAATGTGAATGCCCTTTAAGCTCCCTGAACTTTACACATCTATAGTTATAAAAAATGGGTCAAATTCATTTTTCATGTAAGCCCACTGGTGCCAAGGGACAGGTTTGCTCCACAGTGTTATTTTGTGGTAGAAGAGCAGATTTATAATATAGCTCATAAGTCTGAGTGATCTGAGGCCCAAAAAAAAAAAAATCTCATTTTCAGGAGCTGTGGACTGAAGCGCGTGAACGTTAATCTACCAATAGCAATATTCGCCACTGCAATGCTCTTCTATTTCAACGTTCAGCTCTCAGGCAAAAAGGATTGTTCAGTTCTACTGTCAACATTTAATAAGAATTATAGGGACTAGTTCTAGAAATACAGTCAATCTAAAACTTGCCCTTAGGTCATACGTCGGTTCATTTTAGTTTACAAACACAGGAGCCCACATCTCATTCTTAGCAAACATTTCTGCTCCCCTCCATCCCCCGCCGTGAAATAAACCAAAGAACTCCTATGAGTCCAGGCAATAAAATGATGTCCTTACATTCACTGAGCCATTTATTAGGATCCAGCATCAGGTACTGTTTGGTCACCTCCAGTTCTCTCATTAACCACTCGTACTTGGCCTTGACCTCAGCAATTCTCTGCTGGCGATGCTCCAGGATTTTCAGCTTGGCATTGAAACATATCACGTCCTGCCAACCAGGGAAAAGGAGCAGGGAAGGAATAGGTGAAGAGAAGAAGAAATACCCAGATCCATTCATTCAAATGATCTTCCAGTCAATAATACTGACAATGAGCCATTGACTGTGCAATTGTATGAATCATTCCATGAAATCATCAGTCATCTGTTTTATTTTTATTGCTTTTGTTTGCTTTTAATGTTTTCCATCAGTGAGCTTTAGAGAGTTTGCAATGATAGTTAATAATAAACCATAATAATTAATAACAGGCAGCATCTTGAAATCAGATTAACTGTAGTGAAACATTTCTGGTTTTTGTCACCAGAATTTTGGCTAAGAAAATCTAAGCTCTTGGGAGAAGGAAATCCATTGCCTGCTGTATTAAAATCCTACATACATCTCTGTGATTGGTGTATAAGAAATACAGTAGTCATAAAATAAGCAAACCGGTAGCAATATAAAATTTAAAGCATCCTTAAACAAAGGGAATATGTTATGAAAAGCTCTAGCAATTCACAATCACTAATAAAGAAGATATATTTTCTGTAAAGATATGGGGCACAGTAACGGCACAGGGTGCAGTGCTGTCTGTAGACACCCAGCCTGGCCTTGCAGGGCTTCTGAGAGGTGGCAGCCATCAAGATGTGCAGTAAGTGAGCCCACAGTGAGGGCTGTGCTACCCTTGCTAGTGGGAAGCACTCCCAGTGCCAGAACTATCCTCCTCCAAGCCTGTGTGAAGGTCTCAACACTATTCTGCCTTCTGCTCTGTAGACAAATCTGCTCTGTGGGTGAAGTCCAGTGGAAACACGACCCTAACAACTGATGTTATTCTCCATACAAAATCACATCTGAGAACATCACAAACAACGTAACAAAGTGACAGGAGCTAGGAAGAAAAAGTGCGTTAAAATAATAATAAAGCCTATACCCACAGTTACTCTAAAATTGGTGCCATTCCATCAAATTCAGATACTCTTCCCAGTCATACCTCTCAAGGCCTGACCTTTACAATTCCCTGATCTTTTTGTAAATTTGGAGGCCTGAGGTTAGCAGGAACAACTCTGTAAGAGAGTAGACGTTAGCTGCCCTGAGAACAATACCACCAAAGCATTGAGGCACCATTGCTGCCCTGAAAAATAGATGTGACAAGATGCTGGAGCACAGGAACCACCAAGGCTATAAGCAAGAGGCAAAAATGCAAGGTACCAATGTCTGTTAGCTGTTAGGGAAGAAGGCATAACTTGAGTCATAACTGCTCTTAAATGAGATAACAGATATTGCTGCCCGGTGAACTAACCATATATGATACTATGCATTTCTGATGGCATAATCTGAATTCCCCCTCTTACACCCTCCAGGAGGAGGGAGACAGGTTACATGGATTGCACTCACCTTGCTGTCCCCACCTCGTCGCCGCTGCAGCCTCTCCACATCATCTATCTCATAGACTTTGATCTCAAAAGGCTCCCCCAGCCCCCTCTGCCCACTTCGCAGGGGCCCATCCACCCAGCGGACCCCGGAGCTGCTGGCAGGCTTCCTTGCTGGGGAAGCAGTATCAAGTGATAAAGCTGGAATAAGCCTCCGTCTCTGTGAACCTGCAAAGGCAGAAATTGCCATTTCATGTTAGCACAGTTGATGCCTCTTCCATCTGCTCTGTCTGCAGAGATGTCTACAAACTATATATATTCAGCCTTCTTACACACAGAAGAAAATGGAGTGAAAACCCATGGAAGCCATGGAAGTGGGGGTGAGCTGTAGCTGCGATGTGCTGTATCCACTCACCAGGAGTCAGATCCTCATGTGTTCTTTGGTGCCTGACTACATGAACTGATCCTCAGAAGGCACATGTACTCTAAAGTTTCCAGAGCTTCTGCCTGCTTCCCTTCACTCAGGTCTTGGTGTGTACAGGTGTGCCAACGAAGGACCAGAGCAGCGGGCTGGAACTGGTCTAGCTTTGCTTTCCTGTCTCTTTACTGATACTGGCTCTTACAGCCTAAGGACAAGCATTAGCCAGCCTCTGCATAGACCATCTCTGGAGGAGATATGGTTTTGGTTTTTTATAATCACAGAACAAAAAGCACTCTGATACCCAAGTTCCTTTACTATGCTGAGGTTGAGTGCCAGTATACCACCACCTAGTGCTTTGTATAACACCACTGCAGGCTGGCTAGAGCAGTAAAAACAGTAGAAAGGACAAAATGCCTGCAGTAAGTACATCCGAGCTTGGTGGTTGCCAGCAGAGTTGCATTAGCCTTGTCTCTGTTCAGTAGACATTCTTCTAAAATATTTCCCCCTTATGGTGCACTGGTGACGGGCAAGGCAGCAGTAAGAACGGCGAGGTGGCAGAAGGGTTAGTCACTGTGCTTCAATACCAGTGCTCAGGCACACCCACCCTGCTTTACAATACCAGCACAGTGGATGGGAGCACAGAAACAGCTGAAAATGTACCATGGCTGACAAAGCCTATGCCATGTGGAAAGCATCTGCCACCTGAGTCGCCAAGTCAGGGCCTAAGGTAACGCAAGGGAGAAAGAGTACGTCACCAGCCCGACGGCAGCGGTAAGGAAGTTGAGCACGTGGGTTGTTATGAGAAAGAACAGACACACACAAAAAAGAGAAACAACTGGTTACATTTCCTTGCTTGGTTTAGTACAATCAGAGGAATGGCTGGGTTTTTTAAAAAAAAGTTTTGTGGCTGACAGCTCCTGCAGGGTCTCCCCTAGGAGACAGAAGGAATAGAGGGATGGGAGAAACCGAAAACAAAAACTGGAGCCAGCAAGTTTGAATGAAACTATTAACTGACTGTCTTGGCTGCAAGAACAAAACTGATGCCAGCAGGGAAGGGAAGCAGAATGATCATGCAGACTTTATTTTAAAAACAAGATAAAATCATTCAGAGGAATCTCCAGCACTACATCTATTGAAACTTGAATGTAAATAGCTTCGACATGTTTGCCAACTTGGTGCTTCAATGAAAGCCAAAAGAACAAAAAAAAACACAAAAAATATCTATTGATTGCCTAGTTTTTTGATTTGCAAGGAACAAAGCATTGTCTAGTTTCAATCATGGGAGTGTTTCTCTGCTGACTTTGCGAACTATCACATCTTATCCCATTGATTTCTGAGTGCAGCAGTCTGTGCTAGAAGCCAGCTGTTAGTAACCAGTAATTAACCTGTAAATGCTAGCTCTGCAATGGATGAGAATGGTCTATCTTGCATTCTATCTGGAAAGCCTAGTCTACAGAACTTTTATTTGAATGCATCTGAGATAGCTCTATGCAAGAAAAGCAGAGCACAGCCAAGGCGGATAGACAGGGAGCTCTGCAAGGTCCCTTTACACCAAACGGCCTAAGTCTGGACTGCTCACCCTGTGACACCTATCGTAGCTCTATTTACTACTCAAACTGCAGCCCAGCAAAAAAGCCCATGCCAGAACAAACACAGTCTTACAAATACCAGCAAGTAGGAGTTATTTTAGACCTGAGGTACCAGGTATTGGAAGTCAATGTCAGCACTCACTTACCTTGAATGCATTTCAGTTAATCTCTAGATTAAACTGCCCGATCAAGAGAAGACTCAGATCTTGATAAAAGGAAAAGCAAGACCTGACCCGTTACCATAGTTAAAAAGTGACAACAACACGAGAGACACAGTTCAGGAAGACCCCAACAAACTGCAATGCTAAGGGCAGCTCTTGTCAGCATGCTAGAGAAAGGCAACAAAATGGCGAGAGCAGCTGCTACCTGAAGGGAGGCGAGACAGGGTGGTGGACTATTAAGTTTTGTTACATGCAGGGAGAGATCCTGCAATGGGCTCAGCCCCTCCTGGGAAACGACCCTCCACTTGCTTAGATGTAAAGGGCACTGAGTACATCCCTAGCGTCACTCAAGACCAAAAGGATTTAGGCATTAAATACTTTTTAAAATACTTTTTAGGTTTTGGCCATGGTGTCTCACAGGAGCAGTCTTTCAAATTTTGGCTGAGTGTATAAACGATCTCTTTCCTATCTTTGCTGCTCATCAACTTTTGGAGCCAGCAAACATGTACAAGCATCAGATCTGACCTCCTGTGTAATGCAGCTCAGTGCTGCTACTTTTTTTTACTTTGTATCCCACATTGATGGTCACATCTTCTTTCACGCCATGCCCACAGACTAGCTCTAGCATTTCAAAGAAGCAGCTGAGCAGACTGGAAATTCCTGCTGTACAGCTGTCCCACGCATGGCTGAACTATGACTAAGGTAGTGCCTTTTTCTGTGATGTTTGATTTTCTTCCTTTTTTCTTGACTGTTTCTTTTTTCCCCACTGTGGCTGTTAACACCACCTACCTGTGTAATGGGGCACTTTTAGACCATCCCCGCTGGAAGAACTGCCCCTCCAACCAGAGCCAAAGACCAGGTCTGAGATGCTCTCAGAATGCAGGGGGATGGCTCTGTTCACAAGAACAGCGTCGGCCTCTTACTTGGAGCAAAGCAAAACAGATGTCACTGAGGGACGAATTACAGGCATAATGGTAAATGTTTTTCCATTTAGTTCCCATTCATATCCATTTGGCTCATCGAGAAATAGCAGCCTGTGGTCTGGAAGGAGGGCTCCAACCCGAGGCTCTGGCTGATAGCACTTATCCCTTGGAGAAGAGGCAGTGGAGGCTACAGCAGCAGCAGGAGACACGCTAACATGAGCTCATGATGTTTTCCTAGCCAGAGCTCGTGCCTGGATACCCCGTGGGTTATCACCCCACGTCATCGGGGCGATGTGGCTGGCAGAGCCGCCCGAGGTGGGCAGTCTCGCGGCCGGCCGCCTCGGGGCTCGTTTGGGACACAGGGGCCACCCGCAGACCTCAGGCCTCCCTGCCCCATCGCAGCAGGCACAGCCGCATGCAAGGCGGAGGGGAGGGAGAAAGAGGGATGGCTTCTTATCTGAGCCTTGAATGCTGACTCAGGATGATTTATCTGAGGTTTAGATTGCTTTGGGGAGAAATGAAATGAAAGATCTCCTGCATCTTTGCAGTGAGGCAAAAGCAAATCTAGTTTATTCTAAACATGCACTGATTAATAGGCTGCTTATTAGCCCAGCTACAGAAAATAAGGGTGTCTTGTAACAGGAGACTCCTGCCTCTGACCTCTCCATTTAGCCTCTGTTTTTTCTGATTTCACCGTAATTGGGATCAGTAAGGAGATACGACCAAAGCAGAGCTTCAGGGTGAGTGTCACAAAGGAGCTGACAGCTTGCTCATCCGTATCCACATGCAGACACAACAACTAAATTATTAAAATGAATACAGTTTCCTATTTACAGAGAAAATAGCCATTTGAAGTCACAAATTTATTGGGAGCACTTGATGGGGTTAGCATCTCATAAATTTTGACAGTATAGTAAAAAAAATGCCTTACAGGAATTACAGCTCCTCTGCTTCCTTGCACACACCTGGTGAAGGCAGCGGGCAGCCTGGCAGCTTGGCAGAAGCAGCCCTCAGCAGGTCCCTTCCGTCTCTGCCCCACCAGCTGGGACTGAGGGAGCACGCACCCTGCCCAGCACCCCAGCAAGCCGGCTGAACCTCCCACTGTGTAAAGGGGATTCATCCCGCCATTAAAATAAGAAATTTATACCAAAAATTGATCTGAAAGGAATCCTGTAAGCTGAACCCAGGACAGAGTAATGACACTTTCATTTATGACCATGCAGCATGTAAAGCAACAAGCCATTTGCTAAGTGTCTTGGAGGACATGTTTTGCACCTAGTTTGAATTTATCCATGCTCAGAATAACCCCTCTTGAGCCTAGCTTGAGTATGAATAAGAAGACTATGACATAGCCCTGAAAAAGCACAGAATACAAGACATGCTTTCGCAACAGATCTGTTGCTCTACCTTGAGCTGCAGGTTAAGGTTTGTCCAGGCTAAAATTAAGATAAGGGGAGTAACAGCAGTGAACATGTGCAGTGTGAAAGTAGATCTGACCAAAGAGTGGCACTGACGCTGCAGCATACTTCAGCAAAGATAAGCCCAGAGAAGCCTTAAGGTATCAGAAACATAGACCAAGCCAGCTAGGTGCGTAAGGGTAACTTTAAGAAGACTCACTGACCTCAGCAAAATTTCCCAACTGCNTAAGAANGTGTGCTCATAAAAGTGTGCTGACCAGGGCAGAAACTGTAAGAGCTCTGGTTTTGCTAAAGTACTATATATTTTGGAGTGTTCCCTTAGATAGCTTTCCAAACACACATCCCAGACTGAGTATCTTTTCTGTGAAAAGGGTAAAGGCAAAAAGTATAAATGCAAAATCTTCATGAAAAGAAGCTTGACGCATATCGCTTCAAAGCAGGATACCTCTGAATGGGATACAAAACAACTGCTGTCCTAGAAATTTCAAGGTGTTTCAAACAGAAAATGAAACTGTAACTTGATATATCATTATTTCGGAAGTTCATAGTGTGTGCTCAAAGGCAGGATGTGGAGCCAAAGATATTCCCCACTGCACTTAATGTTATGGGAAGTAAAGTGACCTTTTTTGCTCAGCATTTTATTTTTTCTCATTAGACTGTCCATCCAAACTTAAGGTGATTAAAAAAAACAATCCTGGCTAGGCAGAGCAGTACCCCTTAGCTCCCACCGTTTCTTCTATGCCTGCGTTTCCAAGAAACATTGTGCTTCCAGTAGCTATGGCATCAGCCTCAAATGTCTCATCAAACTGTTTGCTTGCTAGCAAAGATTATCTGTCCTGTTCCCCCTGCTGCTCCTCACTGTCTGACAACCGGGCTTCTGCTTTGTTTGAGTTGAACACACAATACTGACTTCTCTCATTCCCACTTCCTAATGGGATCTGCCCTCATCGGCAATTGTCCATGACTGAACCAACTCCTCCCTGCTCCTTTGACCTCCTTTCTCCTAGTTTATTTTGTACTGCACTTTCCCCAGTGCAGAGCACACAGCTATTCACTCCTCGGATTCTCATACAGTTTGCACAGTTCCTCTCCCAGTTACTGAAGACATTGCCAATGCTTTCAAGTGGAAGGCCCCTCGGATGGTGCAGAGGCTTCCCCAGAAGTATTTAGGGTACCCTTCTTGAGGTCAGTACCACAAATGCCAACAAATTCAGGCATTTATTGCCAGAAAAGCCAAACAGCATTCGCTCATCCTGGCAACTAAGATCACACAGGAAGGACCATGTTGCACCTGGACACCTGGAATAGGAAACACTGACAGGATCCATCACTCAGAAGAAAATCTTCTATGTCCGTCTCACTGTAAAATAATTCAGGCCGTATTCTGTGTTGACTTGCATGCAATAGTGCTGTTGTGAATCAATAAGAAGTACAACACTTGAGGCTAGAAATCACAGCTTGCTGTACATAGGAACGAAGCAATCCTTCTTTATAACCTTCCATCCATAGCTGTACTAGATATGTTGCTCCTGTACTGGTGTAAGGAACATGCTGAGGTACAGCCTACTTCCAATTTTTTTCTACCCACCCAGTTCATTTCCTAACTTTGCTTCCCAAATTACTGTCTCACTCTAAAAGGAGCATTTCAGGGCAGTTTAGAGCTGGTGAATGAGCATTGCTGAAAGCAGATCAGGAAGCAGCCCTCCTGCAGCGTGACAGGTTGACAAGTCATCTGGGAGACGCTCCAGGGAAGATGCACATCACGGGGGGTGAGTTTTCAGCACACACGATCCCTAGCAAAAAAACGCCAGAGTCTCTTCGAAATATTTATCTCACTTCAAGCTGGTTTTTGGTTTAACAAGTATTTGTCAGCATTGTGGCATTATTTAAGGAGCTGGTTATTGTTACTACAGCACTGCACTGAATGGCTGTGCCAGTGGCTTGGGCAGCAAAGGCAGAGTCTGGGGGGGGAAGGGGCTCTGCAGCCAGAACATTAGCTCCTGACAGGACAGCGGTGGAGGCATTCCAGTGAGCTAATTCTGTGGCAGTGTCAGGAGCGGGTTTTATTTACACCCAGCCTAATGGTGTGCGACTCAGTCATGCATGTTACATGGAGCCTTCACCGTGCACAATAGCCTGCTGCCATTTCCTCTATTAAATCATTCCTATGTTCATGTGGCTGAAAGCTCAGTGCTGGCATGCAGTAGTCAAGCGTGTAAAAAATGATTACTCTGATCCCTTTCAACACAGATTTGCTGCATGAAATGGCCTGGCTTTGACCTGGGAAAATCAATGCTGTTGTTTTAATGAACAAAAAAAAATGGGAGCTGGAGCCCACACTTCCCCTCCCTCTGCTCCCCCCAGGTCTGTCCAGCCAGCAGTCACATGCATAAAGCGGTCACCTGCATGCAAACAGCTTTTTCATGTATAATTCTAAACACCCTTTGTTATGGTAAAGGCATAATGCAGGATATCAATTAGCTACCATCACTTGTAAGCAAGTTAAAGTAGAAACGCTGGAGATGCCCCAGGGCTCTGTGATACAAAGGGCAATTCTGAGCTCCCCACACTGTGCCTTAGGCAGTCTAAACATGAACAAAATTCCTTTTCACTTGGATTCAACAAGAAAAGCTCAGACTCTTTTTGTTGGTGCTTTGTTTCATCATTATCATTTTGGACACGTTTCAAAATGTGATGCTTGGCAATATTGGTTGGAGATGGACTTTCATAATTTACAGCCCACGGATTCAGCCTCTGGCTTTTTCTGCTGCTTTCATAGACAGGGCTAAGTGCTTCCAGAGAGTGAATACGTTCTAATATAGAGTTTTCAGGGCTTTCCAGGAACCTCTAAATCTCCATCTTTAAAACCATCCCACCAGTGAAACCCAGAGCACACAACTAAGATAGAAAAACAGACTCAAATTGTAGATAATTATTGTCATGTCTTAACAGTCTGTCTTTTTATTAAAGTGTTTCAAATCATGTAGCAATTTGCTCTGCTTTGGTGGTGAAACTTAGTACTGAGAAAGAGCCGCAAGGAGTCATGAAACTTTACTGCAAAAGCCATAAAATGCTGCAGTAGGAATCTTTAATTATCTATAGTCAGACAGGTTCCCATGCAAAGAAGTCTAAAGCCTATGCACAAACACGTGCACACCAATCCTATCCCGGACTGACAAGAGCAGGGTCCACCACATGCTGAGACACACAACTCCAACTCAGGGCACAGGTTTAAACATCAGGAAGTCAGCATCTGGAAACCGTAATTTTTCCCCCAGTCTCATTTCTGCTTGGCCTTACTTTCGATAGCATCCCTTAGAATTTGTTTTCTAATGCTCACTGATACTTCATGTTCGGGAAGGCTGAACTGGCCCAGACTGACTCAACTTGAAAGCACTTTACAGGTGAGGACTCTCTCCCCTAAGCCTCACCTCCTTGACTGTCTCCTTCCTTCCCACCTCTCCCTCTCATGCCCGAGTCCTGGGTCTTTGTCCCTGTGACCGGGTCTGTGCATACCAGCCGACAGGCAGCCGTCCCCACTGGTGTGTTACCACTGCTCCCTACTTGCTGCTCCCCTAAACCTGCCTGGGCCACAGAGCACTGCTCTGAGTGTTTCACCCTGCCAACACCGACCCCAGCACTAGTAAAGCTCCAGGCTCAGACTCAGCTCCAAAAAACCCCAACTAGAGAAACCAAAGGAGACACACTCCTTGGCAGAAGTCCATCCCATCTTGGCAGAGAACTGCAAGCCCTTAGGTCTAACTCAATGTCACACGGGATGCGGACTCTCTGAGGTATCCAACCGTATTCCCAAAGGGAACAGGAAAGAAAACACCCTCAGGAAGATCTCTGTGGTTTCCATGAACTGCCTTGTCTATGAGGAATTGTCTCTGAGGCCCTCCTGTTCTGCTGTCCTCAGGGAAGATCTCCTTACAGGCAGCTCTGAAACATTGTAAGGGACAGGAACCAGTAAATACCATCTGTAGGAGAGGGTGGTAACAGGCACAAACAAGGCATTCGTGCACATCGCATGAGAATGCAAACAGGGGCTGGCTTTACTGGATAAACATCATTAGAGTCTGGGCTCTTGCTTTGCTATTAGCCCACAGCAGGTAGGACCTGCAGCTAGCACCAAAGCTGCATCCCTGAAATCATCCAGTCACGTTTTGCACTGAGAATTATTTTAAAGTAATGCTTACATACATCCAAACTAAACTAGGGAAAAGATGCTAAAAGCCAAAACAGAAGAGCAAAAAAGCAGGTAGGTAATTCTTCTGATCCAAGGACCCTGCTTTTACTTTTTTCACAACACCATCATCTAGTTTTATGAGCTGGTAACCAGAGAACACAGAAATTACACGAGTTGCCCAAGGTGATCCAGTGAACCGGCGGCACACCAGAGAGTACAACATAGATCTTACAAGTCCTAATCTGTCACTCTGCCTGCCTTCTTCTCATACCTGTTGTATTCCTGGGATACAAATATGGCTTTGGTACCACGGCATTCAGCTGGAATGCATTTACTGGTCACATACTGGAGTACGTATTATAAAAGCACCCTTACCATTGCCTTTCCATGGAGCAGCATTGGGCTATTGCACTTGAAATTTCTGAGGAATTAAAAAATAATATGTAATTGGTGCTAGGGATAACCATACAAACTATGCCCTAACACTTCAGTGCCCTGCTCAGGACAGCACTGCCTACCGAAGGGAGAGGAGACTAGAGCAGAGCCAGAGCCAGAAATATGGCTGAGATGCCAATTGTTTCTTCAAGGGAAAAGGCTAATGGAGTGAGCAAAGAAATCAGAGAAAACATAGCTGCACAGAAGTTCACAGGTAGAGAGGGAGGAAAAGCCTGCCACAAAAATAAAATAACAAAAAATAAAAATTTTTTAAAAAAAAGTAAAACCTTGCTCTCCGGTGCTCAGCAAGCACAGGGGAGGATGTGAGGCCAAGTCAGTTGGGGCTGAGGTTAGGATTCAAGGGAGCCTGCAATTTAACCGTGGATCTGGCTCTCACTTAGTCGTAGTCTTTGGGCAAGTAAGTGAAGTTCTCTGCCTTCATTCCTTCACCTGTAAAATGGAGTCTGGAATAATACTCACACCACAGGGTGGATTAAAGAGCAGCTGTACAAAGCTTTGAAAGGTACAGCCATAGATCAGGGCTAAATAGCTCTGTTTCTGCCATAAGCAGTCACTTTGGGGCAATATATGCTGACATGATGTTATAGGACCAATGTTAAATGCTAGGAAGATGGGAATGTTTATTGAATGGATAGGTTACCTTCAGGGGAAAGGCTTATGTGCTTCTTGATGTAAACACATGGTTTTTCAATAGGTACCAGAATGCAAGAGGCAAATACTTCTTTTTTTTTTTAATTTTGTACACACAGTACTGGGCTGTCTGTGAACTGTGCAGGTACCCAGGCAGAGTGCAGAATTTAACCTAAGGCTAACACTGAAGGATATGAACTAGCTTTATCTTTCAAAAGCCGTCAATGTAGGTCCAATGCTTCATGTATGACATCCAGGGCAGAAGCACCTACACATACAAATAATGCACTTAATAGCATTGAAAGACAAGATCTTAATCTCAAGAAAAAAATTATGTCTCTCCAATGTGTCAGAACTTCAAAAGTAATTGTGAGATCTGACAGGACTGCTGGTGATTCTCTTAAAGACTCTTTATAGCTCCTCTTACAGGAGCCTTTGGCTGATTCATGTTGATCGTGTCTGACAGCTAGCATTTCTGTTAATAATAATCATAAATAAAGTGGACAAGGTTGCCTGACCCGAAATCAGCATATCTATAGTGCCATATCCATTACAGCACAGTGGATCTGTGACCGCAAATCAGGAAAGGTCCAATGCTCTTGACACTATATATTAAAATAATATCTGTCTTTTAAGAGCTCAGAACCTTTGTCTGCTATCTTTTTCATTAAAAAGTGCTCCTTAAGAGAGAACATTCGCACTAGAACAGACCTATGGAAATGAGATTTTACAAAGGATGAAAGACTGCAAACCTTTGCATTTTTTTGTTTATTGTGCAATAAAAATATATTTGTGAACAGCTCTATTCTCCCTTGTATCTCAGCTCCTCCTTCATGTTATCCTGTATTGAAGTCATAATCCTGGCTTTATGCCATCATAAATCTGCTGACATGAAAAATTATACTTACTATCAAATACATCAAAACAGAATTATGATTTCGCTGCTGCAGGACCAAATGCAAACAGGAGCTGGGTTATAAGAAAGTGAAGCCGTATTAATTTCTGGGCAGTGGTTTGCTGCTAGAGATATGGAAGGTAGTAAAGATTTTTTTTTTAATTTCCATACAACCCTTGGTTGTATTTATATACAAATACAAGTACAACTCATTGAAACAATACAGGAATTACTTGCAGATATAGGGTATCACTCTCAACAGTATCAGAAATAACACACTTAGAATCTTTCCATGTCAGGTGACAGGCTGAATTAAGAGAGAAGCTTTGCAAAGTCCTTTGAGGGAGGTCAACGTGCCAGGCTGAGCCCACTGGGCAGGCAACTTCCAGGGACACAGGTCCTCCACTGAAAACCCTGCACCCTAGAGATTCAGGTCCAACAATGGGCAGATATCTGCAGTGTTGCTGACCAGTGAGAGATGAACTAAACCTGGCAAGAAACTAGAATAAAGAGATCAATCTGTCAGCCAGCGAAAAAGCTGTATTTGGTGAAAAACACAGATCAGATGTTACAGAGGAGTAAAAAAGCAGCAAAGCTTAGATTCTTCATGTTTCCCGCTAAGGAAAGGTTCCTGCTCACCGCCTCGCTCACTGCCTTTGCAAATCTGCACAGCACGACAAACCAGCATCACTGCTCTGCCAGGTAGGCCAAGGCTGGCTAGACCATGGAACAGTCTCTTCTCTCCAGGTGTGCCTTCCAGACTGCTCCAAGAGCAACCCGAAACCTGAGTCTCACACAGCCCTGTCTTCTTCACTCCCTTTTCACAGCCACTGACACACTGTTTGGTCCTACACAGGGGTTATCACAAGCCAAAGTTGTAAGCCAAATTATAACCCTGATATAAAGTACAACACACAGGTCTGAAGCTCTTCTGCAATCACAACGCAAAGACAAGGTTCTTGCTCGTATCTCCAGCCTTGTCCAGCCTCCAATGTGCTATCTGAGCAGAGAAGTGAAATGAAATAACTAGTTTTATGAGTATCAGAGTAAACAGATCCTGGTCTCCTACTGATGTAGGTTTGGGATGAACTCTGGAGTCTAAAGAATCTGTGGGCTCTGCCTGAAGCTCTTCTCAGAGTATTTTTTTAAAGTATGTCCCCCAGGAAAGGAGGTGTGTGTTCTGTAGTCTCTAATGAGGATAAATCTACATTGCAATTTTCTCCCTGTTCCCTCATCTGCACAGCTGCCTGTTTTCACACAATTTGATAATGTTTCTCATCTAAATGTCCTGTGGAAAAAGTCCATAACATATGGGCAGCTTCTCCACAAGATACAATCCTGTTGATAGTGTACACCCAGAAATAAAATCTCTGTGGACAGCTTTTTCCTTTTCCACAACATATAACTCATCCTTCTTTTTCTTGCAAGTCACCATTAAAAAGCTTATATTTGAAAGGAGCTATTAAAAGAAGAGCTCCTCAGAAAGAGGAAAATCAGCTTATTGACACCTAAACTGAAGGTGTGGGAAACAGGTTTTCTCATAGGATGTAAAGTTAACTTTAGAAAGATTATTTCATTACTTGGTCTGTGCTTGAACTGCGTAGGGTGATCACTTTCAGATGCATCCTCTGGACAGGTACAATCAGCCATACACTTATAATCAGCCATATGCTTATGGATATGGTTTTAATAGCAGTATCTATTGTGTTCACATCTGTTCTGCACATGTTCTTCCTGCTACAACAGTCAAGACCATAAAGAACGGGAGACATATGCATTACTCAGTTAGTTCACTGCAAATGAACCCGAGAGGGCTCCCAGCAAGTGGGAATGGCTGGCGAATTAGGAGCTCTGTGAGAGTAACACATTGTGGACAGCCAGCATTACTGTTGGATAAGTAGCCACTAACATTTCACATACCTGTGCACATGAGTTCCAATACCCATGTGCATCTCTTTTCAAAAGTGGTTTGGCAGCACTCGCTCTTCAGGTTGGGAAAACAGTACCCAGAAAATAGGTGAGGTGAACAGCTGAGGTCACCAGGACCTCAACCCTGTCCTGCAATTTTCTGAAACTCATTCTGGTGGGAAGGTGTACCAGTTGCAACTGCACAGATCTGAGCCAGGAGGCTCTTGCCATCTAATTAAGAAGTCCTGATGTAGGGTAAAAGTTACTGGGGATTATATCTGAACAAAGATGAAGTCTTTGTGACTCTTTCTATAATCACTAAAAAGGTTTCAGATTTGCAACTTCTTCAGTGCAGTAGTACCCAAATATTATTATTGAATAATCTATTATTTGTATCAATAAATTACTGGGAAAAGAAGGACTCATAACTCAAAAGCTAAAAACCAAGAAGCTGAGAGGCAGGATAACATCTTCCAAGGGGTGTGGGCACAACTTTGTTTCACCCTGTAGGTGGGAAGAAGGAACTCCGTGGTGGTTTCAGCTGCGTGGCATCTCGCACCTTTGGGCATCCAGAGCACACAAGGAGCAAAAGTGGGCTCATAAGAGATAGTGTTGCTCAGCAACACTCTGGTCTTACACTGATGAAACACATGCATACCAAGAAGGGAGCCTGCACCCAAAGTGCTTAAAAATAACAGTTACATTTCACTGCCTCACAAAGGCTTCTTTCTGGAATAAAATCAGAAGAATATTTGTATAAATAAATACTTGAGTGTGGCTGCCATTAGCAATACTAACCAGTTTTAGGGATAAATGGTCTTCTGTTCATGCGAAGTAAACCTAAGTGAAATGGGTGAGAGGGAGACTGCACGGCAAAGGTGATGCAACCACACAGGATTTGTGCATGTTGCAAAACGAAGAAACTCAGAGCCTGGGACACTCACCCTGGCCTCGCTTCTCTGCTAAGAGTTGTAGCTGGTACTGAATTAGCTCACCTTTAGGGTTAGCCTCCCCACCACGTACTAGATACCTGCTTTGGTCCGTGTCCCTCTTTCACACCACCGCAAGCTTACCTGCATTTGATCGTTTCTTTGGATTTTTGAGAGTCCGGCACCTGCCACTTGCGGAGCTGCTGTTCTCGCTCATGGAGTCTTGGGCTGAAGAGGCGCTGCCCGTCGCCTCGCTGTCCCTCATCATGCTCTCGTAGCCGCTGCTCCCCCCGCTGTGGTAAAAGAGAGCAGTTTTCCCCATGGCGGGGGGCAGCTCCCCGCTCAGGACACTGCTGTTGTCGCTCCCGTGACCGCTGCTGCAGCGGTGAGGTTTCCGAGGAGGGGTGATCTTGCTGTAAGGTGAAGGCAGCATGTGAACAGCCGGCTTCTCATCTCCGGGAAGGCCCTCGCGCTCGTCCGCCTCTGAGCTTCCCCGCAGCTGCAAGCCTCTGACACTGGCGCTCCCTTGGAGCAGCTCCGAAATCCGCCCGTTGACGGCCCGAAGGGGCAATTTGGAAGCAAGGCTGGACCCCCGGCTCCTGCTGAGGGACTGCGTTGACCAGGACATGTTCTTCCCACTCGGAGGCAAACTGGAGCTCTGCCCGACAGACTGAGGCAGAGACTTGGTGGAGAAGCTGAGGGTTTTGGTGGCAGAGGCGGACAGGCTGCGGGCCTTGGGGCTCGCCAGCAGGAGCTTGCTGACGGCAGAGATCTTCGACTGGCTGGCTTTCGGGGAGGCACCTGCGGACTGGGAGAGGCCCGAGTTGGTGGGTGAGGACATGACACTGCGGCTGAGGCTCCTTCCGGCCCTAGGCATGGTGGTGTCTTTTCCAGGGCTCATTTTGGAGCTCACAGACGACAGGCTTTCCGCTCTTTCCAGCGACAAACATTCGTAGTGGCTTCCTGTGGACCTCCCGAGGGAGTTGGTCCTGCTGGCAAGCTGCTCCAGTTTGGCACTGAAGAGCTTGCTGCTGCTGTTGCTGCCACTGCTGTCAATGCCAGGGCCCTTCTGTTTGGCACTCGGCTCCTCGGGGAAGCTGGCCAGGAAGGGCCCGGGCTGGCTGGAGGGGCTGCTCGTGGTGCTGCTGGCTGCGCTGTGCTGGGGGCTGGCTCTGTTCTTCTGATCCAGGCTTGACTTCCTCACTGGTGGCAGAGGAGGGGTCCCTTTAGGACGAGTGAGGACGCAGTGTTTGGGAGAGGCCATTTTCTTGTCAAGGCTAGCCTTAGAAAACTGGGGGAGGGCAGGAGAGCTGGCTCCACTGGTGTCAGCGGCAGTAGGATGGAGGTGACTGTCAGGCTCCTCCGGCTTGCTTGCCTTCAGGAGCCCTCGAGGGAGGCTGCCATTCTTCAAGCCATCGCTGGAATGACCAGGGCTTTGGGTTGCACAACCGCATGCTGCCACCTCGCACCCATCCACAATCCTCTTTAGACTGTCAGATCCCGGGGAGGTAGAGGCATCCCCGCTGCTGCTGCTAAACCTGTCCACTGCGGACTGCTTCGTACTGGGCTCAGGCTTGGCTGGAATTGCAGCCGTGTCAGGCCTTGGCCCATCACTGCTCACAGAGCTGTCCTTTGCTACATCTTCTTCTCTCTTCAGCCAAGGGTCTTCAAATTTGATATCCTTCTTAGCATTGGATTCTTTGCCATCATGGGGATGAGTAACCTTTGGGTCTGCAGTTACCGCTGGTACAGCATCATCGGTGTCTTGTGCTCTGAAGGGATTAACGGCAATACATGGATAGACAGTAATGTTTGTCTTCATTGGGATGTAACCTTCACAGCTGCTGAGGCTTGCAGTGTTTTTGATTGTGACAGTAGTTTTCCCTAGAGCTGATATTTTACAGCCTTTGATGGGTGGCACTTTGCCGAAAGCTTCCTCCCCCATTTCCGACAGTATGAGCATGTTGTCGGTCACTGGCTTCTGTTTTTCACTTACACAAATCATGCTGGCGCTTTGTATGGTGCTTGCAAACTCAGAGACAGGGGGTTCCGCCATTGCTTCTCCATGTCCGTAGCATGCCTGGGCTATGAAGCTGTGGCACGACTGTTCACCATCACTGCCTGTACTCATTTCACTCAGCCACGAGCTGATGGATGAGCGTCTGCTGCCATCATCCTGGGATTTGTCATCCAGGCCCAGCTTTGGAAGTGGAAGGAACTGTGTGATGCTGACTTCAGACACAGGAGCTGTACTGGAGTAACATTCAAGATCTTCGGATATGCTGCTGATGATACTGACTGGCCTAGACCCAGAGGCCAAAGCCTGCACAGAGCAGTCACTGTTAAAACTGATTATACTTGTTGGGCGCCCATTGTCAAGGACCCCACTAATGGTTAGCTCTTCTACAAGGGTGAACACCAGCTCATCCTCTCCGTTCAGCTCTAACGGTTGCTGCACAGTCACCATGGTGGTGCTCAGAATCTCCTTCTTGGATTCTGGAGAAACGCTTTGTTGCCGAACTTCATCGAGAATGGTCTCGTCAGGATCGCCATTGATGGAGGACACTGACTTCTTCATGATCTGAGGGCTCATACCTACAGGTGGGGTCCGGATTTCTGGCTGCAATAAAGATTCACTAGAAGTCATCCCATTATCCTTACTCATGGGAGCTGATGGGGGAGTGGAGCTGGGCAGGACTCCTTTCTGTGTGTAGACCTTGCACCTCTGGGAAGGAGAAGTTGGTGGCTTGTACTCAGATGTCTTTGAGAGGCTCGCAATGCCAAGCCGGGGCGAACCCATTGGCCGAGGTTTGCCTTCCACAAATCCACAGGTGTTGAGACCTTCTCTGCTGCTCTGCAAGCTGGTGCTGTGTGCTAACTGACAAGAGCTAAGCTCTTTACTAGAGCTGCCTGTTACACTCCTGGGAGAAGAAGGAGTTGAAACATTAGTAAGAGCTCCAGAAGGAACAGGTGAGTGATTTCTCTTAGTTTTGCTGGGTGTTGCATTTATATTTTCCTTGGCTTCTCTATCAGGATGCTGACATTCTGGCATCATATCTTCCTTATCTGACTCTAGTAAGTGGCTAAGCTCTGCCAGCTGGCTTGAGACAGAGCACTTAGACATCTGGTCTGAGCTAAATTGAGCAGGCATCTCTTCAAAGGGAAATTTGTCGGTCTCTTCACTGCCGTCTATGCAATCCAGCCTCTCCTGGAGCTCTGCAAAGGTGTTGCACTTGAGGCAGTCTCTTTCAGATGTGCTGGGCCCTGATTCACTAACTTCCTCCAACCTGCCCTCGTTTTTGGTCTTTTGCAGAGCAGGAACTATGGGAACAAAGTCAGGGGGACCCTCGTTATCTGTCAGTTCCTTATCAGAAAGGGCAGTGCCATTGGGGCCAACATAAATCACCGTGTCACATGACTGCTCACTGCTGGACGAATAATCAGGATCACTTGATAAATGTAAAATAGGGAAGTCTGGGTCAACAGTGTTTCTAGAATGGAAAGGCCTCAGCTGGGTTGGCCTCCGCATCCTGCCCTCCTCACAAGAGCTCTCTCCTCCAGAAGAACTCGATGTGTACTGCAATATGAGAGAGAGAGCACACACAACATTTCAGCATTGCAAACAGTTCCTTCCACAAATGCGTACACAAAAAGATCACAGTCACATTTAAAATGGGAAATCACCAAACTAAGGCACAGAGCTCTGAATCTTTTTATCCACAGTCCTACAGCAAGCACGCAACAGTGTTCTATGAAGAAGCCAATGTCCCAACCCTGTGTCCCACTTGAAATCATAAGACTTCAAAAAAAACATAGAGAACAAACGGATTAGGATCTCTCCCTCAATTAAGCCTGGCCAAAGAAATCAGATATTTGGCAAAGACTTTGCTGATTTTGTGTGTGTGTGTGTGTATGTGTGTGCGTGAAGAGGAACAATAAAACTCAGTACACAAATAAGGCCCAGAAAATACAGACAATCCCCTTTTGGTCATACTACCAGTGTTTGGAATTGTATAACGTGCATTCAGAGGTCGCTGGAGACACACTGCTGTGATGGTGTGGGGACTGAACCCCTTTACTTGTCTCTCTTCAATCGATTGACAAAAAAAGCTTTTGTCAATTTATAGGCTGTCCATTTAAATGAAACGCATAACATTCACTCGTTGTGCTCAATTCACACCATAAGCTGTACAGAAGACCCCATGACTCTAAAGCATGGAAGTCGATACAGCCCATCCTCACTCCTTGGAAAGCCTATCATCCATATTTAGAAGCAATGAGAGTAAAAGTGGCATCAATGCTGGCAATGGACACTCTGCTTTGCATTTATCTTGCTCCTGCTGCAAAGAGAAGCATAAAGAATCTAATTCTTCATTAATCCCAATTTTGTTTTAACTCTACAGCAGTTTCATTCCGTATTATTTCATTAGCACTTAGAGCATAACTGAAAATAAATGGTCTCTGACAGCTATATCATTAAATAAGGCCATCTGCTATAACAGATATGTATGAACTCACCCCTCTGTATCTGAAGCTGAAGCGTTTACTCCCCACACCCAGTCTCTGCTATGTGCTCTAAGTCACTTGCCTAGGACAGGGCACATGCAACCCACGCACGTTAGAATTGGTTACTGATTTCATTACATGCTGCTCTACCCATTAAGGATCCTTTAGGGAACCTTCTTCCTTCCTCCTCCAGCATTACAAGAATGGAGCTATACATTGTCTTACCTTAGTTTTCTTTTTCTTCATCCTGAGGACCCTTGATGCAATCTGGATGGTGGACAGCGTCTCAGCGTAGTTCCCCGCAGCAGCTGAAATGTGAGCTATCATTGTGGTTCGGCAGTTCATATTCCCCAAGGACTCCCGGAGCAACATGGTGAGCTTGCTGTCTCTGCAAAATAAAATGAATTAAGGCTACATTAGCGAGCAAGGTTTCACTTTGACCACCGTGATGTGACTTGGGTCTCAGCAAGATTTGTTCTCCTCTTTTTAATGGAATCATAATTAGCTTTGTTACTCAGGTTTGCACTGTGTTGTGTCTGCAGCTGAGCATGCTGCATGACCCTGGACTATAATTTAAACTTCTTTCCTCTTCCGAATTCTCCCTTTCTGTCTTCTGGTCTCAGTTTTTCCGCATTGTTACCACAGCCAGAACAGAGATGCAGACCAGCGTTGGAGACTAACTGTTGAGGAGCCGCTGCAGCAAACATCAAACTGCTGCCCTTTTCCAGAACACAGTGTGCAATCAAACTCTGGGCCAGCTCTGGAGGAAGAGAGGGTAGTGGATTAGATTAGAGGACCCAATTTTTTTCTTGCCTTCTAGGGTACCGTGTAACTCAATAATAATAACACTCAAATCACTGAAATTAATTTTGGATGATGCTGGTGAAATACAAAACAATCAAGCCTTAAGACTTCACACAATTGTTCTTTCATATTAGATCTTTTCTTCCACTGAGGCAGAAATCAGATTTTCTTTTCTTGCCATTTACTCTATTGTTCAGCATAGGATAGCTTTTGAAATGCTGATGCCTTACGGTGGGGCTGTCTGTGACTGGACTAAGAATATGAATTTTAAATGCACAGTGATGCATATATACAATTCTATAGCTGCAAGGTCTACAGGTCAACTGGGTGGTTAGTTGGGAAATGGCATCCTCTTGAAGACAGCCTCTCCTACACTAAAAGTTGTGGATGATGGTTACATTTGGCTGAAAGCAAAGACAGCAACAGCCTGATATTTACCTACTGCTAAAGGAATTGCTTTCGCTGTTGTAATGATAACTTCAGTGGCTGGGGATCAGACTTCTGGGGCTCAGTGGTCAATATCTGCTAATGATCTATGGTGCACATGTGCCCCTGGTTGTCCAGTTAACATTTCCAGCTCACAGGAGTTTTGCATAAAGCTGCAACTGCTGGGAACTGAAGCTATGCCTGCTGGATGGGACTGGCAGATAGACACCAAAACTCTTGAACCTTTCATTTTGATTGAGTAAATACCATTTGGGTTGCATATTTTGATGCATCTAGCAGTAAGTCTGGGGAGCTCATAAATTGTCCTTCTCCTGAGATTTCCAGTACTTGCGATTTCAGCCAGGCTAGCAATACTGAAAACAATTTTTTCTTTCAAGATTTCTTCTTCCGTCCTCTCCAGACACATTGAAGGCAGTCTGGTGTCTTTGAGAAGCAAAGAAACATCCATAAAGACTGTACTGAGACGGCCTTACTCATTTCACTTGTGACCTAAGGCTGTTTTGAATCTACAGATCCAGAGTTAATAGGCTGCTGTATCTCAGGTTAGTGGCCCTCCTTTCCATCAAGGAATAATTAAGATGTCAAATTTTGTACATCAGTTATTGCAACTCCAATGCAGAGTTATACAGAAATTATTAACATCTGCACAGAAATCAATAACAAGCCTTTCATTTGCTAGTGCTTCTATCAGAGCAAAACATGAGACGACATAGGAAAGGGCAAAAGAATACTTTCTGAACATGTCGGTCTCCTGAGAACACATAACCCATGCAGCCAGCATCAGCACACTGTGGCGTGGCTTTCCTAGAGGTATATGCACTATGAATATAAAATAATCTGTTGCATCTGCATTGTACTGAAATACACACTTGTAAGAAGAATGACAATACAGAGGAAATAACTATCCTATAATTCAAATGATCCTCTGACAAATATCAGATAGGAACTAAAGGGCAGATTTGTTTAGGATTAAAGCCTGAAACCTAGCAGCAAAAAAGCCCAGCCAACACTGATTTCTAATTTCAGAGTTTGCTCATTCAGCAGAGTCTGCATCTTGACTAGCAACTTCATTTTGCACCCAGACAAAATAACTAGCCTCATGTCACTATTGAACAATGAAAAATAGAATAAAGAGGGAGAAATTTGCTAAACACAGATTTTTGTCAGTTCTGGACATTGACATAAGACAAGCTCACCTGTTTGAGGTTCACTGATCTCTCACAAAAGCACCCACTAACTTCTAAAGGAAAGAAAGAAAATCAAAGAGAACATAATAACACTAAAATGTGTAGCTTAATTTTTAACTCACCCTATCCTATCAAGTAAAATATTGGTAAAATACTTTGGATGTCTCACTGAAATTTGCTTGACAGACAGTGTGAGACACAAAGTAGATGCTTTGTTCTTCTGAATGCTGACATGGCATTTCTGCCTGAAAAAAAAGAAAGGCTCTCAATTGTTTCATTAGGTGATTCATGAGCTGGTATTTGCAAAAGCAAAATATCCCATGAAAGCAGAAGTTTTACATAGAGAAGGTCTGCACTTTTGCACTGGAATAGCTTTGAGAAGGAAGATCTTTGCTGATCTTCTGGCTGTGCAAACTAAACTAAGACGCAGGAAATTCTGAAGAAGCTCACAGAAGGGCTGCTGCTCCTGGGTACATGTTGCTCATCGTATTAAGCAGAGGCTGGCTTGCATAAGGTCCCAGATTTCTCATAGCAGCATAGTGAAATGCACCAATGTCTTTATAGCAGATGGGACATTGTCAGGAATGCTAATGGTCCATTTCTATTCTCCTCCAAGAGCAATAAAACGATATGCCAGAGCAGCACGATGACCCAATTTTATACACCTGTCTTCATTTTAAATGTATTTCTATCCCATCCACTAATGTTTTTATAGTTTCAGAAATTTACCATAACCTGTCATGAATATGAGGATATAACACACAGAGAACAATGAAGGTGCGGGTCAGGATACCACACTCCAGACTCCAAAGCCTGTATATCAGTAAGTTAATTCTGCAGTCTTTTCAGTACTTTAAAGTTACCTCATTTTTCTAACTGTATTGCTTGGTCTAATAAAACACAATACCCTTACTTGTAAACCTTTTCTTGCCTAACTCTTTAGATCATCATGGCTACAGCAAAATACTACTAAATACTATTCATACAGCCCACAGAAGTAAAACACCAAAATAAAGTATGCAAAGCTCTATCTCTGGAAAAGTCCAGAGGCAGGAGCCCTGAGCAGGAAACTAAACTCAGATGTCTCTAGGAAATATGTCAGCAGGTATGGTACAGGGGGTCCAGAAAGGAAGAACTGTGCCGATTGCCAGGCAGAGACCTCCAATTTGCTCCATGGAGTAGCAGCCCTCCACGTGGAGAGGAGCTCTCCCTTCTCCATGCTGGTCCCTTACCTCCTCCGTATTTCCACCCTCTCACATTACAGCAGCTACGGGAGGACTTATAGTGCTATTTTCTGAATCTCTCAATAGCTACTTGAGGAACTATAGCAGGTATTAAACCTCCCCAAAAAGAGACATGTGGCAGTGCTGCAGTGAGCACAGTGTTTTCATTTCTTCTCTTCTGAGACTTCATCATGTAAACTGGGATCAGTGGAAATTAGTCCTTTCACCTGCTCAGTAAGTAGGAAAAATGTACATCTTCATACTCCTCTTGTACATATCTATATTTTCCTTCCTCACAAATGATTAATTATACTCAGATTCAAAGAATACAGAATCTTACATTGAAGAATTAAGTACTGAAGATCACAATACGTTTCCTTGGAGACTGCATCAATCCCACTTGCCTATGTGCATTAAGTCAAAGTCTTTAATTTCATAACTGGATACTATTTTTCCACTAGACCCATGCCTCAATTGCTGCACAGGATTAACAGTGCTCACTGAACAAGGAGTTACTCAGTCTTTCATTTAATCCTTGCCTTTTAATGTGCGGACTTGTGCCTTATCTACTGTTAGGACTATACAAACTCAGCTCTGAGTCCAGAAAGACTGATTTCTTCAAAAGTTTTTTGTTTTGTTTGTGGTTTTTTTTTCCTGTGGAGCTTCTCAATGCAGCATCTGATGAATGCCTCTGAGGTGAGGTATGTAACCCTCTGATAAAACCTGCAGAATTGAAGACTTCACTAAGTATAGGTGTTGAGTGTGAAGCACTGATCTTTCAGGGTACTGAGCATTATAAAGTCTTCTATATTCAAAGTCCATCTAACTTTGACTTCTCTTGCAGAGAAAATGGGGCAGATGGTTCTTAATCTGGGTACCCAGAAAACCAGGAACATATAAGTAATAGCCCAAATAAAAATTTTAGGAACGCACTGGCAGAGCCAGTTCTGAAGGTGGTACCAACTTCCTTCAGAATACTTCCCTCCTCTTCCACAGCCCTCGGTCCCATTTTCCACATGCCTTCCAACTTCTGCTTCAAATTAGGGAAGGAATTTATTGACAATGATCACGTGACTGTACAGTCCTGATTCACCTCTAAAGCAGGTCCTTTATCTGCCTTGAAAAAGATGATAATTAGTGGGGGAGGAAGAATACTGCAAAGGCAACACAATATGTAGCTCATGGGGCCAAAGTAAGTTTGCCAAGACGACCTTAATTTTGACATTTCCTGCCTCTGTAGTGATTGATTTCACAATCTGAATGCTCTTATTATATACTTTTAATGTAATTTCATGTGGATTTTTTTACACTTCAGTGAGACATCGGCAAACCTGGAACCTTGCTATGTATTAAAAAGCCTCAGTTGCTGAACTAGCCAACTAACTGCCAGCAGCAGCCAGCTGCCACCTTTTGTACGAACAAGCAGTAGAGAATGAGGACGTGATTCAATCTACCATGATGTTTTGCTAGTATTTTCTGCATGTAGAAAACCAGTGAGACTCAGGAGCATCACAGTCCTTTCTGGTGCTGCATGAGAGCTGTGTTCTCATGCATTCATGGCGTTTTTGCCATGCTCTTCTCTCATCAGACAATCCTGTTCTCATCTATCAGTGTCTATCCTGGGCTTTTCTCATCCAACCTTCATACTCGCTCTCATTCCCATACCATGATCCTCAACCCCAGTTCCTCACTTAAGCAGCCCAGCAGAGCTTCATTTCATCCCGCTGTGGTCTAAGCAGCTACACCAGACTTTGCCAGTCTCCAGAGTCACTGCCAGACACTCTCCCAGTACTAATCCTCCGTTTTCCTCACCTCTTGCTCCCACTAACGTCCTCCACTGTCATTGCCTGACCTCCAAGGCCCCTCTCTGCAACTGAGTCCCCCAACTGCTCCCTGATACCCAGCAGAGGAACCCCATAACCCTGCCATAATTTGGCACGGCTGACTGCAGCGTGCTGCCCAGGTGAGGCACAGGCCAGGGTGAGCGGACATGGCATGGGCAGTGCCTTCCTGGACCATCCTGTCAGGTCCTTCAGCTTTATGAGAATCTGTGTGAGAAATGCATTTGAAGTGAGCTACACAGAAAAGAGGTAAATGGTAATTGCTTTTGTTTAGGGCTGCAAAATAGAATTCATGAATAGAAAATGAAGCAATAAGAACAAATATTATGCTCAGGAAATTCGCAGGAGTTTTCATTGCCCAGCATCTCATTCTCCATATGGGAGAGGCAAATACAGGACTGTTCCACAAAAAGAGGGAATACTGGAGAGGAAGATCCAGCTGAAATCTTGGAATAATAATTTTTCTGTGGATTTATTTAACCAATTATATTATATGTTTTGTTTTGTGTTTTTTTCCCCCTACCTCAATAACAAATATTTTCTTTGTCTTCCCTTTCCTCTCACTCCTCTGCTATGAGGATTTTGGCTATTCATTGACAACAGCAGCACCATCAGGAATAGAAATAATAATAATCCACCAGGGATACAATACAGTATTATACCTAAGCTTCAGGATATGCAAGGGTGTGCGTTTGCGCTCTCTATTAATCATATACCTTAGTGTCTTCCTAGGCACTTGGCCAAAAGGAGAAAGTTGTCAACTCCCTCAAGGTGTTACTGTTACAGGATCAGATGATGTATGCCCTGAGGTGTCTTGTAGTCCAATTATTTATAGAGGCATGTCAAAGGAAAAATCTCAATAACTATGACAGTTATTTTTGATCATGAAGTCTTAACTCTGCTCTCTGGTGCTGATGCACTGCTTTATTCATAGTGATAAATGTTTGCATAACAAGGGAAACACATAAATACTCCATTTGGTTTTGGCTCTTCTTGTACGGAAATAATCTCTACAGGACAGTTTGTAGCTTAAACAGCACCAGCCCAATAGCGAATGTTACAGGTGTGTAACAGCTGAGTTCATGATGAACCCATATAGTTTGCTTAGCTATGTCTTTCCTTTCTGTTCATAATTTTGTCAGAGGGAGAGAGGAAATGGGAGCAATGTGTGTAGGCACAGGCAAAATGAGGCCAGGTGCAGTGAGAAAGCCCTCGGCGGTTCAGCCGTGTAAGCCTGGCTTTGTTAGCAGAACAAAGTGAGGCCACTGAAGAAAGATGGGTAATGTGTTGGACCTTTAACCTGGGGAATCCTTCACCTGGTGAAAGGAGGCATTGGGGAAATAATGAACTTGTTCCAGGTGGAAGCTGACTAGCCTTAAAGGGAAAATTAAGCAAAGTGGAAACCTCCACTGCCACTGCAGTTAGTTGTCTTGTACGAGGTACACTAGCAGAACCCAGAAAGCTGTGCTCAGCGTGCAGGGGAAGGGGAGCCGGCTGAAGGGACTACGCTGAGGTGATACTGTGCTCAAGCTCAGGTACTGGGAAAATCACAATCCCATCTGGAAGGGATGTGAGGTTGCAGCAGTCAAGAGCAGGAGAAAGATGTTGTTGCAGCAAAGTATGGGATAACAGGGACTTACACTTGAATTCTAGTATTACAAAATGTCTGTAAAAAGTAGGGGGTTCCCTCCTATAAGTCTTGTCTTTTAAGAGCCTAACTATGCAAATTTCATATTGCCGGACAATTCTTGTGCCTGTGACAACACATGAACATGTGGCAGATACACAAAATCTTCTGTTTCTTTTCACCAAAGATGGAAAAGAAAACTAACAACAGAAGGAGAGAGTCCAATAGCTCCAGCTCCTCTGACTCTTTGAAACAGACTGTCCCTCTCACCATAGCAGGGGTTCATTCAAGAGCTGTAGCTTGTGCAGAGAAGTTGCTCCCAAAGTTGATGAAATTTAGACAGTCTACAAAACAGCCAAGGAGTGTGTTATCCAAAAATGATATAAAATGCCCCACTCCTTGGAGGTCTCACTGACTGATCTTACCAATTCAAACTTACCCATAGCAGAATTATCTCACAATAAAGTTGTCACTATCACACCCCAGCTCCACTTTTACTTACGCATTAAAAAGTAGTTGGCTTCTGACAGTGCCAGCCCAGGTCTGAGCTGCACGCTGCTACGCTAGCCCTGGGGAAGCACAGAGAAAGACGGCCCCGTCATCTTCTCATTTCTGCCTTGTGCCACCAGTGAAGCAAAAGCAGAATGGGCTTCTCATAAATAATTCAGCCAATGAGAGAAAGAAGTTCTTTGCAGTCTTTGGACCAGCTACATGAATTTACATGGTTTGGTTCAGGTACACTTTGCACTTTGGCAATATCAAATGGAAGACATAAACCCTTATTCACAGGTCAACATGTCACTCAAATGAACACTTGGAGATCCAGATGTGCTTTAAAGTCACAGCAAGAGCAAGTGTTGGTGTGGGAGGGAGGAGGTGGCTGGGAGGGCAGCTTTGCTGGAGACCAGTGACTTTTTTAGAGAAAGATCTGCACTGAAGATGAACAAAACGATCCCTCTCCTCTCTGCACTCCAACTTGCAGCACAGAGCCAAACATCATTCACAAGCAACCATTAAAAACACACAAAAAAAGCTCAAAGACAATCAAAAAGGAAAAGGATCCTAGTGGTCTGTGTATATACAGTGCCAGTTCCTAATAAATTCTAGCTGCAAACCAGAAGCTCAATTAATCCAGGGAGCTAATTAGGCTCAGCAACTCTATGTTGGAGCTAAAGCCAGCTTCTCTAAAACCAGCAATGCCACTGGTTAAGAAAACCTGAGCAGTAAATAGACTGTGATTTACAGGAGAAAAAAACCTCCCCACAGTTGAAACCAACAATGATCCAGATTTTAAATAATTTAAGGACCCTGCATGTGGCCAGGCTCTGTGTTAGCTTCTACCAAGGTACACTCACAAAGGGAAGGAAACAGCCTTCCCTCCCCGCATACCCCTCCTTGTTTGGCTCCCTTACTTGGAAGCATTAGGGCAACCACAAGTTTGGCTCAGCTTATCTTTATGAAGCCATTTGGTTGCCTTATATGAGAAGGCAACAGTCGTATCTGCTGCTGAATAGCAGCTGGGGCAGCTCAGGAGCCTGCCTGCCTCTCCTCCACGCTGCCTGCACGCTGGCAGCGCAGCGGGAGTGCGGGAAGGGAAGGGGGAGAGTGGCTGGCCAGTGCCTGCACCTATAGGGCAGCCTATAGGGCAGCAGTGGGGGAAAACACATAGCAAGAAAGAAGCATGAGGAAACATACTCTGACCAACTGCTGAGGACACGTCCTGGAAACCACCTTCACACCAGCCCCGCTGGTGGGTAATACTGGCATGAGCACACCCAGACACCCATCGAGGGCATTTCCAGGACCCTTCCACCAGCGTGAAGGGTAGGATGCTCTCCCCCTGCTCAGCATCATTGCTTGCAGCGCTGCTGCCCCCAGCTCCCACTGCCTTTGCATGGTCATGGCGCAGTCTGCAGAATTGAGCTCTTTGGGACAGGCTGCTCTTTTTGAGCACAGCTGATTAAAGCGAGCCTCTCCGCTCTGTATTCACGAAGCTAAGCGAGGGGGCTGTTTGTCAGAAGGCCTCAGCTCCCTGCAGCTCAGCTGCTGCCAGTGTCATTGGCTGGGGTCACACGTGTAGAAGAGCCACCATCGGTGACAGCCCCTGCAGAGAGGGCAGGGCAGCAGCCACCGCAACCCCCTTTCAGCACAAACAAGCACCTGCCTGCCAGACTGGCATGACTCTGGGGTCACCCAAACCCCCAGCAACTGTTTTGGCTGCCTCCCTGGTGACCGCTTCATGGTGATCTGGAGGCGGGATGGAAAGGCTGCCGACTGCCGCACCGAGCCTCCCGCTCTGCTGGGCCCCTGGCAGCCCGCCGCTGCACCCACCGCCAGCCCGAGCAGCCAGCAACCGCACTTTGCCCTCCGCTGGCGAGGGGTGTTATGATTCATATGCACCCAGAGTGGAATACCAGGGTTCTTTCCTCAAACGAAAATTAACTTCAAACATTTGTAATTGATCCATGAATATTAATGATCATTTGGGAGGATTTCATAATGACTTCATTCTGGTTCGGCACATTCGATTTGCAGTAGCGGCAGCAGTAGTTTACACTCCTTCATCAAGATGCCAAGGATTTGGCAGCATGACCTTCCCAGTTTCCTGCGCTGGAGAGCAGCTCTAGTTATCCTAATTGCAATCCCAAATGGAGTGGTACCTGAAAATAAATTGACTGCTGTTCGATTTTAGAAACCACTCCACTTGGCTAGTGCTACTACTACCACTGCTACTAGCACGAATAGATGGCATCTCTGTGGAACTGGGAAGGTCACTCAGCAAAATGCTTCGCATTTTGATAAGTAAGATTTTATATGCCGACCTTCTAGAGCCTTCAGCCCACAGCATTATAGCAGAGGGCAGTGAAAGTGCACACATTCCTGTGTGGAAAGGAAAAAAAGAAAAAAAAAAGGCAGATTTTGGCTGTCATTAATATTATGAAAATTATACAATCCATCTATGCCGCTCACTAGATGTATTCTCAAAGAATGTTAGGCTTAAGAGTTCATACTGCCTATGCACCTGCATGCATTGCCTCATCACCTTCAGCAATAAACTTCTAGCCTGTTGGCCAATTTGAAGAAACTGAGAAAATAATATAAAAGTCTCAAAGACAGTAAGTCTCTGTAAATGCTGTGAGAATTGATGGCTGGGTGGATGGAGAGAAATCTTTTTTGTGCTCCCACAGAAACAAGACTGAAACTCCTTAAACTCCACTCTTGAACACACCAGAGAAAGCACACAGATGAGAGAAATTCCCAACCACAGGGAAACTGTCAGCCAGTATTTATACCCTTTTGGATGTCAAAAATAAGAGAGAAATTGGTAGAAACATTATTTTCTCCATGCTGCTGCTCTCAGAACTGTTCATTTAGATCAACAGACCAAAAAATATGCACTCATATGAAAGTGGGTCCTGACTATAAGCTGTCAAAACACAGAGTAAAGCAGAAAAAATATTAAACTAACAGCATTAAAGCAAAATTAACAGTCAGAAGCCTCAAGTCATGCTTCCATTGCTGGTAATCAATTTATCTTTTAAAGTTCCTCTTCACATACAGCTCCCAAGTCTGCTTCACAGAGAAGCATGAAACTGCTAAAAGCTGCTAAAAGAAGCAATCCCTGTCCATTGGCGAGGAAGATGGACTTTGCAGCAGCCAAGAGATGTGCTAATCTAGTATGGGAATCAAGAAGGTGAAGCAAGTTCCAAAACAGGGCCATTTTTTAGGTGTCATCTCCCATTTATCAGCTGGTGACACACTGGCCAGTTTCTGAGCTCCAAACCATCTAGGAATTTAAAAACCTGTGACTGCTATTTAGGAATACTGTAATGGCATTTACAGATAATATGTACAGATCCTAGACAACGTGCATGATGAGCTTCTCCTTTACCTCTATCTTCTTGAAAAAGCAAAATGGACTAGAAATCTGGTTTCACTTCACAGCGTTTCAGGGTCAAAATGAGTTTCTTAGACACCTCCAATGACACTTGCAGAATCTGATGAACACGGTGTTCTCTGGCCGGCAAGTATATGTACTGGCCTCAGTATATGTACTGACAACAATCAATAGGGGTGGGGTGAGCTTGTTAGGAATTGGAGAGAGCCCAAAACCTCCTTTCACATAAAAATGAATGGCCATCAGACAGCAACAACTTCCATTGCCAGATGGGCTGAGCTACTCGCACAATGGGCTGATTTAGAGATGCGACGAGAGGACTCAGTGACAACGGTGATGATGTTCTCCTGCATAGCAATTAAGGATCATAGAAGAAAAAATCTCTACCCCTGTCTGGCTTTGGGTGATGTCTGAAAGCAAGCCCCAAAATCGAGATTTTATGAAGTGAAACCCATGGCACTCTGGTCCTCACCCGACTGTCATTGAAATCTACAGCAAGGCTTCGTAAGGTTCAGCAGGGTCTGGATTGGGCTTTTACAGGTTTAGTGACTGGGTAGATGGGGTAATGAAAAAAATAATCCATTCTGAAGTCAAATATATGGCAGTGAAGTTAAACTGTGGAACCACAGGCAGTTTTATTACAACATTTTTGGAAGCGTAGGGCCGAATCTAGCAGCTGCTGCAGGGCAGTGGGAATTTTGTCATCTATAAACACAGGCACAAGAATACTAACTGTTTGGTTCTTTTACCCCTCTCACACTCCATCATACTTTATTCACAGAGGAGTCCAAATAAAACCTGAGAGACACCAGTCTCCATGCAAGTACTACATATTGTAAGAGAAAGTGGCCAAATCAATACATAATGAATTTTAATGTATATATATTTGCTATTTAAACCTTTTGGAGATAGGCTGTATCAAATATATTTATCTTCTTCTATGCAGCAATTTAAAATATTAATGATACACATGCATTTTTTATGTTGTCTGAAGTTTCGCTCCCCCTTTAAATGGATTCTTCTATTTATTTTGCCCACTATAATACCATTAATTAGACAAGCTCCTCAACAGGCTTCTTATATCTCCAACACTTCAGAGATTTCTTAATAGCCTGTGACAGTAACGGAAAGGAACTCTTTAAACTTAGCATTTAGTAATTGTTACATAGCTTGCAGGTTTACCTAAGGTAACCAGAGTGTGCTTTAGAGTTCTACAGGTATCTATTTTGCCCAGAAAATCAACTGTAAATTTGAGTATTTCCGTGTTAATAGCTGCCTCTCCACAATGCTGGTAGTCAGAACAGACTTGCGAGTGCCCGAAAGCAAGACACAACTACTAATGTTTGTGTGTATTTAGTTTTAAATGCTAAACAGATATCTATTAAAGAGTTTGCTGTTCAAAATCCCAGAAGCACTAAACCAAAATTTCAAAGACAAGCTGAGCCAGTCTTTCATAAAAAGCTCCTTTCAACCTTCAACCGTCTTCAAAACGCCTCAAACTGGACTCATTTACAATGTGCCTGGCAGGTCCCCCTTCTCTTTACAAAGCCGCTGCTGAAGCTCAGGAATTCCTGCAGCTGAAAATAGTTGAGGATGCAAGAATATTTTGGCAAAGTACTCATTCTAGTCTTACACTCTCTCCTTGGCATCTGCTGTTGAATTTAGACAGAGACAGGATACTAGAAGGACATTTGGCCTGAAGTGATACGGCCTTTCTTATGTTCTTAGCATTAGATTATAGTGGTTTACAGTGATGCTCTGCAGTCTCCTCCCCGAACCCCCTGTGCACGCCTGCTGTGCTCTCCTAAGGATGGGGAAGAGTGTTCCTCAGCATCCAGACAAGCCAGCCCTGGTCAATGCGTCTGGAGTCACGAGAGAGGCTGAGAGAAACGACAGTCACTCTGTTAAGGAGAGCACAAGGACAACAATGACAGAAGGAAAAGAAGGAAAGAGAAATGCACTGTTTAATCTTGTGAGCCTGATCCCTGTGGGACTGTCATCAAAGTGAAGGTGATACCTGTGGTGAGAAGAAACTGTGAATTATTAGCTCCTGCTCCTACCCAGTACAGAGAATCCTGTATTCCGCCTTAAGCATATAGAAAGCGTGTCCTTAAAAAGACTAGGGCTTCCTAGCACTGCCCACATACACTTCCATTTGAGCTGGAAGCCATCTACTCTGCTGTTTGCCCGTGCTCCAACACGGACCTTTGGTTTCCATTGCTCTCGCTCCCTGGGGACAGGAATGCTCCTGCTGCAAGTACAGACACCGCTTACACTCCTTCTCACGCTCTCTCTATTCCATAACTCTATTTGGGCATGCAAGCCAAATCAATTTCATCTTCTCTCACAAGAAAAATCACAGAATCACAGAATGTTCGGGGTTGGAAGGGACCTCTGTGGGTCATCTAGTCCAACCCGCTGCCGAAGCAGGGCCACCTAGAGCAGGCTGCACAGGACCTTGTCCAGGCGGGGAAAAAAAAAGCTATCCTGCTCCCCTTGCCAATCTTTCTTGTACTTGTTTCAGTCTGAATTCATCGATGTGAGTGACCAGAGCTGCATTCAGAAGAGGAATCGCTAGTCCCTTGTAAGAGCATTACTATTTTTCTGCTGTCATTCCTGATGCCTGCTCAGACTTCATTACCTTCTCACTGGTCCCTGCTAAACTCATCTCCTTCAGCTGCAGCCCCTTCCTCTCTCCCTCTTGGCTTCTTCTGGCTGACATTACGCTCAGCTGATTGGTGAGCCAGCATGCAATGGAGCAGGTAACTGCCGGTTTCACACCTTCATGGTCCAGCCTGCTTCTGCCCTGTTCCTCTCCCAGTCCCAGGAGTCTTGCACAGACCTCATATATCTGAAGGCCCATCTCTGTGTTAAATGCAATTGGAAATGGCCAATTAAAAAATGTATTTAGATGACTAGCAATGAGATGGTGTGATCATGTATGCTTCAGCCTCTCAGGAGGTGGCTAAATGTCTCTTGGAGGACACATGTCAGAGCCAGTCCCACTCACAGAGCTCGTCAGGCTTCACAGTTTTGAAGCACAACATTGTGCATAGCAGCCATTCCCACCACCAGCTACTGAGGACAGACAGGACGTTTCCCATATTAGCATTATGAAAGTGATTAGAGCCACCTAATTATAGCTGTACAATGAGAAAAATCTCAGCTTACAGATGTCAAGTTAGCCAGGCTTTTAAGTCTTTCGTGTCCTGTGGCTTAGAATATTCCTGCTTTATAATTTTTCAGATCCATGTTATGATTTTATGTCCAATTAATTCTGTGGGAGGACAGCAGAGCTCAAATGAACATGGAGTAAATACAATCAATAACAAACGGGCTGCTACAAGAGCTCAAGTCATTGCATTGTTAATATTTTCCAGTAGCTCAGGTTTCATTATTTTTTCTGTGATGTATGACATATTAAATACATAGCAAATGGTTTAAAGGTCCTGTTTTCAAAGCTGCTAGCAGTTTAAAAAAAAGTAATAATGACCCAAAAGGGACCAAAGAAGTTTTAACAACGCATGAATCTTCCCTCAGCACAGCACATTTGCACACAGTGTAGCTGAGGTGTTTTTGATCCAAGCATTTATAATTAACTCTTAACTTATCCTATATAAAGAAAAGCTTTATTTTTATTTCAATGTTTTTGTTGCAGTGTAATTCCAAGAAACACCAATTAGCTATCAAATGCTGACAACTTGCACTTATCACTGATTAGGGCTAGATATGAACTATAAACCTAGCACATTACTGTAGCGCAACAGCTCATTACCAGTCTAGCTCTCCCAGCTAATCTTTTCTACTAATTTTTATTTAGGGACCTTCTGGCTAGCTCATCTGAAAATTATACGCTAATGATCTGAGCAGAATTGAGAGCTTTAAACAGTAACAGGGGAGAAAAAATAATTCTGTTTGATCTCTTTATGCCATGATAGATGCCATTTAATCAATTAGCACAGCAGAACATACCATTGCATTTCAGATCTGGCGAATACAAAAGAAAACAGAAAAAAGAGAGAGCTTCATGCACCTCTGGACCTTCTCCACCGTGTAAAAGAGCATCATATACAGTAGCAGAGAGTGTTTAGGAGCACAGTCACTGAGGCAGCAGCTGAGACACTATTCCCTGTGGGTCTCCTGCAGACCTGCCGTAGGGCATTGTCAAGGCTGTGACTGCTGTTAGTGGAGGGGACGTGTTAGAGACAGGGTCACAGCACTGTGTCCCATGGAGATGTCAGGCAGCAGCGTGGCCCAACAGGCACCCTGGGGTGCCTGCTGCCAGTTAAGCCTCCAGAAGGTTTGACATGGGCTGCTGGAATGTCTCAGAATCAGAAATGTGGCTTCCGATTACATCTGCCTCCTTCTCACCCACCTGCCTGAGATTATGAAAGTACCTGAGAAACTGTAGCCAGAATTCTGGTTCTGGGTAACCACGGACTAAGTATACTGCAGCAGTGGCAATCTGTGCTTCAGATTTATTTGCCAGAACTATATGATAAATAAAAATTACTTCTGAAATACACTGGAGATAAAGAAGGAAAAGAACAAGATGTTTCAGAATGTTACCACTTGTTAATGAGTGCAAAGGATTAAAGGTGCTAAAATGTAGGTAGGAACAGCTAGGAAAATGTATCTGATCCACATTCTTTAAATCTTGTGTAAATTAAGGGCATCGTGGGATATTAAAGTTCTATATTTAATAATATAAACACATTGAGAGCAATGACAGAAATATTTGAGAAGCAGCCCAAGATCACATTTAGGGGTTATCTCATTTTCTGCAATCTAGCTGTGCTGGAGTTTCCTTTCTGAAGACTACAAGACTCACTCAACAGCACCAATACAGTACCCTGTGTTTACTGATTCCTGCTCTGAGTGAGTCAAAAATAGAGATGGTCAAAATGCACATGCATGCCTCGAAAACAAATTATGCCTCTAAATCAACCACTCAAACACATCCATTGCTGGTCTATACTTGCACAGTTCAAAACTTGGATAATGGCAGAGCACAGTGTGCTGAGCGAGTCCTCAGCAAGCATCTAGCCCTGACCATAAGACAAGAAGTGCATAGCCTTTGAGCTACAAGAAGCTGGACCATTTTCCTAAATTCGGTGGTAGACAATTTTTCTTCCTACTAAGGGCAAAAGCAGCCAGAATCCCTCAGGACCCCCTTTCTTGGAATCTGCATAGCAAGAGCAGTGAAGACTTGCCACTCTCTGCCCATTTTTCTAGGTCTTCCAAAATAATGTTCCCTACTTAAATACGCAAAGGCTTGCAGATTTAACTGCCAGAAATGTTTCAATACAAACATAATCAGACCACGGGGCTGGGAGATGTTCATTTACTATGAGAAAGGAGCTGGAAGGAAAAAGCACCGTACATATTCCCATTGCATATTATGAGATTAACCAAGGAGAACTTATATTTGTACTTAGGTATTCCAAAAACCAGTGAAAGGTCATATGGGCAGTGTTTAATTTATAATGTCAGCATCGAATACTTAACTTTGTCCCTTTGTATTTAAGACAATAATCATTTTATTATTTGGCTTCTGGCACAATAGAATTGTATTTCCAAATTGTGCAGTCTTAAAAAGGAACTTATATAAAGCTCCAGTTACTGCCACAATTAACGGATAATACACAGACAAGAATACAGGTTTGATATGGATTACAGGTTAGGTATTAGTAGGAAGCATTTGGATTTTTATATTTCTGGGAGATGAATTAAGATGAAGCAATGCACTGGTAATACTTATCATGAAGCGTATAGTTATTGTTTCTATATCTATATGGATATGAACATAAAATTATTAAGAAAGTTATTTGTGTTCCGAACTTCAGGTTAACTTCAGTAGAAAGACAACATAGATGTTTAATGCATAAAATAGATGTGTAATTGCTAGTCAAAATGACTCTCACACACCCACACTATTACTGCTAGAGTTGAATATTACCTTACTATAATTTCATACACAGCCTGCAATATTCTTTATTCAGAGCCCGTAACTAAATGTTCCCTGTTGAAAAGATGTGGTGTTTTGTTGTGACTCTCTTCAGTTATCTATCTTAGGTCTTCAGTGAGAGGGGCACCTTTAGCAACAGCAGAGTTTGCTCTCTGATTAGGCATCTGAATAGTTCTTAGCGTGAAGCTGAGATTCCATAAAAGACCCAGTATTGCTCCACAGAGAAGCATCATTGATGGATGGAACCTGGCCAATGGAATTAAAAATGTATTTGTAAGTGTTACACTATCTTTTGCATGGGTGTGACATAATAGCATTATCAGAGAAAACTCAATATCTTACATATTAAACAATGCAAATTCTTCTCTAATCTAATGAGCCAATTTGTACAGAACACCGTATTGTGGTATCTGTTTCCAACCGCCAGTTTATTGTCAGATATGCATACTGCCTTGCTTGTAATTCTTTGCTTTCATTGCCTTATCTCTCTGTGAAAAGTGAAGTTTGGTGGAAAAGTTTAAGAAAAACTACAGATTTTCTTGGGAGGATGAAAAAATCCATTCCAATTTTCAGAGTACACCTAACAGCTGTGTTTATGATACCAGTAGACACGAGGGGAGTTCTGCTAGAACTCCACAGAAGCATCATGTCCCTGCCTGGACAAGCCCTGACCCTGGTGGGAAGATAGGTGACAGCCCCTGGGAGCGTGTACAGGAGAGCGACCCAAAGCATCACATTCAGAGTCACAGCAGCCAGAGGCTTCCCCCAAGCAACACTCTCATCACCATGGGGCTTGCTGCACTGAGATAGCGTGAGGGGAATGGACACAGCACCTGCAAATGGACACAAAGGACTTCACCAGCTGTGTAACCTACTTGATGTTTATGTCTGACACACACTTAAATGATTCCAGGCAAAGGAGCCCTCAGAAGACCGCAATCAAGAGCAGCTCAAAACTAACACAAGCCACTTATTATAATGCCATTACACAGCACATAGCCATCCAAAATGGCAATATTCACCTAACAAGAGAAAAGAAAATCCGTTACCTGCTTAACAGACTTCTTTCGTATTCTGTACGATGCAAAAACCCTGAAGGTTACCAAAGCACATCCTCATTTTTCTGTAAAACACACTCCACAGTGTGCAGACTCAACCCTTGGGTGAAAAAAGCATGGAGGTTCTCACAAATCTCACCGGAGCACAATGTGGTAGCCTGCCAGCTGGTTCTCTTTCATAGATGTGTCTTTTCAGAGTCAACTCCTACCCAGCATTGGTCTTCCCTCGGCCCTTCTTTCGCATCAGTGTAAACTATTGCAGCTATAGCAGTTCCCTTCAGCTCCCTTTGGCATGAGAAGCACTATCCTACATCACTCCAGCAACGTCCACACATGAGAGAGATGAGCAGGATTCAGGAGGTGCGTGTCAGCATACTCTGACCGAGTATGCAGAGTTCCTAGAATACACTCTCTTTCTGAAAAAGTGCAGTTGTTTCCCTAGCACCATACCTTTAGAAACATTTTGTTTAGTTATGCAGTACGTGCCAGCTGGGTAGCAGATCTGGATACTGCTTCTAGCTCTTGTGCCCTTGCATAGGCGTGTAACTTCAAAGCGCATCACATGGAGCCTGTGAAAACTGTTGTTTGCAAGAGAGAGGAAACGTGGTCTGGGAGCACAAAAGAATCTGCTACTCTGTTTATAGCTAGAGGCAGACATGAAAATGGTGTTCAGTCTTTAAAGTACTGCTCCAAGGAGATTCTGGTCCCACTTGCACAGAGATGATGGGGTGTTTTCAACAGCTCACCTTGTAAGCGACTCCCCTTGTTTGTTCTCGCGCTGTGCGAGTCGCACGGCACAGGCGCCTAGCACAGTGTGAGCTGCCTGAAGAGACTGGCACATAAGACATGGGAGCTGTGTAAGACCTCTGCCCTCTGGAGCTCCCCAGGACAGCAGGCAGGACACCCAGGAAAGCTGCAGGCTGTGCACGCTATCTATGGCGAAGGCAGCAGGAGAGAGGCTTCAATCAGTCAGAGCACCCACTCCTGCAAAGAGTGTAATATGTTGTGTGCCCTTTTCCGAGCCCCAAAATCCTCTCACTGCTAAGACAGCTCCCAGCTTTCTCCTTCTGCAGTATTTACAGAGACTGAAGACTATCTCCACAGCTCCCAGGTTTGTAACAGCACCCAAAACAGCTGCTGCCATCATCCTGCTACCCAGCTCTCTGCTCTGCAGAACCAGCTGTACCAGAGGGAGTCAGAAGGGATATTTCTGACAGTACTGATGTCTGTTATGTCATTGATTTTCAAAATGAGTGAAGCTTTGTTTCTGTCCAAGAGCACAAAATAAGGAACAGGCAGGGAAAAAATTTTGTAACTCACCTCTGTTCAAAAATAACCCATTTGAAAATCATTTTGAACTGTAGAACAGTTTTGCTGATGGGGTAGATGAGATAAAATACAACTAAAACAGTTAAACCTGCTGTCTGAAATTAATTTTAGTCTTGTCACATATTGCTAAAAAGCATGTCACCTGGTGGCATTTATAAACAAACAAAATTTTTAAAATTAAAAGATCTAACTAGTTCATTCTTCAGCAGGAGAACTAATCTTAGTATTTCAGAAGATAGTTCTAAACAGCCTGCTTAATTCTGAAAAGCCAATGCATATTTTAAGAAATTCACTTCACATCTGTTCATTGTGTACAGGCCTGGAGGTAACCGCCAGCCAGAAAACTTTGATCATCCAGCAGAAGCTAGCTAGTAGCTGAACAGTGCAAGAGGATTGTCTTCATCGCTTTCCTCTCAAACATGTTATGAAAATAAGGACTTCGGTAAAAGTTTGTATGGAAAAAATCTTGCAGTTGCAATGCCACTCAAATGTTTTTGATGCAGTAAGACAAACTGGCTGAAATATTCTCCATTTACAACCACGCAATTCTCCTTCAAAGGTTCTAGGGCCCGTCACTCCATTTAGGAGGTGGTGTTAAATAGAGTCCAAGAAAAGAAAAAGTGTAAAGAAAAATTGTTCAACTATTTGCCCAGAAAATATAAACCAAGTTTTTGTTTATTTTTAAGTAAAGGTCACAGATACTATTTATATATATCAAAGAGGAAAATCAAATAGACCTGCTTGTGCCACTTCAGTAGTCACAAATCCCTATTTATGTGACAAGTTCCTGTATAACCTTCTTGAGTTCTAAATTTATGGTCACAGACCCATTTGCAAGCAGTCAACAGATGATTGTACACTTCCAGTTCTCACATTCGTTAATTCCATCAATCACATCCCTTGCAATCCCAAAGAAACTCATCACTAGGTAACACTTGACCACATACTGCCTCTTTCAACAAATAAGCTGCTAATCATCAAATACTGAACATGAACTATGGTATACAATATCCCTTAGCAAGGATTTGGGGATTATCTCATCTAATTAGATATAAGCATGTTTTCTAATCTGTGGTCTTAAGCCAAAGCCCAATAAAAAGATTTCAATTGACTTACACTGAGTTTTGGATCAAGCACTGGGAGAACTTGATTTTGCAAGTCAAAAAAAAAGACACCTTAAAATAAAGTGTAACTAAATGATGAAGGAAGAAAAGTGCTTTACTGAATTAAATCATCTGGCACAGAAATGGACAGGACATCCCACATCCCTGCTGGGGTAAAGTCTTGATAAAGACACCGCTGAGACATTCTGGATTTCTTTGACACAATGCAAGGGTAACAAACCAGCTGGCGGCTAGTTTTCAGACTTCTAAAAGCAGAGGAGACTTTATCAGACACAGTAGAACATGTTTTGTTGTTTATTTGTATAACTGCCTGCCATGTACAAACACTTTCCAAACAAGAATGAAGATAAAACTATCAAAATGGAAGTACAGCTATTGAAAATCATTAAAGATTTGGCCCCAGAACTCTGCTCTGAAATTGCGTAAGCATAGCCCCTAACCAAACTTATTATATAAGTGTTAATTAATATTTGTTAGTTATGTGTTTATTTTGTTTTAAAATCACTCTGCCAATGAAGTCTTCATTTCAGCTCTTGGGAAGTTATTCCACTGACTAACAGGAATCGCTGCTAGCACGCTTTCAGGTTTGTATTCCTCTGCCTCATGACTTAAGGATAAGAAATCATTCTGCTACTTTGTCTCACCAGAAACCATTCTTTCCTCCTGTGTGTATTCACGTCCTTGAAATACTACAGAGTAGTTGTCATCTCCCCTCTCAGAGGTCTCCTTTTCCCCGCCAGCTATGAAGCTTTATTTCTGCCACGGTGTTCTTCCAGGTTAGTAACCCTTTCATCTCAGACCTTTCATAGTTCTTCTTGCTTCTCTTTTAAATTCTCTGCAGCCTGTAACCTCTTCTTAGCAATGAGATGCCCAGCTCCGAACAAGCGACCACATACCAGCACCATACAAAGAAAAGCTATTTTCTTTGGTCGTCTGCAGTGGGATTTCTCTACTCTCTTGCCCCGAGTCACACTGGTTTTGTGTAGGGAGAGAAGAATCAGTAGGGAAGAGAAAGTTAATTTCAGAGATTGTATCCATATGCAACTATTCAAGAAACTGGAGATAACCAAAACTGTGAAGTAGGGCTAATAAATATTACTGCATGCTTTTTGATAATTTGCTGCATTGCACAAGAGCTAATTATTCGAAGAATATGACTATTTAAAAATTGTTTAATTATACATGAAATGAATTATCACCACGTTTCCACGGGTGAAAATGTATTAATGTTCAAATGAGCCTGAACTGGTGCTGGAACAGGTGAGAATAAACTGCTGGATACCCTAAATGGAAGTTCAAAATGGCGTTTTAATGAATTAAGTACAGATTCATTTGTGTATGAAATCACCACAACGGCCTATTTGGGTCCCACTCAAGTTATATTTCAGCAATATCTGCATGCTACTGGATTGCTTGTTCATTATGAGTCATGTCTGTGCTGGCCCGGGACCAAAGTAGTGTCCTTCCACAATGCAGCTATCTGCTGCTGATAGGAATGGCTATTTAAATGCAATTAGTAATTGCTATTAAATTTGACTATAAACCACAAGCACTTCCCTTCCCATTTCATTTTGCAGTCCATCATTACTTGCTTGTTACAAAATCTGTAAATTGTTAATCCATCAAGTGGTTCGAAGAGCATTAAAAAGCTAGCTCATGAGGCCTGATTCTTCCCGCTTGAACACTTGTGCAGAACAGAGCCATGTCAACTGAAGGCTGTTGTAAAACTGGTGTAACAAGGGACCAGGCTCAGTGAATGCAGCACGCTTGCTTACATCCACTACACATGCACGCAGACACCTCCGCTCCAATAATTATCACCTTGCCAGTCTGGCAGGACTGAGTTGAAAACCCAGAGCTGGGGAATGGCAGCTCCACCGAAGCTTTCCTTGAGGATTTTGTCTACTATCTCTCATTAACTTGATGATGAAACACAGTACTGTAAGACATGTGCAGATAAAGCTCAAATCTGTGCCATCAGCTGTATAAACTGTCCTACAATAAAGTGCATTGTTGATTAACACTACAACAGTGATTGCTGGAGCATGCAAAATCTGTTATCCTCATGCTTGTGACTTGCAGAATAAATTACTTTATAAAATGTAAGAAGCTTTCCTGCATTCACATACTGTGCATCCCTGATTCCATCTATTTCCCTGAAATAAAGAAGAAAATGGTCAGAAATTCAACCTAATGGAACTGTCCGCTACAGAAAAACCCCAAAGGTGACAGTAATTGCCAGATGCTCCAAGTCCTCATTATATCCACTGTGACAGTGTTTTGGTGCTCGCCTCTTGCTGGCAACTGCATTGCTCTTCCATGTTACCAAAGCTCTCTGGCTGGTGTCAAAGAGCATGCACCCAAGGCCAGATCCTCAGCTGCTATAACATGGCATTGCTCCAGTGGCTTCACTGTCTGTTAGCCAAGGCTCTGGTCCATACGACCTGGCTGCCACCATCATGGAAAAATTCTTTTGTTACTGAGCAGCTCTTGGTTTTGATAGCTAATTAGGAACTATTTCACATTCAGCAAAACCTCTGTTGATGGCTTTCCTACAATTGAACCATTCAGGGGGATTTTTAGGCTTATTCCTCTTTTTGAATGGGCTCATTTCTTTTTCTCTTTTGCTTCCCAGTTCTTCTCTGTGGATTGTTGTCTTCTCTACATTTTATCTCAGTGTCCCTTGGAGCTCTCCCATTCATTTTGGGCCATTTGCTAGTCCAGTGGTTCTGTTTCAGCTGCCACTCACGTCCTCGTTTTCATTCTTTATTCCCCCTTCATCTGCTCTCACATTTCCACAAGTAAAACAGCAAAAACAGTTCTTCAACCACTTCTAATACATTAGATATTAAATTAACACAGAAAGATTGCAGATTCCAAAGAATTTTTCTGAGGCTTTCTGTGGTCTTTGTACCGTGTTCTCACTAAGGAGAAGTAAAAGCAAGGAACAGAAGACTAGTAGATGCAGCAGTGGAAAGTAAAAGTGATTGAAATCTCTCAATTAAAAATAATAAATTATTTTCAGTTTATTTTCAGTAACCAATAAACAGGTTGCTCGTTGAGCATATGGTTCAATTTTGGCATTAACTTCTTAGGCCTGGTAAGCAGAGGTAGTTGTGTGGAACCTACAAAACTAAGAATTCGTAAGAGCTCATAAATATGGATAAAATCTCCAGTACTAACACCAGTTAATGTACAAGAGTCTTTCTGGCAATAAGAACTCCAACAAGCAGCAATGCTGGCCTTTAAATATTATTTCACTTACGTAGAATATTTTTTTGATTTATTGGTTTTTACTGCCGATTGGTTCATCAACAACTGCTCAAATTGCTCTGCAGAAAAGCCCTCCCAGGATGGCACTAGGGGAGCCATCCTTCATGACGCCTTGTCTTCTGAGCGTTAGTAGGAGCAACTACTGGTGAGGATAATCCCAGAGACATATGGGTGATGCATAGTAGCAGGTGGGCTGGAAGCCCTACTGGTGTCTTCCTTCACTGTAAAACAACATGCTGGGTCTGATTCTGTGGAAGCACCTTTTTTATACCACTGCAATTTCACTGATGAGAATGGAGTTATTATTGATATATGCAGGGATGAAAGAGAATATAATAAAATTTTCACTACTGCATGAGTTCCCTTGATATAATGGGCTTTCTCTTTCGATCACGTTGTCTTCATATCATTTTACGGCTTGGTTTTTTCTTACACTTTCACTTTCTCCCAGCTGACAAACATATAAGAATCCCCAATACATATTTTTCACTTTTTTAGTGTACTTCTTATTTTAGGTGAAGCAATGGCAGAGATACAAATACAGTTTGAAAGTACAGCATCCATGCTATTGATCAATTAATTCTAGGTGCTGTTTTCAGTTTTGTCTAAACTTACTGTGAACTGGTATTTAGCTTTCTCTATCTCTTTCTGAAAAGTTTTCTCTGACTTTTCTCCTGAGAAAAATAGTCTAAATCATGCTATAAATGCAAAGGCAAGAAGTGTAAACAAAAGATACCAAGGACCTCACTTCATTTCACACACCGTTTTTTTACACTGATGAAACAACTGCACGTGGATACACCCATTTAACCAATAAAAGAATCTAAATAACTGGATCCCTCCAAACCTCATTTTCATTTCTACTCCACTAACTAACAATTTAAAGAAAATATATGATATACAGCTTATTCTTTAGGCTCATCTTTTATACCACAATGCTATAGTCCAATGCTGTCCCTTTTCTCCTCTTTCCTTAAAAGCAATATTAGTCTACCCTTGACCCAAAAAACCCCAGATTTTGCATCCCATTAGGACCATCTATGTGATTCCTTAACTCAGTGAGAAAAATAAGGCAACAGAGTCTTAGCAACAGTTAAAATGTAAGTAGTGCTACAGTCCTACTTGAATTTTTTCTAGCTCAGTTTTATAAACAGCAATAAATAAATAAATACAGAAATAAATTATTTTCCAAAGGTCATGCAGAAAGAAAGAACGAATTTGCCCGGTGCTTAAGCAACAGATTAGATCTTAAAACATGGTGGCTCTGCCACTAAACTGCTTGTGTAACCTTGCACCAGTCACTTCATATGATTTTATTTTCTATAGATACAAAGAAAAAAAAATACCAGTGTGTAAGATCTGTGAGTAACTGCAACCATATGACAGAGAAGCAGAATTGGTAAGAATAAAATTCATGCTTTTGACTCACACCTATCTATTTTACGGACGAGACTCCCTCCTTAGATAAGCATAAGGATGTAATTCAAAATACAGAATGCCTCCAGAAACACCAGCAGATTGGGATAGCACATTAAGAGAGAAGCCTATTAAATAAAACAAGCAACAACTTCTGAAAGAGAAATTCATACAACCTTGCACTTTTCTAAACAGTTTTCTTACATTCTCATAGTCATTAAAATGTATAAAAATGATTATTTCCAAAACAGCATTACCATGAATTATCACCACTCCTGTTGCCTAGCAACTGGAGTAATTTTTGAACAGTGAGCTATATAAACCAGTATCTGGAGTTTGTGCAAATGGGTATTCATTTGAGGGTTTAAAACACATTCATCTTGGAAATCAGAGGAAGATAATGCAACACTAATGTAAAGCTGAAATGCTCTTAAAAATATAAAACGGCACTAACAATTACTGCAGCTTAGGAAAATCCTCCTCCTGTAGCAGATCTGAGCCCTGTCAAATTTGGTCAGGGCTGGAGATGACTTCATTGCTCTTATTTGGAGTTGCAAGTGCATATTTCCAATTGTTATGAAGATATTTTTGACATTCCTGAACAGAAAAAAATTCTTGCCCAGTCTTCTGAGGAATTTGCTCATAACCCAAGAGCAATGGAAATTGATAACATTAAATGGCAATGTACTTAAGTCAATTAAAAATTCTATTTTTCTATAACATACTGAGCTGGAAGAACCCACTGGCTCATACCATGACAGAATGATGTGCTTAGTAAGGTTCAAAATAGGTCTGAACGTTATTAGTGACATTGATGTTACAGAGAGATTGTAAGTACATATATGAAATGTACAAACCCCCAGAAATCATGGTCTAGTTGCTTGTCAGCTGCATGTGGTTGCCTGTTACAGGGATTCTTGCCTGTTCCTCAGACCCATGTGGAATTTAACTTGATTGCAGGGCAAGATCCCAAAGCATATCAATTTATATTGTTTGATGTCTGAGAATTTCTACATTACTTTCTTACATATTTAATAGCCAATTTCCCACTAAAGCTAGCGTCAACCTGTGTAACTATTCCCAGAACGGGGCGGGGGGGTGTCCCCCCATGGGATAAGGTTACCAACTTCTTGGCTTCCAAGGCTTAACCTTATGGGTAAGAAAAAAAATGCAAAACATGCTGAACACCAGCACGTGTTTTTCACAGAGATTGCAGGCAGAAAGGCAAATTCATCACCGGCACAAACACACAGGCAATGCAGTAGCATCTGCTTGTACCAGCTATGAATCTGAACAAGATTTTCCCTACAGCTACTACCCGTGGAGATAAGGCTTGATACAGCACTGAAGGGAGTTTACAAGCCTGAAGCCTCTCAGAGTTTAGAGAACTTAATTTCTGCAGCAAAAGAAAATCTAATGTCTATGATACTGTGAGTTTCTTGGCTCCCAGGAAGTCATGCAGCCTGCCATAAAATACTTAATGGCTGTTTAATAGCTTAGATAAAGAAAAGATGCTCCATTTTGTCTGCTGCTCTATAGAAATTTGCTGAGACCACACACGATGCACAGTGCTGTCACGTAAGAAAACACTTCCATTGTTTTCCTTTGGTCCCACTCAAAAAAGGCAGTTGACAAAGTTTTAATTCTATCCTGAACATCAAAATAGAACACCCCTAAAGACAGGGAAATTATCTCAGCTAGATAGGCTGGCTGTTGCTCTAAACAAGAGGTGCTACTGAACACCTATCACATCAGTTTATGGGGTCTTCCCCTTCTCTTCTCCACTGAGGAGTAGCACACGCCTGTACTGCCTGACTGTTGAGCAAATAGTGTTTGCACTCACCCAGACACCAAGACTCTTATTTCTATTGCTCATGAACAGATCACATGTGGGAAAAAATACTTTCTGGACTCTTCTCAGCAAGAAGCGGACAAAATTCGCTTCCAAATATGCCATACATTTTTCAAATTAGATTTTAAAAGTTCTCCTTAGAAACAGAGACATTGCCTCTGATTTACAGATGACCAATCACTTCCTTATATTTATACTCTATAATATCTGCTCTTACAAGAGTGAATTCAAGAGGAGCTGCTGGGTTGAAGAGAGCAATACAGACACTGATGAGCAAGAATGCTGGCACCTCTGGCTGTGTAAGCTTGGAAGCGCAACAGCTGGGAATCACAGCAGAAGGAGATTGGTAGTACAGCAACTAGAAGACGTGTTTGATAATGCTTTTCTCCCAGTCAGCCATTGCCAAGAAAGACAGCTGTTGTATTTGGTAACTATTCCTTGTATGTTTAGTTCTAGCCTAGGGAGCATCATTAACATCGTTTTCCTATTTCTACGTTGGCATTCCCTTCAGTTCATAAAATCCAACAGGAAGGAAGGCAGGTTTTTGATAAGCATAGTTTGAGCCACACTTTGTGAAGTGCAGAGTTCAAGCTATTTTCCCACTATGACTAGGTGCATGATCCACAAAATATTTCACGAACATTTATACGTACAAACTCAGTTGGCCCGTAACTGAATTCCAGTCTGACTGAGCTCCAGGAGCAGGAATATTGCCAGTCAGTATGCTTTAAGCACAGGCTGCCAAATAATTTTGGAAAATAAATGTTAGAAGAGGAATAAAATTATAACCAAACTCAATTCATCTTTATTTTCCAGAATGAAGACAAAACCAAAGGAGTAAAACTGCTCAACACCTTGAAATCTTGAATGAACATGAGGCAATAATCATGTTTGCAGCCTTTAAAGTTATAAAAAATGTGAAATGTATGGACTGAAATATGCTTTGTGAATGACTTAGTTCATTTTTCATGTCATCCTGTATTTCCTAACTCCAGATCTCATATATGTGCCCTTCATGAATGGTGACATTCATGAGCAGTTCGATTACAAGATGCTACTGTAAGTCATTCCTGTGATGCTGGTTGCTGCTCCCTAGGTTTTAGGCTAGCGGAAAGCAATACCGTCCACAAAATCTGAAACTTCTCAATAGGAAGGCTGTGTGAATGTCTGGGTTGGGTAATGAATCCAAACTTGCTTTCAGACCTACACACATGACAAATGTGGTGACACTTCAATGAAGAGAAATGAGCACAAAACATACCCACTATGTGAGCAGTTCCTGTAATTTCCCAGAGCTACCTGCAGTAGCAAAGGCCACTTGTCTAGTGTGACAAATAGGCCCTAATTCTTTTTCGCAAGTGAAAGGCTGACACTGAGATTCAAACCATACAAAAATAGAATGCAAAGTAACCTTGGATCACAGAAAGTATTCATGACAAACATGCATACTCATCGTGACATATGTGTTAAAGAAACTAAATTCCCCACAATGGACATCAAAATAATTTTCCCTATAGCACTGCATTATGGCAGCAACATTTGTCTCTGTGGAGCAACTATGAAATTGTGTCTTAGATGGTTTGAAACATTAAAAAAATCTTCAAACAGTCCTGGAAAACAAAATCCTAACGTGCTGAACTTCAAGCCTTAAGATCTTTAAGACACCCGGTTCCTATTTCAGCAGGTTTCTTCCTTCGAAACCCGAATGTCCGATAGTGTAGCTACCAGACGTAAGGTTCAATCGGGTGTCACTGAACCCTGGGCAGGTTTTGTCGTACCTCGAGAGGGCTGCGCTGACCCAGCAGACTGCCTCCCTGCTTAGCCCCCGCCTGCCGCAGGCCCAGGCAAGTGCACTGCTTCCAAGCATCCTCTCACCTGGTGTAACATAGAATACCACTTACTTGTACGGGATGTGTTTGCTTCCATTGACAAGGGCGAGAATGACGTTGCCCAGTGCTGACAACGAGAGACAGAGGCCAGAGCTTCCCTCCCGGTTTTTGCTGAGCACTTTCACGCAGCTCCCCAGGTCAATAAGGTGCAAGCGGCTGCGACCTCCGGACACTGCCATAAACAAAGCAAGCAAACCGTTAGCATGTGCCTCCAAAAGCAGCGTCCCAGGAAAGCAAAGACTTGCAACGACTTGTGAAGAGGAAACAACGCAGAAACCTCTCGTAATCCATGTTAGCAGCAACAAAGTGTAGGGGGCCTGTTAGCTCACTGTCAGCCTTTATTGCTGTGCATTGTTCTCTACTCCAGCCTCACTTACAAATTGCCATAGCTTTCAGTACTCACCCACTCCTGCAGGTTTAACTCCGTGAGAGTCACTACTGCATTTCTTTTTTTTTTTTTTCTAATAGAGCTCTAAATAGCCTGTACCCAAATTGGCTCTGTTTCTGTCTCTGTCATTACTGTTCCTCTGTCCAGAAAATTACAGGCTGGGAGTTGTTGCTCGGTGAGCACTGATGCTGTGGTAGCTTCTCTTATCTTTCGCATCTTGAATACTGGATCTTCAGAAGTACATGTGGTGTCTGTGGGACCTTCAATTTTTCTTTAAGCCTATACACTTCTACCTTCTCATTTGGCTAAAAAAAGATTTGCCATGCCATGGGTATTGTGGACAAGCTGCTCTGTTCTGAAAATAGTTTCTGTAAAACTGGCAGTGGATCCCTGTTATTATCTTATTTACTCTGCATCAACACACTACCTTTAAAGTGAAAAGATGCTACCCTTGAAACACCAAGATTAACAGACATTTGCTCTCTGTAAAAGCCTATAGTTCCTTATGAACCCAGGATAGGGACTATTCAGACTTTGCAGAAGTGCTTCTAATTCTCTACTATCTCAAGACAATTTCCTAGCCGAGTTTTTTTGCGTCTGATCTTTGACCACTCCTCCCTATCCTTGAGAGTTAGTTTAGAAGCAATCTGCAGGAAAAGGTAGTTTTGTTTCCAGGATCTTAACTCAGGATGACTCTCATGACTGGAGTGCTGCGATGGATGGCTAGAAGCTCTTCAGAAGGGATAGGCAAGGAAAGAGAGGCGGTGGGGTGGTTCTGTACATTAGGGACTGCTTTGGTTGTATAGAGCTCAACAACTCTGACGACAAGGTTGAATGCTTATGGGTGAAGATGAGGGGTTCAAAGGTGGAAGGGGATATAACCCGGCTCACTAGAGATGAGCCCAGGGGTGGCAGGCCAGGGTTGGGGGTGAGATCGATAACCCAGCCCAAGTGTATCTACACCAATGCACACAGCATGGGGAAATAAACAGGAGGAGCTGGAAGCCATTGTATAGCAGGACAGCTGTGACTTGGTCGCCATCACAGAAACGTGGTGGGACGCTTCTCATGGGGAAGCATCCACACGCACTATGGGCTCCTGCACTCGCTGCAGAAAGTCAGGACTTTTGCCCTCCCTCTAAGAGTACTTAAAACTCTTAGACTTAAGAGTCCCCAAGTCCTTTAGGGCTGCTACCCTCAGAAGGCTGAAATTACATTTTTTTAGTATCTCCCAATGATTTCCTTAGAAAAACAAAGAAATCTGTTTAGCTGCTACTGAAAGAGACTACAGGTGACTTTACTGAATTACATATAATAAATATTTCTGTTGCTAAGATTACCGGACATTGGGGAAACAAAAGAAAGTGAAATAAATCACAACCCTTCAAAATCTCAGGCATACTGTGTCCTCACATACTTCTATTACACAGGCTGAGGAAATCCAGAATAAGAGAAATTACTGGATCTTTCCTTCTTATTTAATTTACAAGTCAAAATACAACATTTTTAGGATGACAGATCCACTTGCTTGATCTGAACATGAAACTATTGATTAGGCAAGCTCTCCACTAATGCGCCTGGCAACTACAGAGGAAAGAAGTGGAACATCCTAACACTTGTTTTTGTCTATGGCCACAGAGACTGCAGAGCTGACAGCTGAAAAATGACTGTGACAGTTCTGCCACAATGCCGTTTATTTCAATGGTGCTAAGCCTGCTTCATGACATTCCTGGTAATGAATCTAACAAGGAGGAAAGTACAGTACCAATGCGTTATTCTAACAGCCATTTTTTACCAAAATCATACGTTAGCCAGCCCTTTAATCTCTTAGTCTTTGGAAGCTGGGATTCTTTTTCTTTTTCTTTTTCCTGTCCTTTTTTAATCCTGTTACTGGAATCTATATATCTCTACTAGCTTCATGTTTTTTTCTGAAAAGTCCTTCATTACAGCAAGAGACCGTGATAATCACTAGGCGCCCTTTCGGAGCAGCTGGAATTCCCCCCTCATTCAATTATCAGCGAGATCTGACCCTGCCCGGCTTGTGAGGCCACTGAGATATGGGAACTTGAAGACAGGAGGTGGTATGGCCACAAGACAAAGATATAACTAAAGGCAGTGGGCAAAGCATGCCATATTATAATCCAACAGGATCATGTCTTCTTTTCCCAAAATGAGTCATTATAGCCACAGGAAAATATTTTTTACCCGCTTATTAATTACATTTGAAAAAGGGCTGTGCATACATGTACTTGCATGCAGTAAAAAGAATGAAGCATTAAATAATTGTAATAATAATTCCCTCAAAATCAGCCATCTCTATTCCTATGAACCAGTCTGAGCATTCATAGTTGTCCTTTCCACCGCAGGGTGGTTAATTAATAAACCTTTACTTAATCGAGATTTCTGCCTGCCAATTCCACAGGGGTTATTACTTAAACACATGCAAACTGCATTTCCATTTAGAGCAATTTTTTGTTTTTTTCTCTTACAAGAATAGTGAATGTAAATTTTCTGCATTCAAATATTAAACATTAATACTGCAGTGGTGTTCACCCACTACACAGGAATACTTGCAATCTATTCCTTATTACAAATAACCTATGCAGAGCCAGGAGCTGAAACATAAGCTATTTCTGCAGAATTGCTAAAGCCCACAAATTTAAAGAAGAAGAGGTCTCTGGTGTCTTTCAAACAAACATTTTTCTCTGTAAAAAACGATTATTTAAGGAAAAGAATTTTAATGTGAAAGTTTTCTTTTTTGGTGGGGGTGTTTCTTATATTACACAAAACTTTTATCACTGGAACTTACTAAAAAAAATCCCTCTGTATATCTCCAGTTACAAACAATTTGGGAGACTTGAAACAGAAGATAAATATATTAAAAAAATATAAATGGTGCGAGTTAAATGAAACTTTTGAAAGCTATAGAAACATGTAAGTAGACATGGAAGCATATTTTCCTCATTTACAAGCGGGAGGTGGAAGTAAAGACACGAGGCAGTGAAATCCTCTATGGCAAAGAGAGGGAGCAAACCAATCTGAAAAGTCCAGAGTCTTTACCAAGAACCACAGGAGTCCTTTGTGCACACGTAGCTGGGCCAGTAACTACAATATCAAGTATCTCCAAGAAAAGGTACAGTTTATGGATTGCCAACAACAGCTTCCACAAACACTGCCCTGTTTAGGTGCTGAAGAGGAACAGCTAACGTAAGGGTGGCAAGGAATTCCCATTGCCACAATAATTTAATCCATGACCTCAACATTATCAGTAAAGATAATACTAAAAGCCAATATGAAAAGCCCTTTGTTTAGCTGCAGAGGCCCACACAGTGCTGCGGACTAACTCTTAGTGGCCTTTAATGGCCTTTAGTGGGTCTTTACGAGGCAGGTGGACAGTCTGCTGGTATGAATGGCCCCACCCATGCTGAACGGAGAACTCTGCTAATTTTCACCACTAAAGAGTATTGTTTAAAGGCCTATTTAAAGCCAGTTTCCAGGCAGGCTTGGAGGAGACCGAAGGGAGCGAGGGGACAGCTTACTTCCGCCTTTGCCGCTCTTCTCCATGCGGTACTGGTAGATGTGCAGGGTGAAGAGCATGTGGGAGTTGCGGTGATCCTCCTCGTCGCAGTCCCGCTGGCTGCTGCGACGTGAGGCGATGGCGGCATCGAGGAAGAAGGCAGCCTTCTCCGCCGTAGGGGCCCGGAGCTCACTCTGATTCTGAAGCTGCAGTTAACACAAGGGAGAAATAACCCAGAAACTCCCACACAAGTCAACACTGCCAGACAACGTGCTGCAGTCAACGCACACTGTGGATGCGCTGGCTTCTGATGGGACCGAAAAGGAGGAGGTGCCCGACGGAATGAGACCTTCCTGTCATTGGCAGTGGCAATACCACTCCCTCCAGGAGACACACAGTCGAATCCAGGCTTTTGAGGGTTCTCAGAGGATTACCTCTGATGGCAGTTGTTACACACAAACCCCAGGAAACCGTCCTATGAGCTGGACAGATGCATAAATTTGTTCCTTCACTTTCCCAGAAATTTAAACTATTTAAGCTTATTAATTATTCCTTATTTTTACTGCTTTTTTTTTTTCCTTGCATTACTGGCTCTGGCAATCACTGTGTCCTTCTGACAGTTAGAGGTGGAAAAAAAAAAATGTGGAAGACACATTGATCCCAAACTCAACAGCTGGTGGAGACTGGCAGAGGCAGGACTACCTGTTACCCTTCAGAAAGTGTTATAAGGGAGCAGTCCACAGATAAATCTGGGAATACAAGGACTGAAGTTTGTGTTCAGCCCCATAGTGTGCAGGGAGCAGCATAGAAGAGAAGCTTTTTTCTCTCCCCTTCATACCGTAAGCTTATGCACCTGCTCATGAACCAGGGCAGTCCATAAAACGGAACAAGGCAGGAAATGTACATGCGTTCACATTTGTTGGACCTCAGTCCCAGTCGCCAGCCTGCTCTTATCTCTCCAAAGTCATAGCCAGCATAGGAGGGCAGATATCATTAACCCCCCATAACGTTAGGAATGTATGCATGTTTCCTGTCACCTAAGAATAGTTTGTCTGTGGAAGGGACGTGTGACTGTGCAATCTGATGGCATTAGTTTCGGCAGTATGCAGAGCTGGCCCACTGCCCATCAGATAGACTTGTTTTGTCTGGCAAAAAAACAGCAAGGAACTCCCATTCTCATGGTTTGTTCCCCTGCTATGTAACACAGCTAGAAGTTAAGTTGTCCTAAAGAAGACAGTGCTCCTGTCTTGTTTGTGACTGTTAAGCAGCCTGAGAAGGGATAAAGCTGAGGCTGTGCGTGGGATGGGGTGAGAGAGCTGAAGGCCGAGCTCTCTCTGGAAAGAGGGAGGGGGGCAGGAAGGAGTTAACAAGGCAAGCAGAAGGCAGGCCAGTCTGTGGGCTGATCTCACTAATGTAAGCAACAAGAAAATGTGCACACTTGGAAAGGCCCAGTGACAGACAGTATGACATATGGTGATTATTCATTTGCTCTACACACTGCTGATTTTGCATATCTGTACAGCTATAACGTAATATCCTCCTTTTTGAGGAGGATTTTGAGAATTCAGGTGTAGGATGCATGACTCCAGAACATCACTATGTCTTGCAAACACACATAAAAATGCTTTTTTTGTTGCAATTTAATTCAATATTTTACACTGCAAGGATATATACATGTATCATGGTGCTACTTTTTCTCCACTGATCTAAAATAATTCATTTTGTATATAGCTGTTCTGTCTGTATCTTTACGAAAATAAGCAACCATAATGGGATATTTATTATTACTGCCATTGTGTTTAAATACCTTAATAAAGAATTAAGCCCTCAGGAGAGCCTAGTTGTTACACAGTTATGTAACACATGCAGCACACGCATGCTAATTCAGATCTTAACTGGCCCATCTATCTCCCCAATGGGAAATGTGAAGGCTCAAGTCTCCCATCTTGTATTCACTAGACGGCACCCATTACTGGATACCAGAGGGTGAGACCTCTTGTGATGCTGAAAGTATTTCATACAGCACTAAAGCCGGGAGAGAGAATAAGAACCCTAATTGTTGTTTAAGATCAAGACACAACTTTGTAATGCCGGGGTAAAATGGAAAAGAATGGAAAATATAATCTAAGTATGTCTAAAAGGCTTAAACCACAAAGAGATAAAACACAAAACTTATTACTTACTGTTTAAAATCTCATGATTCATTACTTTTGTGGATGCGAACCATAATTTCTAGATGCTTGGAGCTGGAAATACGGTACTTGACCCTGTAGGTCTGTTCCCTCCCACCTCCATTCCCTGTCCTAGGATAGGCTGTGCTCTGCAGGTTCGCGCTGGAATCAGCCTTTGCCTTTAAGGGTGAAAGAATGTATGCAAGCTCCATCATGCTGGTTTGCTCCCTCTTCATCTGGTCAACTAAAACCAGATTCATTCCCTCACAGACAGCAAAATGAAAGAATAGGCCTTTTTTCCCCTCAAACAAAGAAGGGAGAAAAAATAGGCTGCTGAGACTTTCTAGCAGTTACCCAGGAAATACATGAGCCAGTTACTCATTCCTGCTAAACCTCCAAACCCGAGAAGAGTTTGAGTTATTCTTGGCTTGCCCCGCTCAGGAATTTATTTCTTGGCAGCAATTAATAAGTAGCGATTAATGTTTCCTACAACATTGCTAATGCAGGTGCTATAAATAATGTAGTTTATAAAGAGATAAACAGCCATATTTATGGCCTCCAGCTATTTGTGCAGTACTGTAAATATTTTAGCTTGTTGTTTTGCAAAAAAGAATCACACTTTCTTTTTATTTTTTTTTAAGAATGAGGTGAATTTTTGTTTGCACTGAGTGTTTTCACATTTTATTACAAACACAAGCCCCTGCTCAATATCAGTTATACCAGAGGTACAAATATTTAGGCCAGGAGAGCAGATGGCCCTGCAGCTGCAGGTCATAAAGTTCTTGCATGTTTTAAAGTAAACACTTTCAAGTCTATAAACTTTATGCTCTGGGTAGTTCTTGAATTTGAACCATCTCAATAGCTCAAAAAAAACCCCATCATATGCTTGTCTCAGTGTAAAATGAACCTTGGATTCACCTGCATTCCACAAATGGGGTCTTCACAAAGGTAGACACCTGGGGACTGGCCATCTTGCAGGCTGCCTGTAGCCACTTCTGACAACAGGTCTCTCAGATTTTCTTCTTTCCCCCACACTTCCACTGCAGAAATTCGGACTGAGAATCGGGCTCCTGTCTTCTCTTTGCGTTCATTAATCAATTTGAAGAGCCAGGAGATGGCACAAGGGATTATGCCGAGGTTTTGCATGGAATCATCCTTCCCGATCATGGTGTATGACTTCCCTGTCAGGAACGGGGGGATGCAGAAAAGATAACAACATCACTCCCAGGACCTTCACAGCCTTCTGCCAAGAGAGATTATCCTGCACAGCCTCATGAAAACAACTTCTTCGCTACAATAAGGACAGTCAGCAAGGGAGAAAGATAGGCAGACAGACAAATAGTACATGGAAAATGGAGAGCATTTAAAACTGACAGATAAAATCTTGAGCTGCTTTCAAAAATCATTACCTCATGCATTCCCGTGACATCCCCCATTCCCCAGGCAGGGTGCTGCAGGTCCCTGCCGCACCACACTGCAGCCTGTGATGAGCGTGAATAGTGGGAGCAATTGAGCAGAGCAGGAGTGCTATGGTCTCTAAAAAGCTCCACTTTAGATACTGTGAGTGCGGTATTCTTTGCATACCATTTTACTTCAAAGCACTACATTGTGCTTCATTTGCTGGGATTGGGATCAACACAAACCTGGTCCCAGGATCATAAACATGTAGCTTCATCCAGAAAAAAAACAGGTACACGGTGCATAAGTGGGTCACCAACAAGAAGTATTTTATCTGGGTCAAGACCTTCCCCTGGCTTGCTACTATTCAACTCTGCAATTATAGCTCTGGCTTGTCTCTTCTTTAAAGCTTTGCTGATTAAGAACAGACACAGAGTACCATCTTACACTGCTTTAGGTGTCACTACATCTAATGCTCTTAGACAAGTTATCTTAAGCTCCTAGATTTATAAGCCAAATGATAAAGGTGTACACCCTTTCAGGCAAGTACTTGTGGCTTCTTTAAGTAGTTTCATTTCTTATGTTGAATCTATGTGGAAAAAGATCAATGAAGAAAATATTTCTATGCACGCATCTGTGGCAAGGTCTGGGTGTGTCCACAGTTGGTGGAATGGTAGTGGTGCAGTTAATGAAGCAACTGCAGAGACTCAACTCATGCTCCAGCAAAGCCCTAGGTAGGCTGCCTCTCTAAAGGACATGTAGCACTTGTGAGACGTTATCTCGTGGCTTGGTTTTTCCGTCTCATTTTCTCTCTTGTGTTTAGCAGGTCACAGGAGGTTTAATATCCAAGTGCTCATCTGAGTGTTACTCCTGCCTGGCCAGAGGGGCCTTGTGGTTAGTTGAACCAGTGGCCCTGCTCCATTCATTGTACCAGAGCTGGTGGCGTTGCAGCATTCGGTACTCTTCAGTTCTTGTTGCCTATAATTTAGGAAAATTGTGGCCTCATACGGCTTGATCTTCTTTATCACTTGAAAAACTGAATTGTCCTTTTAGGTTGTATGTGTACGTATGTGTTTCTTTGAGACAGCAGAGAATGGAGATCATTGCACACATGCAATACAACCCTCTTCATTAAAGAGACAGTATTTTCAAAACACTATTAGATAAGCATGAACAAAATACAAGATTACCCTTGAAATACAGTTACTCCGAACAAACAGTGTGTTAATGATGATGATTCTCCTTTTTATTGTCTTTCCCTGAATACCTGAAATGCTGCCAATGTGTTTGCAAAGAGTGAGTTTTGATCCATTGGTAACACTCAGTTAACCATTAGAATAGGATTTGTCGGACAGAATAGGAAGAGGTTACTACCAAGTGAATTGTCTAACCAGGGAATACAGCATAAATCAAACTATTTGAGTGCCCAGTCACAGCACTTGAACAGTGCCATCACAAACATCAAGTACTTGAGTGGATACTCGCAGCCTTTACACGGCTTGATAAAAGTGGTCTTTTGGCAAAGTCTCCAATACCAAGCACATTTGTAAAACTGCAGATCACCATTGGATCATTCATTAACAATTCACTGTTGGATCATTCCTTAACAATTGAAGACTGCTAAAAATTGCCGTAGTACTCAGGGGATGGAATGAAGCACAGTGTATCACTTTCAAATACAGTTACTGTGCACAGCCAAATGAATGTTTGTTTTCCCCAATCTAATGTACTAGAAATCTTCAGTTAAAAATATTGACTTTTCTGCTTGAGTAGGGAAATTTAACAATACCAACCAAGCTTGGCATGGCCAAAGCAGAACACGCAGCCATCTGCCCCGTTGACCACAGACTGGATCACTTCAGCTACAGTCCCAGCACATACTTCAGCCTGTCACAGATATTTAAAAAAAAAGAAAAAAAGAAAAGAAACAAGAAGAAAAAAAAAAGAATGAAAATAAAACCATTAAAAATAATAAGGAAAATCAGTAGAGTATTTTGACTGGAAAATGGTCTTGATGTCATCAGTGCTCCAGATAGCATGTTGATCAAAAAGTCTAATCCTGCTTGTCTCATTCATGTGACCTATGCTATTGATGGGAATGACATTACTTGTGTAAGCAGACGAAGCAGGACTTTTGCTCTGTGTCAAGTAAGTTTCATTTGCTGAAGCATCGATATATTTTGTGGAGTTAAACAAAATACACATACTGTAAGGGGATGTGGTTGGTTTGTTAGAACTGCCTATTAAAAAACAATCAAATACTGGGGAATTTTTACAGGCTCTATTATTTGCCCAGTTATGAACTGAGTTTAATTCCCCTAGCAGTTGGGTAAGGAATGTAAGGGGAACACACAGCCGCTTTGGTAATAGCTGGGTGACATTTCTTCATTTTTCTCAACATCACTGTGAGTCGCCTCAGCTTTTTGCAGCAGTAGGGTCCATCGTCAAGTCTGCAGCAGTATTTTAAGAAGTATAACACACAAATTTACCCTGGGCATTCTTAGATTTAATGTACAAGCAGGCTGAATGGTCTACAGTGCTTCTGCAGCAACTGCCTATCAATAGCAGGTGAAATTAAATCAGAATTTGCAGTTTAGGCTTTTATATAAAGCACTTCGCATTTGATAATAAATCATGTAAATCCACCTAGTTCATGGGTATTTCTAGACTACCTCTACAACAGTAAATAAAAAGGGCCATGAAAGGGACTTTTCACGTGCCAGCCCCTGAACTGCATCCAGGCATCAATCTGGGAGGTGCTAGCTGCCTGGGCCAGAGCTAGGTCGGGGACTGACCTAATGATAGGATCATACAACAGTGGCTTATCTGGCCCTCTGTCCTAGCTCTGCTTAGTTTATGAGTACTGAAACAGCCTTACAGTACTGTTTTCTAACTATACTTTGCAATGTTACTTTACTCTTCTACTGTCCTCCACATGACATTCGGGTAACATAGCTCATCAAACCAAGGAAGTCTAATAAAAATGAGAAATCTGAGTATACACACAAGAGTAAAGATTTGTGGACTAAAATCCTCAACCTGCTATTGTAAACTGTACAATAGAACACTGTATAAATAATCCTTGAGTTCTTCACGAATAGAGGACTGCATTAGAGAACTGCAGTTCTGATCAGATCGCTGTATACACCAAATATTAAGATTTTATAATATACAATAACTTGTCGATATTGAGGATCTGCCTGCAGGGCACAATTTAGCACATTTATTGCACGTATAATTTCAGGAGCAATTATCTACAGTAAAAAGTAAAGAAAGCACATAATTATTGAGATATCATTTAATAAATTCATTTAATTATTGATGACATTGGCGGACCAAATTCAGCCCTGGTCTAACTCCATTGAAAGTACTACTGTTGCAGCAGGAACTAATTTGGCTCTGGTGCATGCTATTGTTTAGGTAACAGTTCTGATCATACGTTGCCTACCTGTGATGCATCCTGAGGGAAAACTGCATCAAAAGCAAACATCTTGGGTGGAACCTGGCTGCCCCTTTTCTGGAAAGCATTCTGACCTCCACAGGCCAATGGGTCATACAGCGTGATTTGCTTCTTACGGGGGTCAACTTTTAAGAAAGAGCTGGACTCAGATGTGTCTCTGGCAAGCGTGGAAGAAATGCGCACCATGACTTTGACCTGTCAGCAAACACACAAAAAGATGATCACATTTGATTAGTCTGTTGGATGCTCTGGGCTGGTATGTTGAATGAACTTTCCAACTACACTCAACCAAATCATACTTGCTTGCTGGAGTTAGTGCCTCTGTGGAAGTCAGTGAAGACACAGGAATGATTACAGGCAGAATTTGGCCTAAAACACACAGTGAAAAAAGCCAATCCATCTACTTCAACACGCAACTTGTGTATTTAGAATTACGATGTACATCATGGTGTGTTAGTGTCAATGTTACTCAAGTGCAATGATGAGGTATTACAACACTTTGTCTTATTCTCAGTATAAATTGAAATTTAAGTGTACCCCAGTGGCCCAATTAAGAAAGCTGAAAGGTAATCTAAACTGCTAAATTATCAGAACTGCTGTGGTTTCTACAATGCAATCTGATCAATAAATGCACATAGAAGTCAGATCTGTAATTTACACCTTTCTGACTCTAATCCAAATGCAAAAAGATGAAGTGCTCAGTTCTAAGTGTCATCATCAAACAGTTGTGAAAAGAGCCCTGTTTTAATGGTCAGATTCTGAGATTATAGTCAAGGGAGTGGAATGTAGTAAGTGATAAAAGATTTGTTAAAACATGTTAGCTCACAACTCATTAAATGGCTACACAAAAAGACATTATTCCTAAGACAAAAATACATCTTCATGGATTTAATGAGGTTATATTGCATCCTTAGACCAGCTGGTAAGCAATTTAGATGTAAGTAAAACCAATTACTATCAGTCTGGCTTTGGTTCTCACCATAAATTCACCACCTGCAGACTCATGAGTTCCTGAACTATACAGGGCAAACATCACCTCTCTGCCAGTTCTAGCCACACCTGCACAGACTTTGTCTCAGGGCAGACTGACTTTCACACCAGTCAGACAGAACTTTTATCTTAATGCTCCTTAATTGTATGTCACTTGTATCAAACCTACCCACAGCTGACATGCAAGTGATCACAAAGGGTCAGCTCAGCACAAGATGGGAGCACGTCTGCTGTTGGAGTAGCAGATGCACCCTTGGAGGAGGCTGTAGCCCTAGAAGTTAGACAAGGCTGCAGTTCCTGTCAGCCTCACTGAGATTGGTGCTCTTTGTATGTAGATCTCATTTCACGCTGCCCTAAGCTCATCCAACATGGAAATCAATCAATTGTTTTGAGAGGTAAAATCTGGGAAAATTCATTTTTGACCCAACTCCTTTGAAGACAACGGAATGAGACCAGACATTAATTGGGATTATTCAGTATTTTTGTGATGTCTTCTCTACAGGTCTGTGAGTGAAAGTAGTAATTTGACTCCATATCTTTTAACCTGGGAAAACAAGTTGTCATTGGATGGTGAAATGGTCGCATATCTGTACACATGGTTTCAGTTTTACACAATTAGTTGAGGGAAAGTGGAAAAATGCTGCTTGGGTGTGAGGTGGTTCTCTGCTCAACTACTCAGCCAAGCTGCTTATGAAACCTAACCTGTAAGTGAAAAAAGCCACTTCCAATATTTTGCCAATGGCATTCTTCTAAACCCAACCCTAAGCAGAGCTGATTTCTACCGAGGACAAGCGCAGCCAACACCCCCAGTCAGTCCACATGAACAGGGCAAGGTCTGAATATTTGTTCCAGCCCTAGGTCTCCTGGCAGCTCAGAAGGGAGGCAATAGTCAAGTTAGCAGGGAAGGGAGGGAATACAACACTGAATCCTAGAGGAGCAAGAAAACAAAGAGCAGTATCAGTCTTGATCTGTTTTCCTGTTTTCAACTTTGTACGTCTTTGGCATTTTCTACTGTGTCACATATTTTTAAACAGATGCCAGCATCAAAAGCATTAGACTGATCTGCTGGAAACCAGAATAAATGCTATTCTTCAACTACTTTAAATAAAATACTTGCTTTGCATTAGAAAATGCTGCACCTGTTTTGTCACAGTATAACATCACTTACTTGGGCCCTGATTTAAACCTGTTCACACAAAATCAGATTAATACCTGTCACTTCTTACTGAAGCAATACTGCAAATCCTCCAAACTTCCAAAAGCTATAGTGATAGAAGCTGAGGCATCATGTTTCTCCTTCCCTGGAGCAAAATACCAATTTAACTGAAATCCTAAAAATTTACTAGCATCAGATAAACTAAATGAACCGCCATAAAAAAAGAGCTTAACTCAGAATTCCCAGGAGTTGTCTAACAGCACACATTTTCTGACCATTTGGCTCCCCAACTCTGGCAAATATAGACATTTCTCAACAAAAAATACTGCTATTGCCATGAACCTTTATATTTCCTGTGCATTGGGGATTATTGTTTTGAGATTTAATGGTTCATAGAATCATAGAATCACTTCGGTTGAAAAGACCTGTAAGATCATAGAGTCCAACCACTAACCTAACACTACCAAGTCCACCACTAAACCTTGTCCCTGACCGCCACATCTCCATAGAATCACTTAGGCTGAAAAGACCATGTTCATGTGTGTAAGGGCAGAGGAATACCATATTGATTACATGTGGGTATCCTGATAACATGACCACTTCTTACTCTGAAACTAGCTTGTTTGCAGCTGGCACGGCGATGTCTGTGCACCTTGGCACATCTTATCATGGATATTTCCTTTTACCTCCATTTAGAATCATAGAATGCTTTGGGTTGGAAGGGACCTTTAGAGTCCATCTAGCCCAATCCCCCTGCAGCGAGCAGGGACATCTTCAGCTAGAGCAGGTTGCTCAGAGCACCGTCCAACCTGGCCTTGAATGTTTGCAGGGATGGGGCCTCCACTACTTCTCTGGGCAATCTGTTCCAGTGTTTCACCACCCTTCTTGTCAAAAATTTCATTTAGATCAGCCTGCATGGATGGATGGAGCTGTCTCCATCCGAGCCAGTTGTCTGACCCGTTTGTAGACAATAGAGAGAAACAGGCACTTCTAGCACTTAACTCATGTCATCAGTTTTATAGACCTGTCTTCCACATAAAATGAGATACACTCCACAGATGCTTCTTGCTTTCTCTATACCACCACAGGTATCTTAAATGATTACCTGAAATGTAGGTGCCTACATTGTAGGCTGTCTAAAGTTATCCTTTTTGCTGTAAGCATAATAAAAATGCTTTTCCTGGGCAGCATGGTCCCTGGCCCAAATTCAGTAGCATACACAAATCTGTGTGACAGTCTTCAGCAAAATCACATGCTAGCAAAAATAAAGCTGGGTGCAATGAGCGTGATGGATACTGAACACAAGTAGTAGCAATAGATTATTTGAACTCATCTGGTAATTTGTATACCCTGGAGTATTCTTCCAGGCCAGTTTCACAGCAGTGTATCTCTTCCAAATTACTCCTGATTTGCATTACGTTGATTGAGAAGACAATTAAATCCTGGCTGTGCAAAATACAAGTCCACTATATGCTGTGGGAACTGTGACTATAGCAAAAATCCAACAAGCAGGCAAGAGACAGGCAAACTTCAGTCCTGAGAAATACATAGTGGGATTCAGCACTGCATACATAACTGTGGCACAATAAGCTAGGCAGACCAAAACAGATTTTAAAACATCTGAGCTAGGTGTATCTTCTGAGAAGACAGGCAGGCTTGTGGTCTGGGAATCAGGCTGAGACTGGGGAGCTAGGACCCCTCTCACTGGCTGTGCCTCAGACACGTTAGGATTGTGAACGAGTGATGCAGTCTCTGTTTCACACTCCCCACCTGTACAACGGGCTGAGTCGCAGCTTACTTCACTGCAAGGCTTACTGATACACTCCGTCATTACCGGGCCTCAAAGGACTGGCAGTTGCCATTACGTAGGCACTCCATTATTAAACATTATTCTGCATGTAACCTAAACCCAAGGCTTCGTGTGAAGCATTTCCCAACAGTGGTTATGACGAGAGTAAATCAGCTAAGCTACAGCAGGAGAAACAACAGGAGAGCACAGCCTCCTGCTCTGCCATTTCACAGTCCTTCGTGCGATTTATAGCTGGGGGAGGCGTGGAGTCCGTGCTGGCCCCAGCAATCCACACCACAGGGAAGGCAGCGCAAGGACGGGCAAACGTAACTCAGCCAGCTGTGAGGGTAGCACAGGAACTTAATGGACTTAAATGACTTCAGTTCAATTTAAGGAACAGACAGGCTGAAGATCACAGCGCTGCTCTGGGCAAGGCAGAAACACAGTACAGTTAATTTGAAACTAACTGAACAGTGAAGTTTAAGAACTCTATTAGTTTATGCTTGCAATTTATATTTAAATATACTGTAAATTGAACTTCTCAAAAAGAAGCAAGCAGGTTTTCTGCTTCATTTCCTATGTGTCATTACTCCTTTAGTCCAATTCTACAGTTTCCCACTAATCTCTTGTAATTGAAGGGTTTAAGAGATACCACTTGCGATTAATGGAACCACTCAGTCTGCCAGAAGTTCTTATTTGAATCCCAGTGATCAGGTCTTGGCAGCGCCCAGCCTCAGACGCACCTCTGACTTTTTCTAAGGGGAAACATGAAAGCAGTCTCTTGAGACACGCGCTGTTGGTAAAAGAAACATCCTCGGCCTAATTTTGATCTAATTTTACACTCACACAAATCTGGCCGAACTCAGCAAGAGTTACCCTAGCTTAAGAGTGGAGAGAGAGAATAAAAGAAAAGGTCACTTGCTCTGCATCATTATTGTACCTTTACTAGGATATAACTCCACCTCTTAATTCTGTTCCTGCTGGACGCATTTTTTTATGTGTTTTCTCCTGTGAGTTCACAGGATTCCATTTGACAACTATTCAATCCAACAGGACCCCCATTTTCTTCTCTGAATTTCAGTTCCTGCCTACAAAGGTTTGTTCTGTTGTTAAATGTGTTCTACAGTCATTGAATTCCACAGTGTTACTCCCAACGTGCAAAGCCACAAATGAAAGCAGAATCAGAGCTGTACTGTTTAGATTTTCTCAACAGTGTTTCTTTGTATTTTTGTATATGTACTTATTTTATACATGTGTGTGTGTATTTAAATTATATGCACTTTTTTTAAAAGCGTATGCATTTTCTGGATATATATAAAAATTTATTATGTATCTATTTTTCATAAATTTCTCTCTAAATGGTAATTATTGGCACTGAAAAGTTCTTTCATGGGTACCATTCAGTAGCATCAAGGGAAGATATAGGGGAATTGCAGTAATATCACTATGCTTCTGTACTGTAAAAATAAGCACAGACATTTTAATCAGCTCTATTACAATTTCAGTTGCCTGAACTATGTTCTTTTTCCTTCTCCTTTTTTATCTAGCACATCCCTATATACACATCAACTATTTCTTGAAGAGGGAACTTTCTAATTGCAGGATTTTCCCCAGCTAAATTCATTTTGTGACCTGCCATGGACCTTTTTTTATGTTCTCACTCTGTGGAGAAGGACAAAGGTTCAGCACACTCTGCAAAGTAGAACTGGTGCCATAAGAGAAAAAAGAAAAGAGAGACCAGCCCCAGCCCCTGACACTCCCATGTCTCCTGTGCCCACGGAGGGGTCTGTCTGGAGGACCAGCAGTGAAATGAGCACAGAAGGTGGGAGAGGTAAGCTGTGTCCAATCTGTATCAAACACAAATAGCTACAAACAGAGGCTGGAATGAGGCAACACAATCAATCGGAGACTGACACTGGGGATATTATCACTTCCTTCTACTCTTGCCTGTAAGATTTTGTTTGGGGTTCATTTATCTAATTACTGCAGGGACAGGGCTTGACAGCTGTTGCTTTGGGCACTGTGCTTGCCTTTATGAGCTGCTTTTCTCATCAATCATTTGGGCAGCTTCTGCTGGACATGTGCTGGGTAGTGGTGGGAGGCAGGAGCTGCGGTGCAGTCACGGGCGAGACGGGCCAGCCAGGGCTACTGAGCTGTATTAGCACTCCATCAATGTAATGGCAATCACAGGCTGCAGGAACAGCCTTATTGGAGGTTAATGAAGAGTGGGTTTTGCAATTTCTCACTGTTACAGTTGTAAATAATAGTGGCAGGCATGAATTTTTTGCTGTAGCCAGGCACAAAATACTACAGCACAAGAAAATCTATGACATCCCAAGTGCTTATGCACATACATGCTTTTGCACAATGGATATAAAGCTAGAAGCCTTTCTGTAGTGCCCAGAGAATATGGGAACAGTCTGTTATGCATTTTAAAGGATCTTTCTTACAGATCATGAGACAAGTAACTGATCATGCTAAAATGAAATCTAGGAGGTCAAGATAACAGACTGAGCCAGAATGAGACAAGTATAGAATTGTAGGAGTGGACATTGCTTTAATGGAAGTCTCCTGGTCATATTTGGAAAGTAAAAACAAACTCAGGTAAATTATGCCAGTGTGAAGTGGTCAGGAAGCATGTGTAAACAGGCCTCAATGTCCTCTCTTTCTATTTTCACAGAGGCAACTCTTGTAGGCTTCAGTGCTTCACTTCAGCACAAACTAGAAAACAGTCAGGCCTGATCATTCATGTTCTTTGTGGAAATGGCTGTTACTGCTACTGGTGCTTTGGAAAAGCAGTGAAAATAATTGAAAAACAATACTATTAGGGCTTGCAGGTCTCCTCTTTTTTACAACTGTTACTCTGTTTTTTTCTTGTGTAATTGCTAAAATTTTACCATTTCATCAACCCCATCCTGTACAGCAGTTAAAATAAATTCCATTTGTAACAATAATGGGAAGCAGTGTGAGTGTATTCTACCCAAACACCAATCATATTATTCTAAAAACTTGCCCTTAATCAGGATCATACCCTTTTTCAATTGGATGATGTAACTTTATTAAGAAATTCAGTAAAATCTGGTATGAAATATGTTCAGGTCACAGGACATGGCTCAGTGACCTCTTGTCTTATTTGTGTCAGCAGTAGTTTTTAGTTTTGTCACTGTAATTTGGTACGGTCGAAAGACGGTGCTGAGCACCGACACTGAAACCAAGATGATGTACATCAGCCCAGCCACTCGGCTGTCGCACTGCTACTTCAGCGTTTACTACATTAACACAGAGAGCACTGCAACTTTCTTCTGCTCTTTAAAAAAAAGGCATGAGGATCATCCTGCCCTGGAAACAATCTTTCCCTAAGATTCCCCACATGCAGTGAACAGTCTGTGTGTTCCCAATTTTACTTTTGCTTCCTTCTGATGTCTTGGAGGGAAGTCTGCTTTCAGACCTGCATAGCTGGGCCAGTCTGCACGGTGCCTCAAGCAGAAGGATTCTTCCCAGCTTCTGACACTCTCCACATACCTGCCCATGGGTCCACAGATGTGTACCTGCATCTAGGATGAGGCCAACAACAGCCTAACTCATCTCATGTGTGGGGATGAACTGTCACCTTTTTCTTTTTGGAGAGTATCTTTAAACATCACTGTTAGTGGCATTTTCATAAGAACTGAACAAAGAGCTTTGAACAATCCCAGCATGAGCAATATGGGATCAGTTGGCAAATCTTGTCTTCCCTGCAGTGGATCTGCAGATATGCAAGTATGTGCCTGCCGGTACAATCAGCAGATGCCTTACTTAAGCCTCTGTCACACTACAGCTAAAATTTGCAGTGCTTCTCTCACTCTGAGAAGAATTTATTTTTCTATGCTGAGTAGCAAGTACAGTTGGCTGCCCTGAATTTCAAGATCTCCTCATTTCCTTGGCATCAGATCTCTTTACCTTTCAAAATCAGATATTCTGCTTCACTTCAGTGACCTTTTGGAGTAGAGAGTTTCCCCCCTTCTTTTCTTCTACTTTATACAACTTCTTCAAAAGGGTCTTTAGATAGAAAGTATCTATCTAGCAAATTAAATAAGGCAAAAGCTGTTCCTTGGCACAAAATGGCCAGCGTCCTTCCCAGTAATTCTCATCCTCTGCTATGGTGTGGCTATATCCAATAGTCCCTTGCTCATGCGGATCTAAAAACTATGCCTGAAATTGTTAGGAAGAGCAGCCTGGTGGCCCAACACCAAGCCAGGGACCTTGTTAACAATTCAGAAGTATAGATGATGGAGTGCCATTGCCCAGGAACATTTCCTGCTCCTGTTTAATTTACTTTATAGTCTGTACTGGTTTTAGCTGGGATAGTTAATTTTCTTCATAGTAGCTTCTCTGGTGATACGTTTTGGATTTGTGATGAAAATAGTGTTGATGACACAGAGACTTTTTTTGTTGTTGCTGAGCAGAGCTTACACAGAGTCAAGACCTTTTCTGCCTCTTACAGCACTCCACCAGTGAGCAGGTTGCGGATGCTCCAGAAGTTGGGAGGGGACACAGCTGGGACGGCTGACCCCAACTGATCAAACTTATATTCCATACTATATGATAGCATGCTCATCAATAAAAGCTGGGGAAAGAAGGAAGAAGGCGGGGTCATTCGGAGTTATGGTGCTTGACTTCCCAAGTAACCATTACACGCGATGGAGCCCTGCTTTCCTGGACATGGCTAAATATCTGCCTGCTGACGGGAAGCAGAGAACGAATTCCTTCTTTTGCTTTGCTCTTGCATGCAGCTTTTACTCTTTCTAGTAAACTGTCTTTATCTCAACCCATGAGTTTTTGCTTTTATCCTTCTGATTCTCTCGCACATGCCACTTGGAGAGAGTGAGCAAGTGGCTCTGTGGGGCTGCGCTGCCTACAGAGGTTAAACCACGAAATAGTCCCAGCCACAGAACACTGCACAGCTTAGCCATGTTTTCCATGCTTTAAGTTAAATACAAGAAACTCAGGTGTTGCAGTAGTGCCTCCCAAGCATGTGATGTGCCATATGTTGCTCTGTTCTATTCCAACCTGGCTTGGTATCTACAGATGCTACAGACAGGTCAGCCAAACCCATCAAACACATTGCAGCATTGGTGAGGGAGCCCTCCCTAAAGGAACTTCTCTGCTCTCATGATTGATGACAAGGCTGCTGTCACTCTTGCTGCCTACAGATGGTTGCCATCAGCCCCCGGGGGCGAGGGAGCCGGCAGTGGCAAGTCACTTGGCTCTTTCTCATAGGCCATGCTCATATCCTGCTGCAGTGCAGAAAGACCAAAGAGAACTTTGCTTCCCTGATTAAAGTTTCCTCTTCGAAACCTGCCCTTCCAGCAAAACATGACTGTACTGCCTCAGCTGCCACAGGGACTGGTGTCGATAGAAAGCCGTAGCAATATCAACAGTAGCAATGTCTCAAGCACGTGCACTGATAACTATGTCCACTATATTATGTCTAAGCACCCCAGTTTCCCTTTTTGTGAAGCTGCGAAAAAGGTGAAGAGGACGTGGCTTGGTAAGTTTAAGCAGCCAGGTCATCTCACCCCTAAATAGAGAAAGAGTGGCACAGAGGGCTTCGCATTGTACGTTCTCAGGAGAACGGGGATTCCCAGATGAACAAGGCTCTCTGTTTATTTCTGTCTAAGGAAACAAGGATTTCTCTGGAAAGAATGCAGATAAAAGATGAAGTTTCCCTTATGCATGCCTTTGAGACGTCTTTTCAGTGCTAGAGAAACAAAGGACATACAGGTATTGCACAGAAGATGTATAATCACAATTGTAAGCTTTTCCATTATTTATAAAGATGATCTCCGCAACTGCATACAAAAGAAGATTCCCCAGTCTGCACATAACCGTGTATGGCATAGCACCATAAATAATGAGTGGTGATGCAACCAGATAAGAAGAATTTGCATTATTTAAGCCAAGCCAGAAGAAGTGACAAATTGCAGTTTAATGCAGATAAGTGTGGAAAAAGATGTGTAAAGCTTTGGAGTGGCAGTTGGTAATGACAGCCAGTAAATAAAAGGGATGGTTCATGCTATCGACTAGGAAAAAGATTTGGGAATTCATGGGGAGGAAAGAATCCCAAAGAAAGCAAGGGGCCGCATTGCTAACGAGAGTCTATATAAATGGAAGGAGGTACAATTATCCTATTAGGCGATCTAAGTGAGATATCTAATAAGCGCTTGGGTACTCAGAGAAGAAATCCAGTCTCCAGAAAGGGGAGTATAGCCAGTCTCCAGTGCCATATGTTGCATGAAACAATCATCAGAAACTTTAAAGATTAGAGATAGATGCTTTAGTGAGAAATTTAATACATTATAACGTCATTGAATTCAGCAATAACTCCTTTTAGCTGCAAGTATATGAGATGAGAATTTGACTTTAGTTTGGAAGAACCACCAACAAAACTTGAAAAAGAAGGAAATGATAATACCTGGTTCCAAGCAATTATATGATTTATACTGTTAGTGAACCTTTCACCTGAAGATCCTACAGAGCTTTGCAACAGCTTCTGACAGGATTAAGACATATATTTACAATTACGCTCATTTTTCAAATGCAGAAATAAAGCACAAGAATAAATAAACCATCTAAGATC
>Ga0065711_1026412_pt1 | contig 72702 bp, 51 predicted proteins | sample Hoacrofraction12_FD_59098 | JGI IMG/M metagenome (GOLD analysis project Ga0065711, IMG submission 59098) | Hoatzin crop microbial communities from Cojedes, Venezuela - Epithelial fraction 12 v2 (version 2) | ecosystem: Host-associated > Birds > Digestive system > Esophagus > Crop | place... | reverse complement strand
AAGCGTCTTGCACCGGCGGTGATACCGAACGATGGCAAGCAGACACCGATGAGAGGTCATCCGGTATTTATAGCACAGCATGCCACGGCTTGCTGCTGCAGAGGGTGCCTTTATAAGTGGCACAGGATTCCACAGGGGCGGGAGCTTACAGCCTCGGAGCTGCAGTATGCCGAAGAGGCAGACAGAATCATAAGGCTTGAGGATGGACGGATAGTTGAGGATAGACATTAATTAACCTTCTGCCGCTTTATTCTCAGCACCACAAGTCCTGCGATGAAGAGTACGGCTGCAAATACGAGGAGTATTATTTCACACTTTACGAAGTGAATCGAGAGGATGTCTGCCACGTTGGTGCTATCTATGTACTCTACTGCATCAACGTACCAGTAGAGGGGCAGGAGCTTCGCAAGACGTAGAACACCGTCGGTGAGGTACGCACGCGGCACGAAGACACCGCAGAGGAAGCTCATGGAGAGAGCCAGCATATTTGTGACCATATTTATGACACCGTCGTTTCGTGTGAGGCTGCTTATAAGAAATGCAAGTCCGAGCGACATGGCATCGAGACAGAGGACATTTACGGTGAACCAACCGAACTTTGAGAAGTCCTCGCCACGTCCTGTTGCTACTGCCAGTAGCAAGAACGGAGCTAAAGCGACCAGTCCCATCGTGATGAATGCAAGGGATAGTTCAATGTTTCTCCTGACGAATGGAATACCGCCAAGCTCGATACGCTTGCTTACCTCCGGCTCACGCAGTTCGGCCATGATAAGCCCTGCCAAAACGCAGAGCATACAGATAAGGGAGTAGCCTATAAATGAGAAGAATCCGCAGAAGTAGGACCTTCCGGCAGCTGTGTCTCCGGAGAGAAGTGTGACATTAACATCGGCAGCGTCACTTAGTACTCTGGCGGTTTCAGTAACGGCGACCTCTTCACTGCTGCCTGTTCTTATGAGAAGCTGAACGGAGTTAAGCCAGAGACGTGCCTTGTAGGTGAGTATGTACTCGGTGCCATCGTTGTCGGTGATATAACGGATATTGATATTGGAATCAGTAGAAGAGTCGTCATCCCCGGATACCTTCGATGAATCGGTTAAAGAATCGTTATCCACCGACACATCCCCCGAATCAGTCAAAGAATCACCATCCGCTGATACATCTGATGAATCAGATGAAGAAACATCGGCTGCTATGAAGCTGTATCCCTCCGGTATAATAACCACCGCATCTGCCAACCCGAAACGGACTGCATCATTCAGAGCCTTTTCAGTGTCGGCACTTAGTTCTGTCAGAGTTTCGCACTCCGACAGATAATCCGTAAAGCTTCTGCTGAGATACGTATCATCCTCGTCAACAACACATACCTTCAGGCTTTCTGCCTCGAAGCTGAAGACATCGTCCTCGGCATTTGACTTGGCGGAGATAACTCCGAACACAACAAATATTGCAACATATATAAGCACGCTCGGGAGCATGGCACGCATGATTTTAAAGTAGACCTTAAACACTTTGGTATGCCCCCTTTCTGAGTCGGATGACTGAGATGATTATAAAAATTACCGAGAAGATGAGAAGTGATATCACATCTCTCCAGTAGTCATCTGTAATACCGTAGGTGCCGAGTACATAGAGACCGTCGGTGAGTACGGCTGCGGGATTGAGCCGGTTTATAACCGGCACATGCTCCTCTATCAGAGCCTTGATGTTTCCGACCATGAGGCCACTCAGGAAGGACGCGACCATCGAAAATGCAAGCGGCAGGACAGTTACGAGCTTCTTGTGCTCTGCAAAGACCGCGCCTATCATGATACCGCTTGTGATACCGACTCCTGAGCCAAGTACCGTTACAAGAAGTACGAGTGATAGCGGTGCCTCGAAGCTGAGACCGAGGACGTACTCGATGTAGAGGACAAGCATGACATTTGAGATGCACTGAACCAACAGCCCGGCGAGGGATGTAGAGATAACTGCGGTGCTTCTTCTAACGGGTGAGACCTCGAATCGCTTTCCGTTCTCTGACTGATTCGCACAGATTCCCTTCAGTATTTCACTGCTGATCCATGAGCCGAAGAGTGCCGCCATGGCAATCAGTGAGTAGAAGTATTGCATCATCGGATTCGCAGGATTCTCCCTGAAGGTTACTCTTTCGAGACCGGTACTTTCATAAAAAGCATTTGAGATTTCATCTGTCATATCAGGATTATTCTCCGATACATTCACGAATATATCGGCATATGCATTATATGTTTCGATAAGGTTGGAGAGGATGGTGCTTTCGATGCCATTCTCAGAAACGAGCAGGGATATGCCGCTGTTGTCACTGCTGCTTACGGCACTACCGTCACTGTTATCGCTGCTGTTACTAGTATTGCTGCCACCAGCACTACTGTCGCTACTGAGGTCAGTATTGTCACTTCCGGCATCATAGTAGTAGAAGCCCGTCGCTTCACCGCTATCGACCAGCGCATATCCCTCATCGTACGAGTCAACATACGTAATCGAGATAAGACCCTCGTCCTCATCGGTTATGCCCTCCAGCATGGTGTTGAAGTAGGAGAGTTCGTCGCAGTTCAGAGTTGCGACAGGGATTGTATCGAGTGCGCTGTCGTCATCCTTGATAAATGTTCCGAAGCCTGCGTAGAAGGCTGTTGCAAGAATCAGTGGAAACAGAAGATTCCAGCCGATGCACCACTTCTCGCGGAGGAGCCGGAGCAGGTTGTACTTGAAGATATGTAAGAACATCAGTCTCTCAGTTCCTTTCCGGTCAGCTCGAGGAAGACGTCGTTCAGAGTGGGACTGTCCAGATGACCTGCGTACTTTGATTTTAGATAGTCGGCAGTACCTTCGACCAGGTTCCTGCCATGATCTATGATTACGATGCGTGAGCACAGCTCCTCAACCTCCTCCATGTAGTGGGAGGTATAGATAACGGTTGCACCGTTTTTATTTAACTCACGTATTCCGTCCAGGATTGCATTTCTGCTCTGCGGATCCACAGCAACTGTCGGTTCGTCAAAGATTATAAGCTCCGGCTTATGTGCGATACCGCATGCGATATTAAGACGCCTGAGCAGTCCTCCGGAGAGCTTCGAAGGCTTGAATTTTCTATACTCGCCGAGTCCAACAAAGTCGATTGCTTCGTCACAGAGTCTGCGTCGTTCCTTTCTGTCTCTTACATAGAGACCGCAGAAGAAGTCGATATTTTCGTAAACAGTCAGTGCATCGATTACGGCGACATTTTGCATGACGACACCGATTCGGCGTTTGGTTTCGTAGTCTGAGGGAGAGGCGGGTTTGTCGAAGATTTCCACAGAACCACCGTCGTAGCGAAGAAGCGAGAGCAGGCAGTCTATGGTTGTGGTCTTACCCGAGCCGTTCGGACCGAGCAGTCCGAGTATCTCACCCTGACGGACTGTCAGAGAAAGCCCGTCCACGGCTGTTTTCTCCTTGTACTTTTTTACCAAATCTTTTATTTCAACAACTGAATCTCCCACGTGAACCTCCCGGTGTGTAATCTGAATCGTAAATCAGTCCCATCTTTATGCAGTGAAGGCATTAGTGGGACCTGAAGAGTTTGCTCTGAATGCAGTTCGATACACTTATATATTTTATACATTCTATACTAATACCCAAAATTATACGACAGAAATTTGACGGAATTTGATATTTCAGTTTCGGAAATTTCAGGATTGATATGCGACAAAAATATTGAATTTCAGGTTTATGCAGAGTTTCAAGTAATGTATAATGTGATTATGATTTTTCATAAATCAAACCGGGGGGTTATATATTTAATCAAATTCAAGGAGGTAACTTATGGCAGGTAGAATCGTACTTAACAACATTTCGTATCATGGACATGGAGCAATCCAGGAAATAAGGGGTGAGGTAGAGAGAAACGGCTACAAGCATATATTCGTATGTTCGGATCCCGATCTCGTGAAGTTCGGTGTGACCGCAAAGGTGACTGACATACTCGATGATATGGGTACGCCATACACCGTTTACTCGGAGATTAAGCCGAATCCCACAATCCAGAACGTGCTCGATGGTGTCGAAGCATTTAAGGCATGCGGCGCTGATTCAATCATCACGGTCGGCGGCGGTTCATCGATGGATACCGCTAAGGCTATCGGTATCATCATTACAAATCCCGAGTTCAGTGATGTGAGAAGCCTCGAGGGCGTGGCACCCACGAAGAACCACGCGGTGCCGACCATCGCTGTACCGACGACTGCAGGAACCGCAGCTGAGGTAACTATCAACTATGTAATCACGGATGTCGAGAAGAAGAGGAAGTTTGTATGTGTCGATACAAATGATATCCCTGCGGTAGCTATCGTTGACCCGGATCTCATGGCTTCCATGCCGAAGGGGCTTACGGCTGCAACCGGTATGGATGCGCTCACACATGCAATCGAGGGCTACATCACGAAGGCAGCGTGGGAGATTCCCGATATGTTCCATATTGAGGCTATCAGACTTATAGCTAAGAATCTGCGCGGTGCTGTGGAGAATGATCCGGACGGACGTGAGGGCATGGCTATGGCTCAGTATATCGCAGGTATGGGCTTCTCAAATGTAGGTCTTGGTATCGACCACGCCATGGCACATACACTCAGCGCTTACTATGACACTCCTCACGGTGTGGCATGTGCTATGTTCCTTCCTATCACGATGGAGTTCAACCGTGACTACACCGGCACGAAGTACGCTGATATAGCTAAGGCTATGGGTGTCGAGGGTGTAGACGATATGTCACAGGAGGAGTACCGTGATGCGGCTATCGCAGCTGTAAAGCAGCTCTCAATCGATGTCGGAATACCTGAGAAGAATGAAAGAATCATCGAGTCAGATCTCGATCAGCTCGCTGTCGACTCACTGAACGATGCATGCTATCCCGGCAATCCGAGGGAGGCAACCAAGGAACAGGTTATAGAGATGTTCAGGAAGCTGATGTAAAGGGGACTCAAAAGGCACCAAATTAATCCTAAACATTGATCATGATCAACACGCGTGAGAAATCCCGTAGGTCACTGACCTGAGGGATTCCTCTTGCAAAAATCTAATCTTAACGGAGAATACTATGGATACAGAAGGTTACTTATCAGCTAATGCCCGGACCGGTCAGACTGTATAAGACCGGTGGCTACATGGGTGCCGGTAACCTGATAGTGTTCGATCATTTCAGTAGGTGGACGATATGCATCATTTCCTAATAGGGAGAAGAGGATACATAAATGATGGATTTAATGATATGTGACAGCTTTGCCGCAAGATACAGCGAGCTGGCACGTACTATAAGAGAGGATAAGTCATATGAGTTTCTGTCTACAGACAAACGTCTGGGTAACAATCTGATAATGCTCGGACTCGGCGGCTCGTATGCATACGGTACAAGTAATGCCGGCTCGGATATAGACGTACGTGGTGTGGCTATGAACTCGACCGATGAGATATATCTCGGCAGGGACTTTGAGCAGATAACATCGGATGTGACGGACACAACCATCTACTCCGTGAAGAAGCTCTTCAGGCTTCTCACTGCAGCAAATCCGAACACGATAGAGATACTCGGTCTCAGCGACGACCAGATTATATATACTACACCGGTATGGGAGAAGATAAGGGGAAACAGAGACATGTTCCTCTCAAAGAGAGTTATCAACGCCTTCGGCGGCTACGCAAATGCACAGCTGCGGCGACTCGAGACGAAGAGTGCCCGTGCTACAGGTCAGGCAGACAGGGAGAGATACATACTTGGCTCCATACAGAGTGCCGCCACGGACTTCCGCGCGAGATATGCGCGGATGGACAGCGACGCCATAAGGCTATACACCGACACCTCCGATAAGGAGGACTACGATACGGAGATATATATCGACGCACACCTCAGTCACTATCCGCTCAGAGACTTCGCCTCACTGATAAATGATTATCACGCGGTAATCCGCGGCTATGATAAAATCGGTAAGAGGAACCAGAAGGCTATAGAGCACGGCAAGCTCGGTAAGCACATGATGCACCTCGTACGGCTGTACTATATGTGCTTCGACATACTCGAGAAGGGTGAGATAAACACATACCGCGCTGATGAGCATGACGAACTGATGGCTATAAGAAACGGCAAGTACCTGAACGATGACAAGTCAGTGAAGCCGGAGTTTAAAGACCTCGTCGACAGCCTCCAGGCACGTCTCGAGGAAGATAGCAGTAAGACCACCCTTCCCGACGAACCCGACACCGACAGAATCGACAGTTTGCTCTGTGAGATACTGGAGGAGAGGGTTAGAGGTTAAGGTATAGAGTCGTAAATTAAAGAATAATGAAGTGATAACGTGACACGCCATACTGTGTTTTGCAAAGGCTCGGAGTAGTCCGAGAGATGCAGACTGCAGGTGGCGTGTTTTTTGTGTCACTTTTCTGAAAGATGATGACCACGTAAAAAATGTTAGAACATAGGTGAATTTGTGATACAGAGAATCTCAGAATAGCATAGCAAATACGCACAAAAAAATATGGTTAGTGGCGTGATGTTCGAATCATGCCACTAATTTTATTTCAGATGAACTTTTGATAGACTGATTAAACGGGCGTGTGTCATCATATCACGCTTCAGTCTGATTTTATGCGAGGCAGAGAGGGGAAGTTATAGATGAGTCTTAAAAGATGTTTTCCTGAGTTTAAAAGGATTATTTCTGTTCTGATGACAGTCATGATTATGCTTTCAGTATTTGGCACAAAAGGACTGCAGGTAAGTGCAGACGGAAATATAGATGTCGTGGAAAACTACGACATCGTATTTGTACTGGACGATTCCGGTTCTATGAAGAAGACAGATCCGGATAAGTTAGTTCTCCAAAGCGTAAAAAGCTTTCTTGATCAGAGACCGGATAACGGAGATCAGCTGGGTGTAGTTACGTACAGTCTGGATGCAGAGAACAGCTACAATCTCCATGAGATGCGTAACGAAGCTGACCGTGCTGAAATCAAGGATTTCGTAGATACGCACATCTTCAGAAAAGGAAAGTACACTAATATAGGTGCCGGTATACAGGGAGCTGTAGATCAGATAAATACATCAGGAGAGAACTCTCATAAGAAGGCAATCATCCTTATAAGTGATGGACAGAACGATGTTAAGGGCTCAGGTGTATCAGCTGATGAGGCAAGTCAGATGCTGACGGATGCACTGAGTGCGGCTAATGAGGCCGGATATCCTGTCTATGCTATCGGTATAAATCCCAAAACAGATGAATATGAGCAGACTATAAATGATATATCAAGCACGACAGGCGGGGTCTCATACTTCCCGAAGAGCGTGGAAGAGATGAACTCGGTCATGAACAGTATCCTGAATGAACTTGCAGGAAGTGAGGCATCCGGTGAGGATGGAACGGTTGTGGATCTGAGTGACCAGCCTGTACAGATAACACAGACTCTTGATGAAAATGTCTTCGAAGCAGATATAAAGATAGAGCATCAGGGAGACCTTACGTATACCATATATAAGCCTGACGGAACAGCTGCTGTTGACGGAACGGACTATAAGGTAGTAACAGATTCCGGATATACAATCATGAAACTAATACAGCCTGAGGCAGGGGACTGGGTACTCGAAATAGCAAGCTCCCTCGAGGAGAAGGCAAGATTTGATACGCTGATATACTACTACAATCTTGAGGTCAGATTTGATGAGGGCTTGGCAGATAGTGCTGAGGTCGGAGAAACAGTGAGCATATCAGCGAAGCTGTACTATGCAGATGATAGTTCAGTTATAGATAACTTGACAGACTATTCTGATGTAAGTGCATCCATCGTAATAGATGGAAGTGAGACGCGTGATATGACCATAAGCGCTGATGGTATGTCTATAGACACAAGCTTCGATACTCCCGGCGAGTACAGCATAGCAATTGTGATGAATATAAGCGGGTACGAGCTTCAGACAAAGTCTGACAGTTCATACACACTTACGGTAGCAGAAGCTCAGGCTGCAACTCAGGCGACAACGCAGAGCACGACACAAAGTGCAACAAGGAGCAGTGCAAGCAGTAAGTCGTCATCACCTAATTACGGGGCGCTGCTAATCATACCTGTAGTTATTGCGGCTGCCTTAGGTGTAATAGGACTGATACGCAGTAAGACAAAGCGTGTTAAAGGCTGTGATGGCATGACATTTATTGTGAATACTGTAGATGGTGGAACAGAGAGACTTGGATGTATACCTCCGAGTGGCACGAAGAACAATGTCTATAAGTTAGTGCTGGAAAACTTCGAGAGAGACACTCAGCCTACGGACAGAACAAGGAGAATACTGCAGGAACTGAATGAAAATGCATCAACGAAGGAGGTTCTCAAGGGTGAATCCTTTGTCATAAAAAAGGACAAGAAGAAAAAAACTGAGAGATATGCAGTAAAGATGAACAGCAGAATGCTGATATGCGAGAACGGAGATGAGGTAGAACTTTACGAATCCAGCTCTGTTAATGTACAACCTGACTATATAACAAGTATATGCGTTATATTCAGTTATCAAGGCGGATTTGACGACGAATTTTAAAATTTAAAAATAATAAAAGGGAGGATATAAACATGGCACTTTCACAGAGTCAAAGAGACGACATATCAAGGAATGTCTCAACACTTAAGCATATGTCAGGAATCGGCATATGCAAGAAGGATTTGCAAACACTTACAAATCAGGAGTTCATGATATTTGTAGGTTTGGGCGGAACAGGAATCACAGCACTGTGTAATCTGAGGAAAGAGATGTATTCTCAGGTACAGCCGCAGGAAATTAAGAATAAGGTAAGGTTTCTGGCAATAGATACAGATTCAAAGAATAACCTTGAGCACCTGCTTAATACTAACAAGCTGGATCAGGATGATGTTGTATGTTTAAAGTCTAACAGGAATGTACACGAAACCATAAATCCCAAGAATGGTGCATCGTGGGCTACAAACGGAAGATGGGCAAATCCTGACCTCTATAAGAGTACTTCAGAGAGTGCTGAGTATGCCGGCATAGGTGCGGGAGCTATGAGACAGGTAGGAAGAAGTCATCTCATGTATTCTGAGAATTTTGAAATGCTTCAGATTAAGCTCGTCAATATAACGAATGAGCTGACTGTTGGCACCCCTAACCCGAATGTTAAGATATTTGTATTTTCGGGGATAGCCGGAGGTACCGGAAGCGGTACTCTTATAGATTTCGGCATAATACTTAGACACGTAGTAAATGAGCAGAACCCTAATCTAAACATTAGCAGAGCTGACTACAGAGCATTTGTACTGATGCCGTCAGCTGTTGGAGGAACATCGAATATATCAAATGCTGACAGAATATCCGGTGAGAGGAATGCATATGCACTCCTTAAGGAAATGGATTACCTGAATACTATCGGTGATCAGAATTATAAGTATGTTCAGACATATGGTTATAATGAATCTGTAGTAGTTGATAATAAAGTATATGACTTCGTTTCGCTCATAGAGGGTAAGTCATTTACCACTGCGCTTGAACCCGGTACTGCTGTAAATATACTTGTTAAAACAATCATGAGCATGATTGTGGCTAATGATTTTGAAACCAAAGATAACAGTGGTCAGCAGGTATTTCTCCTTGATTCACTTCTTTCAAATACTGATAAGGTAAAGTCTGCTGTGGGAGGACAGCCGGTAAAGTATTTCCCGAGGAATGCGAACTATGCATATAACTCTCTCGGATATGCTGAGTGTGAAATACCGGTGGATCTTATCATATCTTACGTAATGAAGCATGTATTTGATGAGTTTTACGAGATGTATGCTGATGCATCCGTATTTCAGAAGCTCACACAGGAAAAGAAGATTGACAGGTTTGATATGTTTCTTGAACAGGCGGAACTGACTGAAAAGGATACATCAGTTCCCCTTTCATATGATGCTGTTAAAGCCAGAGCTGATAAGGGAATCAGATGGATGATGACGAAGGAGAAGATGGGACCCTGGTATGTGTGCTCATTTACTTACTGGCTGCTCTCAGATGAACCCGGTAACGGATATCTGAAAGAGGTAATAAAGAACTATACCCCCGGTATTATAGATATAGGTAATAAGAATGAATGTCGTCAGAAGAATTATCAGTCTTTATTCAAATATATGCAGGAGGTGAATAGTTCTGTATTTGAAATATACTCTGCAGTAGTTAACGAGATTAGAAGTATCATCGAGGATGATGCAGGAATCATCACGGCTACAGATAAGTATAATACCGTGTATGGTCAGAGATTCGCATGGACACCTATAAATATGTCTGATCTAAATCCTCATCATGAGATGATTAAGGATATTATAGGGGATAGATATTTACAGAAGACTAAGGAATTTGCAAAGGACCTGAGCATGGATCTCTGGGACAACAGAGATATGTGGACAGACGTTACCTCATTGAATAATGTAAACGATACCAGCGATTCGGGAGCTGCCAAGGCTATACGTGAGTTTGTTGCAAGAGAGGTTGGTGCAGAAGTAAAGAAGGATATAGAACTTCTTCTTGTAATAGCTTACAGCGGAAACAGGGATGCGGAGCTCGAGGATGGTGTTGGTAACAATACAGTGGATGTAAAGACCGCGGCTAATCAGCTGTATAACGACTTAAAGCAGAATGCCATGCCGCTTGCGGGATATACAGATAATCAGTACGCAAGCATATCGTCTATCAAGTATATAGCCGTACCTGCCAATTGGACGCATATCAGTATAGAATTAAAGGCTCTTGCACAGAATGATAATATTCAGATTTATCATACCGGCGGGAACAGTAACAGCAGTGACTATAAGATAAGCTCATTCCAGGTAAATCATGGTTTGGCACCTTTTATGCTCGGCTCAATAGTTAATAGCATGCAGAAGAGCTATGAGGTTAATGCATATAAGCTTGGAGTACACCTGGTTCAGGGTACCGATGGAAACTGGGCAGAGCTTCAGAATCTGGATGTTATGGATAGATGGAATATAAAACTGGATAGTGATAATAATTGGGTTGAACATGATGGAACACCGGTTGATTTTAATGATCACCCGGAGGTTTCAAAGAGGGAGTGTGAGATCATAAGCAGTCTCTATAAGAAGATTGATTACCTGAAAGCTAACGGTATGTTTTCATATGATAGTAATAAAGGTGAATTTCCTTACTCTGCTTCAGTTATTATAAAGAAACCTGATGCAAGTGATATTGTTGCAGAAGTTCGAGGAATAACTGACGTACTGAACCTTAATCCAGATACAGAATATAGTATAGAAGGTATCATAAGTGATGATGATATGAGAAAGTCTCTTGAAGAGAGCGGATATATAAAGGATGAGAGGGTAGAGTACAGCAACATGGAGATGACTGAGAGTGGTGTGGCTCAGGGCTCGGATGAAGATAAGGAAAGGAAGTGGTACTTCTCTAAGCAAATTATGAGAAGAAATATACGCCTCAAGCATCTCATAGAGTATACATATGATGTTATATGTATGTTGAACGAGTATCTGGATAATCATAATCAAAAGGCGAGAGAAAAGTCAGCAGGTAATGAGAGAATAGTAACACTTGTACGTCTTATAGCAAGAGGCTATATAACATACGATGAGGATTATAGCAGCTGGATGACATGCATTCCCAAAAGAGCAGATAAGTATGTGGTTGATTTATCAGATGCATTAGCCATCAAGAAGGAACACAATCTATTTGCAGTTTACAAGTGGTTTATAGCTCTTGATGATGATGAAGTGGATGATATGAGAATAGTATGTCTGCCAAAGATAACTGAGCTTGAGGGTGATGAGCTTGCAGCAGAAAAGGAATATAAGAAACGTGAGGATGAGTACAAGTCTGAACTGAAAGCGAAGCTTAAGCCGATGATGGAAAATGATAGAAGACAGGAGATATGGAAGTACTCTATCATGTCAGCAAAGTTTGAGGATGCAGCATCTAAGGCAGGTATGGATGCTGAAGAGGTAAGAGATTTCTATAATCTTATATATGCTCAGCTGTAAATTGTATATGGTTTAGAATTTAGGCATGAAGGATGTGATGCTGCATCCTTCATGCGATTTATGAGGTGATAGGGATGTATCTTCCGGGTAAAATTGATGTACAACTTAGCAGTTCCGATAAGGAAGTGATATTCTCGTATTTTGATGAGGATACAGATTCCCGTAGTTATATCAACAAAATAACGAAGGTTGTAAATATCTGTGATTATGATGGCAGGCATGAGAATGTATCTCTTAAAGACAGGGGTATATCCGGATTGATAGAGGACTTCAAGACGAAAAAACGTAAGGAAGGATATAGTAGTCTCGGAGGGTTAGTTGTCATTTTTTTTGTATCAGATAGAGAGTTCTATAACAGATATGCGGAGGAACTGTCCGGTTTAGAAAGAAACGTATATGAGTGGCTTGATATATGGTGTGTATATCATGTGGAGGGACTGGCTGATGAGGTTAAGCCTGAAGGATTGAATAAGACATGGATAACAATCAGAAAGCGTGATACATCGTGTATTTCTGTGGCATTGCTTGTCTATATTATGGTAAATGACAAGCAGAAGGAGTTGCTTGGAGATGGAGTATATAGAATAGACAAGGAAAAGTATTTTAATGTGACACATATAAAGGAAAGACTTGTGCCGGAGTTTATAGATGTGTACAGGGAGAAAACACCGGATAGTCAGGAATATGATGCTAAGATGGAGGCTATCAAAGTTGAGGTGTCTCACATCATAAATATGATAGATGCGGAGCAGCTTGAATATCCGAAGCTTTCTGAACTTCCTGAAATAGTTAATGAGAAGGGTTTCCTCGAAAAACTGTTTAAATCAAATGACAACATCAGTCTAAAGGATAAGTATGGATATAGCAGAGAAAAACTCTTTGATGTACTTGAAGGACTGGTGCTGAGATGTGTGGATAACATGTGGGATAGCTTGGCTGCACACCGTTACATAGAAGACGAAATAATGAAGTGGGTTTTACGTGAGCCTGGGTATGTGGATATTTTGAAGGATAGTCTGCACGATTTGGAAGAATATGAAAAAAAATCCAGAAATGGTCATATAAGTGGAAATGAATATTTTAACGCCTATCAGGAAACAGTTCGTAGACGTTATACACTACAGAGAGTCATAGATCTTGTGAATAGTAGGAAGGATACCGCCGAGAAGGATGTCAGGGCATACAAGATGAAGGATGAGGCACTCAGATGCTTTATGCCATCAGTTGACAAATTGAGAAACCAGTTCACAAGACTAAAGCAGAAGGAAATAACAGATTATATAGTTTATAACTTTAAAAGCTTATGTGACGGGAACTGTCAGCAGGATTGGGCTGCTGGCATGAAGGTATTTAAGGTTGATGCAAATGGTAAGACGGACAGCAGTGGATATAAGTACACAGGACTGAAGTACATGGATCCGGAAACAGTGTATGTAATCGAGTGGAAGGAGTTGGGAGGTAGCTATGGCGTCGTTGATGATAAATCACATGACGGGGACATGTGAGTTAAGAAATCTGGGAAACGAGAGGCTGTCTGATTACCGTATCAGAATAATCTGCCTGCGTAATTTCAGCAAAACAGCGTCAGGAAATTCAGGAGGTAGTGTAACGGATATAGAAAATATATCCATAGGAGCATTCAAACTCAGTGATTATATGGGAAATGCGGACGGAATCTATCAGTTCACTTTATACAAGGCTCAAAACAGTGAAGTTGTACAGGACGAAATAAAGTATATGGGATGGAGAACTGATACGGATAGAGCAAAAGTCAGTCTTAAAGTTGAAGTGTCCGGTGACTCATATAGTAAACAGATTTCACTTAAGTCGAATATATGTCTGAATGTCGATGATGAGAAGGATTATTATCTGGCACGCGATTCGCATCTTATACCAATACCACCATTTAGAGAAATAAGCGATAAAACATATAAATATGGAATAGTTATAAAGGTGGATGGCAGTAAAGACTATAGTATAAGGCTCAATCCGGGATTTGAGAGTATTGGATGTTATAAGTATAAAACCATAGATATATAGGGAGAAGAGTTATGGCATTTATGCAGATTAAGAGGTGCACATGTCCTCTGTGCGGCAGACAGATGACAGGTACAGATGAAGATCATGATTTGTACTTTGATATGAGTGGAATTATCAGCAGCAAGAACAATCCAAGCTACTGGTATATGGAGGATGATATAAGGCATACAATAGATGTAGTGGTGTCAGCACTGCGTGACTGTCCCAAATTTCCTATGAAAATAGGACAGGGCAGATACACTATGGGCGGTAATAAGGTTGAGTACTCCTACATGGTTAAGAATCTTCAGAGAGAGGTTTCAAGACTAATCATAAACTGGGCGAAGAAGACAAACTCAGCCGGGGATATATATGACACTGCATTTTTGAAGAAAATCGAAGGAAACTATAAGAGAAGAAAAAGTGATAGTAGAGATACACTTGACGGTGCTGCTGTAGAAATTACAATGAGCAGTGATATAGTAAGCAGTTTGATATCCGGAGAAAACGGTGATACCGAGCTATATACGGCGGCTGCGTCAACTATTTTGGATATTGTTAAAAATGAAAATCTGAGAACAGAGGATAACGATCCGGAGTTAAGAGTAATAAGTGAGGCTCTGGTAGATGATAATACGAGAACCTCCATGCAGAGACTTCTAAACTCGAATGAGGGCGATAGATATCTATATAATGGTACGATAGAGTTTACACAGTCGGATGCACATACTATCAGCTCCGTATCCGGCGAGGGCGGAGATGAGAGAACGGGAGCAAGACACTGTGCGAGATGTAACTTCACACTTTCGGAGTTTTCCGGAATGTATGATGAGGTAGTACTTACAACTATGGGATTTCCCAGATCATCAAAGTCAACAACCATAGCATCTAATATTTATTTTATGGACGAGGTTCTGGGGTTGGATGTTGTTTTTGATACAACCATAAAGAATCTGGGAAATGAAAAGGATGCCAGCGGAACCAAGGTTCTCAGCTGGGCCGAGTTTGATAAGAGATACTATCAGCATTTCAAAAACGGATGTGCAGTAGAGGCAACGAATGCTCAGGAGGATCAGATACCGAGATTCTCCATACTCATAAAGCTGCCATATATTAATGAGAGCTTTGTACTAACCATAATTGATATACCGGGAGAGTTTGTGGCAGGACAAAACGGAGAGTGGTCGAAGATTAGCTCCATATACTCTGAAATATATAAAGCAACTAACTATTTATGGTACTGTACGGAAATTCTGGAGGTCAAGAAGGGACTTAATAACGATAATGCAGACCGAAATGAGATGGAAATCAGACACGAGCTTAGTAAACATCAGGGAAGATTTCAGGTAGAGAACGGTAAGAAGGTTCCAAACGACAGGGTACCTATGGAGCAGATACTGTCACTGTGGGAAAACAACCTGTCACCTGTGTCACTTCTGGCACAAAACGGAAACGGAAATGACAGCAGCAAAAAGGTCAAGGTTATGATGATTCTCGGTAAGACAGATTTCTGCGAGAACGAAACATTTGTCAAAGCATTTCCGACGTTTAACGGAGAGACATACAGTCTGTTTGCGGATGGCGGATTTGATGCAATAAACAGTGAGAAACTGTATGGAAGAAACGACAGATTCGTATGGGTGGATGAGCAGAAGATGTTCGAGTATATGAATAAGTGGAGACGATTCTTCTGTGACGAAGCATTTGAAAGAGTTGTAAGTAAGTTGGATCAGAAGTTTGGTTACAGTGGTGGTTACTGCGCAATGTCTGCATACGGATTTCAGCCCATTAACTACCCCGATATCGATGCCAATGAATACAGCAAGGCTCAGATGGAATATTTCACATATAGAGATAACGCACAGGAGAGCGGAGAACTTGTAAAGGGCGAGATGGAATTCCTAAAGGAGAAGGGATTTACCGAATATCAGATAGAGTCCATAACAGAAGTTAATAATACTATGAAGACACCGGAATCCTATATGGGAGGATGGCCGATACTTTGGGTTATGATTTGTGAGGGCAAGGTGAGACTGAAGAATGACATCTACGTAACAACAAAGAAGCTGTTTAAGAAGCCTGAAACAAGTAAGGAAACACGATATTCAAGAGTTACAAGTAACAAAAACAGTGAAAGTAATATGCTGATGATGCATGGAGTAAATCGGGAAGGTGTTATAGAGGATCCCATGTACAAAAAGCACACAATTGATGAAATCTGGGAGGTGTAACAGTTGAAGGTTGAAGAGGTAATATACGGACATGCCGATCAGTATAAGGACATAACATTTCCGGCTGATATGTCCCAGGACAGAGTTGATAAGCTGCTGAAGAAGGTTTCTTTCGGTAAGGCTGAGGCTGTTAAGGATAGTGCCAATATTATGCTGTCCGTTGACGGAGACAGCTTGATTATAGGTAAGGCTTATCGTGTGAACGCCGGTATCAGTCCGGTTGTCAAGGATGTTAAGGTATTTCCCGGAGCGGGTGACCTGCTTGATGACACCGACACCCTCGGACGTATCCTGTTTACATCGTTTATAGAACCTGATGATTTCTATGAGATTAAGAATCAGAACGCACTGGATGAGAGCTTCGTGAGAGGAAGAGTGCTTGGAAACGGATTACCTCAGAACGTGGAAATCAGTGCTCAGATGGTGAAGTATATACTTTATGCATGTATATGCTCGGCCGGATCAGGTGTTGTGTATATAAGGGTTCCGGAAGATGCACAGGACTATGAGACGTACTGCCTGTCAGCATATCTGACATTAGTGGAGAAGCTGCCGGTAGAACTAAGAGCCATGGTAAGTTCATTTGAAACCAATGCGGAGACAGCTGCGGCGAAGATAATATTTGTACGAAATGATGTATCAGGTGCTGTAAGTTTGGCTCAGACAGAGACACCTGCCGTCGAGTATAGAAGTCAGTACAGCGTGGTAGAGAAGCTGATAGATGATTCGTCGTTTTATGATTTTGTATCTGCAGTTGCTCAGAAAACCAGTGTTGGTGAGGCGTTCAGTGCAAGTTCTCTCACAAGTCTTTACAAGATATATAACTGGTCGGCACTTGATTATATAGATGCGGGTATAGTCGGTGAATGGGAGAAATTCCTGAAGGAGTCAAGTGGAAATCAGACTGTATCACAGGCATTTGAAGTATGTGTGAGCCTGATGAGTCAGAGCGGTAAGCTAAGTGAGGATGTCCTGTCACGTGTGGGAGAGGACAATGTTCAGATTGGTAATGTACTTGGATACTATGGTTACAAAAATGTGGTAGAGATATGTAAGAATGCTGATGTATACATACCGAATAGTGCACTTGATAAACGTGTGGATGATTTGGTAAGGGGCAAGTCTGCAGAAGAGATATCTGCTATGAAGGATGAGATGTCAAAGTACAGAACAGAGTATAGTAATCTGCTCGGTGAAGAGAAGACAAACAGGATAATCAGTAATATGAACTCAGTAAGTGACAGAGCTGAGATTGCTGCGATGGAAAGTAAGCTCTCTCAGATGGAACAGGAAACACAGAGGCTTTCAACCGAAAAGGAAAGTTTGGAGAGTAGTTACAAGACTAAGACAGAGAAACTGAAGAGAGAGAATGAGAGGCTTGAGGAAGAGGTAAGAAACCTTGGGGATGAAATCAGACAGCTTCAGGATAAAGGTGTATCTGATAGGAAATCTGCAAGGATAAGTCCTGCATATGACGATGAGAATGAGGGTAAACGTCGGATTATGCTGCGAATTATAAACATAGCATCGGGAGTAATCCTTCTTCTATTTGGTATAATGGCTGGTCTGCTTATCGGCTCTGTCATGTCCAAGCGAAATAGCTCTCAGGAGGTGGATACTGCTACTACGGAAGTAACAACAGCGGCTACTACAGAGGCAACGACTGAGGCTACTACAGAAGTCACAACAGTTGCTACTACAGAGGCAACGACTGCAATTGCTACGGATACCTCAGCTACACCGGCAGCTGTTACAACAGAAACAACAACTGCAGAATCGGCAACAGATACATACACAACGACGGATGGCAGCATAACAGATGATGAGTCGGATAATACATCAACAGCAGCAGGTTCGTATGTATATGAGGATGTAGCTAAGGCCGTGGCTCAGAATTCGGATAGCTGGGGTAACGAGCACTATACCTATGTCGCAGGCATATTTGATGAAATAGCCGATGAGGAGTCGGGACTTGAAGGCTTCTTCTACTATCTTGCAAATCCTGATGCTATAGATGCAACATATGCTGACGGCTACAGAAGTACAATAAGTGAATACCTGATCTATAAATTGGTTACTGAGAAGTATACGAAAAACTATCGACTCACAGCTGCAAGCTTTATTCCCTGTGCAGACAGTGATGATTATATAGTGAGTGTTAATCTGATAAACAAAAATGTAGAGGGTAAGGAAACATCCGGATACTATCGTTATAGCAGTGAAAGTGGTGGCTTCGAGCTGGTTAGTGATGCAGAGCTTGCTGCTGCAGGAGTGGATAGTACCGGAAGTGATACGACAACCGGCTCCGGTACGACAACTGAAGACAGTACTGCAACCGTTATCGGTACAGCAGCAGGAAGTAGTACAACAACCGGTACCGGTACGGCAACCGGAAGAAGCGCGACATCAGGTACCGGTACTGTAGCAGGAAGTGGCACAACAGCAGGAAGCAGTACAATAACTGGAAGTGGCACAACAACAGGAAGCAGTGTATCGACAGGAGAATCTTCGACAATAGTCGTTGATGTAGATGTTGTGAATAAGATTCTGGATTTAAAGAATGGAAGCACCACAACAGACTGAGAGGGTTAGAAGAAGAAATGGATGAGGATATATTGGATGATTACAGCAGCGGGAAGGATTTTATCTTCAATCTCCCCTTGCTGATCATAACCTTTGTCACAGGAATTATAGTATTTGCAATTGACTATGTCCTGTTTGAGGCTTTAAAGGATAGCATGCCGTATGTAGTACTCATAGCACTGCTGTACTTCATACTTTTTGCTGCGATAGTACTTGTGACATATCTTACATGCAGAGCTCAGTATGCCACCAAACATGAAGCCATGTTTGGTGATTTCAGCAGGTTCAGGAGGTTACTTATCATAGCACTCGTAGGTTCGTTTCCGCTGGCTATGTTGTTTCAGTTCATATACTCACTGGAAGGTTCTGAGGATGTGAAGGATATGACATCGATTGTCTTTGTGCTTGATAACTCATCATCAATTACTACGACTGATCCTGACGGACTCAGATATGACGCCATAGAACAGCTTGCTGCAAGTCTGGATGATGATTTTCCTTATATGATATATACCTTCTGCGATGATGGATTTGGAAACGGTATAGAAATCATCAGAGATATGCTGCCGGCATCACAGCAGGTGGATATAGAAGAGCCTATGCCGGATGGGGGAACTCCGATAAAGGGCGTGCTGACACGGGTTCTTGATGACTATAAAAGTGGAGTATGGGATGGCGGTGATAGTCCCAGGATAGTTCTTCTTACAGATGGATATCCTACGGACTTTTCGCATAACTTTCAGATAAACAGCGTTTTGAGAGACTACTCCGGAGAGGATACGACTATCAGTGTCATCGGTCTTCTGGGTGGTGACGACGAACTGATGCAGCAGATAGCTGACAGAACAGGAGGAGTATTTATAAGAGTAGATGATGCGGCTCAGCTGTATGATGCCATGGACAAGGCTTCTGAAAATGTAAGTACCTACAAGCAGCTTTACGGCTATAGAAACTCCGCATGGCATCCTATACTTTTTGGAATACTCCGAGTTGTATTTCTTACGGTGCTTGGAGGTATCATGGCTGTAATGGTGGCAGGAGTATGCTACTACAGAGCAACCTTTGATATGACGGCTGTTGCAGGTGTGATTATGTCATTTATAGGGGCGCTCATGATGGAGATTGGTACTCAGCTCGTAGGTTTAAATCCTTCAGTTATGTGGTGTGTTATGTGGCTTCTGTTTGCTACAGTAGTAGCTGTGAGACCTATACGCGATGCAGGTGTGGATATAGATTCAGAGTACTATGCATCCGGAAAGGCACATTCGGTTGGAGATATTACAGAATGACAGGAAATGATTTGGATAACCTTATAGAGCAGATAAGAACTCTCAGTTCGGATGAAGCAGGTAGGATGCTGTCACTTATATTCAGATGTGATGCCGATACTGCAGGCAGGTGCATGGAAGCTCTGACAGCTGATGAAGAATTTGCAACACCGAGTAATATGCTTATGTATGGAGTATGTATATCCGGAGGGTTCGGTGTGGATTTGGATATAGTGAAAGGTGTCAGTCTTGTGGCTGACTCCTTTTATAAAGGAGAGATGGGCGGTGTATTTTTCGCTGAGGCTATGCTTAAGGAGGCACATGCGAGAGGAATCAGTGTTAACGCATATAAGGAGTTCTTTTATGATTCGGCTGATAAGCTGTATGGCATGAAGCTGTATGACGTAGCATATTCACTTCTCAAAACCATATATACATGTCTTCCTATGGACGAGAGAAGCTGGTTTACATATTTTCAGTGCCTGTATAACGGTTATGGTGTGCAGCGTGATGTGGAAGCTGCATATGATGTGCTGAAGCAAATGTCTATATATGACTGTAAGATAGCTATAGACTATATGCTGCAGCACTGTGATGACCCTGAGATGATGTACTGCAGACTCCTTGGAGAGTACTATCGGATGGGATACGGTGGAACGCCTGATATGGAGAAGGCGATACACTATATGAAGAAGGCTGCAGGGTATGATGATGCAGAGAGTATGTATAATCTCGGAATACTGTATAGTGAAGGTGAACTATACGATAGAGATAAGTCTGAGAGCTACTTTTTGAGTGCCGGAAGAAGAGGCTACATGAGAGCATACTACGAGCTTGCTCAAAACTATATGCTTGGTCATAAGGGATATAGTGTAAGCAGGAGTAAGGCTGAGGAGTATTATAACAAGGTTACCGCCGGAAGAGCAGAGTTGAGTGTGAAGCTCGGATGTCTGCAGCAGCTGGTACTTATATATTTGCAGACAGATAGATATGACTATGCGTGGATTCTAAGTCGTAAGATAGTTGATTTGTTTCATGTGGATGATGCGGGGTATCTCAGCATGGCTATAAAGGCGTGTGATAGTAACAAGTATGAGGATAGGCAGAGAGCAGATTTTTATAGAAGCAGACTGAGACTGATGGGGTATAGATTATAAGAGTAAGGAGTTGTGTATGAAGAAGATAGAGAAGGATATCAAGTGCAGATGCTGTGGTAAGACGTATCAGGCACAGGTTATAGCATCAAGATTTATTCCGGATACATATCTGGATGGAAAACCTTTGAGCGATAGGGATATTCCTGAACTATATATATGTCCGGAGTGTCACTATGCAGCTGTGGATGCCGTGGGTGGCGAGATAGATGCTGATGCGAAGTCGGTTGTAGGCGGCGACGAGTACCAGAGACTTATCACATCAGATAGTCACGTGGATAGATATAAGGCTGCTCTTATGTCAGCTGATGAGAACTCTGAGAGATACATACTTCAGGGGCTGTGCTGGAGCTATGAGGCTGCCGGTGATGATAAGGCTGCGGCAGAGACGAGACGCAGACTTGCGAAGGTGATAGCCGGAGATATAGGGACGGCTCCGAAGATAGATGACATACTGCTCTATGTGGAGTGTATGAGAAGACTCGGTGAGTTTGCGGAAGCGGGTGAAACACTGGAATCCATATCAGAGGAGATGGAGAAGGCTAAGGGGGACTATGTATATAAGATATATAGCTTCGAAGCTGCTCTGGTAAGAAGAGGTGACAGTGAGCAGCACCTTTCAAGTGAGGTGCCTGCTTATGAAGATTAGTAACTTTCAGTATTCGTCATATCAGAAGATGACATCGTCTGATTTCAGCGAAAGCTGGGATGAGATGAGTGACAGTGAGAAGGTGCAGCAGCTGCAGCAGTTTGCAGATCAGTACTCCAAGGAACGCGGACTTGAAAGTACACCCTGGGTACATCAGATATCCGGAGGAAACTGCTATGGTGGATATAGTGCCGGAAGTAACAGGATAGATATAGATCTCGATTCGTGTGAGAATCCGTACGAAGCTATGGATACAATCGTGCATGAGGTTAATCATGCATGTCAGTATCAGGCTGTAAATCAGGGGTATGGTGACGGATATACATCTGCTGAGATAAGCAAGATGCAGGCGCAGTTCAACAACTATGTGTCAAGCGGCGCAGAGTATGATGTGCAGTCCATAGAGATGGACAGCAACAATAAGGCCGCAGAGTATATGCTTGATGATAGTAACAAGGCTGATCCTGACTATATGCGCTATATGGAAGGGAGAGTAGAGCATTTTGAAAGAGTAAACGGGTATACAGAGGAAATGCCTCAGAGCTGTGACAGGCTGGAACTGGAACAGGTCAGAAGTGAGTATCAGTCCGGACGTCTGTCAGAGGCTCAGGCTCAGTCGGCTGCACAAAATATACAAGAGGAACATACAGAGAGGGTTAAGAGTTCCGAGCTTGAGGATAGCGTAAGGCAGGCGAGATACGAGAGTGCTGTGGCAGTGTCATATGGTCAGGAAGAGAAGTATGGCAGTCAGATATACAGCAGTCAGCCTGATATGTATGAGCTTTATGATGTGTATAGTGACAATGTAGACTGTATCAGATGCCTCTCGGATAGCAAGAGTGACCTGCAGAGCCAGATTAGTGAGCTCGAGGCACAGAGGGCAGCATATATATCCGGACATAACATGGGATATGTCGATGTTGAGCATGATGAATATTGTAGAAGTACCAGAGAACAGTTAGAACAGCTGCAGGATCAGCTGCATGAGGTTGACTACAGGGAGGCACTTCTTCAGGAGGAGAACAAGCAGCTTAGTGAGCAGTATCAGTTCGATGAGATATATGCACAGGAGGAAGCGAGTAAGCAAAGTGCTCAGTCTCAGGTAGAAGAAGGTTATATGGGCAGACAGGTTGAGAGTAGCATGGAGAGTGAGTCAGTGGAAGCATTAGAGAATAAATCTGAAAATAATTCGGAAAGTGAATCCGAGGATAATGCCGAGAGTGAGTCTGAGGATGAGAGTGAGTCCGAAGATAACTCTGAGGGCGAGGATAGTGTCGAGAGTGAGTCAGAGGATGAGTCGGAGGGCATGCCTGAGGAAGAGGGACGAGAGAGAGAAATCGGTGAGCATACATACTCTGCAGCGGCGCCCGGTAGCAGCAATGATATGAGCGAACAGCCGGTGTGGTATGTTCCTACGTCCGATATCCCTGAATTTTTAGCAGGACTCCAGGCACAAAATGAGTTAGAAGATAAAGAAGTATCCGAAGAGGATATCGGGGAGACGATAGAGGAAGACGATGCTGAAGTCGAAGATGAGTCCTATGAGGAAGATATAGAGGAGGAGACCATGGATGATGGCTTCGATATGGTGGCAAACACTGAGTCACAGGAGTCGATAGAAACCATGGATGATGGCTTCGATATGGTGGCAAATATGGAGTCGCAGGAGTCGGGAGAAACCATGGATGACGGCTTCGATATGGTTTCCGGAAACGGCTACGATGGCGGAGAAGAGTATAGCAGTGGCTATGAGAGTGGCGAAAGCTATGCTGACGGCAGCAGTTATGAGGGTGGCGGTAGCTACGAGGATAACTCAAGCAATTCTTATTATGATGACATGGAAAGATAAGGAAGTGGTAAGACATGGGGAGGCATCGCAGAAGGACCGGAGGTCGGACAACGAGACAATTGAGTACAGGTAACAGAAGTAACAGAACAAGGAGCCGTGTGAGGAGCAGATCTTCACGGAACGTGATGAAATCGCTCGAAGATTTTGTAAAAAGAAATCAGAAGCTTCTGTTGATTATAGGTATTGCAGCACTTGTTGTAATAGTGCTGGTGAATATTATAAGAACATTAACGTCAGCTGATACGCAGAATACGCTGGAAACATTTACTGACAAGCTTGTAAGTTGGGGTATAACGACAATAATTATTACCGTAATAGTGCTTGCTTTCGGGAGTTTGTTTGGTGGAAGAAGAGGCGGCGGAACCAGACACTTTTTTCGTGTCCTGATTATAGTGGGTATAGTTGCAGCGCTTCTGCAGGTATCTAACTATTCGGTAGCTTTAAGCGGTATCGTGTCGAGTTTGTTTCAAATAATAATTATTATAGTTGTATTAATCATAATTATAAGAATTGTACTTAAATAGTGTGGGATTAGGTTATGAGAAGAAAGAATAATTTAGATGAAGATGCCTTCGGGCAGGAGGACTCACTTATAGATGATGAACCTGTCAGACGTAAGAGAAGAAAGAGAAGATCGGCATACGAGTATGATGAATATCCGATAGATGATATGCCTGATCGTTCGGTGGCACACAGAAGGAAAAAAGCCCGGATAGATTTGAATGATATAGATTTAAGAAGTGTCTTGATGGTTGTCGCAGTGATACTGGTTATAGCAGGAGTAGTTCTTCTGATTACTAAGACAAATGTTGTGTCGACGGCATCAAATGCACTGAGTATATTTCTGACAGCACTTACAAGATGGCTTACATATACGGCAATAGCATGGGGGGTATTTATGTTCTCATGCAGCGGTATAATCTTTCGGGGTGTCAGAAACATAGCTCCTGCGGCGGCGGGATGCTTTCTTGTGATGGGAGCGGTGGTATTTGCGGGATTCTTTGTACCTGCGATTAATACTCTTTTGATTATAGTGCTTTTGATATTAATTGCATTTAGAATAGCATTTTACAGATAAGGGGGACGAGATGCCTATAACGAAACAGGAAGCCGAGCAGAAAGTCATACTTGGTAATGAGCTGAAAGGCGGAATAAACGGAGTGAAACCGGGAGCTCCCGTTATTTACAGAGATGCGCAGGAATCAGAATATGCATTTACGCTTTCTGCGAGTCAACTGTCCAGGCATATTCTGCTGCTGGGCGGAGCCGGTTCAGGTAAGACAAATGTATTTAATCTGACGGTAAATCAGCTGAGAGAGTATGATAATCCAGACGATATCTATATAGTTTTTGATACAAAGGGTGACTTCTATAACAACTTCGGCAAGCCTGGAGACTATGTCATAGGAAACAGCAAGCAGTACAGAAGTGTCAGCCAGAGATGGAATATATTTGATGAAGTGCTGTCAGACGGTCATGACAGAAGAGAGTATGAGATTAATGCGAAGGAGATAGCGTCGGTTCTCTTCGAGGACAGGGGTTCTACATCGCAACCATTCTTCTCAAATGCAGCCAAGGATATATTTGCGAAGACAATCAGCTACTTCATCAGACGGTCTGAGGAGGACAGCAGGTGGAAGAGTTTGCTGAATAACTATAATCTGGTTAACTGGCTGAATAATGCCAGCGGACCGGATTTCGCAAAGATTTTTAACTTTTACAAGGATATGAGAGGCACGCTTTCGTATATAGGTGACGGCAAGTCGTCTCAGGCTCTGGGCGTGTTTGGTGAGCTCAGGAGTATGCTCTCTGACTGCTTCATAGGTGTGTTTGCTGAAAACGACTCTATGGGAAGGTTTTCTATAAGAAACGCTGTAAAGCAGAAAGGCGGCAGAGCAGTATTTATCGAGTATGACCTGATGACCGGAGAAACATTGACACCTATATACAGGCTGCTTGTTGATCTTGCTCTTAAGGAGGCTCTCGGAAGAAGCGAGAATCAGAAGAACGGAAATGTATTTATAATACTGGATGAGCTAAAGCTCCTGCCTAAGCTGCAGCATCTGGATGATGCGCTGAATTTCGGTCGAAGCCTTGGCGTAAAGGTTATGGCCGGTATACAGACCATAAATCAGCTCTATGATATATACGGAGAGGAGAAGGGACACGTGCTGGCAGGCGGCTTCTCTACGCTGTTTGCCTTCCATACTCTCGACAGTGCATCGAGAGACTATGTGAGTGAAATCTTTGGGAAGAATGTAGTCAGCTACCAGTACACAAGAAATGATGGTTCTGTTGAAGTGAGAGAGCGGGAGGGTAATACTGTTGAGTCGTGGGATCAGATGGATCTGAAGACTGGAGAGGCAATCATAGGACTTGCAGATGAAACAGAACCTTTCCAGTTTGTGTTTGAAGAATATAAGAGGGGGTAAATAAAAGATGGGATTATTTAAATCAAGCGGAATGCATGGCGGTCAATCTGACAGAGATGTAATAAATCTGGCGAGTTTCGATGTACTTGGATGGCTTCCTGACTTTTCTCAAACTGAGAATATAGCAATCTATGGATATGACAAAAAGCTGAGACACGATGTGATACTTCAGTCTATAGCAAACTGCTATGGATACGAGGGTATAGTGGTGCTTCATAATAACGACGAACTTGTCAGAGATATCAAGAACTTCTCAGGGAAGTATCCGGATGTTTATGAGGAGTGCAGGGGAGTGGGACAGTGTCACGTAGGTGTGACAAATCCTGTATATGAGCCGCTCTTCGGAATGTCGGCGGAGAGGATAGTTGAGGCTATATATCCTGAGATTGACAGAAACAGTCCCTCATATATGCAGCAGCATACCTGTGGGGAGGTGCTCAGAAATTATCTCAGAATACTGGAGCTGCAGGGTGTTCCTTATGACCTGGATGAGTTGATTTATCTGGTGAATCTTGACATTAATGAACTCAGAAGTGCCGAATTAAGGGATATTGATGAGGGAGAGGCACGAAGGATAACAGGTGCGCTGCAGCGTGGAAATAGTACATATCTACAGGTTAGAGACGACATAAATGCATTTGCAAATAAACTGTCAGGCAGAATATGGAAGAAAAAGAACTGGGATGAGGAGTCAACGGATGTCAGTATTATAACATCTGTAAGAGAGAAGTCTATACTGACAATAAAGATACCTAACGCACCGGCTGTTTTGAATTATATATCATCTGAGATTGATGAGCTTGTGGATAATAACGAGAATTTCCTGCTGGTGATAGATTCGATAGCTGTTGCAGGGACATTGCTTGAAGAAAAGTTACTTAGTTCTAATATGCCATTTTCAACTCTTATTTCAAGTGACAGAGTGCATGCTGTATTTAATAATGATGAAAGTAAGATGTCACAGTCTCTCGGTCTTATGGATGGTATAGTGATAATGAACTGTCGTAATGCTACAGATGCCAAGGTTTACTCCGAAGCTGCGGGGCAGTATATGAGGGAATTTGTATCGTCAAACAGAGGAAGTGCCAGACAGGATTTCAGTATATTTGCGTCTTCATTTAATGAGGGAAAAACCAGATCGGAACAGCTCTTTGACAGAATCACACCCGTAGAGTTTACGAAGCTTGGCAGCGGTGCGGTCATAATGGATCAGCGAAATTCTACAATTACAATAGCGAGAGAAGTTTAGTATATATGTCGATGAAATTTATAAAAAAGGTCAGTAATAAAGCTGATGCAATTAGAGATAAAATGCCGGGAGAAGCAAGAATTCTGTATGTGGATGTTGCAGACAGGATACTGATGCTGCCGGAGGATAGGCAAAGTGATGATGTAAAACTTCTGCTGGCACAGACATATGACAAGCTGTGTGATATAGATGGCAAGTGGGGAAATAGTAAGGCGTCACAGGAGTGGCACAGGAAGTCAGTTGATATTTACGGCAAGATATCAGATGAACTGAAGAGTGAATTGAAAACTAATGTGGCAATTGCTGAAAATGCATCTAAGAAGACGGATGCAGCAAATCCCAAGGAGAGCAGTGAGGTTACTAAAATCAGATATCAGAACTATCCGACGCTATGCTATATCATAGGTCTTCGGCTGGAGTCGGGTGGCAATCTGCATGATGCTGAGGAGTATTATATAAAGGCTCTTGAGGCAACGGACAGGTCACAGGATGAGGTTGAGGATATGACCGAGCTGATGCGAAGACGTGCCTATTACTGTGACAAGCTTGGTGACTTTAAGAGAAAACATTTTAATAGTGAGACTGATGCAAAGCTATACTACGAAAAGGCACTTAAGATACGAAAAGAGCTTGTGGATAAATTGGGAATGATGGATGTAAAACGTGATCTGCTGCAGAGCTATCGCAGGATGGAGTCATGCGCGGTGGCGGATAGCAATGAGCTACTGCGTAGGGACTGTGAAATCAATCGACTGGGGTTGGCAGAGGAAGCAGTGGAAAAGGTTTCAGATAACGATGACAGGGTGATAGGCTTTGAAGTAGGTAAGGTTAAGGGCAGAACGTATGAACTGAAGGGAGACTACAGACCGGCACTGGATCAGTATAGTGAAGCTGCTAAGTTCGGAAAGAAGCTTGCTGACGCAACGGGAAGTGTGGATATAAGAAGGAGTCTCGCAGCCGTATATAATAGTATTTGTGAAATATTTGTGACACAGAAAACCCTGCCAAATGCATACGCATACAGCAGTGACGCACTTAAGATAATGAGACAGCTTGTTGATGAGGATGGCAGTCAGAAATCTATAAGTGATATGATTGTGCAATGTGGAAGGATGGCTAAGATTGCTTATAGTATGGGCAAAAGAGATGAGTTCGATGTTTGGAAATATATGAAGGAAGAAATCTTAAAGAAGAGATGACGGGATGTACCGTTACTGAGTACACAAAAGCCGCAGATTTCTGCGGCTTTTGTGTACTAATTATGCTCTCATGCTACCGGCTATAAATTACTCCGCAACCATATACACATCCGGATACACATACTCAGCCATCTGCTGCATAGCGTCCACTACGTGCTCATTGGGACGGCTGCTTGCGTTTGCATCGATGTAGTATACGTCACCGTTCTGTACGGCGGTAACTGACTCCCAGCCTGAGGCTGTCTTGATGGTATCGACTGCATTATCAACGTAGTTGACATTTGTGATTATGACGTCGGGGTTAAGTGCTATGGCGTCCTCTTCGGAGATGCCAATCCAGCTCTCTTGATCGCTGCATACGTTTACGGCGCCGATTGTCTCTATCATCTCGTTTATGTATGTGCCGCTGCCGACGGTATAGACGGTCGGATAGTCTGCGGTAGGCAGTGATATCATGAAGAGTATGGTCTTTGCCTCGCTTACATTTGCAGCCTTCTCAGAGATATCAGCGATGGTTGCATACATGTCGTCAACTATTGTCTGTGCGCTTTCCTCAGCCTGTACGCACTGACCGATGAAGAGTATGTCCTCAGCGATTGCATCGAACGACTCGCTTGAGGGGATATCAGCCACGCAGATACCTGCGTCACGCACTGCCTGATATGCATCCTCACCACCTACGTTACTCATACCTGATGTAAATATTATATCGGGCTCGAGAGCTATCAGTGCCTCGTTATCCGGTGCCATCATATCAAACACCTGCACATCGGCTCCGAGCATCTCTATAAAGTCATAAGAATTTGTATCGATGGCAACTATCTTATCGGCAAGACCAAGCTCCATAAGTACCTGGGTTGTGGACGGTGCCATGGAGATGATGGTATCTATCTCATCCGGAAGCGTGATCTCGTTACCGGCTCTGTCGTAGGTTACTTCGCTACTGTCTGTTGCTGTGCTGTCTGCTGTGTTATAGGATGCAGCATCCTCACTTGACTCTTCAGTACTGCTGTCGCTGGCTGTATCACCTGCAGCTTCTGATTCGTCGTTTGATGTATTATCGGTGTTGTCAGATGTATCAGTACTTTCATCAGATACCTCTGTGTCGCTTACAGCAGTCTCATCCGCTGTGTTCCCACATCCTGTAAGCACAGCTGTGACAAGTAATAGTGATAGTACAAGGCTTAAACAGCCCTTTCTAAAATGCTTCATAGTAAATTTTCCTCCTGATGTTCTAATACAAGTAAAAATTGTAACACCCGACAGTAGAATGTCAAGGTAGATACATATGTGGATTTGAGTATATAAGCGGACACAGAATATATATAAATGTGGTGGCAAAGAAAATAAAACATGCCACTAACTAAAGATGTTTGAATGAGTATAATATTTGATTAAACAAGACTTGGGGAGAGGTTATCATGGATTTCACAGAGCTTTATAAATCATACGTATACTCAAAGACAGAAAATTCGGAGTTGTCCAGAAACAAGCTTATAGATGCGGCGGAAATAGACAGGTCTACATTTTATAAAAATGTTAAAGGCAAGAGAATCCCAACTCCGGAGCAGTATAGCAGTGTAATGAGGTGCCTGATAAAGAAGTTCGGTTTAACGGAGGACGATGAGTCCAAAATCGCAGAGCTTGACCGGGCGTACTTCAATTGTGTTTATGATGATATGTCATATGATGATTTCCTGAGAAGCATGGACTTTACAAGGTGGTTTGGAAAGCTTGAGAGACAGTCGGAGGAACCCTTCTCTGACAAGGACTATTTGTTCAAGACTGTTAAGAACAAGATAGTGTCGGAATACATAGATGGCTCCAGAATCGGACGCAGGAGGAAGTCCGCGAAGTCATGTGTCAGAGTTTTTCTGCCGTTGAAGGATAAGTACTTCAAAGATGACAAGGCTGTCGAGCTGTTTGGCACGATAAATAATCCGGATGTGGGCATAAAGCACCTGATACCTTATATGGATAACGATTCTATGGAGGTTGATGATATAAGGACACTGATACAGTTCCTTGACGGGGCTGAGTGTGACTACGAGGCGCACAGTAGCGGTGCAGGTATCAAGATGAGCGGTATGCCGTATCCTTACTATGTAGTAACTGATACGGAGGTTATGCTGATTAGCGATAGCCTCGATGTTGTAAGGGTGACGAACATTGGAGATGTTAAGCGCTTTGCGGATGAGTTTGACAAAATATACGATAACTGTGAGTCGGTTGTCACATCATTTAAGGATAAAGAGGATATGGTTCTGGATATGGAGAAGTATTCAGGTTATAAGACATACTTCGTGCAGTACTATCCGGGGATATCATATATATCTGATGCAGAGCTGGCTAAGAAGTACGTGCCGCTTCCCTTCAGACAGCCGCTTCTGAAGCATGCGGATATCATGAAGCATCTCAACTATGTGGAGGTTATATCCGAGCGTGGGATAAGAGACTTCATGAAAAACGGTGTGGTTGACGAGGCAGGCTTCAGACTCTGCTGCGATGAAGAAACGATAAAAAAGGCAAAGGATAAAATGCTAAAGAGGATAGGATACTCTCTCGTGATTGCGGATGACTCACTCATCCCGATTACAAGCAGATTTACGATGTCCGTTATAGCTGGTGAGGCGGCTTTATTTGTCCCGAATGACAGAAGTGATTACATCCTGTCTGTGAGCGATAAGCAGCTGGTATCACAGCTGATAGATTTTCTGGATGTGTTGAGTGAGTCGAGATATGTGCTGACAGCAGGAGAGTCCAGGAAATTTTTAGGGGGGGGGTGTAACTCGAAGGTAGTTATATGCCTTGTGTGTTTTACGACATCTCACATCACAAAATCCGCCATAACCAGCGGTACATATATGTATTCATCCGTCTCTCTGTAATCACCCTTTGTAAGTATGATTCCTTTTGATGTGCTGCGACCGTACTTCTTCCTAAAGAAGTCGATGGAAGAGTGGACTGATGTATTTCCACTTTTAACTTCTATGGGAATCGTACGGTTGTCCTTTCTTATCAGGAAGTCTATCTCATATTTTTTGTTATTTCCGTTTGCCTCAGCGTACGTTTCGTAAAATCTCAGCGGATGTCCGTTTGCACGGATGACTGATGATACATAGTTCTCTGTCATCATGCCTTTATTTACTGAGAGTTTTCCGGACACAAATGATTTGTACAGACTGCTGCTGAGATACTTTGACTCTCCTGCGGCAAGAGTGAGAAGCAGTCCGGTATCTGCCATGTAGCATTTGAGTCTGGATGAGTCTATATAGAATCCGTCAAAATGCTCCGGCTGCTCCAGTGCGTAGCAAAGGTTGCCTACCATGGAGTCTCCAATCCAAAAGAGAGCATCAGAGAAGTCATCTGCCCGCTTTCCCCGAATCAGTGCCGAGAACTTTATCTTCTTATCGTGATGTGACAGCTGTGAGGGAATCATGTTGAAGATGGCACTTGCCTCTGCAACGTAGCTTTCAGCATATTTTGCAATGTCTTCGCGATATAGCTTTATGATTCGTCTTTTTTCCTTCTCTACAGTATCGTAGTTTTGTGACTCGGCATACTTTAGAACCGGCTGAGGCATACCACCGACTATCATATATAGGCGCAGCATTTCATTTGCAGGCTTCAGAAGATTGCCGAGAGGTTTGCGGTGCACATATGCATCACTGATTGCATCGTATATTACATCTTTGCCGAGAAAGTGGAGAAACTCCTCAAATGTCAGCGGATGCATGAACATTTCATCCTCCTCGGATGGAATAAGTATGCCGGATGCATTTTTTTTGATGGATATAAGTGAACCTGTTTCTATGTAGTCATACTTGCCGTTTGCAACCAGGTGCTTTATGAATTCTCTGGCTTTTGGGGCAAACTGGATTTCATCGAAAATTATACATGAATTTCCGGGGTATAGAGTGGTGCCGTACAGAACTGAAAGCTGATTCAGAAATTCATCAACCATGGCTTTGTTGCCGTACTTTCTGAATATATTCATGGTTCCGGGCATGGGACTCGAGAAGTCTATGAGTATATATGACTTATACTCCCTCCTCGCAAATGCTTCGGCAAGGTAGCTCTTACCTACCCGTCTGGCACCCTTTATAATTATAGCCTTAGATGAATCGGATGAGTTCTTCCAATCAAGTAGTGTGCTGTATGCTTTTCTTTGTATTTCCATAAAGACTCCTTTTCAAAACCATATATGTCGTCTACATAAGGTATTATAAGGGCTTACGGGATTATCTTCAATGGAAATTTGCAAATTTTCGAACATAAAATATCTCGAAATACTACAAATTTTCAAACATGAAAATCCCTGAAACACTACAAATTTTCGAACATAAAACGAGCCGCCCACAGGCAGCTCGTTTTACCTATGTATCGGAATCAAACCGTAAATCACTGAACCTTATACTCAGCAACATTTCTCCTCTCGCTATCGAATGCTATGCCGATTTTTACTAGTTCCTTGTTACTCGCTATATAGGGCTTGTAGTAGCCTTTCTCATCTATCTGTCTCAGGGCGTCGTCAGCAGTACCTTCGCGAAGCATTTTAAACTCAAAGATATATACCTTGTCATATGTCTCGAGGACTGCGTCACATCTTCCGTTTATAGTGTGCACCTCTGAACGGTAGTACTTGCCACACAGTGTAAATATAAGGTGCACTGCCGTGCTGAAGGTGTGTTCATAGGATGCAAGCTTATCCTCGTTTCTCGAGTCATCATACGGCACTGACGCAAGCAGGGCTTCGAGTCTGGTCATGAAGCCGTCTATATTTCCACTATCTATGTCATCTATAAATTCATTTATACATAGACTCGTAAGCTCAACCTCTGTATCGAAATAAACCGGAAGCAGATTATTCAGAAAACCATACCTCACCTCATCGTTAGGAAATGCGAGCATATACCTGTTCCTGTCTGTGTTGTAGGATTTAATAGTCAGATATCCGCTCTGATAGAAGAGTGGCAGCGGCTCGGTAAGGTTTGCTCTGTAGGACATGAAGCTATCAGCGGAGGCAGGTATGCCATCAGTAAATCGACGTATGTCATAGTTCGTTCTCTTAACCGTTTCCACCAGAAATGTCGGCGTGGCGGAGTTAAACCAGTAGTTATCAAACATTTTATTCTTCATGACATTAAGTACACTGAAGGGATTATATATACCCTGCCCCCTGTACGAGAAACAATATCCGTCATACCAGTCAGCAAGCTTTTCGATAACAGCTTCCTCCGTCATGGACTGCGCCTCTGCGAGTTCTGATATGCCCTCTTTGAAGTTATCACGGAGTTCAGTATCTGTTATACCACAGATTTCATTGTAATCCGGCATAAGACTTATATCCTGCAGCTGATTCAGGTCACTGAATATACTTACATGGCTGAACTTCGTAACTCCGGTCAGAAATGCAAACTTTGTATAATCATCCGCACTCTTAAGAGCACTGTAAAATATTTTGAGCTCTGTACGTATCCTCTCATTCAGTTCATCATCAAACATGGTATTTAGAAGCGGCTTGTCATATTCATCAATCAGTACGGCAACCCTTACACCTGTCTTCTTATACATATTCCTCATAAGAGCCAGGAAGCGGTCGGAGAAGTTTACATCAGCCTTGCTTCTTCCCCATTTATTTTCATAAACACAAAGCATAGAATTAAGGGAATTTCTAAATGTTACGATATTTGTGCTGTCAACAGTATTAAAGTCCAGATGTATGACCGGACCATTAACCCATGCGCCGTTTATCGGATCGACAGGACACTCATCCTCGAGCTTCTCTATGGCAAGACCGTTAAAAAGTTCCTTATGTCCGCTGAAGAAGGCTTCCATAGTCGAGATAAGCAGACTCTTACCAAATCTGCGGGGTCGGGACAGGAAATATGTCATACCCTCACTTGCCAGTTTATATATGAGAGCGGTTTTATCAATATATGTATAGTCCAGGGTTCGTATTTTCTCGAATGATTGAATACCGATACCGTATTTTTCAGCCATAGTAGGTTCCTCCGTACTAAATAAACATATCTTGTAGAAAGCAAATCTCTAAGTCATTTTAGCACACTTATATTGAAAAAACAGCCTTCTACGATGTCCTGTGATTTATCATACTCGCCAGATATCCTGCTCCGAAGCCGTTATCGATGTTGACGACACTTACTCCGCTTGCACATGAGTTAAGCATGGAGAGTAGTGCGCTGAGCCCTCCAAATGATGCTCCGTAGCCGACGCTTGTGGGTACGGCGATTACGGGGCAGTCGGCAAGTCCTCCGATTACACTTGCGAGAGCACCCTCCATACCGGCGATGGCTATGATGACATTTGCGGACATGATGTCGTCACTATGAGCGAGCAGTCTGTGGATGCCGGCTACTCCGACATCATAGAGCCGCGTGACGCTGTTACCCATAGCCTCGGCTGTAACAGCAGCCTCCTCGGCCACAGGTATGTCACTCGTACCGCCGGTTGCCACAACTATACGGCCGGACACGTCCGGCTCCGGCATATCGCCTATCAGAGCGATACGGGCAGAGTGGAAATACTGTATATGCATGTTTTGACATTGTACTGACACGGTGCTCCGGCTGTAACATGTGCTTGCAGATGCAGTACTCTGGTGAAGGGATGAAGTCTCTCGGTGAACAGCTGCGGTATGCTGATCTGAGAGTGTGTCACTTGGCTGTGCGTGTGATAGGTTCTGCTGAGCGGATGTATCGAACATCCCAACCACCTCCGCATACTTCTCCTCCGACAGCCTGGTGATCAGAACACGCTCCTGATCGGCATCTATAAGGGATACGGATATGCCGCAGATTTGCTCTGCGGTTTTACCCTCACCGTATATAACCTCGGCTGCGCCCTGCCTCAGTGCTCTGTGGTAGTCGGGCTTTGCGTAGCCTATATCCTCAAATGGCTTCTGCTTCAGCAGCAGCTCGGCTTCGTCCACAGTCATCTCACCGATGGAAACCTTGCGCAGTATATCCTTAACATCTGACATAGTTAACTCCTAATCTATATGCTGCCTGTTACATGTGATGTCGATTATGCTTATAGCTTCGACAATTTACTGTTTGCAGCATGAGTATCGCCTACTTTTTTAGTGTCTCATTCATACTTCCCGTCCGGTATCCCAGAAGATCTACTGATATATAGTTGATTCCGAGTGCCCTCATTTCAGCGTAGACCTTGCTTCGAAGCTCCTCGGTGAGCAGCTTCGGGATTTCACCGGGGGTGAGCTCGATACGAGCGGAGTCACCGCTGAGTCTGACTCTCAGCTGCCCGAAGCCGTAGCTATGGAGCAGGTGCTCGGCTGCAGCAACCCTCGTGAGCTTCTCCTCAGTGATTTCCTCGCCGTATGGAATCCTTGTGGCAAGACAGGCATTCGACGGCTTATCCGGAAGACCGAAGTGTCTTGAAAGTGCCCGTATATCAGCCTTCGTGAGCCCGGCCTCTGACAGAGGACTTCTCACTGACATTTCACGCAGAGCTCTGAGCCCGGGTCTGTAGTCGCTTAAGTCATCTGAGGTTGTGCCGTCAATCAGATGACCGGTTCCGGCATCATGTACGGCCTCCTCCATCGCAGTGAAGAGAAGCTTCTTGCAGTGATAGCATCTGTCCGGTGGATTAGCTGTGAATACTTCATCTATGAGAGGAGCCACATAGGCAAATATTTGTCGTATGTTCTCCCTTTCGCAGAAGTCGGCCGTTTCGCTGAGCTCATCTATCGTGATGAGCAGGGACTTAGCTGTCACGGCTACGGCTCTGTCGCCGAGTACGTCGTGCGCTGCCATAAGCAGCAGCGTGGAGTCGAGTCCGCCCGAATATGCAACCGAAACGGAGCCCATATCCCGCAGTATACCGCGGAGATGGTTGTAGCGCGCGAGAGTGTCGGTACTCAGTTGAGAATCCGTATACTCAGTATCAGATGTGCGGCTGTCGGAGCTCCGATGCATACACTTCACCACATCATCATACTCGGGCTTCACCTTACGTACGCCGTAGCCCTCTGATATCTTCGTCCTGATTTCGCCCATTGGCGTCCTTACGACATCGCTGTGTCTGTCGAGAGTGAAACGCTGCATGGTGCTTGTGCGGATACCGATGGTGGTTGTGTTGGCAAATATCAGCTTTGTAAACTGTTCTACGTCTGACGGTGCACACAGACACGTGAGCAGCACGCCGGGGCGTCCCTTCTTCATACCGATGGGAGTCGTATACACATCCTTGGCTCCGCATCGCATGAGCAGCTCCGTGGCATAGCCTATCTCCTCACCTGTCATATCATCTATATTGCAGCATAGCTCAACCACCTCGTCGCATCCACAGTCCTTCGAGCGTGCAGAGCTTTGCGACGTTCTGATGTCTGTGTCCTGATTAGACCTATCCGACACCCTGTCACCTGATGGGTGACCGGCGGTCTTACATGACTCGTCTATCATCCCCATCATAATCCTCACACAGTTTGCCTGTTCGAAGTCCTTCGTTCCGGTGCCGTAGCCGGTATTTATAAGCCTCATTGCAGGCATTTCTGTAAACTCATCCGCAAAGTAGCGAAGCAGGGCGGCACCTGTCGGAGTGCAGAGCTCACAGTCGGACATGAAGGACTTGCCGGAATCTACACGCTTCACGGCGCTTGAGTACGTCGGCACACCCTTCAGCAGATATGCAGTGGCCGGAGCGGGAACAGGCAGTATACCGTGTGCGGTTCGAACTGTGCCGCTGCCGACATTTATCGGAGATACGTAGATTTTATCGGGAGAGAGGCTGAGTATCAGAAGGCATACCGCCACAACATCAGCGATGGCATCCATCTGTCCTACCTCATGAAAGTGAACCTGACTTACCTCACATCCGTGAGCGTGGCTCTCCGCCTCAGCGATGAGCCGATAGACATTTACGGCATCCTGCTTGGTCTTATCCGGTATATTTAGAGAATTGATGATAGCCTCAACGTCGGCAAGACCTCTATGCTCGTGAGTGCCATTATGTCCGCCACTGAGATACTCATGGTTACCATCGCTGTGATGCTCATGTGTATCATGATGTCTGCTGCTGTGATGCTCGTGATAATCATCTCTATGAACATCTCCATGAACCTCATCCTCACTCACTCCGTCTACAGTTACACGTACGTGTGTGCCTACGATACCGCACTTACTGTCACGCACGGCACTATACTCAACCCCGGGGATACCGATGGAGTTCAGCAGCCTCACCACGCCCTCCTTGTTTTTCGACATATCGATGATGGCTCCGGTCAGCATATCGCCTGCGGCACCCATGCCGCACTCTATATAAAGTACCTTGCATGCCTTCTTATCAGAGTTTTCGCCTGAGTTTACATTTGAACTTATATATGAATTAGTATTTGAATTAGTATCCATAGCAACACCCCTGCTTCATAAGCCTTTATGTGCCGGTCGGCTTCTCGCTCACCGCAAAATATTTTGACACCGCCTTGCATATACATTTAAAATGTACCATAAATCTTTAAAAACAGGTAGTGTGAAGTACTTTGGAACTTTTTATAAAAATACTGAGAAAACTGACAGCGGTGCTGAGCTTTACCCTCGCTGCAGTTTGTATATATGCGCTTATCATAAATGTATATGTGTGCCATGTCGGCTCGAAGAGAATAGTAGATGCAGAGACGGCAGAGTCCCTCGAGGATATCGATGCCATCATAGTCCTGGGCTGTCAGGTGAAGCCCGGCGGGGAGCTGAGCCCTATGCTTCGGGACAGACTGATAACAGGAGTAGGACTCTACGAGGCGGGAGCAGCACCGAAGCTTCTGATGAGCGGCGACCACAGTGACATTTACTATGACGAGGTAAATGCCATGAAGAATTATGCTATGTCGGTGGGAGTTCCGTCCTCGGATATATTTATGGATCACGCAGGGCTGTCGACCTATGAGAGTATGTACCGGGCCAAGGAGGTATATCAGTGTAAGAGGGTAATCATCGTGACGCAGTCGTATCACTTGTACAGAGCCCTGTATGTTGCAAAGCAGCTGGGACTGGACGCGTATGGTGTGTCGGCCGACAGGAGTGAGTACACCGGGCAGCTGGCTCGTGACTTCCGCGAGATACTTGCACGTAATAAGGACTTTCTGATAACCATATACAAGCCGGAGCCGACATATCTCGGTGATGTCATACCGATAACGGGCGACGGTGATGTGACAAATGACAAGGACTGATGGAGAATATGCTATGAGAAAAGACCTACGAGAAATCCTCGGCCGTGAGTGGCTGTTTTGTGACGGAGGTACGGGCTCGTTCCTGCAGGAACGGGGACTCGGAGGCGGTGAGCTGCCGGAAACCTGGAATCTTACGCACCCCGAGGTTATAAGTGAACTGTATGAGAGCTATCTTAGAGCCGGTGCAAATATATTTAACGTCAACACCTTCGGCGCCAACTCTATAAAGTATCCGGACAACCTAAGAGAGATAGTTCATGCGGCGGTTGATCTCGCCCGGAAGGCACGCACGGCGACCGGTCGCGAGGACGATGCATATATTGCCATAGATATAGGTCCCACGGGTAAGCTCCTCGAGCCTATGGGAGATCTCTCATTTGACAGAGCGGTGGAGATATTTAAGGAAACGATAACCTACGGAGTCGAGGCAGGGGCTGACCTTGTACTGATCGAAACGATGACAGACAGCTACGAGCTGAAGGCGGCCGTACTTGCGGCGAAGGAGGTCTGCAAACTTCCTATCCTTGCAACAACAGTCTACGACGGCAAGGGGAAGCTCCTGACCGGCGGAAATGTTGACTCCGTAGTGGCGCTGCTTGAGGGTCTCAGGGTAGATGCGCTCGGTGTAAACTGCGGCTTCGGCCCGGACCTGATGAAGCCTATAGTGGAGCAGCTCGTACATACTGCATCTATACCTATCATAGTAAATCCTAACGCCGGACTTCCGAGGACAGAGGGCAGCCGCACAGTGTATGACCTCGGACCCGAGGACTTTGCGGCAATTATGTGTGAGATAGCTGACATGGGAGTACAGGTGCTTGGAGGCTGCTGCGGTACAACTCCGGAGCATATCAGACAGCTGATAGAGAGTGTGCGAAGGAAAACATTTTACGCAAATACACCGAAGGATGATACCATCGTGTCGTCGTTTAGCACGGCGGTGCATATAGGTGATGTGCCGGTGATAATCGGTGAGAGGATAAATCCCACCGGTAAGAAGAAGTTTAAGGAGGCTCTGCGGGAGGGTGATATCGACTATATCCTCGGACAGGGACTGGAGCAGGAGGAGGGCGGTGCCCACATCCTCGATGTAAATGTCGGCCTGCCCGAGATAGATGAGCCGGCAATGATGCGTGAGGTGGTGACGAGACTTCAGGGCATCACAGGACTTCCGCTTCAGCTTGACACCACGGATACGACCGCACTCGAGGCGGGACTCAGATACTATAACGGCAAGGCTATGGTTAACTCAGTTAACGGCAAGCGTGAGGTGATAGAGACTGTTATGCCGCTCGTGGCGAAGTACGGCGGTGTACTGGTTGGACTCTGCCTCGACGAGGACGGAATCCCGGATACGGCAGACGGCAGAATCCGTGTGGCAGAGAAGATATACAGGGCGGCGGATGAGTACGGTATCCCGAGGAAGGATATAGTTATAGACGGACTCGCCATGACCATATCCTCAGACAGCTCCTCCGCAAATGTTACGCTCGAGACACTCAGAAGAGTACGTGATGAGTATCACGGTCACTCGATACTCGGTGTGTCGAATATATCGTTCGGACTGCCTCAGAGGCAGATTATAAACTCATACTTCCTGGCGATGGCTATGCAGAGCGGTTTGTCATGTGCCATCATGAATCCGAATAACGCTCAGATGATGGCGGCCTACAGGGCATATCTGGCACTTACTGACAGGGATCCGCAGTGCATGGGCTTTATAGAGGCGTGTGCGAGCATGAGTGTGAGTGTGACGACAGGTGGTGCAGGCTCAAGTAGCGCTGCAGCAGGCAGTGCAGCCTCAAGCAGTATGGCAGCGGGTACTTCGGGCAGCGCTGCAGATAGCACAAAATCCCTCGCCTACGCCATAGAGAAGGGACTCATCGGTCCGGCCGAGGAGGCAACAAGGGAAGGCCTAAGGACCACGGAGGCACTTGACCTCATAAATGCCGAGCTTATCCCTGCACTTGATAAGGTTGGTAAGGGCTTCGAGGCCGGAACGGTATTTCTGCCTCAGCTGCTGATGAGTGCTGATGCGGCAAAGGCTGCATTTGAGGTGGTTAAGGAGTCTATGGCGGGTAAGCCGAGACAGGTTAAGGGCAAGGTGATACTAGCAACAGTAAAGGGTGATATACACGATATAGGTAAGAATATAGTGAAGGTAATGCTCGAGAACTACGGCTATGATGTGATAGATCTCGGCAAGGACGTGCCGCCGGAGACGATAGTTGACAGAGCTATAGCGGATGATATAAAGCTCGTGGGACTCAGCGCACTGATGACGACAACGGTGGTATCTATGGAGGATACTATAAAGCTTCTGAGAGAGAAGAAGCCCGAAACGAAGGTTGTGGTAGGCGGAGCAGTGCTGACTCAGGAGTATGCAGATGCTATAGGAGCAGACTGCTATGCGAAGGATGCCATGGCAACCGTGAGGTATGCGGACAGTGTGTTCTCGGTATCGTAGATACATAACAGGTGTATCCATAGCTGCATCACTTAAGGATGTGGCGTGTATCAGATGCTTAGATCATAAAAAGTTCACATAACATCGGTCATATGAGGGCAAATCAACTTGACGCAAATACGAAATTTTCATATACTAAGGGATACGTATGGCGTTATGCTGTCATTTAAATATGATATAAAATTTCCGCGCAGCCGGGGAGATAGCGGTGCCCTGTACCTGCAATCCGCTACAGCAGGGGTGATGGTCAACCTCGGAGTGTTCTTTGTGGAGTCTGCGCTCGGTAAGTGATGTTGAAGACTTGGGTCTTGCGCGACAGGAATCTGTGAACCGTGTCAGGTTGGGAACAAAGCAGCACTAAGCAGAACCTCTCTGTGCGCCGCGAGGCAGCCTGGGTTGAGTTAACTGCCGTGTATGCGTCTGCAGAGGCACTACAAAGTTGGCCGCGCGGTTAAAAAAATATAGCAATCGACATACTAAAGTGGTATGATAAGTAGTGGTCATGGCTCAGTTATGTACCGGAATCGGACATGATGCAGGTCGTGATATGTAGGGGGGACGGCAGATAAAACTGCTGTTGGGTAGCAGAAGGTCGGCAGAAGGATTAATACATGGATTATTCACAGGTTATTGAATACGTACGTAAAACAACAACCGAAAATGGAAGACCTGATTTATATCCTTTCAGGAGCAGGTATGAGCACACCATGAGAGTTTACAGATGGGCTATTCGTCTTCAGTCGAAGCTCGGAGGAGATCTCGATGTTATAGTGCTTGCCGCATTACTTCATGATGTAGGATGGGATGCTGAGAGACCTCATAACGAGGTCAGCGCCGAGATGGCGGTTGAGTATCTTGACAGTATAGGTATAGATGCAGAGACCATAACCAAGGTCGGCGAGATTATCATGGTACACGAGGATAAGGATACAGATAAGGATTTGTCGCTTGAGTGTCGTATAGTTATGGATGCAGATCTCCTGGATGAGGTAGGAGCGATAGGTATCATGTGGGACTGCATGGCTACGGCTCTTGAGGATGACGCAAGCTATAAGAGAGCTTACTATAGAATCAAGGACTTCTACCGCAAGAACAAGCCGAAGATTCGCAGATGCAAGACTGAGGCAGGACGCGCGGAGTATGTAAAGAGGATGCAGCTTATAGAGAGCTATATCTTCCAGATTGAGAAAGAACTATTTTAGTTATATTTTTTATAGTTTAAGGAGAGAAGAGTTATGGCAAACAAGATTATAAGATTTGTACTTGCGATAGTTATCGTCGGTGCCCTTGCATTTGGTATCTACACGATACTTCCGGGACAGTTCAAGAACCCCATCACAGAGTGGGTACAGGAAATGTTTGATGAGGATGCAAAGGAGATGGTTGATGCCCTCAAGTCTACCACGGTTGTTAAGCACTCAGACGTAACATATGATCAGATGATGCTTTCAGCTACTGCAAATCCCGCATGGACCGTTAAGAAGATAAGCGTTGACAGTGAGACAGGCTATGGTGAGTATGAGGTATATGCTGACGGTTATCAGTGTACTATCGAGATGACAAGTGATACAAGCACAGACTCGAACAAGACACTTACCAACGCACACGTAAGACTTGTATTCCAGGTTACGAAGGATGCAGACGGCATGAGAATTACAGGTAAGACTGAGACACTTACAGCCGGAAAGCAGACCAGCCCTTATATGATACAGGTTGCTGAGGAGGAGTACCTCAGAGATGACAAGGAGAGCGGATACTATCAGGGAACGCTCGACTGCATGGTTAGAAACGTAAGTAAGTAGTAAAGATCTGAATATATACAACAAAAAAGAGAGGCTTGCCTCTCTTTTTTGTTGTTGTGTGCGGCAGCGGTGAGCTGAACGTTTGTTCTGCGCTTGACTGTCCGCTCGGCACATGCGACTAAACCTGTGATACAGTGAGTCCGCTACTTCGCCACGCTGTCGATTATATCGGTTATAAGTGTGATGGAGTCCTTGCCTGCAGCAGCAGTCATGGTTTCTATATACTTGTTCTTGTTTTTATACAGCTCATCCACCGCCTTAAGCAGCCTCTCACTCGTAAGCTCGTCCTCATCTATAACCATGCTGTAGCCGCTCTTTCTGAAGGACTCGGCATTTAGTATCTGATCACCGCGGCTTGCTTTTCTGGATAGTGGTATCAGGATATTCGGCTTCTTCAGAGCCAACAGCTCGCAGATGGCATTTGCACCGGCACGTGAGATTACTATATCTGCCAGACTGAACATGTCAGGCAGCTCGTCACCGATATACTCATACTGTCTGTAGCCTTCTACATCGTTATATGCGTCGTCAGTCTTGCCTTTACCGCAGAGGTGGATGACATTATACTTTGCCGTAAGCTGCGTCAGACATCCGTGAATAGCATTATTTACATTTACACTTCCGGTACTGCCTCCGACTACAAGTATGGTGGGGCGTCTCTCACTGAAACCGCAGAAGCTCTGGGCACTGTCTGCGTCACCCTCGAATAGCTCCTGTCTGATGGGAGAACCCGTAACCGAGGCTACACCCTCCGGGAAGTCCTTTGCGGTCTCGGGGAAGTTGCAGCATACGCGAGTTGCCTTGGGTAGTGCGAGCTTGTTGGCAAGCCCCGGAGTCATATCAGACTCGTGGATAACCACGGGCACGTGTCTCCTGTGCGCAGCCCATACAACGGGCACCGTCACAAAGCCTCCCTTCGAAAATACAACGTCAGGATGCAGCTTCTTCATAATCCGCTTCGCCTCGAAGTAGCCCTTTATAACTCTGAAGGGATCCGTGAAGTTCCTGATATCGAAGTAGCGTCTGAGCTTACCCGAGGATATACCGAAGTACTTGACGGTTTTGTCACCGTCGAGACGTACCTCCTCGATGAGTCCCTTCTCGATACCTGTGTATGTACCGATATAGTATATCTCGTATCCCATTTCAGTAAGACGCGGCATAAGAGCTATGTTCGGCGTTACATGTCCGGCGGTGCCGCCACCTGTCATAAGTATCCTTTTCATATATACCTCTTTATCAATCATAAACCTATATAGATTTCTTTCAGCCGATAATAATAGCAAAAGCCTCGTGACACGTCAATTTATTATTACATTTCGCAGTATGTGCTGCTGTAAAATATTTCTGAAATGCTTTGATACTCACTCTATATGATGGTATAATTTGACGTATCTATGTGACGGCATCGCTGCCATATGGGTTGACAGGTTTAGGGATAGGATAGACATTTAATACATAAGGAGGTAACACAGTAATGGACTACATGCAGGTGTATGAAAAGTGGTGCAGCGATCCTTACTTTGACGAGGACACAAGGAGCGAGCTCACCGCCCTTAAGGGAAATGATGCTGAGATAGAGGACAGATTCTATAAGCAGCTTGAGTTTGGAACCGGAGGTCTCAGAGGTGTACTCGGTGCCGGCACAAACAGAATGAATGTATATACGGTAAGGCAGGCTACACAGGGGCTTGCAAACTATATCATAGCAGCAAACGGTCAGGATAAGGGAGTTGCCATATCACATGACAACCGTCTCATGTCCCCGGAGTTTGCACGTGAGGCGGCAAGATGCTTGAACGCAAACGGTATCAAGACATATCTCGTAGAGTCGCTTCGTCCGACACCGGAGCTCTCGTATGCAGTGAGACAGTTTGGCTGCATAGCAGGTATCATGGTCACGGCATCACATAATCCCCGTGAGTATAATGGCTACAAGGTGTACTGGGAGGACGGCGCACAGGTTACACCTCCTCACGACACAGGCATCATGGACGAGGTTAAGAAGATAACAGACTTCTCTATGGTTAAGACCATGGATGAGGATGATGCCAGGGTTGCAGGACTCTTTAATGTCATCGGATCTGACTTCGATGATAAGTATCTTGCAGAGGTTAAGGCTCAGAGCATCCATCCGGAGATTATCCCCGACATGGCAAAGGATATGAAGATAGTTTACACACCCTTCCATGGTACCGGAAATGTTCCTGTAAGAAAGGTACTTAAGGATCTCGGCTTCACACAGGTTTATGTTGAGCCTCTGCAGAAGATTCCCGATGGTCGCTTCCCGACGGTTGCATATCCCAATCCTGAGGATCCGAAGGCGTGGGAGCTGGCACTTAAGCTCGCTAAGGAGGTTGATGCAGACATCGTGCTTGCTACCGATCCTGATGCCGACAGACTCGGTGTATACTGCAAGGATACAAAGTCAGGCGAGTACGTATCATTTACGGGTAATATGTCAGGTATGCTTATAGCAGAGTATATCCTGCGTGAGAAGACAGAGAACGGTACACTTCCCGAGAACCCCGCACTTGTAGAAACTATCGTTACGACTGATATGGCAAAGGCTATCGCTGCAGCATACGGCGTGAGACTCGTTGAGGTGCTGACGGGCTTCAAGTATATCGGTGAACAGATCAGGATATTTGAAGAGACGGGCTGCAACAACTATGTATTCGGACTTGAGGAGTCATACGGATGCCTTGCAGGTACGTACGCAAGAGATAAGGACTCTATCGTGGCTGTTATGATGCTTTGTGAGGTTGCTGCTTTCTATAAGAAGCAGGGCAAGACTCTGTGGGATGCTATGATAGATCTCTATGAGAAGTATGGCTACTACAGAGAGGGTATCGCTACCATGGAGCTTAAGGGTATCGATGGAGCAGCTGAGATTCAGAAGAAGATGGAGGCATTCAGAAATGATCCTCCCACAGTACTCGGCGGACACAAGGTACTCGCAACACGTGACTACAAGAAGGATGAGAGAGTAGACCTTGCTACAGGTGCTGTTACAAGCACAGGACTTCCGAGCTCAAATGTTCTCTACTACGAGCTTGAGAACAACGCTTGGTGCTGTGTCAGACCTTCAGGTACAGAGCCGAAGATTAAGTTCTACTATGGTGTAAAGGGTACATCCATCGAGGATGCTGAGACGAAGCTTGCAGCTATAAAGGCTGATATGCTTGGCAGATAGAACAGGTTTAGTAAAGCATAAAGAAGAACGTAAAGCAGAATTAAAAAACGGAATTTCCGATTTATCGGAGGTTCCGTTTTTCGTTCCGTCTTCTGCTACGTCTATTATTTCGGCTTCTAATCTGTTTTATATATCATTCACTAAGGTCTACTTAACCTTCCTTTTAAACGGCAGTATCCTGTTCGGTACAGTCTTACAGTAGTCGAGATATGCCTCGAAGAACTTGTCTCCGAGCTCGACCTCCTCAGTCTTCTTCAGAAGTATCGTGAGGAACACCCAGTAGGCTATGGGCAGTACAAACATGAATGCGTTGCCGGATATAAGGAGTGCACCTGTACACAGTAGAAGTATGCCGCTGTACTGAGGATTTCTGCACCACATATATGCACCTGTTGTGACAAGAGCCCCTGTCTTGACACGGTCCTTTATGTGATCTCCGAAGGTTGCCACGTAGTACAGCATGAAGCCGACAGCCATGACGACACAACCACAGCCGATATAGACATATCGCATCGTGCCATCCGTCATGAGTCCGCCGCTGAGGGCGGATATATGTCCGAGTATGATACCTGCAATAGTCAGTACGATACAGATAGGTACGAACATATATGATCTACCATAGTAGGGGAGTGCGTCGAACTTCTTTATGACGACTGGGTCTAAGTATGTGTCGTCTGTCAGTTTATTGACTGCTGCACTATCGGTCTCTTCTGTCACGCCGCCGGTTATATTCCACGGTTTGTCCGGGGCAGATTCTGTGCTGTCCGCCGCGGCCTTGCTTTTGGTTACTGTCTCCGCCGTAGTGGTTTCGGATGCAGTGACATTCTCCGTATTTACAGCTGCCGCATCAGCAGTCTGATTTTCATAATCCATATATAAGTTACCTCACAGTCATGTAATCTGTATCAGTATAACATCATCACACTAAAAGCTCAAAAAAGAAATGGTAATTAACACGGTTATTGAGTATAATTACATTTACTGGAGAGTATGCGGCACAGTCGTTGGATATCCGGCAACTGCCGTGACACCGAGACAAAGGCTTACTCACTCGATTACAGCATACACACTCCAAGACGATTTGCAGAAGTACAGGTTATAGACATGTCATATGTAGCATTATACAGAAAGTTCCGCCCGGCCATCTGGGATGATGTGAAGGGGCAGGAGCATATAGTTACGACACTCGGGAATCAGCTTACGCATGACCGTGTAGGTCATGCATATCTTTTTTGCGGTACAAGAGGTACAGGTAAGACCACAGTGGCTAAGCTGATGGCGAAGGCTGTCAACTGCGAGCACCCGGTAAACGGTAATCCGTGCCTGGAGTGTGAGAGCTGCAGAGCTATCGCATCGGGCAGCGCCCTCAACGTTGTGGAGATAGATGCGGCTTCCAACAACGGTGTCGACAATATCAGACAGATTAACGAGGCAGTACAGTACTCACCGAATCAGGGCAAGTACCTCGTATATATCATCGACGAGGCACACATGCTCTCGAACGGTGCATTTAATGCCATGCTGAAGACAATAGAGGAACCGCCCGACTATGTTATATTTATACTGGCAACGACAGAGGACTATAAGGTTCCTATAACGATAAGGTCGAGATGTCAGAGATATGACTTCAGACGTATATCAGTAAGTACCATTTCCGACCGCATGCAGGCCATACTGTCAAGCGAGGGAGTGGAGTTTGATACAGATGCGGTCGACTATATAGCACGTGCTGCCGACGGCTCCATGAGAGACGGACTCTCGATACTGGATGAGTGCGTGGCCATGAGTCTGGGTAGGAAGCTCGACTTTGACAGCGTGCTGAGAATCATCGGTGCGGTTGACACAGATACATACTTCATGCTGACGGAGGCACTGATAGACGACGATGCGGAGAGACTGCTCGATATAGTGAACCGTATCGTATGGCAGGGAAGAGACATAGTGAAGTTCACGGATGAGTTCATATGGTTCCTGCGAAATGTCCTCTTCGTCAAGATGTCAGAGGCAAGCCTCAGGAAGCTGGAGCTCTCGTCAGAGGATGCCGAGAAGGTGCTTAGCATAAGCAAGCGGGTAAGCGAGGAAACACTGGTCAGATATATGACCAGACTACAGAAGCTTTCACAAGACATCAGGTACTCCACAATTAAGAGAGTATCCCTGGAAATGACACTGATACAGATGATGCATCCCGAGACCGGCAGAGACTATAACTCACTGGTCGGAAGAGTGGAGAAGCTTGAGAAACTGGGATCAGATATACAGAAGGGCCTTGTGGCGCTGCCTACAGGTAATGCACCGGTGCAGCAGTCACCCGTAGCACAGGCTGCAGACCAGAGTGCCCCGATACAAGAGATGACCCCTGAGGAGAGGGCTGCAGCGGTTGAGGACTCTATCAAGACTTCGTATCCGCCGGCTACTGCGGAGGAGTTGATCGATATAGGTAAGAGGTGGGGCTCCATACTGAAGAAGCTGAATTACGTACAGCGTACGTGCCTTTCTAAGTCAGATGTGGCACCGGCACAGGACTACAGCGATGATGTGAGAACTCTTATCATATATGTGGATGAGGCAAAGGCAGGAGATATAGCTGCGGGATATCTCACACGTGATGATAATCTGAAGCAGTTGACAGAGGATATAGAGAGCATCATAAAGAAGGAGATAAAGCTTGAGGTCAGAGTCAGGAAGACTCCCACAGGTGAGGATAGTGATATAATGGCACTGAACAAGCTGGGCTTTGATGTCGAGATAAGATAAGCATATACCGGAGCTGTGAGCTCCGTATATATATGATATACAAGGAGGATACAGAATTGGCTAAAAGAGGCGGATACCCGGGAGGCATGATGCCCGGTAATATGAACAACCTGATGAAGCAGGCTCAGAGGATGCAGAAGCAGCTTGAGGAGACACAGGCTGCCCTTGCTGCGAAGGAGTACGAGGTAACCAGCGGCGGCGGTGCCGTAAAGGTTAAGATAAACGGTGAGAAGGAGATAACAGAGTTGAAGATATCTGAGGAGGCAGTTGATCCTGATGATATCGAGATGCTCGAGGATCTCATCATAGCAGCAGTTAATGAGGCTATCAGGACTCAGGCTGATGATGAGAAGGAGCAGCTGAGCGGTATCACAGGCGGCATGGGCGGCGGACTCGGAGGTCTCTTCTAGATGGAAATGTACGGCGAAGAGCTGGGAAGGCTTATAGAACAGCTGGGGAGACTTCCGGGAATAGGCACGAGAACAGCACAGAGGCTTGCATTTCACATCATAAGCATGCCGGAGGAGAACGTACAGCTCCTGTCAGACAGCATCATAAATGCAAAGAAGAAGATACGCTACTGTAAGACCTGCTGCACCATAACAGACGGGGAGATATGTCCTATATGTGCATCGGCTAACAGGAATCATCGTGTCATCATGGTGGTTGAGAGTCCGAGAGACCTGGCTGCATATGAGAAGACCGGCAGATATGAGGGCGTGTACCACGTCCTTCACGGGGTTATCAATCCGAGCATGGGCATCGGTCCTGCGGATATCAGGATGAAGGAGCTGATGGTGAGGCTCAGAGATGATGTCGATGAGCTTATCATAGCTACAAACTCAAGCGTCGAGGGCGAGGCAACAGCCATGTATATATCTAAGATGGTGAAGCCTGCAGGCATCAAGGTTACGAGAATAGCCAGCGGTGTGCCGGTCGGCGGAGACCTGGAGTGTACCGATGAGGTGACACTGCTCAGGGCACTTGAGGGTAGAGTTGAGCTGTAGTAAGAAACACTCAGTGACAAGCTGTCTGTAGCAGGACAGTTTATAGTGAAGCAAGTATATTAATATGGGGAGGTTACAGAGTATGAAGAAGATAGGTATGTTAACAAGCGGCGGAGATTGTCAGGCACTTAATCCTACAATGCGCGGAGTTGCCAAGGGACTTGAGAATCTCTTTGATGAAGTGGAAATCTATGGCTTCCATGACGGCTATAAGGGTCTCGTATACGGTGATTATAAGAAGATGACACCGATGGACTTCACGGGACTTCTGTCGAAGGGCGGTACCATACTCGGTACGAGCCGTATGCCCTTTAAGGAGCTGGACCAGCCTCTTGAGGACGGTACAGAGAAGGTTCCGTCGATGATTAAGACCTATAAGAAGCTCGGACTCGATGCACTTGTAGTGCTCGGCGGTAACGGTTCACAGAAGACAGCATACCGTCTGTCGCAGGAGGGACTGAATGTTATAGGACTTCCGAAGACTATAGATAACGATATCTACGGCACGGATATGACATTTGGCTTCTGGAGCGCAGTGGATGTGGCAACGCATGCTATCGACTGCATCTATACGACAGCCGAGTCGCACAGCCGTGTATTCGTGGTAGAGACCATGGGACACAAGGTTGGATGGATCACACTCTATGCCGGAGTTGCCGGTGGTGCAGATGTTATACTGCTTCCCGAGATACCCTACGATATCAAGAAGGTTTGCAAGGCTATCGATAAGAGGACCAAGCAGGGTAAGCACTTCACGATTATAGTAGCGGCTGAGGGTGCTATCTCCAAGGAGGTAGCTAAGCTGCCGAAGAAGGAGAGGAAGAAGGCTATAGCTGAGAGTCCTTACCCTTCGGTTGCATATGAGATAGCAGATAAGATACGCGAGAAGTACACAAGCGACGTGAGAGTTGCCATCCCCGGACACACACAGCGTGGCGGCGGCCCCGGAGCTTATGACAGAGTTATCACGAGCCAGTTCGGTGCCAAGTGTGCAGAGATGATAAAGGCAAAGGACTTCGGCAAGCTTGTGGTATTCAGAAATAATGAGGTTACAGCGATACCCATGGAGGAGTCCGCGGGCAAGCTTAAGTATGTGGATGTTGACAATCAGCTTATACAGGAGGCTAAGACACTTGGCATAAGCTTTGGTGACTAGTATATGTGGAAGACTTACTTACTCAGGACAGTGCTCTTTATAGCTCTGTTTGCGGGCTCTGTCCTGGTATTTAACAAAATATTTAACAGAAATATATCCAAAAGCTCTGTAGAGGCTGAAGGACCGTATATGAATCTGATATATATGGATTATAACGGTCAGCGCGTAAATGCCATGCAGGGCTTTAAAGACGTTTATGACACGAGTCTTTACAGAAGCTCTGTACTGCCTGTTGGAGACGACAAGACATTTATGGTATATATTCCGGAGGAGCTGTCGGAGTCACCCACCTATCAGCTGAGGAGCTATGACAGCACTAATCTGATAGAGGAGGGAGATCTGAAGTTTGTATCTGAGGAGGACGGCTACTATAAGTACACGGCGTCGATACGTATGGATATGACTGCGGGTGTCGAGTACAGGCTTGAGATACTGACCTCGGATGACTCGGGTAAGCTGTACTATAATACAAGACTTATCAGGACAGCTGCGTCGCACCTTGCCGACTTTATAGAGTATGCCGAGTACTTCAGTGACAGTGCATTTGCGGGAAATGCTGTGAGCAGCGGAGTATCTCTCGAGGATATAGCGGCAACCGGTACAGATGCCATAGAGGCTCTCGGTGAGGAAACCGAGGACACGGGGTATCTCGGACATGTTACGCTTAAGTCAGCGAAGGATGATATAGTCTATACAGGTATCAGCATAGAGAAGCTCTACGATGATGAAGAGCTGAGGATTATAGAGGCGGATGCAAGTGGTGCTATACTGGAGCTAAGCTTTACAGCTGTAAGTGATACAAGTGTTGCCTATGACATAAGAGAGTACTTCACCTTAGAGTACAGCAGCAGTACGGGCGAGATAGACCTGAAGGACTATGAGAGATACATGGATGAGCAGCTGAGTCAGGACTTCATAAGTCCGTCCTCCGCCAGTATCGAGCTGGGTATATCCTCGTCTGATGAGCCGTCATTCGTGCAGAGTGAGGACTCGGAGGTAGTGGCATTTGTGTCGGACAACAGGCTCTGGCTCTATGACAACGATAACGGACTCTATGTAAATGTATATGGCATGGAGTCGGATCTCCCGCGTGGCGGCTATGATATAAAGCTGCTCAAGATAGATGAGGGAGTGCTTTACTTTGTAGTATACGGACGTATAAACGAGGGCTCACACGAGGGCAGAAATGGTATAGCTCTTTTTTCGTATAGTCTCTCAAGCTACAGCTTGACTGAGATAAGATTCGCAGAGTGCAGTCTCTGCTTCGATGCACTGAGTATCGAGGCGGGGCGTTTCACATACTATGATACAAATGAGAAGCTGCTGTATACAATCATAGGTGAGTCTCTTGTGTCGATTGATGTCTATGATGGTGATGTAAATTACATAGCATCAGGCATATCATCAGAGAACATCTACGTATCAGATGACGGCTCGGTGATAGCATTTCCGGATACATCGGTGCTGTCGAAGGTGACAGAGATTACGGTTATGAATATGGATGACGGGACATCATTTACAGTCAGTGAGGATGGCTGCGTGCTGTCACTGATGGGCTTTGTGGCGGATAATCTGCTGTACGGTGTGTGTGATGCGTCGCTGACTGAGATGAGTCCGGACGGTACACCGTCGTTCCTGTTTAAGCAGCTCGTGATCGTCGATGAGGACGGAAATGTAGTCAAAACCTACAGCAAGAGCAACATCCTGATATCAGAGGTGGAACTGAAGGACAACCTTGTGAAGCTGACTCGTGTAAATGATGACGCCGAACGTTCGGAGGCGAGCGAGGACTATATAAGCTATAAGACACCTGAGGTGAGCGGAGTCCTTACATATGGCGAACGGCAGGGTGAGGATGGCATATACAGGACGTATATATATTTTCCGTCGTCGGTATATGTGTCATACGGTGCGAGCGAGATAGTAGTGAGGCTGTCATCGGATATTTCGAGAGACAGTATAGTGCTGGAGGATACGGTCGGTACAGAGGCATCGTATATATATAAGGCAACAGGCATCAGTGATAAGTACGTGAGTCTCGGCAAGGCTATACAGCTTGTATCTGAGGAGGGCGGATATATCGTGGATGTGACCGGTAAGGTCATATACAGAGATAAGTATATAGCATCGTTCTATACCATCGCCGGTACATTTGAGTATGTGAAGGCTGCGGATGACATAGGCAGCTATGATGCTTGTAAGTATATGTCGCTTGCGGCGGCAGGTGCTGATGTGGCGAAGGAGGATGTGACAACGGCGAGTGTGACGGATGCGGCGGCTATGCTGACCGACTGGAGTGATGCATTTGCAGAGTATGGAGTGGCTGACGGTATAAATATATCCGGCGTTTCGCTTAATGTGGCGATAGGCTTCGTGGCAGACGGAGTGCCTGTGACAGTGCGTGTGGATGACAGATATGTGATGCTTGTAAGCTATAACTCCCAATATGTCAGATACTATGATCCTGTGAAGGGTGAAGAGGTCAGGACAACCCGCAGTGCATTCGAGAACAAGCTCTCCGTGGCAGGCTATGAGATGTACACATATGTTGTGTATTAAAAGTGTGATTTACATAACACAACCACTACATATCGAAATGTAAAACTTCACAGAATGTTCATATTTTCTTCTTCACTTTAACATAAATAACTGTTATATTGTAATTGTTCCAAAAGAAGGATTCTATACCTTCCCCCACATTTTTTCATACCTGGAGCCGTCTTCCCAACGGCTCCTTTTACATTTTACGCGTTAGCAATGAATAAGTCCGTGGCTGCCGCAGGCATGGCACGAATCCATCTCTAACAAAGCATCTTTACGAATTCAAATCCAGTTGATATAATTTTAAAATGTCATATGAAAACGTATGAAAATGATATATTATGTGGTTCTATAGTGTGAGAGAAATCCGCAGTAGTGCGGAATATGGCGGAGGGGTAGTGCATGACGCAGCAGGTTATACTTGTGGTAGATGATGCCGAGATAAACCGTTTGATACTGAACGAGATGCTCAGTGACGAGTTTACTCTTATAGAGGCTGATAATGGTGAGAAGGCACTCGAGATACTTGCCGAGAGAGAGGTCGACCTGATGATGCTGGATATCAATATGCCTGTCATGGATGGTATGCAGACACTCAGAGAGATGGAGAAGCGAGGCTATTCAGATGTGCCGGTTATCATGATATCTGCGGAGACATCTCCGGAGACAATAGGTGACGCCTACGACCTGGGTGCTGTCGACTATATCACACGACCCTTCGATATAACCGTAGTCAAGAAGAGAGTCACCAACACCATCCTGCTCTATGCTAAGCAGAAGAGTCTTATGAACCTGGTGGAGCAGCAGGTTTCCGAAAGAGAGAAGAGTAACAATCTGATGATTTCCATACTGAGCCATATAGTAGAGTTTAGAAACGGAGAGAGCGGACTTCACGTGCTTCACATAAATATACTTACAGAGATACTTCTCAGGAAAATCAGGGAGAAGTATCCGGAGAAGAATCTGACAGAGCAGGATATATCACTTATGTGCATGGCATCCTCTCTTCACGATATAGGTAAGATATCTATTCCCGAGGAGATACTGAATAAGCCCGGCAGACTGACCGATGAGGAGTTTGCCATCATGAAGACACACTCAGCCATCGGCTCGGAAATGCTGAGAAGCATCCCTGCATATCAGGATGAGCCACTCATGAAGTACTCATATGAGATAGCAAGGTGGCATCATGAGAGATATGACGGACGCGGATATCCTGACGGACTAAAGGGTGACGAGATACCTATAAGCGCACAGGTTGTGTCAATAGCTGATGTATATGATGCGCTGACAAGTGAACGTGTCTACAAGCCTGCATACAGTCATGAGAATTCGGTTCAAATGATACTCGGCGGCGAGTGCGGTTCATTTAATCCGAAGCTGCTTGAGGTCTTTATGGAGTGTCAGGATGAGATACAAGAGGGCATAAAGCATGATAACCTGAGATACAGCACAAAGCAGCGTATCGAGAAGGTGACAGGTGAGATACTCGGAGAGGTGTCATCAGAGACAAGAACAGGTAACGATTCCACTGTCTGATGTGGGAAGCAATATAGTGTTTCGATATGACCGATGGGTCGGAAGGAGAGTGTAATGAACGTACAGGAGTTTTACGAGAAGATAGGCGGATCCTACGAGGATGCACTGAAGAGGCTGCCGGGAGAGAGCTTCGTGATGAGAATACTTCCGAAGTTTCTGATGGATGACAGCTACGACAGGATGGTAAAGGGTATCGAGGCAGGAGACCTGAAGGCTGCATTTGAGGGAGCACATACACTGAAGGGTGTAACACAGAATCTTGCACTGGTGCGACTCGGTGAGTCATCGGCTGAGATAAGCGATGCGTTTAAGTTTGCTGACAGCCTGGACAGTGTGGACTATAAGCCAATGCTTGAGAGAGTAACTGCGGACTACAATATGACAGTAGAGGCTCTGAAGGAGCTGGCAGGAGAGTAATAAACCGGTATATTGCCGGACCATGCGGCGGATTATAACCCGCCGCATTATTTAGCTATGAATAGGTCTGTGGCTGCCGATGGCATGGTACGGATGGAGGACTGCAACTTAAAGAAGGTAGGTATGACTATGATGAAATATATCGGAGTATATGATGACAGCGGTATAAGTGTGCACGGCAGAATCGTAAGAGACGGCGAGGCAGCGGTGCTTACATGGACAGGAAGCTTTGTAGAGATTTTTGTTAAAGCTACAGAGCTCTATATAGATATCGAGGGACCGTACGAGCTGCACGAGAACTGGATAGCAGTTGAGATAGACGGAGAGCTGTTCGCGAGACAGCTGCTTCCGAAGGAGAGAACACGTATATGTCTCTTCAGAAATGTAAATCCCGACAAGGTAACTCGTGTCAGAGTTATCAAGGAGGTGCAGGCGATGAGCATGGACAGCATGCACTGCCTTAGGGTATACGGCTTCGAAACAGACGGAGAGACGGCTGCTGCTGCCGATTACTATACAAGGTACGGCGGCAGTGCCGACAAGCTAAAGATAGAGTTTATAGGAGACAGTGTTACATCAGGCGAGGGCACCTACGGTGCCAGACCTGAGGAGGAGTGGATATCCATGTACTTCGGTCATACGAGGTCATATCCCTACTACGTATCGAAGGCACTGGATGCGGACTACAGGATAGTGTCACAGAGCGGATGGGGAGTGTATAGCTCGTGGGATAACATGGTGTCCTGCAATATACCCGACCACTATGAGGAGGTGTGCTCTGTGCTGATAAGAGAGAAGGAGGATTCTGCCTGCAGTGAGTGTGATACGGACAGTTCGGATATCGGTGCGGCTGATTCAGGCAGTGTGTGCAGTCCGACCGGCTTCGGTGCACCCTTCTTTGAGAACTATGACTTCGAAGCCTGGAAGCCAGACTTTATAGTATGTAATCTCGGAACTAACGATGACGGAGCATTTCATAATCCCGGCTTTACGGACCCGGTTACGGGAGAGTATCATAAGCTGAGGATGGACTCAGAGGATGGTATAAGCGGCAGCGTATATAATCCGGATGATCTGGCAACAGTCAGAAATGCAGTGTATGAGTTCATGAAGAAGCTTCGCCGCTGTAATCCGGGTGCATATATCATATGGGCATTCGGCATACTGGGAGACAGCCTGAGACCTGCCATAGAGGGAGGTATCACTGACTTTGTGGAGGAAACAGGAGATGGCAGAGCCATGTATCTGCCTATAACGAATACCAACGGGGATACAGTGGGCTCGAGGATGCATCCGGGTGTGAAGGCACATCTTATCGCTGCTGATGAAATCATGAGCTGTATACGGGAGCATATGTAGAGAGTGAGTTCAAAGTGCAGGAGATGCTTCGTGCTTTAGGGCTTATGCAGATAATCTGAAAACAGGAGTTACATATAAAAACTGTGTGTTGTGTAAAAAAGGGTTCCGCCGCGGCGGAACCCTTTTGACGTATCCGGATGTCGAAGACTCAGAAGAGCCTTTGCCATACCCGGCAGCTATAACATTTCAAATTACTGGAAGTTCGTAACCAGCGCTGCGATTCGCAGTCCGAAGAGTACGAAGATTACCCACATGATGGGGCTTACGTCCTTAGCCTTGCCTGTGCAAACCTTGATGATAACCCAGCTCATGATACCGAACATGATACCTGTTGCGATAGAGTATGAAAGGGGCATCATAAGTGCTGCAACGTAAGCACTGAAGGTATCAGCCATATCCTCGTCGAACTTAATCTTGGTTACGCTTGAGAACATAAGCATACCTACATAGATAAGTGCGGGAGCTGTTGCGAATCCGGGGATTGCAAGGAAGATGGGGCTGAGCACGATAGCAACGAGGAAGAGAACTCCTGTTGTAAATGATGTAAGACCTGTCTTACCACCGACACCGACACCTGCAGATGACTCTACAAATGATGTGATGGTTGATGTACCGAGACATGCACCTACTGTTGTACCGATAGCGTCTGCCATAAGTACCTTACCTGCTCTGGGGAGTGATCCGTCCTCATCGAGGAGGTCAGCCTTATCAGCAACACCTATAACTGTTCCGATTGTATCGAAGAGATCGACAAAGAGGAAGCTGAATACAATGGCGATGAACTGAATCAGGTGCTCGACTGCCCATGCGAAGTTAAACTTGAATGCTGTGTTTGAAAGACCTGAGAAATCTATACCTGATGCGAAGGAGGGAAATACGCTGTAAACTCCTGCCTCGGGATCCACCTGATACCAGCCGATTGACTCAGCTATCATACCAAGTATCCAGGTTGCGATGATACCTATAAGTATCGAGCCCTTAACATTAAAGTGTGAAAGCACGATGATGATGAAGAGACCGATAAGTGCGAGTGCCATCTCGGGATCTGCAAAGCTTCCGAGAGCAACGATGGTTGCATCAGAAGGATCCTTAACGATTATATTTGCACCCTGAAGACCGATAAATGCTACAAAAAGTCCGATACCAACCGTGATACCGTATCTAAGGTTCATGGGGATACCGTTGATTATCTTCTCTCTGAACTTGAATGCCGAAAGCAGGATGAAGATGATACCCTCTACGAAGACTGCGGTAAGTGCAATCGTAAATGCATTAGCATCGCCGCCAAGCTCTGTAAGACATACTGTGTAAGCAAAGTATGCATTAAGACCGAGACCTGCGGAAAGTGCTATCGGGTAGTTGGCAAGAAATGCCATGATAAATGTGGCAATTGCCGATGAGATGGCAGTGGCAAGGAATACACCGTTTGCATCCATAACAGTACCCAGGATGTTAGGGTTAACCGCAAGGATGTATGCCATTGCGAGGAATGTTGTGCAGCCTGCGATAACTTCCGTCTTAACGTCAGTACCGTGTTCCTTCAGCTTAAAGAGTCTTTCTGTGAGAGGCTCTTTAGCTTCTGCTGCGCCGTCAGTTGATTTGTTCTGATTCTCTGACATGAGAACGCCCTCCTTTGAATATTATAGAAATATGGGTTATATGTATCTGCCGACAAAAAGGCGCATGTGTCAGCAAACACACGCGCCATTTTAACTTATATATGTAAATGATTGCAACAGTTTTATGCTTTGAGAGAGTAAAGTTTGAAGATGTTATATGCGGCTGCGGTAACATTTCGGCGGGCGGTTTCCGGTTCCATCAGCAGACGCTCCTCTATACTGCAGGGAATGACGGGGAAGTACGCGTCTACATCAGCGATATCAGTTCCGTAGAAGTCGGGATCGACCACGCCTGCGAGCATAATGACGGGCTTATTAAATACCTTTGCAATATGGGCAATACCCGCAGGTGCCTTACCCATGGAGGTCTGGGCATCAAGACGCCCCTCGCCTGTCACCACGAGGTCTGCCTCGGCTATATATTTCTTGAGACCGGTCTGCTCGATTACTGTCTGTATGCCGGAGCGTATCTCACCGCCGATAAAGTACTTGAAGCAGAAGCCGAGTCCGCCGGCCGCTCCGCAGCCCGGGAAGTCGGGAACGATGTCTTGTCCGAGAGCAGCTCGGCTCACATCCACAAAGCTTCGCATCCATGAGTCCATCAGTCGTATATCCGAGTCAAATGCACCCTTCTGCGGACCATAGACATAGCTTGCACCCATCTCACCGAGCAGAGGGTTTGTAACGTCGCATGCTATATGAAATGTACACTCGCCGAGCTCGGGAGGCACATCCTCCATGGTGATGCCGCGCACAAACTCGAGATCGCTTCCTATAAGGTGATGCTTCTTTATACGACCTATCATGTGAGTGCCGGAGCCGTCGAGCCTCTCTCTGCCTGTACCGTAGAAGTGGTACCCGAGTGCCTGCAGCATACCGATGCCGCAGTCGTTCGTCGAACTGCCGCCGAGTCCTATGATGAAGCTTCGGCAGCCTTTACGTATGGCATCTCCTATCAGTTCACCCACACCGTAGGTCGTAGTATCCATGGGGGTTCTGAGGCTCTCCGGTATCAGGGACAGACCGCACGCCGAGGCGATGTCGATGACGGCAGTGTTATATCTCTTCACGCCCGATTTATCGGGCGTGCCGTCGACAGAAGCTGTGCTGCCTGCCGGTATATCGGTTCCGTCAGCTCCGGGTATGATGCCGTACCTTGCTGTGATGATGTCACCGAGCGGTCCTGTGACCTCAAGCTCTGTGAGATATCCGTCACAGCCAACAGTTATGGCCTCTACTGTGCCCTCACCTCCGTCAGCGATGGGGCGCACGTCATACTCAGCATCCGGGACAGCTCTCAGCAGTCCGTCGGATGCAGCATCTCCGAAGTCCAGGGAGGACAGGCTCCCCTTCATAGAATCCATGGCAAACAGTACCTTCATATACACTTCCTTTGCAGTCATCTTAATATAGTGCAGTTACCTTAATATAGGCGCCGCACTGAAAATCAGCGGTGATACACATTTCACTTCTAATCAGTGATATACATGTACTTATTATTATAGTCTCTGACCGCTGCTATGGCAAACACATCAGCCCGTACATAGTATATCTCAAAGCATATCAAGGCAGCTTAAAACGACCTGCAGCCACACCTCAAAGTATAGAAAATGTATCGTGTATAATCGGCTTCTCTGTGGTACAATGTAGCGGTAAGTGTCTTATAGTGGGCTGGGTGTAGCCGCCGGAGAGGACATTTGCAGTAAACTATAATGACTAAATATACATAGTAAGAAGGTGTAAATATGGGTGAGTTATACATGAACAGGGAGCTGTCATGGCTCAAGTTTAACGAAAGAGTGCTGGAGGAGGCGCGGGATGAGCGCACGCCACTCTGTGAGAGGCTCAGCTTCATCTCTATCTACCAGACGAATCTCGATGAGTTCTTCATGGTGCGTGTAGGTTCGATACATGACCAAATGCTGCTCGAGAAGAATCATCGCGAGAACAAGACCAACATGACCGACGAGGAGCAGCTCGAGGCTATACGTGATCGTGTCAGAGAGCTGGGAGTTGAAAAGGATAAGATCTATAAGGAGCTCATGAAAGGCGTGGAGGCACAGGGTATCCACCTCATCAACTTCGCAAGACTGAGTGAGGAGGAGGGCGTGTATCTGCAGAGCTACTTCGAGCGTGAGATACTGCCGCTTCTGTCTCCGATTACCGTCAGCAAGAAGCAGCCGTTCCCCTTCATCAAGAACAACGAGATATGCGCAGTAGCCATGCTTGGTACTAAGAACGGTAAGCAGCGCTTCGGCATCGTGCCCTGTAACAACGGCATGTTCAACAGACTGATAGCCATCCCCGGCAGACCCGGCTACTATATGCTGTCGGAGGAGCTGATACTTCACTTCCTGCCGCTTGTTTTCGTAGGCTACAGCATAGTATGTAAGTCGCTCATCAGAGTGACGAGAAATGCTGATATAGATGCCGACAAGGTTTACGATGAGGAGCTTAACTACCGCGACCACATGGAGGAGGTTATCAAGCAACGCCGTAAGCTGCAGCCCGTACGACTGGAGTACACACGTGACATCGATAAGAAGGTCATCAAGAGTGTTGCAGGCTACTTCAAGATAGATAAGGAAATGATATTTAAGTCGGACTCACCGCTTGACATGTCATTTGTGTTTACCATACAGGATGTGCTGAGGCATAATAAGGACCTCTTCTACGAGAAGAGACTGCCTCAGAAGTCACCTGCTATAGATGAGTCTAAGCCTATCCTGTCGCAGATTATTGAGGAAGATAAGCTGCTTCACTATCCGTATGAGAGCATACGACCGTTCCTTACTATGCTGCATGAGGCAGCATATGATCCGAGAGTTACATCTATAAAGATGACGCTCTACAGACTTGCAAAGCAGTCGAAGGTTATCGAGGCACTGGTTGAGGCGGCTGAGAATGGCAAGCAGGTTGATGTACTGGTCGAACTGAAGGCCCGCTTCGATGAGGAGAACAACATCGGCTGGTCCAGGAAGCTTGAGGAGGCAGGCTGTCATGTTATCTACGGACTGGACGGACTCAAGGTACACTCCAAGCTTTGCCTGATAACCATAAAGGACGGCGATAGTGTCAAGTATGTGACTCAGATAGGTACAGGTAACTACAACGAGAAGACGGCACGTCTCTATACGGATCTGTCGCTTATGACTGCAAATGAGAATATCGGCGCTGAGGCTGCACGTGTGTTCAGGACTCTGTCACTTGGTGAGGTTATGAAGAGAACAGAGCACCTGATGGTTGCTCCGAAGTGTCTGCAGAATAAGGTACTCGACAAGATAGACAGAGAGATACAGATATCTAAGGACGGCGGCGAGGGATATGTCGGAGTCAAGATAAACTCTCTTACGGATAAGAAGATAATAGAGAAGCTGATAGAGGCATCAGAGGCAGGTGTACATATCGAGATGGTTGTTCGAGGCATCTGCTGTCTTATCCCCGGCGTGGAGGGGCATACTGATAACATTCGTGTGGTAAGTATAGTGGGAAGATACCTCGAGCACTCGAGAATATATATCTTCGGTAAGGGTGAGCGTGAGGAGATGTATATTTCGTCCGCTGACTTCATGACGCGTAACACCGTGAGAAGAGTTGAGGTTGCGGCACCTATATATGATGCGGCACTCAGAGACAGGATAAGAGATATATTCCATACGCAGTTTACGGATAACGTGAAGGCAAGACTTCTCGGACCGGATGGTATATACAGGTATGTGGAGCATACCGAGCCTGCTGTAAATTCGCAGGAAATATTCTATGATGAGGCCTATGAGGCAGCGGTAAGGACAACAGACGAGTGAGTGATATAGAAGAAGCAGAACTGAATAGTAGGAAATCCGAAAGTAAAAAGTCTGAAAGTAAAAAATCAGATAGTAAGAGATCCGGAAATAAGAGGAAGAAGGCAGAGAAGAAGGGAATCAGCATCAGGACTTTTTTGGTGACTACGCTGATAGTGCTGGTGGTACTGGTGCTCGTTTTTATATACTATGGCATTACCGGTATATATCGCAGCCGTGCCACGGGAGCTCTGCTCGGAGAAACCCATGACAGAACAACTCAGGTGGCGGAGACTATCGAGAGTGTTATGGAGACTGCAGCGGACACGGATGGGTTTGATGCTGCTGTTATGTCAGATGCTGTAAAGAGTGTACTGTCAAGCTCTGCATATATCATCAGTGGTGATATCTTGGTAATAGATGAACACTACAGGATCATCAGTGATACTGATGACGAGAGGGTGGACAGCTATATCATTTCCGAGGATGTGATGAACATCATGAAGTCTGAAACGGAGGTTATAAGCCGTGTGTCAGGCGGATATGCAGAGGTAATGCAGCCGGTGAAGGTGGGCGACGCCGTAAAGGGTGTCATACTGACCAGAGCGTCGTCGCAGTCTGTGACTGATTCCATCCTCTATATGCAAAAGCGTATACTGATGGTGCTTGTGGTGGCACTTATAGTAAGTGTCATAGCCATAGTGCTGATATCGGTTAAGGCGGTTGACAGACTGAATCAGATAAACGAGGAGCTGTATCATACGTCACAGGGCTCACTTAGGGAGAAGCTCGGAGTCGAGGGCTTCAGAGAGACAAGATACCTGGCACAGAACTATAACAGTGTACTCGAGAAGCTGACTACGATAGATCAGACCAGACAGGAGTTCGTATCGAATGTGTCGCACGAGCTGAAAACTCCTATTACCTCCATGAAGATACTTGCCGAGTCACTGGTGCAGAATGAGGCTGCGACCACTGAAGAGTATAAGGACTTTATGTCGGATATAGTGGATGAGATAGACCGTGAGACACAGATTATAAATGACCTGCTGACACTCGTTAAGACTGACAGAGGCGAGAGCTCTCTTAACTATGAGAGAGTAGATGTAAATGCCTTGCTGGATGCCATCGTTAAGACTGTATCTCCCCTGGCGAAGCAGCGTGGTATACAGATAAGCTACGAGAAGTTTAAGGTGGTGGAGGCTGATGTCGACAGCAGTAAGCTTTCCATGGCGGTATCAAATATCATCGAAAATGCTGTTAAGTATAATGTGGATAACGGTTGGATCAAGGTAAGCCTGAATACCGATAACCGTTTCTTCTATATCAAGGTGTCTGACTCAGGTGTCGGTATACCGGATGATGTGAAGGATAAGGTGTTTGAACGATTCTACAGAGTGGATAAGGCGAGAAGCCGTGATACAGGAGGTACCGGTCTCGGACTCTCTATAACGAGAAGTATAGTTAACGCTCACGGTGGAACCATCAGGCTGTACAGTGAGTCCGGTAAGGGTACGACATTTACGATACGTATACCGATTAACCATAGTACTGAGAGTGATCAGCAGGAGGACAATGCTGTGAGATCGGAGAGCTCTGAGATGTCTTCAGCAGGAGCTGATAGTAAGCAGACTGCAAAGCGTAGCAGGAAGGCTGATAAGCGCAGAGCCGAGACGCTGCTTCTTGTGCTGTGCATGACGGGACTGACACTGTCAGCTACGGCGTGTACTATAGCAACCGAGGAGCCGGCAACCACTGAGGAAACTATAAGTATAGTATCTACGGCCGGTACGGTACAGCTTTACCACGCTGAGGGTGTTGAGGTTGTGGCTGATGATGACAGATATCAGCTGCGGCAGCCTGATCAGCTGTCAGCGTCCGTGGAGGAGGTTATGAATCAGCTGAGTCTTGCGGATGGGATGACATTTAACAGCTACTCCATAGATGAGGATGGTAATGTAAGAGTTATGATGCTTCTGACAGGGGATGTGTCCGAGGAGGATATCCTGATGTCGAAGGCGGTTATAGTTAGGAGTCTCTCGGGACTGATGAATATCGGAAGTGTTGCGATACAGATATCGACGGAGTCGGGGGAGGATGTAGACCTGGCAACCTATACGGATGGCTCGTTCTACTACTACGATAAGGAGAAATAGATGAAGAGACCGCTCACGGCTGTAGCACTTGCCCTTGCGGCAGGTGCGGTGGCGTCGCGGCTATGGTATGACGGCATGAGTATATATGCGGGTACCGTAGTTATAGCATTTACAGTGTATATAGCTTTAAGCAGCAGGTATGGCAGTACGCCACACGTGCTGCTTTTTTTAATGCTAACTTTCTTTGCATTAGGCGTTGTGAGGGGATATCTGTCGGTACCGTGTCTGCCCGGGGACGGTGAGTATATAGAAACGGATGGTGTGGTGAAGACTGTGATTACAGGAGAGAGTGACTATGGTGAGTATGCGAAGCTGACGGTGGTATGTAAGGAAGACAGTGATGGCAGGCAGGATGAAGCGCCGGGTGAGCTGCTCGGTGAAGCTGAAGTGAGTACGGTACAAAGCAGCGTACAGGACGGTGTGAAATATGTGGTGTATGCCACAGAGAACATACGTGTGGATACAGATATAAGTTCCGATATAAATTCCGGGTTGTCGGGTGGTGACGGGTACATGAGTATACAAGACATCTGCCCGGGTGACAGGGTTCATGTAAGCGGCACTGTGCGGCTGCCGGAGGGAGCGTCGAATCCGGGAGGCTTCGACAGAGAACTGTACTACAGAGGCAGTGGGATAGGCTTTGATGTGGTGAAGGGAGAGGTAACATTTACGGGGAGAGGGGCTTCCTTGGAACGCATGATGTATAGACTGCGGCAGCACCTTACTGAGTCGCTGTATGAGAACATGGACGAGGAGACGGCGTCGGTAGCGGCAGGGATGCTGCTGGGGGATAAGTCCGGTATGGATGCTGACACGAGGCTGCTGTATCAGAAGGCGGGCATAGCCCATGTGCTGGCCATAAGCGGACTCCACGTCGGGCTTATAGCAGGTGCTGTTGCCTCACTTCTAAGCATGCTGGGACTGGGTAAGAGGACGAGAAGCGCCGTGATTATAGTACTTGTCATACTGTACGGAGTGATGACAGGCTTCTCTGCTGCTACCACACGTGCGGTAATCATGATAGTGATAAAGCACACGGCGGTTATGGCACAGCGGGTGGATGATATGCCGACCTCTATGGCAGATGCCGTGATAGTGATGGTGGCAGTGATGCCGTACACCATCTATTCGATAGGCACATACATGAGCTTTGCGGCGGTGCTTGGGGTATACGCAGCACAGTGCATATACGGAAGGCTGAGAAGCAGCACACAGCACGCAAAGCGGGTGGATATGGTCATAAACTCCATGCTCACATCAGTCATGATAAATGTTTTCATGCTGCCGCTTATAGTTATGTCCTACTATGAGGTGCCTGTGTATGCCATGCTGCTGAACCTTGTGGTGGTGCCACTGCTGACACTGCTTGCGGCTGTGGGATTCATCACGGCTATTATCGGCTGTGTGCCGGTAGTGTGTGCTGCGGCAGGTGCAGGAGGACTGATATGCAGGCTGATACTGTGGCTGTATAGGGTGATGAGTACATTTTCACTGGAGCTGCCGTACTCACGTATCAGCTGCGGACATATGGAACTGTGGATGGCGGCTGTGTACTATGCAGTGCTTGGATGTATGATAGTGGTTATGATGAGACGTACGGACAGAGGTCAAAGGCACAGTGCGGGGCGGCGGGCCGGTGCATTATCGATATATAGGAGAAGGCAACCCTTCGTAGGCCTGTGTAGGAGAGATAAGGATGGAACTGCGTCTGCCGATACGAAGAACGGGGACAGGAGTATGTCAGTGTATGGCAGCAGGAGTACCGGACTTGAAAGGAGTATATGCATATGCTCTGAACTGCTGCTCTACGCTGCGGCAGTGCTCGTATGTGTGGGAATGTATAACTGCTGCAGGTCGAGGGTAGTATTTATAGATGTGGGGCAGGGAGACGGCTCGCTTGTGCACAGCTCAGACAGTGTGCTGTCGTACGTGACAGGTGACTCATATAACATAGTGATAGACGGCGGCTCTACGAGTGAGAACTCGGTAGGACAGTACGCTATTATTCCGGTGATTAAGTACTATGGGATATCGCATATTGACTGCATATTTATATCTCATACCGATACGGATCACGTGAGCGGCATCATATATATGCTGCAGTATGCCGGAATGTATAACATCACTGTGGACAGGATATGTATAGCGGCGGATACACAGACGGATGACAACCTGGCAGAGATATACACACAGGCTGAGCTGCGCGGGATAGAGGTGACAGAGCTGTCCGCCGGAGATGTAGTGCTGCTTGGATGCGTGGAGGGAGAGGGTGCAGGAATAGACGAAGGGATGGATGAGACGAGTACGGAGGTTGTCGGTGATGACGAAGAAGCGGATGAGAATAGTGCGAATGTTGAAGAAAAGGGAAAAGGAGAAGTGGAGGAGGATGGAAATAAAGGTGAGAGTAGCACGAGTGTTGGAGAAAAGGGAGAAGAAGTCACAGAAGTGGAGGAAGATGGAAAAAGTGGTGTCGATACGGATGAGGATGGACACTTTGAAAGGGATTGTACGGATTTTCGTGGGATAAGTGTGAATGTACTGTATCCGACAGGAAGGGAAGTCATAGAGCATAGCGGCAACGACTACTCGCTCGTGCTGCTTGTGAGGGTAGGAGATACAGGCATACTCTATACAGGTGATATCAGCAGTGATGTGGAGGAGAGGCTGGCAGCCGGCGGATTGAAGGAAGAGATAGGTGATATAAAGGATAGAGGAGTCGAGACCATAGTACTGAAGGTGCCGCATCATGGTTCGAGGTACTCGTCCTCAGAGTACTTGCTGGAGTGTATCGGAGCTGATATAGCTGTGATATCGGTTGGAGAGGATAATATGTATGGGCACCCGACGGATGAGGCGTTGGAGCGTCTGAGTGATGCGGGGTGTGAGATATACAGAACTGACAGGGGTGGAGCGGTGATACTTGAGCCATAGTGATGACCCCCGGTACAGCGGTCGGATTTGGTTTGTGCCGCCTCTTATAGATGGTGCAGGAAAAGGATTAAATATACCCTTGCGTAACATTTCTCAACTGTTCTATACTTCGTATCAGATTAAAGAGGAGCATAGCTATGGCTGCAAAGGCGAAGACACCGTCGGTGAATCCGATGAAGGTCATAAATGATGATATAAAGAATAAAACATATAAGAGGGTATATCTACTCTTTGGTGATGAGAGGTATCTCGTGACTCAGTATAGAGACAAGCTCGTCGGCAGCGTGAAGGATGATATGAACTTCAGCAGCTACACGGGGGCGAAGCTTGACCTCAGTCAGATAGAGGGAGAGACGGTGACGATGCCATTTCTGGGGGAGTACAGGGTGACTCTTGTGGACGGCAGCGGACTGTTCGGACAGAAGTCCAGTGAGAAGCTGAGCGAGATTATACGCGGCGTCGGAGACAGAAATATACTGATATTCTGCGAGGTTAAGGTCGATAAGAGAAATGCATCGTACAAGCTTATCAAGGAGGGCGGCGGCGCGCTGGAGTTTACCTCGCCGTCGGAGTCTGACCTTATCAAGTGGCTGATGATACTTCTGTCGCGCGACGGACTCGAGATAGAGTATGGAGTGGCAGAGCTTCTGTACTCGCGAGTCGGAAATGATATGTCTATGCTCTCAAATGAGGCGGCAAAGCTTCACGACTACTGTCTGGAGAAGGGGCGTATAGGTAAGGCAGATGTCGAGAGGGTATGTGTGGGACAGGTTGAGGATAAGATATTTGATATGTGTGATGCCATAGTGCTCGGAAATGCAAATCGTGCCATAGACCTGTACACAGACCTTATAGATCTGAGAGTTCCCGCAATGAAGATAAGGTCGCTTATAGAGAAGCACTACGAGACACTTGCTGTTGTGAGTACGATGATGGAGGAGAAGGCCTCCGATGCCGATATAGCAAAGGTAGCGGGCAGACCTGCATTCTCTATAAAGAAGTACAGAGCCCAGGCGATGAGGTACTCTCACAGGAGGATACTTGCCGGAGTCAATCTGTGCCAGGAGACTATGTACAGCATCGTGACGGGCAGACTGTCGGACAAGCACGCGGTGGAGAATCTTATAATCAGCCTCGTGAGAATCGGTGCGGATACCTGATGAGACGGAGAGAGTGAAAGGATACTCGTGTCCCGGAAATCTTTGGAATTTATAGCTTGACGAAGGATGGGATGTTTGATAATATGTAGCTTGCTTTGATTTTCATATGCCCGGCGAAAGCCGACCGTGTCTTGGCTAAGTGAAGACCAGCAAGCAGTATAGTTTAGTATTAGATTAGTTCGGAGGATTACTAAGATGGCAAATATTAAGTCAGCCAAGAAGAGAATTCTTGTATCTCAGAAGAAGGAGTTCAGAAACAAGAGCGTAAAGTCAAAGGTTAAGACATACGTAAAGAAGGTTGAGGCAGCTATAGAGTCAGGAGATAAGGCAGCAGCAGACGAGGCACTTAAGGTAGCTATCTCTGAGATCAGCAAGGCAGCTTCAAAGGGCATATATCACAAGAATACGGCTGCTCGTAAGATATCACGTCTTACAGTTGCAGTTAACAAGATGGCATAGTTCGAAGGCATTCGATATATGTATAGAAGGACGGCTCGTGTGGCCGTCTTTTTCTATGTGCACGTAAGTAATTTGCGAAGCGGATGTTTTCTGTAAGCGAAGAGCAGCTTAGTGGAATCTGCAGCACGAAGTACTGCAGGCACAAGGCCGAGTGGACAGAAACACGAAGTGTTTCAGGACATTCGGCGAACGACAAAAAAGTTTGCATTTACCCCTGAATTTTACGCATAGGCTGCGAATATATAAAGGTAGCGCATGCTTCAAAATTAACATAAGTGTTAAGAAAGTGTTAAATAATGATTAAAATATACGCATATATGTGGTATGATACTGTTCAGGTTTTTTCAGGAGGTTTTGGTATATGAGTAAGAAATCCATCATATCGATTATACTTACACTTGCAATCGTTATGGCAGGTGTATGTCCGGGGGTGCCGTATGTAAGTGCGGCTGAGAGTGTCGCCACAGCAACTGATGCATCAGAGAATACAGCGTCGGATGATGCGGATGAGGCAGCAGGTACGCAGGCTGCTGCAGATACCGGTGCTGAGTCAGAGGCAGATGATACTTCAGGAACTGCTGCTGAATCAGAGGCAGCTGATAATTCAGGAGCGGCTGCTGAGTCAGAGGCAGACGACACCTCCGATGACACTTCAGATGAAGAAGATGAGTCGGCTGCTGATACAGAGTCTGATTCAGATGATGAGTCCGGGGCAGACATGACTTCGGAGGAGGCTGATATAGATAACGGATATATAGATGTCGAGTGGGAGGATGAGGTAGACTATGTAGATGAGTACGCGAATGCCAACCTTCCTGACAGGTATATAACAGGGGAGGCGGACAGCGAGGAGGAGCTGCTGGGTGGTACATCATATAACAGTTCATCAAGTGCACTGTCATCATTTCCCTCTGTAAGAAATCAGCTTACCAAGTACAACACCTGCTGGGCATTCTCTACGGTTGCCCTGGCAGAGCTTTCTATGATTAAGAACAGTGGCGCATCGACAAGCATCGACTACAGCGAGCTTGCAACCGCATGGTCCACATATAACTATACGCTCGAGGACCCGCTCGGAGGTATGGATAGTGACACGAATACATTTAATACATCGAAGGGGTATACCTATGCGACACTCGGTGGAAATGTATGGCTGGCATTTGTCAGATATTCACAGTGGTGGGGCGTGCTGAACGAGTCAGCGGCGAAGTACTCAAGCATCGGCTCGAGCAGCTTCTCACTTTCATCCACTGCGGCAAGAAGTGATGTAGTAAGACTGGATAACGCTTACAGGATAAATATGTCCGACACGGATACTGTTAAGTCTAAGATTAAGGAGTGCGGAGGCGTATCGGTAGGTATCTACTACTCATCATCATCATCGTATATGAACGGTTACTCCTACTACTGCTCGGATTCAAAGACAGCAAACCACTCTATAACTATTGTGGGCTGGGATGATAACTACTCTAAGTCAAACTTCTCAACTACGCCGAGCGGTAACGGTGCATGGCTTGTGAGAAACAGCTACGGCGGCAGCAGTACCTCATACACAAGCGGAGGCTACTTCTGGCTGTCGTACTATGATCAGTCCTTCTCAAGTACAGCGTATGCTGCAGACTTCAGTACAGCGAATGTAAGCTACGACAACAACTATCAGTATGACGGATCTCTCGGATCGGCATCATACTCAAACAGTACGACTTCATTTAAATATGCACAGATATATAAGGCACACTCAGGAGCTGACTCTGAGAAACTGCAGGCTGTTATGGTTGGTGTCGGCAGTGCTGACACAACTATAAAGGTTACGATTCGCACAGATGTCACTGCAGGTTCACCCGAGAGTGGCACGGCAGCTACTACACAGACATATACGGCAGACTGTTCGGGACTCTATACCATACAGATGGATAATCCGGTTACCGTTAAGAACGGCAAGCTCTTTTCGATAGTAGTAGAGCTGTCGGGAAGCTCAAGTGTCTATCCGCTGATAGAGTATGATTCGACGCTCGGTGACGGCGTGGTTACATTTGATGCTGCTGCAGGTACAGGAGAGAGCTTCGTATGTAAGAGCGGCACCTGGTATGACAGCAAGAAGATTAAGTTTTCGAACGGCAGCTATATGGACAGCAACTTCAGAGTCAAGGCCTTTACGACAAATGTAGGCTCCGTGAAGTCTACAAACGATACACTGAACTCGCTGACATCATCGAATGCAAGCAGCTCCGGTTCAGGCAGTAACTCCGGCAGTGGTTCAGGCAGCGGCTCGAGTAGTGGTTCAGGCAGCAGCTCGGGCAGTGGCTCAGGCAGCAGCTCGGGAAGCGGTAACTCGAGTTCAAGCAGCACCACCGAGAGTGTAAGTGTATACTATCGTACACACGTTCAGGATGTAGGCTGGCAGAGCTATGTATCAGACGGAAAGCTTGCCGGAACGACAGGACGGTCTAAGCGACTTGAAGGTATAAACATATACCTCAGCACATCGGCGGACCTGGGTATACAGTACACCACACATGTTCAGGACTATGGCTGGCTGCCGTGGTCTGCAGACAGTGAGCTCTCGGGAACCACGGGAGAGTCCAAGCGTCTGGAGGCTATCAAGATACAGCTTACAGGTGATGATGCAGAGCTCTATGACGTGTACTACAGAGTTCATGCACAGGACTGCGGATGGCTTAGCTGGGCTAAGAACGGAGAAGCATCCGGTACAGCCGGATACTCAAGACGACTTGAGGGCATACAGATAGTTGTCGTACCTAAGACAAGCAGTGCCCCCGGAACTACCTACGGCGGCATAACCTCAAATAGCAGTAAGGCATACCTCAGCACATCCGGAGGCTCAAGCACTTCGGTATCCGGCGCAGATACTACAAATGTCAGATACAGAACGCATGTTCAGGATGTAGGCTGGCAGGGCTACAGATATAACGGTGCCATGTCGGGAACCACAGGACAGTCCAAACGACTTGAGGGTATAAATATATGCCTTACGAACAAGCAGTACTCGGGAGGTATAGAGTACCGTACACATATTCAGGACTATGGCTGGGAGAGCAGCTGGCGCAGTAACGACACTATGTCTGGAACCAGCGGACAGTCTAAGCGACTTGAGGCTATACAGATAAGGCTGACGGGTGATATAGCTGAGTACTATGATGTGTACTATCGTGTTCATGTTCAGAACTTCGGATGGACCGGATGGGCAAAGAACGGTCAGTCATGCGGCAGTGCCGGTTACTCATACAGACTTGAGGGTATAGAGATAAGGCTTGTGAAGAAGGGAAGCTCTGCTCCCGGCTCAACAAGCGGTGTATTTTATCAGAAGTAGTAAAAACTGACAGAGATGTCAAATAATATATACAGGGGAAAAGTTTGAAACAAAAAGGTAGCGGATAGAAAAAGACTGTATGACACGACAAATAAGCCATCTTCCGGTGGCTGAAAATTGAAAACTGAATATAGACACAACACCTAATCAGGAAGCTGCAGC
>Ga0065711_1000905_pt1 | contig 72729 bp, 40 predicted proteins | sample Hoacrofraction12_FD_59098 | JGI IMG/M metagenome (GOLD analysis project Ga0065711, IMG submission 59098) | Hoatzin crop microbial communities from Cojedes, Venezuela - Epithelial fraction 12 v2 (version 2) | ecosystem: Host-associated > Birds > Digestive system > Esophagus > Crop | place... | reverse complement strand
TTTTTTTTTTTTTTTTTTTTTTTTTTTGAGTAATAGTCCACATATCCATTCAGATTATGGATATTAACATGGCCTGCCACTTCAGACCAGAAACGCGTTCATTAGGGGCCATGCTCCCCTTGCCGCTCAGTGAGTATGTAAGGTGGATAATTCTTGTGTCATCTCATTTTCTCTCAACCTCCCAATTGCTACTATGAATTTTCAGTAGGAGAAGCTGTGCTTCTCTTTAGCTCTGATGATCTCTCCCAGGGCTGTTTTATACTCTGGTTGTACCCTTGCTTTGGGGTTGAGTTTCGTCTTCTGGCACACATACAGGGTTTCGTTAGTGTGACAGAGGTTTTTGGTCCCAGTGAGCTCTCTACGTGGTGTTCTTTAAAACCTGGAAGGGATGGTGAGCTTGAACTACAGAAAATTTCTGCTTGAGAAGGCAGTGAAAGCTTTCTCTGACGTGGGACCCAGTGGGTATCATGGGCTGTGGAAAGCAGTCAGCTGAATGCGACTACTTTGTCTTTGACCTGCTGCTAGCCATCCTCCTCAGAAGGCCATCCCAAGAAAGTCTCTCTGTCTTCTCCCTTCCAGACTGGTAAAGTCAAGTCCTCTCAGATCCTTGTGATGACCACAGAGGCTTCTGATTTGGCCATCCCTAGAACGAGTTCAGCCACTGAAGGCCAATACAAAATGCTGTAAGCATTTGGTTTCTTCTTTATCTGTTGCAGCAGTTCTCTGCCGATGACGACAGCCTGGGTCCTAGGTACATCAGCTCCACCAATGTCATTGCATGTTTTAGGACTAGAGGAACTAACTTCGTTATCTCTGTATTTGGCACCAGTGATGCCAAGACTGCTGCCTAAATTTCTTATCTCTGCTTCTGAAACTGTTCAGGGAACTAAAGTTGGTGACAAACTCCAGCAACACCCAAGATCTGCCAGAAAGTGGATGGCAGATCTTCAAAGGACCATCTCATGGTCTGATGTACACTCTGCATTGCTCACTGATCCTGGGGTCTCTCTGGCTGTTAGGAGTACTGTTCTGGGCTCGGCTACATCATTTCAGATAACTGCTGCTTGCCGTGTCACAGACAAAAGGATGAATGATAAATGGCTAGATCAGATGGAAGATGGATTCCCTCATACTACTTCTCAGTCATAGTGATTGCTGTGTCCTCAGAGCATAAGGTGGTCCAGGATGGTCTGGGGACACGTGTGTGTTCCTCAGCCTCCTTGCACTTTGGACTTGCACACTGTTGTAGTTGTTTGTCAGGTATGAATTCATCCTGCCGAATAAGCTGCTGTTCTTGTTTGAATTCCTACTCAAGTTTTTGATTTTCTGCAGCCCAGAACCCCAAACAGCAACTAAGCACCACACAGCTGCTCACTCACTTCCCCACAGTGGGATCGGGGAGAGAATCGGAAGGGTGAAAGTAAGAAAACCCATGTGTTGAGATAAAGGCAGTTTAATAGGTAAAGCAAAAGGTGTGCACGCAAGCAAAGCAAAATAAGGAATTCCTTCACTGCTTCCCACTGGCAGGCAGGTGCTCGGCTGTCTCCAGGAAAGCAGGGCTCCATCCTTCCTTCTTCCCCCAGCTTTTATTGCTGAGCATGGTGTCACATGGTATGGGACATCCCTTTGGTCGGCTGGGGTCAGCTGGCCCAGCTGTGTCCCCTCCCAGCTCCTTGCGCACCCCCAGCCTCCTCGCTGGTGGGGCAGCCTGCGGAGCAGAAAAGGCCCTGACTCTGTGTGAGTGCTGCTCAGCAACAACTGAAACATCCCCATGTTATCAACACTGTTTGCAGAACAGATGCAAAGCGTAGCCCCATACAAGCTACTATGAAGAAAATTAACTCTATCCTAGCCAAAACCAGCACATGCAGGAGAGGGGGAGATGTGTAGCCTGTCTGTACCTATTTCTTCAACAGGTAAAGTTTTAAATAGTTTACTGACTCTGACTGCAAGCTGTATGCAATAGAACAAATCCACCCTGAAGTGGGACTTCCAGTCCCTCTAATAGCACACATGCAACTGCCAGTCTCCTCTCCTGATCTCTCTCCAGGACTGGTGGGTATCTCTGTCTAGCTGCAAGGAGAAGCCTGTTTTCAACTTGTCTGATTAGGGATCAGAGGCTTTGTGTTATCCTGCTGCCTGAACAATTGCAGCTGACTTTACTCAAAGCATGGGAGGATTTACCTGTTAAACACCACCTTTCCTTCAAGGTCTATGGTCTATAGCATGGACCAAGATCCATGTTCCAGTGGCTGTCTTTGTTATAGCACTCCTGGTCTCTCCCCCAGAAAAGACAATGTCGTGAACAGCAGAAAGGAATAAACTGTCAGTTAAGTTTCAGGTCAGCATTTTACGTTGATAACATGATGTTACGTTTATCAGTTCTGACAGAGTGCTCATTTTGGAGTACCCACCTGAGCTGAAGGGATCAGGTCTGTCCTTAAACTGTGTTAAGGTCTATTTAGCACCTATTTGAGTCTGTCATTTGCCTATCAACCAAGTTGCTATACTTTCTCACTCTGTTGTTTTCACATTCCAGAAAGAGCATTTTCAGTTGCTTGCCTGCTGCTAGAGATGCTGCACGTGGAATTTGAAGGCAATGCTGTGTATTCTCCTGTATCCTCTGTTTCAGATCCTCAGCACAGCTGTTCACTGCTTGGTCTGTGAAGGTGGATTTCTAGGTTACTCTCACCTCTTCTAGAAGTCCAAGCTGTTGTGACAGATCTATCTTGAGTTGCCTTCCAGACGTAACACGAGTTTCTTCCTAAGACAGGATCATAATTTCACCCAGATCAGTTCTCTTTCCAGAGTCTGATGCTTCGATATTAGTAGTGCCTGTTTCATCTGCATCCTTAGATACAAAAACATTGTTGGCAGATCCACTGATTAAGTCAGACAAAACTCGTAGTTGTTTAAATGGCAGCAGACTCTGTCAGTATTTGCTGGGAAACCACTCAGACAGAGCCATTCAAAGCCCTTGTTTGGACTCCACTGGAGTCCAAACAACATTGGTGGTGCTGTTGAAAAATACTTTTATTTCCAGCGCCTGTCGTGGGGCTACCTAAAGGCTCCATCTGCAATTTCATTGGGTGCTGATCTGTCTCTGAAGCCTTCAGGTTGACAGGGCATTTGGTGGAGTGGCTCTGGAGTTACTGTTAGCATGCAGAACTGAGAGACTGTGCATTCGCTTGCTCAGGTCCACGTGGAAGTGTGTGGAACCACCGATTGTGTCAATGTACATTTGAGCTATCGTGGAAAGAAAGAATAAAGAAAGGAGAGATTATGTTCCAGCAGCAAATATTCTCTGAGATGCACAATCCACATGCACATATGTTCCCCTCCCACACTTGCAGTCCCTTCAAAGTAGTGTTGTTGGCATGGAGGAGAGGCAGCTGAGATTAAATGCCCTTTACCTTGTTTGCCCATCTGCTGTTTTTTTAACCGGAATATTATTTTTCTAGTAAATTGAACGGCACTGAGATTTAGGTGAGAAAATTTGTCTTTATAAATGGAAGCGTGAGACTTTAGTTCAGAAATGTATGTTCTGCAGATTCACGGCAGACACATTTTGTATCTTCAGAGTCCTTCCAAACCCTCCCTACCTTATCATCCCTCTTGCTAAATGAATGCACGTTACTGACAGAGTGAGCTTCAAATGCATTATTATAAATACAGCATCATTCTCCCTAGATAAACAAAATGTTTCATGTGTCTTACCTTGAAGATGGATGCCCTATTTGTGTTGCTGTGTCCCAGCTGACAGACGACTCGCATCGGCCCAACATCTGGCCCCGAAGGAGCGGCCGGATCCCTTCCCTGCTCTCCCGTCCCTGCAGGTGCCCCCAGTTCCGCTCGCTGCCCCTGCACCTCGCCCTGCCAAAAAGCCGGCGGGAGCACCGCGTGCTGGTGGTGTCCCCTGCTCCCAGGGCACCAGCTGTCGCCAGTGCTGCATGCGTTTGCTCAAGGGAGATAGGAAATTGAGTGAGAAGGGGGTAGATCAAACAGAAATCCGGAAATGCAGTGCTAAACTGCTGAAGCATTTTGATTTACCATCTTAAGGCGACCTCATCCTCCACAGATGTTTCCCTGAATTTTTCTTGTAGGTCTGCAAGCCTGTGAGCTTTCTGGATTCTTTCCTGCTCTGGTACCCATGTACTGTGACTAGTCCAAAACATTTTCTTTCTATCTTGTATTTGTAGGAAACTCTGCCTTACTTTTTGGTCAAGAAATGTAACCAAGATCCAAAGTTTCATTTGATTCTTTTCATCTTTCAGTCCTTATCTTCAGCAACCATATGGGCTAGAAATACAGTCGCTCTAAATGGAAGTGTATAATCTTCAAAAGTTGCAAGTTACAGTAGTGTCCCATTTGCTACTTCATGCTGGTGAGAGGATTAGCTTGCCTTGTTATTTTTCTGTTGACGTACACCAGAGCTACCTACCTTTTACTTTCTAAATGTTCAAAACTACAAGCTAGCAATGATATTTCATGCAATTTAGTTGTGCATTTTCCTGATGTCTGATTTCATAAAGTGTTTGTATCTACATTAAAATATGTCAATACATGTGTCTGAGAGATAATTTATTTAAATTGTTCTGTGTACGTCAAACTACAAGGCTTTAAATCAAGACTGAATTATCTTCCTAAAATATTTACAGCAGCTCAGACAGCCGTGATGGGCTTAATGCAGGAACTATTCGTGTCTGTAGCTCACGTCATGCAAGATCTCACATTTTCATGAAGTCCTATCTATTCTTAAAATCCCTGGTGTTTTCACACTGAGGGAACATTGTATGCTGCTAGTAACAACAAAGATGACTTGAAAGGTCCTTTCTGTCTTCAGGCACATTCAATGCAGGATTTGTGCTCGCGAAGGACAGAGAACTCTCCTGACTTCTGTTGGGAGCAGGAATAGTCTCCCGTGTCATTTAACCTCATTTTGCATTGCTTTCGTCTCAATGGTTAAGTACATTTTAATGTCCTCATTTTACCAGTGAGGGCAAACTGATAAAAATGGAGATGTTTACATGGTTTTTTGCTCTGAGACTGAAACAACGTTAGAATACGGGCTTAACCCAGGGAAGCTTTCTGGCTCCTGTAAACCTCCTTGCATTGTGAGTCAATGTCTGTATCTGGTATTTCTATTTTAATTTTCTTTGGTTAGTACATTTAGTTTAGACCACTAGCAGCTGAAATCTGCTCAGTAAATCCACTGCTGGTGCTAGACACAGCAAGAACTGGTATTGTTTTGACAGGTAGACAAACAGATTTACAGCTTTGCATTGAACATTTTGTCTTTTGGAGCTATTATGAGAACTTGGTTAAAGCATTAATGGGATTTTAAAGTAATAGTATTTTGACTTTTCCTGACAAGTATAGCAGTTTTTTTGAGTGACAGTTTAGCAGAAGAGGTTTCAACCTGCAAATGTTATTTTCAATGGGGCATTATATAAATTAACATCATAAAAAAATTGTTGAAAAAGCATCTTACTGGTAGTAAATAGAAAGCAGCTACTTCAAATCACAGTATAGTACGTTGTGAAATCAGTGGCTATGTTTTCAGACGTAGCAAGTTTCAGCTTGACCCTGCTTTGGTGAATAGGATTTCTTGCGAGTTTCTGAAATCTGAGGCCAGAAAAAGCTTATTTTTGTGCTGGGAGGATGATGAGCTAACGAACTAGCTCATTCGAGAGGCATACCTACACGCATGTAGTAAATGCAATAGGTTGCTAATTTTAGCTGATGTGAGCTGGTAGCAAGCAAGTTGTGGAAATGCAAGATTTTTCACTCGTTCACTTCCCTGTAGTGTGCCTTGCATATGAGTAATGAGTGGGTTTTTCATACTTTCCAGATTCTCCTTTAGCTCAGGGAGTTGTTCATTTCCTTTGGTCTCCTTCTGAAGGGAAAACATAATATATAAATGGATGGCGAGTTAGATAGAGCGTACCACTCTTTGGTAGTTATGTGCTACTGGCTGACCTGGATGGAGTCTTTCATGGGAATGTCCTAAAAAGGTGCATGTGTGTATGCATGAGAGGGTAAAAAGGCTCTGCGCATCTGTGGAAAAGGACAGGCGAGGCTTGGGGAGAGAGGAGAGAGAGCTCCAAGTAGCTCGGAGGTCTCGGTGCTGAGGACCTCCCATGGATGCCAAAGCAAACCCACCCTGGGGAGGATCATCGTCCCCACCTCTAGCATGCCAGGCTGAGCTTCCACGCTGAGGACACTCCCGGTGTCTAGATTTCCATCAGATCAACTTCTCCTGCTTTTGTCATATTCACAATGCCATTTTGTCCTAAAAGAAAGACCTGCTGCGTAAGACTTTTCCTACTTGCTTTGCCAGGACTCCTATTCCTTTCTCTGTTTTTAAATAGTGCGGTTGTTAGGTCTGAGCTCTTTGCTGCTCTGCGTTTCTCTTCGGTTGCTACGGGCAGAATGGAAATTGCTCCATTTGATCCCTGCTTTTCAAATGGAAGATTATATTAAAGAAATGCAGAGAATATGACTAAGGAGCTCATTCTGTTTGAACATCGTTATGTGGAAAGAGAGTTTAGTTAACATCTTTTTCCTTTCATTTCTGGTTTTTTTTCCCCTCAGATGCATGTTTGGGGATTTTATGTTCAGTATCGCATCTGACCAGATAGCAATTGCTCGTTGCTGATAACCCTTCAACCGGTCGCTGTTTCATGAGCTGTTCTCTAATTCTGTTTTAATGGCCTTTGTTCTTCTGTGTGTTAGGGGTAGAAGTTGTTCTAATGATTTATTAGCCAAATCCAAACTTTCCAGTAACAAGTAATAATCCTTAAGTTGCAAACAGATAATTTCATTGTGAAACTCTTCATAACACTGGCTGAAGTTTTAGGAAGATTTCCAGATGTCCATAAGTTATTTTAGTTAATTTCTGACAGCGGACCTTCTCTAACTGGTTATATTTAAGCATCTATATTCTTACATGGATAACTGGTTGGAACTGGCTTCTGACTGGGCTTTGACTGGGAGCTCGTTAATTGGCCTTTAGGGAGGCATCGTGTCTCTCTTCCTGTCTTTGGAGTGCCCAGTGAGGAAGGACTTCTCAGGCTGGGAGTGCTGGTGATGTTAACTGTCATAATGTTGTCTCTCCACCTGCTCATAATCCATGTGCTTTATCTTAACAGCACTTCAGCGGTGGTTACTTTTCTTGGTTTAGTATTAAGACTTCTGTGTAGATTATGAATATAGAGTTGTTAAATGGCTGTAACACAGAGACTGTAGATAAACTGCATAGAGCTACATAATATAGTAAATATTTTAAAATTTTTGAGTACGTTTAAAAAACTGTACTATATGCCTTTGCTGAATGTTCATATATTGACATTTTGTGTGCGTGGTTGGGCATTAACCATAGGTTGTGTGGCCAGCATCTGCCATTCTTATGTTGCCTTTCTTCTGTCTTTCACTGGAATGCTTAAGTCTTGTGGAGCTTTACAGTGGTTCAGCCTCTGCTGGTTTCGTATACACATAGTGGTGCGAAATCTCTTTCAGTATCGAATGTCATGTTTCATTTAATGCATTTCACGCTGGGCAGGATACTAACTCTTTTGGGGAAAAAAAGGTGATCCATTTCACTTTGTTCAGAAATTTTCAGATGTGCTGAAATGTTGTGTTTGGTTCCTGTTCACACGTGGATGTTGGCATTTCTCGGCTGAGGCTCTAGTGTTACCTCAGCAGTCAGATGTTTAGTGCTGTTTGGTCTTCATGGTCTTCCTCATTAAGCATGCTGTTTTTATGGCTAAAGATCTGCTGGTTATTACTTTCTTCACTCAAGCTAAATACACAAAATGAGACCAAGCTCTTACAGAGAAGATCTTTCTTGGCCTCACTGGCCTAGGGTAGTTATGTCCTTCCCGCGCAGTCAAGGTTGTCTTGATGTGAGCAGCCGTGACTTGCAAAGCTGCCGTCGGAAAGACAACCCCAGATTGCAGCTTGTCATTTACTCTTTACCTATCCCACGGCCAGACAAGAGTTGGCAGGCTCTCACGTCTGGGATGAAACCCTGTCACGAGGGAGCTTCCTGAGAAGTCCAAGCTGTGTGCCTCGGGGCGAAGGTGTCTTGCTTACCTTATGCTAAAATGTTATTGCACAATTTATAAAGCTAATCCGCTCTGCCCTCACTAATGGTGCTATGGTATTGCATCTCGTGCATGAGCAGTAGCCCAGAGTAGCGCGCCTTTCTCTGCAGCTGCACCTTTAAACCTGTGGTTTGCTTTATTTCACAGACTGGGTTCTCGGGAAAGAAACTTCTGTGTTTTGAGAATGTTGGGCTAGATAGTTTGTGGGAACACCATCTAGAAAAATAATCATGTGTTTATGGGCAGTGTGAAATCATGAAACCATACTTATCCGCACCTTATGAAATGGCCCAGTATTTGCTGATATGAACATGAGGACAAACATTCACGTAGACGAACACTTGATCCTTCATCCAAATCCTGTCAGACTGCTTTAGCCTTTGAATGTCAAAGCTTCCACCCCACATTTTAATTAATTAATGTCACATTGTGCTTTACGTACAGGTCGAGTGGTTTTTAAGGGTCCACTCTGTATATGTTTGAACTGGTGTCCTTAGCAATAAAAGCTGTTAAGCATACCCTGAGCCTACTGATAGAGGTTTTCAAACGTCACCACTGACTTGGAGTGCCCTAAGTTCTTTGAGTTGCCTCTTGACCTCTGTAATGGGGAGTGACCACCATGTGGCTGTCTCAGGAAGTCTGAAGTTAGGCATCTGAAGTCAAACTGTTACAATTGTTGGCGAAGGACTTTAAAATCCTCTGTATTTGTGTTTAAAATGAAGCACAGCACTTGGGTTAATCTTGTTCACATCTTTCTGTTGACTTTGAACATTTTCATAGTTGTGTGTGTGGTTTATGTAATCATGACTTTTTTTTTTTAAAGCTTTGGAAAAACTGTAATTTTAGGAAAAATATTTATGGCAGTACTTAACGTGTAGGAGGCAGTATGACATTAAAGAGGTAATTTAGTAAAAAATGAAAGTTTGGTTATGTCCTGCTGCGTTTAATGTAAGTTCTGGTGGCCTTACATTTGCCGACAAGATTTATTTCTTTATCTCATAATCATGTTCTTTACTTATTCATGGAAACAGACCCAGTGGGGTGATTCATGAGTGCTTTCGATAGTTTCACTGAACTCAAAATGAAATAAATATCAGATGTCAAGAATAAGAATATTCTGAATATCTAAAGACACCAGGAAGCTTAGCTTTAGTCAGAATAAGATCCCTAGTAATGGTCTCTCTCTTTTGAAAAGCCTTCCACCTTTGAGTCGCTACCATTGTTAGTTGTCAGAGTAACCTTTTAGCTATATGTTTAAGACATCAATTAGTATTTAAACACTTTCAGAAGAGGCTTGATCTTACTTGCAGTGCCCTGGCAGCAAAGAACTGATTTAGGAGCTGGAGATTAGGCACTTGGATTTGAAAATGTGGTCTCTTGTATGGAAGCCTACAGTGATTTTTAAAATTCTGCAAGATAAAGTGAGTGTGTGAGATGAAAATTGTGCTGTTCATTGGACTGTAGGGGCAGGTGGTGGTTGCTTAATCCAGGTTTCACAGAGTAGTGCTGAGGGAGAAGGGAGCTTGGTGCCTGGCTTCGGTTCCCTCTTATTCTCTCCCCTTTTTCTAAGTACAAGCACGTAGCTCTATTAGAAGGGAGAGAAAGAGAGTGGGTGTTATAATAACATGTAGGCTTTGAGACAGGCAGTTCTGAAAGTTACTTAAACAAAACCATTGAGATCATTTTGTCAAGACACTGTCTAGTTCACCAGTGAATGCTTCGGAAGAAGAAAATCAGATCGCTTATACCTTTCCTTTATTTGCTGCATGAGTTACTCTGCCAGATCACTATCTACACCATCACGCTTGTGTTCTTTTGCTCTATTTCCTGTGCATGGAGCAAAGTGCAGCAGAGAAATTAGAAATGAACAAAGCCATGTTTAGAAACATCGGTTTTTCTTGTCGTGTTTTGAGTGCAGAATTCATACCGAAGCAAAAGAATTGAACAGAGAGTCTTGATAGCAAAGCAGTACAAAGCCAACCAGGCGAAGCGCCGAAGAGATGCTCCAGTGTCCCTGGGACGTGAAAGCGAGGCTATGAGCACAATAGCATTGTTACCTCGTCTCTTCGGCTGGGCGACTTAATCCTATTAGATGTAATACAGCTTATGAAGAAGATACTTTTTAGACATCTGATTGATTGAGGTGACAGCACTTCTCAACACCACCGCTTCACCACCTGAGAGAAAGGGGATTTACCGATGAACGATGAGAAAGGCTTTGTGATTGCAGAGGGAGGCAAGCTGAGCGCTGGAGTGGCAGGGAGAGAAAGAAAAGCAGATCGATTTCATTATTTTTTTTTTCCCACATGAGGATGTTTTTACGTTCTCTTTGTTCAGTGTCGGCTTGTTGATAGGAGTACACGGCCCTGGCAAGTTATTGCGCTCCTGAAAGTTTGTGGCTCTGAAAGGCAGAGGAGTGTTCAGCGTTCTGGGACTGGTGCTTTTCACCAGTTTTGTTGTTGGCTCTGGAAATACTGACGCAGTTGATCTTTGTGCAAGCATGTAGCTGTAGATTAACAAACGTCTGATGGAATATCTTCAACATAAACCGGGAGTACAAAAAGAAGACTTATACAAAAGGAACGAAAAGCTAAAAAATAAGTGAAGTTATCAGGGATTTCTTCTTTCTGCAAATATGCTAGAAATTTGGTTGTTCACCAACATGAGTTGAATATTTCCATTAATAATAAGGATTTCTAAATTATCCAGGAGTAAAGTAGAGCACAGGACTTCAACTATTGTAATGCCTCGTAAAGCCATTGTCAAGAAAGTACATTTTACAAGGTTTTATACATGGGTACACCAAAGCAAATCTGCGACTCCGTCTCTGGAATGACAAAAGACGTAGAGTCAGAAATACAAATAAGAAACTAGTCCTCATGATTTCTGTATTTTATTGGTATAGAAGCAACACAGTTAGTGGTTGTGAAGACTATTTCTGTATGTAATGCAATGCATAACTTGCCTTTGTGTATCCTTTTTTCTTTCCTTTTCGACTTCTGAAACAATTTTTATGGTTTGGTATGTGTTGAACAACATTTTTAAGAAGTAAAGCGGTAAGTAGATTATGGAAAATTCTGATTTTGTATTTGTAATGAATTCGTATTTTTAATTGCTTAGTTGGTAGATTAAAGATACATTTTTACTTTCTTTAAGGCTTTCGTAAGCCACATTACATCTTTTATCTGTGTTCGTTTCCAGTTCACTAGCGTGATGCAAGAGTATGCTTGTTCCTCTGCACTCTGTGGTTGAAACCCAAGAATGGTAGTTATTTAATATTGTGAGGCATCAGGAAGCGGCACATCATTTGATTGTTCAGTTACTGCAGTATAAAACACCTTGGTCTTTCTGTGTACGTTTGTCTGCTTGGATGTTTGCAATTCCTAGCTATGTGTAATCTGCCCAGCTCTTCCCATAGCGCTCCGGTGCAAACACCGGCAGTGTGATCAGTGTGGAGGCGTGATTGTGACGGGATAAAAGCTGCAGTGTGTGCGTAAAAGGAACCAAATTACTTACGCTCAATTAACGTGGCCATGCCTCAGAGACATCATCAAACCGTGGCTAAAAGCACCCTTTTATATAATTACCTGGTTATTTTTGCATTGATTCATGTAAAATTGGTTTTTGTTGTTATTGAAGAAAAAACAGTTGCAATAGACTATGGATTTTAAAGAAATCACCATGAATAATATTGGTGATAACTTACGAGTGTAAGCCAGTCATTTAATCATGAAGCAATGAAAAGTACAAAACATCATGATGGAAGACTCTGTTCAGCTTTGAATATGTTAAATCCAGTCTAATATGAATAGATTTTGTTGATAAAGCAATAAAATGCGAAGTTTGCTTAAAAGTCAAGTGAACAATTACTGCAGACATTTTTTCTGGATGCACAAGAGGAGCACAAAGTCCCCATAACAAGGATTCGGACCCAGTAGTGTTGGCAAGGGATTCGAGTGTCTTTTTCACAGGACTGCTGAATGTGACAAAACAGTCTCTTACTCTTCACAGTCAAATGTCTGTAGTAGGGCTGAGAGAGGAATAGGTCAGGTTCTGCAGAACTTCCATGTTTGCAGTACGTTATGTATGATGTGTAGTCTTCAATCTTTCAGTTTGAAAGGAAATCTCCTGCATATACCTTCGCCCTAAATTAATATATGTGTGCATTAAGTTGGCATCGAGTTGGTAACAGGATTTTGAACTTACAAGTGTCTGGCATTAGCACACAGCCCAGTTGGGTTATGCTCTGGCACAGAGAAAACGTGACATCTTCTTACCTTTCTTTTCTTACTGTTCACTTTGCATTCTCTTCTGCTAGACAAGCTTAAGGCACTGCCTGGATTTCCTTTGCATGGAGCAGGAATTTCACCCTGGATTCATCAGCTCCAGTGTCTCTTGTCAGATGCACGCTGTGCATTGCCTTTCCTCCCACTGCTGTGCACAAGACAGCTGGTGTTTCTGCAAGAGGAGAGTCTTCATGCTGCTCAGTGGGGGCCGCAGGGGTGATGGGTACCGGGAAGCCTGAGCATTCCCCACTTGCCTCCTTGCGAAGTTGGTTGTGAGAATTTTGTCCTTTTATACCTTGTCTTAAGGCTGTTCTTTACCTAGAAGTGCACATAAACCTCTGCTCTCGAGTAGGTCTGAGCGGATGAGTATACTACATGGAGTTACCCAGTACTGCTTCCCAAAATGTGTATGCAGCTGAACCTTTGCAGAGACGTCAGCCCTCTAGTCACATCAGATTCTTCCTTTGCTTTGAATATTGGCAATCAGACGAATATGGTTGTGGCTAACAGCCTAATGAAGGAGTTGTAAAAGCTTAAGAAAATGGATTTATATCCATTTAATACTTGGCTTCCTCTGGACTACTGGTGATGGTAGCTGATGCAGTGGCTATGACCGAGTGGGTGTTAGGAAAGAAGTGAAAAAAATAATTAACGGATTAAATATCACGTTGTTGAGGTAAACAAAGGTGTGTAACATCAGGGATCTATAGAAAAAAGCTTGTAAGTATCAACACTGAAATTCCGTCTATATGTATTTTTTGTTACAGAGGCAATTGAACTCTGTACAAATACAAGTACTGCTTGCTACAAAATTATTCTGCTGAATAATATGGCAATTCGTTTGCTCTTCACTACACCTCTGAAACTCCACGTGCATACCTGCTTAAAAACAGCAAGAAGTGTAGCTAATAATGAAATATTCAAATTCCGTTTATTTTGTTACGTGATGCACAAATAGAATATCATTTAAGTGTGACTGATTTTATTCATCCACAGTAGTTGCTCGTCTGAAATGCTATTGAAGTTCAGTAATTGGAGCTCTGCAATACAGTGTTTGACAGGTGGTGTGGGTGGTTGTGCCATTTCCGTGATAAATCTACTTACCAGTATAACCATGAGGAAGTTGTCTTCATTCCTTGAGTACTGCAGCAGATAGATGGAAAAAGTGACAAACACAACATGAAAACGGATTTGTGTCTTGGTTCTTCATTCTTCTGCTACAATGATTGGAATTTTTAAACAGGTGCAAGAGAGAGGTTTCTTTTTACTTTTATCTGAAAAGGAGTTGCTATAAATGCTAAAATATGCTTTCAGTAACTTTTCTTACATTTTGTTTGAAGCCAAGTGTCTTACAGCATCAGTTGGAAAGCATTGCTCTTTTTAAATGAACACAAAATAGATCTTTGCTAAGATACATTTACTGTTAAAAAAAAAAAAAAATTGGAGGCTGGAGAAATGAACAGTCCTGTTGCCTCCGGGCTTACTGTTGAAACTTAGAGATGATAAAATGGTGTAATTAAAAATATACTGCATTATCCAGTTTTAATATTCTTTTTAATTCTCTTTGTGTTCTAACAGAAATCACTGATGCTGGTACTAGGGGAACCCAAGATACAATTAAGGGTGTGAAAAGAAAAAAGATTGTGACTGAAAACCATCTGAAAAAGATACCAAAATCGCCTTTGAGAAGCCCCGCTGAAGCCAAGGTTAAGCAAAATGTAGACTCTTCATCCCTAAAAGCTCTTCCGGATGCCTCTGAACACGCCACAGCACAGGATCACCTGCCCGTGCAAAATGGAAACCAGTGTACCCGGCAAAACGGGGGAGCACTTGGTAGTGAGATAAGCGTTGAAACAGCCAAATCTGAGACATCAGTGCGGACAAAGCTTTCATTGACGCATCAGCCCTTAGATTTGGGTAAACGGGCAGTGGAGGATGCTGATGCAAACCAGCTGAACTCACCAGAGAAGAAGTCTTTCTCAAACTCCTCATCAAGTAAAACAAAGACTGACGGCAATGAATGTATTAATTTTGTTGATTGCAGTACATCGTCCCCATGTACACGTACTGCATTCGATGTCTTATTAAAAGCTATGGAGCCTGAACTGAACACCTTAGCACAAGAGTGCCCCCCTTATGGGATGCAGATAGAGAAACTGAGACCAAATAAAACTGTAAGCACCTCTTCTAGCCTCACGTCCAATGCAGTGAGCGTCCAAAATCAGTCTGCTTTGTCACAGCATGAGTTTGCAGCTGGACCTCACTATTACCCGTGTACGTTAAACAATGTGCATGTAGCAGCAACAGTCAAGACTGGACAAGCACAAGGCCAATCAGCTTCTCATTCACAAGACCTTATTACTAAAACCAGTCAACAAAATCACCAGGTTGTTACGTGTCCTAGTTTTACTAGATCGGCAGTGCAACAGCAGAGTCAAGATAACTCCAGGCTCCAGCAGATATACAGCATAGCAGTAACTTCGTCTGTTGTTCACACCTCATCTTCCACTGTAACTCAGGTTTTTCCTCAAAACCAGTTAGTAGCTAGTTCATCTTCACCTTTGTCAGTTAGCACATCGAGTTCAGCACACTTGCCTATAGGTCCCGTGTATAATTCAGCCCAGATAGCATCAGTTGTAAACCATGGTGTAGAACAAATATGTAACCTCTTGAAAGACCAGAAGCCTAAAAAGCTAGGGAAATACGTCTGCGAGTATTGCAATCGGGCCTGTGCCAAGCCCAGTGTTCTCCAAAAGCACATCCGATCCCATACTGGAGAGCGACCGTATCCTTGTGTGACATGCGGGTTTTCGTTTAAAACCAAAAGCAATCTGTACAAGCACAAAAAATCTCATGCACATGCTATCAAACTTGGACTTGTCCTACAGCCAGATTCAGGTGGCCTCTTCTTATCTCATGACTCAGACAAAGCACTTAGCATTCACTCAGATGTGGAAGAAAGCGGTGAAAGTGAAGATGAAGGCACTGCTGATGAAAGACAAGATGATCAAGAACTGGAACCTGCGCAAATAGCGAAAGTCATTTCAAGTGCAGAAACGTCACGGAAAGGAAGCCCTATTCCATTAAGCAACCCAGATTGTATTCCAGGTGACTCTTCATTACACGATGCAGAACCTCAAGTAAGGGCAGCTTTACCAAAAGTGGTAGTTCATCCTGTAAATGTTTCTCCGTTAAGGGCTGATAGCCCAAAAGTAACAGAACCAGCACCCGAGCTTGCTGCAGCACAGAGAAAAGGAGATATTAAAGTGACAACTCTTCAGTCAAATTTAACACATACAGCCTCATTCAAGGAGAATGACATAAAGCAACATCAGAAAGTAGAAATGGGCTTGTTAGAGGAACAGCTAGGATCCGCAGTAGGAGCGGGGCATGCTCAGCTCCAGAGACAGCAGGCAACGGATGGTTCCCAAGATCAGCAAGGAAAATGTCTTTTGAGCCCTAGGAGTTTAGGTAGTACTGATTCTGGTTATTTCTCTCGTTCTGAAAGTGCCGATCAAACGATGAGCCCACCAGCTCCTTTCGTAAGAGGATTGTTGGCCTCTGAGAAAGATCCAAATAAAAACCTGCCCTGCGTGCCACAAGCAGGTGGTGTAGCATCAGTGGTACAAACTGTTTGTGCAGAAAAAAATCTGATTCTCTCTGGCCAAATGCGACCTCCCATGGCAACAAAAACGCTGGAGGAGCGTATCTCAAAATTAATTTCTGATAATGAAGCCGTTGTGGATGACAAACAGTTAGATAGCGTGAAACCAAGAAGAACATCTCTTTCAAGAAGAGGAAGCATAGATTCACCAAAATCCTACATATTTAAGGATTCTTTCCAGTTTGATTTAAAGCCCATGGGAAGAAGAACCAGCTCAAGCTCTGACATACCAAAGTCTCCTTTCACACCCACTGAGAAATCAAAGCAAGTTTTTCTTCTTTCTGTACCGTCCCTTGACTGTTTACCTATAACACGAAGTAATTCCATGCCTACTACCAGTTACTCAGCGGTACCTCCCAATGTAATACCTCCCTCTCATCCCCTTCGAGGAAGTCAGTCATTTGATGATAAAATTGGCTCCTTATATGATGATGTTTTTGTATCGGGACCTGCTACGCCACTGAACCAAGGCGGACATCCTCGGACCCTTGTTAGACAGGCAGCGATAGAAGATTCTTCTACTGGTGAAAGCCAAGTTCTTGGACTGGTACGATCTGTAGAAGAAAGTTATCTGGGATGTAATTTATCAAATGAATCTTTGTTGCAAAGGAGCAAGTCCCTGGCACAGGGATCAAATTTAGAAAAGGCAAAGAAGTCCCCTCAGGTGCGAGGAACAATGTTTGAGTGCGAAACCTGCAGAAACAGATACAGAAAACTGGAAAATTTCGAAAACCACAAGAAATTTTATTGTTCAGAATTGCATGGACCTAAAACTAAAGCAGCAATCCGAGAGCCTGAGCATAAAACTGTTCCAAACAGTACACAGCCTCAAATTCTACACTACAGAGTCACTACTTCAACTGGCATCTGGGAGCAGACACCCCAGATAAGAAAAAGAAGGAAAATGAAAAGCGTTGGTGATGATGATGACCCTCAGCAAAACGAGACGAATATACCATCAAAGAACGCAGAAGGCCAAAGCAAGCCAGCAAATTCCTCCAGTCTGTCAAAACACAGTGCGACAGCAGCGGTAGGATCACAACAGCCAAGCAACCTTCTGCTTCAAAGCTCCCAAATTCAGCTTGTGGCTCGAGGCACAGATCAGACTACCGAGCCAAAGATGGCTCCGCTCACTGAAAAGCAGGCAAGTTCAGCTGTGCAAGAAAAGGTGGAGATGAAAAGACAAGGGACAGGCATTTCAGTAATACAGCACACCAATTCACTGAGCAGAAATAGCTCATTTGAGAAATCGGAGTCGTTTGAAAGAGTATCGCCAGTTTCTTCTCAAGACCCCAACAAGGCTGCAAAGCACCGCTCTTTGAATCCGGGTGTAATCCAAGAGGATAGACACTTGCATCTGAATGTTCCCCAGCATCATCAGCCGCTGTCATCAGAAGCACCAAGAGGGGAAGTTCAGGGAAGCCAGGTAGGTTCTAATGAGAGAAGCGCACAGCTTCAGCCATCGAGACTTGTTCGCCAGCATAACATCCAGGTTCCTGAAATACTGGTCACAGAAGAACCAGACAGGGACCAAGAAAACCAATGCAGCGATCAGGAAAAGACAGAAAGGTTTAACTGGCCACAGCGCAGCGAAACACTATCAAAATTGCCGACAGAAAAGCTTCCACCAAAGAAGAAAAGAATTCGCTTGGCTGAAATGGAGCATTCATCTGCCGAATCGAGCGTTGACTCCACGCTTTCCAGAAGCCTGAGTCGGGAGAGTAGCTTGTCTCATGCTTCAAGTTTCTCGGCTTCACTCGACAAAGATGAAGCTTTGAAGGCTGAGAACCCTTCCAAAGCAGAGCTTGTTAGTAAGTCGTCGGAGTTCCTCATGATTCCCACTGGCTCACACGCACTGGCTGTGCCTGGGCCTCATTACCGGGAGATGAGACGTGCTGCCTCAGAGCAAATCAGCTGCACGCAGCCCTCAATGGAGGTTGTGGACTACAGGAGTAAGTCTTTCGACTGCGGAAGCATGTCTCCATCAAAACCTGCCTTGCTCGTAGAGATAGCTGCTCCAAAAGTGTCATCTGCAAATGGAGTTACTGGACATGTGCCTCTGCTAGAAAGGAGGAGGGGGCCGTTTGTAAGACAAATATCTTTAAATATTGCTCCAGAATGTCATCAACTTCAAGTTAAATCAACAACTTCATTTCAGACAGGTCACGCTATGGATGTGCCCACAGTGGCATTGCACAGTCTGCAGACCTCCGGCAAATCTTCTGTGGAGTTTCCTTCAAGTACTCAGCATTCACAGGCTCACTCCAGGCCTCACTCAGCAATTCAAAATTGTAATCCTGTTAGCCTGGCTTCGGTTCAGCAGCCTCTAGATCACATGTTGAATAATCAAGGACCGCCATCATCGACTCACCAGCCTTCCCAGACATCTGCTAAAACATCAGCCCAAGGGGAACAGGTGAGCACATATGTGCTTTCTTGTCATCCCGATGAAAAAAAGGATTGTTTTGCTCCAAAGTATCAACTTCAAGTTAAAACGTTACATATAGGTCAGCCATACTCTTCTAAATTGCTAAAAAATACTTTATCAACTCACACAGTTCCAAGTCAAGTTGTGATGGACCAGAATACACCCTCCTTTGAACTGCAGACTAAACTGTCTGACATATCTAATCCATACTCTGTGCCTCCTCTAAAGCAAATTGTCCCTAATAATTGTAGCAGTCAAATACATCAGATTTCTCCTTTTGTGGTTCCCGTCCGTATTCACAGCACTATGCCATCCTATGGCTTTGCAACTGTTACACCCCTCCCTCACATTTTAGTGACCCAGGATCAGGTAAATCAATCGGTTTGCAAAACAAATGTTGTGACAGTGCCAACGGTGGAAGGCAAAACTCAGCTGCCAAAATCTCACAAAGATCATCAGGGGACTTTGCCAAATTCGTTTGAATTTGAAAATTCACTACCAGAAAGTGGAACCAGAAATTCGCTTTTGTCTAGCTCTTTGAATATTCTTCAGAAAGTGCCAGTTAGTGGACTTTTCCCTCAACAAGAAGCTACAGCTTCAAGTAAACGAATGCTTTCCCCAGCCAACAGCTTAGATATTGCCATGGAAAAACAGCAAAAACGTGTTAAAGATGAGAGTGGAGCTGCTTGCATGACAGATGCCAGACCATTGCATTCGCTGAACGTGAGATCTAATGACCCTGCTGGTAAGCAGAAGAAACCAGTCTTGGTAAGACAGGTTTGCACCACAGAGCCTATTGAAAATCACCTCTCAGATCCCGATGGTGTTGCTCAGCATGAAAAAAGCACCAAAGCTAGTACTTCAGACCTGCTGTTGCCTGACCGTCATTCATCTGACACTGGGGTTTCAGAAACCCTAAAGGAGTCACCAGAATCTGAAGACCTGAAGTCTTCAGCATCGCCAGTGTTTGGAGTTAGAAAACCATCTGAATTGTCTCCAGTGAATAACCAGAGTTCTCTTCTCAAGGCTGTAAGTAGCAGTCAAGAAAGGAGGTCCCCAAGTAATGGTAATGAGAGCAAGCACATCAATAGCCAGGGTCAAGCAAAGCCTGTAACTACACTGGCTGCGATGAATGCAGGAGAAATGCAGAGGTTGTCGTTTCCAAGTCTCAAGACGTCAACGAGTTTTACCTGGTGTTACCTCTTGAAGAGGAAACCATTGCATCTGCTACAAAATGATCAGAAAATCTCAGCCTATTCTACCTGGACCATTAGCGCCAACAATCCCAATCCGCTTGGTTTGTCGACGAAGGTAGCTCTCTCCCTCCTCAACTCAAAGCAAAAAGTTGAAAAACCACTGTACACTCAAGCAAGAACTACTCATCCCAGATCTGATATATTGGTCTATTCAAGCAAGTGGAAGAACAGCTTAACCAAGGTACTTAAGATATGCTTGATGTATACTGATCGTTTACAGAGGATTTGCTCTGGAAATTCATGCTTGTTCATATTTTAGAGAATGTAATATGCCTGACATCTGTAATGTATGTGCTTATTTATTTTAGTTATGCTGGATTAAACTGCTAAAAAGATCTTAAGTAATTCCATTAAGAAACCTGTTCATAAAGATTTATCGCTTTTCATGGAAATTAGTTCCTGGATTTAAATCTGCATGTGAAGTGCTTATTGTGGCAGGAATATGCTTGGTTATTTTTTAAATGCAAAAAGTAGAACAAAAATAGTTTTGATATCAATATTAGCTAAACAATTTTAACTTAAAAGAGGTTAATTTAAGATCATAATTGCGTATTTTGCCTTACGAGTCAGCGGGTATTTTCCGTTGTGAAAGAGTGCTCAGCCTGAACAGGTGTCCATGGATACGCTGCAAAAATATTTCTCACCATCGATGATCATCTTAACTGTGAGAGGAGCAGTGTACCGTTTCCCTTTCTCCCACCTAGATTAATCAGTGGTGTGAAATAATGTCAGAAATAGCGAAGTTTAAAATAAAATTACAGCTGCCATCAAAACACTGACAACTTCTTGGATCGATATGGCTCCAAAGACGACATTAAGTCTTGTGCAGCGGAATATACTCCAGACAGTGTTTGTGACCCACATAAAACACTGCGTCATTCCAGAGTCCGATGTGGCAGAGCAAAGCAGTCACTTGTTATTTCCTTAGCTGCCTCAGGGCTGCATGTGTGTGATCAGGGTTTCACTCACTGGACAGACGGTTTTGTTACGTAGAGGACCAAAGCTGTGTTGGTTTGCACTGGATTTGGCATTCCCTAGAAACCGAACCGCCTCTGTGAATGGGTGAAGGTGGCGCTTTGCCCTACAGTACGGGGCGAAGGTGGCTGTGTCGGTTTGATGGATGCGGTACTAGCTTTTATTGTCCCATCTAGTGAAGCTGTCAAGCCTTCTGAAGAAAGCCTCGGCGTACAGCACGGTTTCGCCCTCTTCTTTCCTCTTCGATGTATATGCCGTGTGTTTGACGCCAGACTTCACTTTGGAGCTGGCAAAAACGGGGTGTTAGCTATAGACCTCCCTTTCTTCAGAGTGCTTCAGCTGTCTAGGACGTAGAAACCTTCTTCTGGGGGGGTTAAAAGCAATCATAACTTGCCCTAATCCTGCAGTCTGCCATCAGCAAAACTTCCTGGGCATCGGGCTAGCAATCGGGGTCTGTAGGGCTGGCGGTCGCTCCAGAGGAGACAGACCACAGCCTTGGGAAAAGACATGTGTTCCTGTGGATGCTGGGTGACAGAGACTGTTGCTGTCAGAGGTCACCCTGGGATGCTTCTGTGTTTGCTTAATGTTGTGCCAAGATACAAAGTCATCAGTGGGGAAAAGAGCAATAGGATGAGAAACTCTGTGTAAGAGGAAGAAATAGTTTCAGAATTGCAGGGGAAGTCCAGAAGATATGCTGAAACTCCTCAGGCCAAACGAGCATTAGAGTTAAACTTGGTCTTCCTGAATCAGTGGGAAACTTTGCTAACATTTATATGGGAGGTCAGGACTTTGTCTGTCTTGTTTCGTACAGGCTGCTGAGTTTGTGTTGGTGCCGTAACTGAATTCAGTTGTTGGTTCCATATCAATGTGCCGCCTTTGAACGCGTATTACCTCTTTTAGCCTGCTCCCTCGTGCTCTTCATGAGATGTGGTACTTAAATAGTGCTAAATTTAAAAAAAAAAAAAAAAAAAGAGAAAAAAGGATTCAAAGGTTTAGCTTTTTTCATTGTACGTGGTTGAGCGATTCTTTCTAAGGCAAGTCTCTCATCAGTTGTGTTGTTGACTCATGTTTGTTTTATTTTTAAAGAATTCTCTGATAACAAAGCTACTGCGTACCTCTTGAAGAAATTTTGTCTACAAACAATTTCTGTTTAGAATATAAATAATGGATAATAATATTTCTTAAAATATTTTGACAGCACCCTTTTAAACACTCTAGGAGTACTTAAATGCTGTAATAGGCAGCTGTCAGGTACGTTTACAGTGTTTCTGCCACAAAAGAACCACAGTTACTAATCTTTCTTCAGTCTTTCTCGATGACATTTTGAATGAAGCGCACGAGCATGGTGGAAATGAAGAGTTCTCAAGCTCTGCTTGCGGCTGATTCGTGGGTTTTACTCAGAGCCATTATGAAGGAAGAAAGTGCAGCGCGAAAGCACCAATTAAAGTTAATTGGCATCTCAGATTGTATGAGCAAGGGACAGGATGGGAGAAATTAAAAATTTCAAAGATCTGACAGGTCCTATGACCTAACACCTCCAGATTTGTCTGCTTTCCCTTTTAATGACTCGGGCTGCGGGATTTCAGCTGCTTTCTGGGACGATGATGCTGCTGTTACAATATACCTTTGTATTACCAGTCCCCAGTTCTTCTTCCTCACAGGAGCCATGTTCAAAGAACGCAAAAACGAAATTCTTCATTTGATTCAGGCTCAGTAATTCTACTGTTTTTTCTGGTTGAGACTGAGGATGGAAAACATTGGAGGCCCTTTTGGAAATTAATGTTGCATTAAAAAAAAAACAACTCGTAGCAAAACTAAACCCGGCAAACAGATTAGCAAATAATTCTCAAAAGAAAGGTGATTGATTTCCTGCTTAAAAGCTTGGCGGTGTCCTTAGTTCCTTCAGGAACCACAGTTTAGATTGCAAGTCTCTGGAGGTTGTGTTTGCTCAAGTGGTTTGCACGTTTTAACCCCGACCTGACGGAGATCTTTAAGTGCTACTATAATCCAAGTTATAAATAATAATAAAGATGCAGTGCTGCTGTGCCTCAGCTCCGCTCTCACAGTTGTAGCCCTTTCCAGAGCGATTTGGCGTATTCTGCTCCTGAGGCTTTAGCTGCCAATCTTCTCACCAAGACAAAGCGACTTGCTGAGCTTCTCCTGGGTTTGCCCCATGAAAGAAGTCATGTTTACAGAGATCTCGTGCTGCTGCGTGACTGCTGCTAATCACTGCCACAAAAAAAGGCAATTCTTTCAACAATAGATGCCACAGGAAATGAAGAGCCATGTGAACAAAATGCAAACAATAAGGAACCCCGAGACTTTGTTTGCTCTTCACAACTCGCTGCTCAGAGGCAATAGGTGAAGTTGCCATGTTCCGGTGATCCAGAGAGCAAACCACAAAATGGTATTGTGAAAGAAGCTCCTGGAATGAGTACAGCACGTTAAAATGTAACAGGAGGCTCACCTGTATGAAAAAGGCTTGGTTTATCTCCCTACTCTTTTTATTTTATTGTTCTATTTTTTTGCCGGTTTTCATCACCTGAAGTCATTAGGAGCCCTTTCTCAAGCCCCCACACTGATCTTGGCTCCCTGCTCTGAAGCGAGTCAGTAGTGTGTGCAGTATTCAAGGGTGAAGAGTTTTGGGCAAGAATAGGCTGAAGAATGGAAAGTTTCTCCTAACTGGAAAGCTTTCCTTTCTTGGATGATGTGCCACAACAGTCCAGCTCACCACTGGAAAGTAGTTAAGTGCAGAAGATTTTTACGTGTAAACTAGTAAAAGTTTAAAGATATTAAAAACATTTTCCTCAAGTGGCTGTGTGCCAATGGGAAAAACGTTTAATGAATGTTCTAATCTGAAATTTAGAACTTTGATGATTCAGGCTGGGAGCTTTTTTTTTTTTCCAAGGATGTTGTAAAGTACCAGAAGTATCTATTGAATTCTGGTCTCTGGGCAGCCCTAAGAGCAGGTTTTTTTCCAGTTTTATACCAGTAATTGAAGACAGTGGAGTTAAATTGGAGCAAAACGGGTAAAGTAGAAGTGAATCATGGTCCTTGTCTCTGTGGGAGAAGAGAGACAAGACTGTGTTGGAAACGGAAGGCATAAGTAATCGTGGAGAGGAACATTTTCTAGCGCTGCCGTTTGTCTACCCTTTCCACCAGGACGTGTGGGGTTTGGGGGGGATTTGGGTGAGGTACGTTAAAGGATTTCAACACAAGAAACCTGTGCTCCTTAGAGACTGGCTGCTCTTGAAAATTTATAGAGGACCCAAGTCCCTTTCAGCATCAATTTGGAATTTTCCATAAAAGCTAAAAAGATATCTTTTTTCATTGTAAGTGAGCATTTCTGTAGATTTCTGTGACAGAAACTCGGTGTTTCTATTAGAGCATCTCTGTGACAGCAGCAGTTTGCGTGTTTAAGACACTGAAACAACTGCTAAAATAGCATATAACCAGTAAATTAAAGTACATCAGTGGGAGGTAAATAGTAATTTGAGCACCCATGTTAGGCTGTCTTATGTCAGTGCACAAACATGTGTGTTAAAAAAAAGAAAGGGTGGGAGGAGAATCCAGAGGTATTTGGCCTTGTGTTAGTTTTTGCACTCTAGGTGGTTTTGTGAACATAGAATTTATTGTAATGCTGTTTCACTGTAGTTTGGATAACAAAGTGGGCCAAATACTTCTGGAATCTTTCTTCTTCCTTTGTCTTTTCACTCCTGAAAATTAAATGTGGAAAGAATCCTTAGTATTTAGGACTGAAAGATCAAGCACGTCAAGATTGCATTATTCCAGCTGCTGGGAATATTTATGTCATATTTGGTTTATTGCATGTGTTCTGTATTTTCCACTACTCTCTTCTTGTTAAATTACAAATGTCACCTTGTTACTCTTTGTTTGCAGTGGAAACAAAAGCAATTCATGTGTCAGGTAGTGTATAGGAACTACAACGAGGCTGAGTTGCAATTACTGGAGTAGGCTCCGCTTCTGATACTTCTCATCCAGAACATCATCTCCTTTCACCTTGTGTGAATGCTGTTAAAACATGCAGGGTGAAATTTCTTTCTTCCTACATGCAGTCGGAGCTGTCATGTATGCTTTGGTAGAACTGCTCAGATATTTGGAAATCCAGCCCAAATCAATCGGAGGGCTGCATGGAAGTATACGGATTGTAGTAGTACTTGCAGCCTCTGCAGATTCCTGCGGCTTTGACTTGAATAGGGAGATGCTTTTTCTCAGATCTGTGTTAATTCCTCATCAGCCATATTACTCACCAGGTGGGAAGTAAGGGCGGTGGCGGAGACTGCAGGGAGGACGGTGGGCAAGGGCCGGGTGCCAGAATGATGTCACCCTTCAGTATATGTAACGACCAGTGTCATTCATCAGTCATTTTAAGTCAGCCACTGAAGTCATTCCTCTTGCCAAGAATTTGCAAGCTTACAGCATTATATTTTATAATGAATAGAAAACATAAGGCCAAACTTTCTTTTTTCCTCTCATCATTTTATTCGCTTATCAATATGAGCAAATGTGGTAAGTGTGGCAGCTATGTGGGTAGCACAGTTTATAAATACAGCAGTAATAATTGCTGGCTAATTGGATCATTCCTTCGTTGTTGCCCATTTTGTAAATATCCTAGACTTGGAAGGAGTAGATTTTAATTGGCAAATGTTGGGGGAACTCATCCTCCTTAAAAAAAAAAAAGTTCCTTAATTAATAATCAGGGGAAATGGAGAAACGTATTTTTGTTCTGCTAGACAACTGGTACACTTTCACTTGTAATTTCGTCTGGCAGTGGGAATTTTAACTGTGGAGTCCAGCTTTGGAAGGGTTCCCGAGCCCCAGTTAATAACCTCACCAAACTGGGAATGGTCAATTTCCATGCTGAAACAGGTGTATTTTTTGAGAAATATTAGCAATCAGAAATGTTACCTGTTCCTATCTTCCCTCAGTACACCCCTCCTTCCCACCCTTCTCCTCTTCACTGTGCCGTGGGAAGCCACGAGGCACTGCTGGTGGGTGAGTCGGCGGGTGAGACCCGAGCCCTGCGGCCATGTGATGGAGAGCCGTCAGGGAAGCCCTCCCCTGCCCTGCTGTGGTAGGCACCGGGCAGCTAGAGCTGGGGGTGTCCTGCTGAAACATCAGGACTTGAGCAGCGGGGAAAAAGCACGGAGATGGGTATCTGGCTGTGCACTAAAGTTTCCTCCACTTTGTCGGATTGTGGGGCGCAGTGTATTGTACAACTGCACAGCCCCGCGTCTCTGTGGTCCAGGTGCCACATCGAGGGCAGAGGAGCAAAGCTGTAGCTGTTCAGGAACCAGCTGGGTTTTCCTGTAAGCATCTTTTCTCTGTAGAAGGCTGCCTGTGAGCTAGGACGTGTCACCTTCACCTTCCCTGAAGAAGGAAGAGGCATCTCCTACTGCAGATTCAAAGCACTCCTGGTTTCCTACAGTGTCATAATCTCCATCTCGACTTGCCAGTCCACAAATAGTCAATGCATAGCAGAGAAGTTTCGCAAAAGATCTTTTTTGTTTCATGTATCTTAACATTTTTTAAAAATCCGTTATTATAATTGTGGCTTTTATGATGCTTTTATTCATCATAACTTACAGGTTTGAATGGCATATAAAAGGTACTAATTTTAATGATATGCATATCTTATTTTCTTTCAGCGAGCATTAAATAGAAAAAAAATGAATGCAACTGAATTCAGCAATAAGGAAAACTCTGAATCAAGCACCGAGCAGGATAAAGAAAATTCCTTTGTCAAAACTGAACCAAGAAGAGTTAAAATATTTGACGGAGGGCAAGTATTGTGCTTTGTATATTTGATATCATTGGGAAGATATTTTTTCGTTGATTCTAGACTTTGCAAAGATGTTGCTTCCTGCTTGATTTATTTTAAACAACAGTTTCCATACTGTGGTCTGTGAATGTTGGTTTACGTTTCCAAGAAAAATGGAAAGTCATCAGAAACATGGAGCCATGAGAGTTTTTTTTCCAAAGGCCAAACATTAATCAGCAGTAAGGCAGCTAGATACAGCCATAGATGTAAATTATTTTCCTACATTTCTCTTACGTGATAAATAATGCCTATTCTACAATAAAGTCATATAACTGTAGCCAGAGAGGATGCAGTCCAGGGGCTAAGCAGCAGTCTGCCATACAGTCTCTGCCTGGCAGTTTGCTGTGGTACACACAGCCTGGAGAACTCCTGATTTGAAAAGTGCCATGGAAATATTTACTGAGAGTCCTCGTCCGTGCACTGCAATACTGTAAATTGGTTGCCTGGTATGAGTAACAGTTGCTTCAGCCACCGTGTTGTGCCATGAACAACATCTTACAAAACAGATTTTTTTAGTATGAAAGTGCCAGTGACACTTCTAAAAATTTTGAGAACAAATGGTGCATATTTTACTATTCCAGTAATTGGCTGTGGGCTCTAGGACTTTCCATTTATTGGTTCTCGGTTTGAGTCCAGTCTAGGCCAGCCGTTAAGCCATTACCAGCTGCCCAGGTAAAACGCTGCTACGTGTCTGTGCTGGGATCCAAACGCTGCGGGGACAGGGCCACAAAAGCCAAGCACAGCCTTTGGCGTCCTTGAGCAGAGACACGAAGGGCGTAATTGAATCTGAATGACTTTTTCCATCTAGAGACAGCCCCAGTCAGCCGAGTCCAGAGCACACTGATAGGGAATTTTAAAGGCTTGCCCATTGTCGTAACTAATGTTGTTCCTTTTCTGCATCCAACGCAGAGCCTCCAAGATGCTCTTTTAGAGCTTCCTCATGGTGCCCAAACCCGCTTCCAAGAACTGACACTTTTAAAAAGTATGTTCCTGTGTTGCGAAGAGGAAATTTGAAATCTCTAAATGCTTAGTATCGAACGGTACCTTTATTAAAAAAGATAAGGCCATTATTCCTAAACAAGTCCGTGATTACCTAGTGAAAAATCTAGACATGAGTTTAACAAATAAATGCAGAAGTTGAGCAGAAAAAGAGCATGATTGGTTTTGTCAGTCATTCATTTTCACCTATTATGTTATTTTTAAAATACTGGAATTAGGGTTCCTAACTAGAATCATTTTCCCGTTACAACTAATTGCCTTACTCTTATGGTACCGTTACTAGGTACAAGTCAAATGAGGACTATGTGTATGTTCGGGGGAGAGGGAGAGGGAAGTATATCTGTGAAGAATGTGGAATACGTTGCAAGAAGCCCAGCATGCTGAAGAAGCATATTCGCACACATACAGATGTCCGTCCTTACCACTGCAACTACTGCAACTTTTCCTTCAAAACAAAAGGTAGGGGTACTTCCCTGGGTACATTTCTCACCTTTTTTCTTTCTGCTCTAAAGTATAATTCTTTTCTTCTCACATGTGGCTGTTCATAAGCTAATGAACTTGCCTCTCTCTGGAGTGGTATTGTCTAATGCTTTGAATATTTGTAGTTTCTGATTTCCTTCTTTTCCTTTGTGTTCTGTGTGTTTATTCAAATAATCACATCTTTATATGAATGAACTGGGTGGCATACCACGGTAGGTGAGAAGTTGGCCTGGGAGAGGGAAGTCAGAACACGGGGAACACAGAATTTCAAGTCCCTAGTTGTGATCTTTTGGAGGTGTGACATTGACATACATTGTACTCCTATTGGCACTCAACTAATTGCTCCAGGAAAGAAAGGGACCTTATTAAATTGCTATATTAAAATGGTTTTTATACCCTTGAAGGACAGGAATCACTTTCCATTTGACCTTTTAAGACCCAAAGATGGATGCCTACATTTAAAGCCTGTTGACAGCAGATACTTAAATGCATTCTAGTTTAAGCAGGCAATATATTAAACAGTGGTAGATCCAGGACGCAAAAGAAGTGAAACAGACTGGAGAAGTTCACAACCAAAATACTGTCAGCGAAAAAATTCTAAGCAGTAAAATCTTTCTTGGCTTTGAACATCATTTTGCAATGATCCCCCCCAGCGGTAAACTCAGAAACATTTGTGGTTTTAGTGGGTTCGGGACTACTCAGCAGTTTTGTGGAAAACTTCCAGGAAATAACCTAGTGCTGCGGAAAATAGGATGGATAGTCTTGACGTGTCAAAACCTGTCGCAGCATCCTGACACACTAGGTCATCATGTTGCCCGTAAGAAGAAATGCCGGAGTGTGAACCCAATGAATTCTGATGCTGGTTTTTACAGAGTACGCGTGCTGGGCAAGTTCAAGTAATTGAGTTCTGCCCGGTGGAAGTTCTCCCTGGTTTCAGTTATGGCAGATATTTGTATTCGCTTCCTCTTCTGCAGCTGCTATGCCCGGCTGTTGCCATCACTGCTGGCAGTCAGTCACACAGTTGGGTGCTTGATGTTTGCTGAACCACTCTTCATGGCAGGACAGCATAGCGAGTAACTTCGTGCAGTATGTAAAGTTGGGAAATTTGCTCTTTGCAAGTCAATATAGTCATGTGGCTTTGTAAAAATTATTTCAAAATTTGGGGTGAGTTCCTAGCTTCGTTTTGAATAAAGTACTCCATAAAGTACTCCATAACCATAGAAGAGTCACCATTTCCCCCACTGTAGTTTCTCCCATTGAAATATCTCAAAGCAAGTTTCTGAGAGACAACAGGAGGTTTAAGTATAAAGTAAGCAGTTACTTGTAATAAGATACATTTCATAGATACCATAATTTACAGAATATGTTTGTGCTCTGATTTTGAATAAAATTAATCTGTTTGTTTAGGTTGACAGTCAGAATGATTACACTAAAAGTAGAATCCATCAAATACTGAAAGAGCTGCAAGATATGAACTTCGCTTTCACGTGATAGGTTTCTGTCAACATGACTTTGGAGACTGAATCAGCCTTTTTTATACTTCACCATAAACAAAAGAGGGATCTTCTACACCAATGCAAAAATACGTAATCATCTAGAATTTCCATCCTATTCTGTCTTACCTCAATAAAGAACTTCATTAAATGTAGCCAGGGAGCTGGTAGCATTCAGGTTGGTGAATGTGCCACAGCCCTTGACAGCTTGCATTGAGGGGCAAGGTTTTACTAAGTGTGAAATCAAATTATACAGATGGTTATAAATGTAGCTGAATAAGACATAGACGTGTTGAGTGTATATTTGTATAGATTTGTATAGTCACAGAGCAGTTAATTTTTTTCTTTTTTTCTTAAGGAAATTTAACAAAACATATGAAGTCAAAGGCACATAGCAAGAAATGCATGGACTTGGGAGTCTCAGTAGGCTTAATAGATGACCAGGACGGAGAAGAAGAATTTGGTAAGAAATTAAAATCATCTTTCTTTACTGCACTTTTGTATTCATTTTGTCATCCCACTTTCTTATGCTTTCTTTTCCAAAGCTTTTAAATTATTCTACAGGGAAACGATACAGAAATAAAAATCTTAGAAGCTAGTCCAATCGAGTAAGAAATACTGGAAAAACCTTCACTAAAAGAAAAGATAAGCATATGTTAAAGACAAATCGCTGCTGAATTCTTCACAAAGTGTTACGCAGTTTAACTTTACCGATTTCACAGATAAATATGACAAGACTGAAAATACCAGAAAAACAGCTATTTGCCATAAAAAAAAGATAGTCAAATGTCGTGTTTCTTTGAGAATAGTTGTGTGTGAAATTGTCAAAAGTTTTGAGATTCACATTTCATAAAGTTTGTGTCACTAACATGCCACCCAAATCACAAATATGTTGCTGAGTGCTTTGTGAGGAGGCTAATCAAGCGGCTAATCATCTTCCAGTGTAGAGTTCTGTCCTCCTTCACAAATAATTGGGCATAAATCAGCAGATAGAGATCTGAAATTACGAACATTATTCATCTTGACCTGCTCTGCTTCTCCATTAGTGATGAGAGTGTTATCAAAATGAATGTATTTGCTAACAATTGGAATTCTGCACTTCCCACATCCCGAGACGGCTCGGCTGAAGAGAAGAGGTCGAGGACAGTCAAAGAGGGCCATACTGGGTTTGTGTGGGTTTGCTCAGCTTGATGAGAAAGATGTAACTGCACCAGACACAGTGAGACAGAGGACAGGATTGCGCAGTAGGACTGTTCCGGATCTCGATGTGTCTCAGTGCAGTGGTAGCGTTTTCTCCTTGCTCCCATTTCTCAGCAGGGAGATGAGTCCTGTTGCCTCGCCTTGTTGTATTCTTCTTCTTTCAGTGGAATAGTTTATTAGATTGCGGATGGGGTTCTGAGAAAAGAAAGCAGTGGGGATCTTTATTTAAACAGTAAAGGGCAAGAAAGATGAATGCACCTGCTCCCATATGACAACCGCTAGCAGAATAAGCGAATCAGCTTGAATCTAATTCTAAATAATGCTGGGAATATGACTCAGCTGGTATGATTCAGTAGTGCGCTAGGTGCAAAGAAACCTGCATTTTGCCTTTTTTGGCATTCTGAGATACATTTCTTTTTGGTAACCTAAAAACATGTCCCCCTTTGCAATGGAGGTACCAAACAAGTAACACAGAAGATAAGCAGCAGCACAGATTAACGTCCCTTTCTCACAGAGGAACAGTTTTCATCAACACTCTCAGCCTTCACATGACAGAAAAATCATCACTACTTTTTTAAGCAATGATCTGTAGCTTTTGACATTTAGTTTTATAAATGACAGCTGAACGGGTATTTCCATTTACTAGGAACTGAAAACATTTTATTGATTGATAAATCGATATTCACAGTTGCATACATTAAAAACTGCATTTGTGGTCATATTATAAAGGGAAATGTTTCAATTGCTAACAGAATTATCAGTAACACCCAGTAGAAGAAAGTCATTTCAAACATTTGTTGAAAGATAGCTTTTCTTTGGCTCTAAGACTATTTAACAGAGAGAGAGAGAGAGAGTCTCTTTCTACATATCATCTACAGGTGTATGTAACCATAGTATATTATATATTCCCTGAAATACGTCCTTTGTTTCAGCACAGTAATTATTTAACAAAATAAATACTCTATTCTGGAAAAAAAGCAAGACAAACATTCAGCAGGATTTGCCACGTAATCCATGAAATTGTTGCAGAAATTTAATTCTAAGACTGCATTGGTTTTTTTGTGTGGTTGCCTCACACACACACACACACACCCTCCCCCCAAATAGAGCAGCTAACACTTCTTTATTGAAGTAAGAACCCCAAAACAAAAAAAACAACTTGGTGATAAAATCCTTGTCTTCTCTAAATGATCTGGCTCAGGTACCCTTCGCAAAGCCAGCTGTGCATCACAAAGCTCAGCACAGAAGTCCCATCCAAGAAGCAGGGTAATTAAGCTGGTGATAAACACGAGTTTGCTGCAGCTGAACCAGTCCAGCCTCTCGGGTGACTCCAGAACACAGGGCATTTAAAATTATCCATGTAAACTCCATTAGTAACTGTACACTTTAAAAATGCGATTTCTTCTCTCGGCTCACCTAGCCACACTTGAAGGTATTTCTCATGATAATTCAGAAACTTGCTTGTTGGTGCATTTTTAAGGCAAAGAGTCAGGAGGGGAAAAAAAAGTATGAAGTATTTGCATATGTGCTTTTTCAAATGTAGGCTGTTCTATTGCCCTCTCTAAAATCCTGTACATGCTAATTTTTTGGCGATATTTGAATGTGATTGAATATATTTCTTTTTGTGAGGTGTCTAGGCAGTCTCCGTTACCAAAGTGGCTTCGACCAGCTCTTGGCTGCCCTTTCCCAGGGCGGTGCAGCAGAGCTCGCGCTGGGGGCAGCACCCCTTGTGCCGGGTCTGGGCTCTGGGGACAGCCAACACGTCACCCACAAAGGACGGCCTGATGGGCCTGGGGTGTTGAGCTGCGCTCGAGGCGTTACGTCTTTGACCCTTTTGTCCCTCCTCCGTCTGGTGTGCAGTGGTGGTGGATTTGCGTTGCGTATCCTTGTGGTGCTTTAAAAAAAGTCGTCTTCAAACGTGTGCGTTTTTTACTTCAGGAGTTGCGTGGTTGTTAAAAATGACCTCTCTCATGGAGCCAGTGGTCTGCCCAGTCCCGTCTCTTTCCTCAGTTGGAAGGCAAGCTGAGATGCTGTAGAGGCAGGTGTGGAAAATCTGATAAGAAATAATTATGGCCTGAGAAAAAAATTTCTTTGTCCGTAGGCCATGCGAGATTGGCCTGGTTCCTGACCCATAGAATGTCTATCTGTCTCTGACTAATTTGTTATCTGAACATTTGGAATACTGATTACTCTTACAGAAATAAAAACATCTACACCTTCGCTTAAAATGACTAAGCTGTATGTCTTCCATCGGAATTTGAATCAGAGAATTAGCCAGAAATTTAAGAAACCCACCAACTTTTTCTTTACTAAGGAATTTGCTGCTTCTATTTTTTTGTATTATTTTAGAGCGTAGACAATCACAATTACACGACTATATCATTTATTTTTAAAATTCATAGGACAAGTCAGCTTTGACCTAATAGCAGTACAGATTAATAGTACACGCAGATGGAATAAGGACTGCAAAATTGTGCACAATCCTGAATGCAGGCACACGCGCGTGCACAGGCATGCACACACAGCGCCTGTTTTTTCAGTAATCTGAGAAGCTGAAATTTTGTTGTGCTGTAGCATCTAGGGAAAAAAGAAAGAGATGCTCTCTGGCTGACTGAGACTGTATGGGATCAGAGCTTTTAACAGCATTCTTTGTATTGGGACATGTCATCATTTGGGTATTAGTAAATACTTTCTGGCCTGGCTTTTTGTATTCAAAACCATTCCCTCATCCATTTATCTTTCATCTTCTGCACTGTGGAATGTTCTTGTCACCAAAATACAGGCTTACAATGTAAGGAATGTTAATATCTGACTTAAATTGTCAGGCGAGGTGAACTGTTTAGTGTGACAGACTGCAACTGGGGATATCCTCTTTAGCCAAGTTAACCCAACATTTTGCTATGCAGTCTTAAAAACAATGATAATATGTCTTCAAATTAAAACAGTTATCAGCTTAAACCTGTAATATTTCATATGTAATCTAATGTATGAATGGAATGGTACGCCTGAGTCAACTTGCACAAGATAGTTATTTAATAATGAAATCAGCAGATGGGCAGAACTTATTTAAATGGTCTCTGCGGAGAAATTTTATCCCAAAATAATCATTACGTTACCAGCGAAAAGACCTAATTGTAAGTTTCAGATATGTATTTTTATATATAACTGTGCACACACAGATATATAGAAAACCACTTTCATTTTCTGCAGTATTATAAAAACTCTTCTACAGATACAATCATTCTAAGTTAATTAACTATATATTACTTATAGCAGATATTAAGTGAGTTTCCATGTCTCTTCATTAGCTTAATCATGACTCAGTCTGTGTTTTCACTGCACCTATATTTAAGGAGTAAAAATAAATGCAAATCCTTGCAATAATATCCTCCTTTTGCAAATGAAGTGGAAGGCTGGTTCTGTATAACTTATGTGAAATACATTTTCTTTTTTTTCATATTTTTTTTTTAGTATCAGTGTCTGATCTTCAACCAGATGCATATTCAGCATGCTGGAGCCCTACACCTACAGCCTGGGAATGGAGTAGCTAATGCTAGGGTTCATTTACAATGCCCAGGTTATCCAGGAAGGCTTAGGTGTACATAATCTCTTTACAGAAACAGATGTTACGCTTCCTTTTTTGGTTAGTTTTATTTTGTTACTTTCCATACTCTTAGGAATGACATTCAAAAGCCCACAGGTTTTTTTTCTCGTTTCTGAGGAGCACTGGCTATTACCAGTCTGAATTTAACCCAGTAGATGTCACTGTGAGTCCTGTTTGATGGTGATGAACAGTGGACAGTAGCTGAAGCAAGAATGAAATCAGTCAAGTAAAGCCCATGGACAGACTTAGAAAGACAAGGAGGCAGCAAGTTTGGGTATGGATGCTGGCATTGTTTCACAGTACTATGTTTACCCTTACTTTCTGAAATTTGTTCCAAGACTAATACAACAGGTAAAAGGCAAGTCAAAGCTTGTAGTTGTTGAGAAAAATACAGAGTGCATTGATGACTTGATTACTTTCAAGTTTATGATAATATGGTGACATATTGAAAAATTCTTCCACCTCTGTTGCTGTAGTATATAGCTTTTTCTGCAGTTTGGTGGAAGAATATATAATATAGAACACACACTTTATTATTAAATGCTTTTGTGTAGATACTAATCCATAACTGAAGATAATTCCACAGTTTGAGGTGAGAAATGCTGCTTTGAATTACTCAGGTGGTAAAAGCCAATAAATTTAGTAAGTTCAAATTTAGGTGGGAATAGTGAGCATACCAACAGATACTTAGTAAGATATGTCTTTAATCTGTATAAGTAGAGCTAATAGCAATACCCGTAGTTATCTGTGTAACTGTCCATTTGCTTAGGGATGTGTAAAACTTCAGCAGTCTGGACTTACATTTTGAGGTCTTTGTTGTCTTCCTGCCAGTGAAAGAATGAAAATGAACATTTTGCTCTTTATGTGAAAATCTACCTAAATATGATTCAGTTATAAGCAAATACCATTCAGTTATAAGCCATTGAACTTGATCCCTGGGTGTGGTGCAGAAATTGCTATCTGTAGCGGGGCCTGGTAAGTCCGGTCATGTGATGGACTAATTTGGTGATAATGTCCCAGTTAAAAGCTGTAAGTTGAGATTCTGAAGAACCTTTCTTTTGGTACTTTGCAGTATGACGATAATTAGATAACCATTGTTAAAACCATGTACAGTAAGGATTCCTGTAGGAAAAAAACTTTAAAAGAACTTTAAAATACACAGAGAGACCTGTTTCAGTTACTTAATTCATAGCATCCAAACTGGAAAAAGCAGTTCATGGACTTACCAGCCCCAGGCGCTTCACTAATGGACATATTAGCGTGCTGAGAAGTCCAGCTAATACTATTGTGCTAAAGAATTTGAAGCTTTTTCTTTCCCTGCTCTGGGGTAAAATGTCAGTACCACAGAGCCTTCCCCAACAAGTTCATCAACACCACAAATGTGAGACAGAGCTCATTAACTGAGGACTGACAACAAAATAAATGAAGGACCAAGATGTTTTTTGCCTATGATTTGTATAAACTTCCTTCAATACATAGGATTAAACCCTTAATTTTATTAAATATAAGTATAGCTGGCATGCAAGCAAAATCCCCAATAAAAAGTTGTGTCCATATTTCTGTTACGCCTTTATTTCCAGCTGTTCCTGATTTTTGCGGAGTTCATAATCTGTAGCCAAAAGTTCCACGTTCTCCCGTAAAGTCCAGGAAGAAGAAAGAGTCTTGCTAAGGGTTTAAAAGAAAAGATGACAGCAGTTGAGAGAGGATGAGAGACATTCCTTACTCTTCCAAAAACACTCTTTATCAACAATTGAGGCAGTAATTTCTTTTTCTCAAGCAGTCTTTCTGTTGAAACGGTGAGAGTTACAAATTTGAAAGAGAAGTAGCATTCATAAAGCAGAACAGCCTTCACTTAATAGTGTGAAACTTTGTTCCTGTTTTCTTTTTTCTCAAAACCTGTGAACTTTTATGCCAAAAGCCATTTCCCCATATGCTAGTGGCCTTTAAATTTATGACGCATCCTTCATTCTAAAATATCCCACACTGCTTTACAACCTCATACGAAGTTAAAACACAGAAGTCATTTTGTTCCCTTTGGAAATTGAGTCGGTTCTAGTTATATATATCAGCTACATAAGCATATGGTTATAATTGTGCATGTTTTAAGATAGGAAGCGAAGAATTAATTTTTCCCCAATTAAAACTGTAAGGGAACTTGAGTAGGCAGCGTGCCATTACTAAGATGGATTGGGGCCAATACTACTTGGTTAACCAGACGGTGCTTGGAAAAAGAGTCTTTCACCGCAAGGAGTGGTCAGAGCCTCAGCTCGGTGCCCCGTTCGGAGAAGACCCGTAACCTGCCTGGGCCTTCCACCGCTCAGAACTCCCACATCAGGTCCTCTCACAGCTCCGCTGATGCGTTAGGCATCGCTCGTTATGAAAGCTCAGGCTCCTCTTCTTTCAGGAAACACGGGCGCAGGTGTAAAAGCCAGAGCAGAGCGTTCCTTTTGTGCGCTGCCAGAGCAAGCACGTCAGCGAGTGGGGGGTTTTTTCATCTGATGCTTCGAAGCAGTGTGGGAGTAAGGGAACTACATTCATCGCTGTCGCCTCGCCTACACTGCAGGCTCTGGCTCCAGGTAACCACACTTAAATAAAAGCTGGCAAACTCACAAGGGGTGGAGGCAAACAGGGAAACAATAGAGGGAAATGATAGCCCACGGACCCCTGACTGTAAGGAATCGGTGTCCCACACACGGTTCCCCTTTCGCTTTCCCTGCTTTTATGCTAGAAAGCTGAGATGTATGCAGAAAATTTCTACATAAGCAGCATTTGCTAGTAAATCCTGTAGCGTTTTGAAATATTGATTTGAAAGAAGATAGTTTCTTCTTATAAATCAGGGCATTGTTGGAGCATATGTTTTCCTTGCATTACAAATGTGACAAGTCAGTCTAATCACTTCAAGTAGTTTCTCCTGCCAGTGGAGAGTCATTTGTGATTGACGTCAGCTTTCATAGGAAATGTGGCTCATGTGGAGAGAGGGAGAAGAAAAGAAAAGAAACCGTAGGATTTCCAAGAGAATAGTGATGTGATGTCGGTAAACAGACCAGAGTTAAGAGAGAGTCCGGACTCAAACCAGAGACTGTGCGATGCCCCATGCATTACTTAGAGATGCAGGAGATGCACGGGTCACCCTGAAGGTGTAACACATGGAGAAGTCTCTCAGATCTGTTACAGAGGCACTGAGGGAAGTGATTTCCATTCTGAAATGAAACATATGTAGAGGTTCTAACATTTTAGGTTTGTTTGCTTTGCAAATTAATGATGAAGAAACACTGTGTGAAGAAATGACAGAAGTATAGAGGGAAAAAAAATGTTGAATAACTCCATGTGGTTTTGTTAATAATATTTTTAACAATCCAACTTGCCATATTTTTGGAATGGACCTCACTGAATTAATTTTTCCACTAAAATGTAATTTCTTTTCTAAACAGCTTTGTCTGTGGATGAGAATTATAAATGAAGACTATTTAAAATTCTAAACCATATATTTGTTAGCATTGTTCCAATGACCTGGAGGATTTGGGGTATTTTTAATAACATTTCAGTTTCGTGCCTGCTGTAGTAAATGTAGAAAATCTATAGTTTCTATATTTAGTTAATGTACAAATTAGCGTATAGGCAAAGAGGGGCAAAATCATTACAGAGGTTTTTTTTCAAAGAAGCTATTAGTCTCGTTCCTAATTGCACTGCTCATTTGAAACCATAAAGGCTTATAATGGTGGGTAACTTATTGAGAGGTAGCTCAATTAAAGCCATTTATTTCACGTGGAGCTCAAGATGCTTATTTTGGTTTTGGTAATGTAGCAGCCTAAAGCATTGGTAGTACATTCAAATTATTTTAAGGGTCTGATTTTTTTCAGAATCATTTATTCTGATGGTGGGTTGCTGTGTAGATTTCCTTAGAACAGGATCTCTCAGATTTTAACTAACCGGCCATTATTGGTTTTGCAGAGCCAAATGATTTTTATGCTGATACTTTTTTTTGAGAGCTCAGCAGACAGACCTTTAAATTAATATAAAATATTAGTGCATCCAAAGCATTTTGTCTTTTATAAAATATGATCCCAGACAGTCTGGCTTGGAATCAGATACAGCAGATGGGGTTTTCTGTCTCTTTACTAAAGATGATTCTTTCTTTCCAAGTTAGGATATAAAAGAAGGTGAAAAGCTGCAGTAGGGCTGTACTTTGTAGAGAAATTTACCACTAGACACCAGTCTGGCTTTAAGACTTGAAGTCAGGAGGGCTTCTTCATGTGGACAAATTATGATGCGTAGGTGAGGGTGGTGAAACACTGGAACGGGTTGCCTAAAGAGGTAGTGGAGGCCTCATCCCTGGAAACATTCAAGGCCAGGTTGAACAGGCTCTGAGCAACCTGATCGAGTTGAAGATGTCCCTGCTCATTGCAGGGGGGTTGGGCTAGATGACCTCTAAAGGTCTCTTCCAACCCAAAGCATTCTATGATTCTGTAGGTCTTGATAGGATTAGGACTTTCTTGCCTCCTAGGATATCTTGAGGTGGTTTGTTAATAAACGCTTCAAAACATTAGCAAAGTGAAGAAATCTGCTAAGGTCTAATTTTGGTCTCTTTTGCCTGTTAACGAGACAGATTCCTGACTAACAGCCTCCAGTCTTTCTGTTTGCATCCTTCAAAAACCTTTGCAGCAATGATTCATATTAGGTACCAGGACACCCACTTATGAGTCAGAACCAGCTAGAGAATATCCCGCTGCTAAGATTGGCAGACCAGCTTCATATGTCGTCACTGGGAACTTAATGAACCAGAAGTCTGCTCACTTCTCCCCAAGCGACAGAGTCCAGGGTGACTTTGGTCAATGGTTATAAGTGGCTGAAAAGGAAACAGCCAAATCTACAACACAGAAGCAGAAGATGAAAGATTGTGTAGCTCTATAATTAATAAATACCCTAGAAAAATAAAACAAAAATGAAAATCATTCTTGTTCCTGTGATGCAATGGGATGTGACTGAAGAATGCACATGCTGTGTTTTTTTGGTGTTTCTGATTACTCCCTCCCATCTCCTTTGCAATCAGCCCGGGACCTTCATTGGCTTACCTTCTGATTCCCACTTTTGCAGGTGAGAAGCAAAGATTTGGCTATGACCGGTCAGGATATGACGTGGAGGAGTCCGATGGTGCAGATGAAGATGAAAACGACAATGAAGAAGATGATGAAGACAGCCAGGCCGAGTCAGTCCTATCCACAACCCCCTCGGTGACAGCCAGCCCCCAACATCACCCCTCTCGACACAGCCTGCAGGACACGGCTGGTGCTGACGAAGACAGCCGACTTCCAGACTGTTTTGCTGGGGTTCACACGGACTCTATGGATGGTCTGCCAAAAGCGCTGCTGACCAAGATGACCGTCCTTAGCTCAATGCAGTTGGTTAGCAGGACCTCCAGGTCACCAGCAGAATTCGCCCATCAGGAAGCCCACGAGGATACAGCCCAGGAGAGAGGAGCGGGTCCCCGCAGTGCTGGTGCAGCAGTGACAGACATCGCTCCTACATCTCCCGGTCGCCAGATGTCTGTGGATTACCCCGATCCAGACACAGCCTTGGGCCACCCCTTAATATCGACTGCAGCGCTTACAAAGGTAGGAGTGTCTGACTCTGGGGAGAAAGCGTGATTAAATCCTCCTTTTAAGGGTCTTTTTGGACATTTTTCAAAGATCAAAATGTTTGTCTTTCCCTTCATTCTTAGAGCTGTTGGCTGATGAGTCTTTAAGAAGAGTTGAAAGTAATCGAAGCACAGATGTGTAGGACTCTGGAAATAACAATGTCGTAGGAGCACTGCTTTTCAAAGTCTTGGTTTTGATTGTGTTCTCTGTGAAAGGATTAATTGTAATTTGGTTGTTTCAGCTGAAGTTTGGAGCTGGTAGATTGTATTACAAATAAGAAGGATATAACAGATATGTAGAATGAACATGTGGTGGTTGTGAAGTTTTCGGAGGAAAGTGATAGAATTCAGAAGTCATTTCGCTCTGAAATACGACAATAGAATCACTGGTAATTCCCAGGAGAAATTAATCCAGTCCCAAAGGTTTTTGCCTTGTAACTATAAAAAAACCTGTGCAATTGCTTATCTCTCCTCCAAATATGCTTAGTAGTAGAATTAGAAAGAGCACCAGATGTTCAAGGAAACTAGGAGATTGCCCTTGCACAATAACAAAAGGAGGAACAAGCGCAGAACTGAGACCCGAGTTCCCCGTGCTCTCAGGTTTTTCTCCAAGCTGAAAGAACATTTAAAGCAGAAAGCGGATCAATTTTGCCGATGCCTGTTCTAGACACACAGCTCTTCCAAGCAGTGTGCAGAAAGATGAGGTCAGGCTGTGCCCAAGGCTGCAGGAGCATTCAGTGATTTTGGCAGCTATTGTCTTTAAAATTCTGCTGAGGAAACCGCAGAGGGGAGCCGGCGGATGTTGAGCCTTTTACAGTTCAGCAATATTTTAAGGGACTGTAATGGGGAGGGTGCGAGTCACATACCTGATTGACCCTAAGGAGGTCTCTTGAAAGATTTGAGTTCTTACTGCAGACCATGAAGGCATTAGAGCTTTCCAGAATAATGCTCAGAAAAACGTGATGCAAAATGTGGTTTAAATAAAGGAGTAATGACTGCCTTCTCTGTGATGAGTGTGATATTTGCAGATAGTATATGCATGCAGTTATAGAAAAATAAGCAGCAGGACATTTTCAAATGTATAAACAGTAAGTAAAAATTTCATTCTGGTTTAAGTATGTATTGGCTCATTTTTTCTTTGAAAATCTGTGCTACTGGATTTATTTTTTACAACATTTAAGATAGTGAACTGTTGACAAGGAGGAACAGAAAGAAGGTCATGCCCCTTTTGCAGCAGGTACACACCTGCCGCAAAAGGGGTAGGATCTTAATATTTGGATTTTGGGTTTCAGTTGTTGCCAATAGATACCAGAAGGACATCTGACTGCGTTTACTCCCTCATTGAACAGAACCACTGAAGCCTCAAGAAAATATTCACACAATTAAAAATGTCGAAAGGTCTTCATTAATACAGATCTAATAATTGTCTACATTAATATATTTTTTTAAAAAGGCATGTAAGTAATACAAGGCAGTAACTCCTTTCCAGACTATCTCCTCCTTTCCCAGGCCAAAAGAGGTGGCAGCCGCGTGTCTGATGGTTAATCTGCAGTCTGTTGCTATGGTGGATGGTTGTCAATCCCACTGGATGGTTGTGGATCCTGCTCCTTGCAATCGAGACAAGGGGTTGAGACAGCTCAGGAAGGCTGTTGTACGTTCCTTCGAAAGCATCCGTACCAGTTTATCAGGATTTCTTGTGAGGTGTCAGACAGGACTTCATTCTGAGAAAGGTGTTGGCTTCCTTCTCGCACCCGCCTTCCCATTTACCCTGGTCAGCACTGCGTAGTCAGTAATTCATGTTCCTCTTTAACCAACATGTTTACTGCCAGCGTTTTTCAAAAGCATTTCAGTTAGTGCTTCTGTTTCATGATGGCTCTCGAAATTTCTGAAGAGTTTGGCCAAAGCCGCAGAATGACAGTTTAGGACTATATAAAATACATAAGGTTGCACCATTCTTTATGTGTTATGAATATGCCTAAAACTAAAAGATGCTGCAAGATTGCAATTGCAGTTTAAGACTTCTCAGTTTAGGTATTTTTAGGAGAGGAGTTGCCAGCCTTGGTCGGTAACACAGGCTATAGGAGACTCAAAAGGAATATATGGATAGCAATTGTTGGTCCAGGTGTGTGCGGACCAAATCAGGGCGAGCTGAGGCAGCAGTGGGATGTGGGTCCCATGTCTGACCCCAGTGGGTGTGGGTCCCATGTCTCATGCCCGTCACCTGCGCCTCTGCGGGCGCTGTAGTTGCCGTCCGTCCCTTGTCATTGCGTATCACCTGTCTTCCACATCAGAAGCACCTACAGACAGATGTGCCACGGTGCTGCCTCTGCCTGCCGGAGGCTGTCGTGCCTCCAGGACAGGAACCCGGCACATCAGAAATGCCAGCTTACGCTTATTTAACCTGCTTGCCTGAGGTGATTTCCACAGAAAACAGTTCCCCAAAGCCTGCTTGCTGCTTAGGAAACACATACAAAGGATATTCAGCGATGTTTTTGATTACTAGCGTTTGAGAGGGGTAATTGGGAGAGGAAAATTCAATTAGTGGGCGAGGAAGGAGTTGGAGAAAGGAAGGAAATTAGTTCATTGTTCAAGCTGGGCAGTATATGCTGTGAACTAGTTTGTTGTTGTTACTCCCCAAAAGGGCGTGAGGGAAGCCCTCCCAGCCACGACGCGTTTTTGTTCCTTGAGGATAGGGGTAGCCACCGCGTTAACACGCCTGTCTTGTTCTCTCCCAGAGCACGCCCTCCGTCAGCTCTCCCTCCTCGCCAGCGGACCGCATCCCGCAGATGACGGTGCCGTCGCCCTACGCTGAGATCCCAGAGGAGAAGCTGGCCGGGTGCCCGCAGCACGCCGCCGAGCAGAGGGCTCCCCAGACTCACCTCTTCAGCCACCTCCCCCTGCACTCGCAGCAGCAAGCCAAGGCGCCCCACGGCACGGTACCAGTTGGGGGCATCCAGGTGGTCCCCGCCGGCCTGGCCACCTACTCCACCTTCGTTCCCATCCAGGCGGGGCCAGTGCAGCTCACCATCCCCGCCGTGAGCGTGATTCACAGAACTACCAGCGCCCTCGGTGAGACGGGTGGCATGGCCACCGCCAACCCCGTGGGAGTCGCCGAGGTCAACGGCATGGTGCCGTGCATCCCCATAGGCCAGGTGAGCGTGCCGAGCATCCAGGGTCTCGGCACGCCCAGCCTGCAGCCCCTGCCGCCACTGGGCGTGGAGGCAGTGAACATCTTGGGCCTGGCAAACACGAATGTCGCCCCGCAGATGCGCCCTTCGGGAATCACCCTCAATGCCCTGGGCCTCCAGGTTTTGGCCGCCGGCACGGCCCCGCAGAGCAGCCCCAGCCCGCAGGCCCACCTTCCCGGCTTGCAGATACTGAACATCGCCCTGCCGACCCTCATCCCCTCCGTTGGCCCCACCGGCACCGAGGGGCAGGGAGCCGCCGAGGCGCCCGCCTCGGGTACCAAAGCCCGTGGGGCCCAGCCGGAGCAGGCTCCTGCCGGCTTCCCCACCGCCGAGGCCGGCCGGGCCACTTCTCCTCCGGCAGCAGCCAGCGGCCAGCGGTACGGCGGGAAGAGCCAGCCCGAGCCCGGCATGCTGACTGACCACGAGCAGACCGGCAGCCCAGGGAAAGCAGATCCCGAGAAGAAGTCCGACCTCACGAGCCCCGCCAAGCCAAAGCGCGACGTCCCTTCCCTCCAGGCAAAGAGGGCCACCCTGGCAGAGCCCCGCTCCAAGGCGAATCCGGACGCGTTCACCAAGTCCCCGGTCCACCGAACTGTCTCCCCGGACAGACAGGTACACAGGCCCGCTGCCTTGCCCCGGCGGCAAAACACGGTGCAGTTTAGCGATGGCAGCAGTGACGATGAGGATAGGCTTGTAATAGCCACCTAGTTTTTGTTTTTCATTGTGTTTTTTATTTTTGGGATTGTTTTTTTTTTTATAACACTTACAGGTTTCTTTGCAAACCTTTCTTTCCTTAAAGCACATTTTTCTGACACAAACCCATTACTAATCTTCGTGCAATCATGAACTCTTGACCAATAATTGTTGTTTCTTGTCAGCTCCAGCCATTTTTGTACATGTTGTATAGACAATTGTGCCTTTTTGGAGTTTTATGTTTAGAAACCTGTACAGATTGTTGAATATATATATATAAAATATATATATATAAAATATGTATATTAAAACCAGGTAGTTGCTTGTGTTTAGTAAGTAAACATCTTATGTCAGATAAATAAAGGATTAAATTATATGTTGCACTGTTAAATGTAAATTTTTATGGCTGTGGGACAAAGTTTCTGTGTACAGATCTAGTATGTAAAACTCCATATTTATTGTATCCATATTAGTCTTGGAAAAAGGGTCTGTCCATCTTTCTTGTGTAAGACGGTAGCTTTACACTTAAAAGAGAAATACAGTATCTGTGTTATGAAATATTACAGTAAAATTTTGTTTACTGACTTTACCATTGCTTATGTTGTGCCTTCTTGATGCAGCCCCGGTAGTTGGAGAGGCGCTTGACTCGTCCCTTTTAGTACCCTTCCAGCTGTGTTGAGCTTGGTGGTGTATGCCCCCGTGGTGTCACCTGCCCCGAGAGGGAGAGGGAGAGAGAACCTTCTTCTCAAGGCTCTCTTGGAGCCAAAGCTTCCATCTCAAAACGTCCGGCGATCGCAAACTGGGGAGGGAGTCCTTCAGCTTCTTGCAGAGCGAGCATCCATTCACCTCGTGTTTTTAACACTTCCTAACTAAAATTTGAAGACTTCCCTGAGGGAAAATAGCAAAAGGGTCAAGATGAAATATTTTTTTATTTGTAATCTTGAACTATAAAACCACTTTTTATTAAAACGTTGTTACGCAAGAAAGGAATAATTCTTTGTGTGTTCTTAATTGCAAAATTTGCCATCAACTGCTTACAAGACTGCATTTCAGGTGGTCATCATCTACAGGTAGACAAAGCCAATTTCTCCCTAAATATGGGAGTCTTATATGGCTTTGTCTTATTCATGCAGGGGGAAAAAAGGGACTAGAGATTCTTACACGTGCAACTAGTGTGCCCTTATATCAACAAACTCGTCATTGTGGGTATACAAGACATGGATGGGTCCCAGAATAACGAAATCTAATAAAATTCTGTTTGCACGTAGTGAATACAAGTTAAAGCTACCAAGAAGTTTTTAAGGTGTTCAACTACTGCAGGAGACAAGTCTCACAGGGCTACACATTCCTGAAAATTCCAAATTGACCTCGGATTTGTGCTGCAATTTTTAAATAGAGTTGATTTTCTGATGTGTCCTTGTATGACATTCTTTAATAAGTTTATAAAACCGTTTTAACAAGCAAATTCCAGTAGAAAACTGGAAGATGTAGATGAAAAGCATGATTACCTTTACAGAAATAACAAGGATGAGCACATATTAAAAAAAAAAAAAGAAAAGGGTGGGAAGCAAATCTTGATAAAAAAATGGGCGTGAACCTGAGTGTGAGCTGGGCTGCGCTGTTCACAGATCAGCTCCTGTACCCAGCTCGAGGAAGTAATTCTTACGTAGTTCTGTTTTTCTTCAAGAGCAGCACTATCCTAGATCCATTTTTAACTTCACATCGGCTTTTGTACTATACTCACATTGTACTCGTTACATTATTCCATTACGGTGTGTTGTAAAACTGTAGGCGATGTTGAGTGAGCTTTATTAACTTTCAGAAAGAGCACTTCAGTACCAGAAAATCATTTCTAGTACTGTGATTATCAGCCAATTGTAGTCATCCAGCAATTAGAAACGCACCTACTAGAAAAGAGAAATTCCTCTCGGCTCAAACGTGAACGCTGGTTCAATTCCTGAGGGTGCAGAGCCGCGCTGAGGGCCTGAGCACTTGAACCGTGAGGCACTCTCAACTCGCATTGAACTTCATGAGAGTTAAGAGTCCTCGGCACCCCACAGCATCGGACTTCGAATTTGTGAGTGTCTTACGTGCAACCACTCTGTAAAATGTCGCTGTGCATTTGTATGTTCTTTTTATAAACATGTAGTGATGTCAATGCGTCTTAGATCATCATCATTTATACCAAACCCGTGAAATGACCTGAGCCAGCCAAAGTTAAAAAAAACACATTGCTGCATTGCATCTGCTTTGAGAGCCTGAAACTTTTGCCAGTAGAATCACGTGCAGGTTTGTGGTTGATGAACTCGAGGAACTTTGCATCCATTTTAGCTTCTTTAAAATGCCCACTAACACTTACCAGTGAACTAGAACTATGCTAATTAATTTGGGCATATTTGTCTACAGCATGACAAAAATAAAGATGACTGCATCAAATAGGTTTACAGCAAAGTAAAACTATCTCCGAAATTTTGAATGCCATCACAAGTATTACTGTTTCTCTGAGTTTTATAAGGAAACAGTAGGTAAGAAATTGCCATTCTACATGCCCCAAAGTCCTGATCTTACTAACCATTTAGAAACTCCAGAGATTTACTATATGTACATCTTAAATGTTTACTTGACAGGCAACTTGTGGTGTGCTCGTGATGTAGGGATTAATTCCAGGAAGTCACTTATTGAACAGAAAATGCAGCCTGGTGAACCAGGTGACCTACATGTATCTCTCTTCTCTTCTAGGTGTTTTGGAGACATCAAGGTCAAGAGACTGAAGCAGTATCTTGAAGAATAAGAATGACGTGACAACAGATATGTCATGAAGAGGAATGTAAAGACGTGTCATTTGGTAAGTTAACAGTAGGACAATAGAGAGGAAGAACCAAGAGAATGGGTACTAATTGATACTGAGCAATAATCACACAGCCAGGCAAAGCCGATGAGCCTGACTGGAAGCAGGATCTCCACCAACATTGAAAAGATGAGCAGGTAGTTGCAGATACATCTAACATTGTTCAAATGGAATTGGGAGGAAATCGCACTTTTCTAGAAGATAGATGTTTGTGGTCCTGAACATTACACTGTTGCTCTTCCATCTAGCAGGTTTCCAGATGGATACTCCATGAGATGCCTCTACAACTTGTGTAACAGGAAAAAAAAACGCAAACTAGGAGTGTGACCAGACCTGAGAGAAGGTTAAACTCCAAACCTCTCCTCTGTTGGTGTGTAGCAGTTTCGTTTTAATCACGGACGTAAACAATATCTATACTGTATGTTAGTGTACATGGGTGTCCTGCATTGACACGAGGCTGTGACCACTGTCTTAGCAATTATGTTTTCATTCTGAATTAATTCCTTTTATTTTAAATTGTGTTATATCTTTATTCTCTTGTCCAGAGTCTTTAGCGACGGGGAAATTGAACTCCCCTTGCCACAAAGATCCTTCTGTTCAAGCCAGTAGCAAGTATCTCGGAGATTTTCCAGTGCAGAGTGCGGCTGCTCGTCAGATGGTGTAGGTTATCGCAGCTGAACTGGAGTAAATAGCACCGGGGCTGTTTACTCAGGGATCAATTTTTAATGACTCTGTCAGACACCCTTTGGCAAATCCAGCACAGCTGTTTAAACATTAAAGGGCCAGGGCAATTGTTGCCCCTCGGTGCACCCAGACACAGTCTGGCATCTTCACACCACCTCAGCAAGAGGGTGCAAGCAGGTGCTAGCTAAAGGCTGGGTGCAAACACAGCTACAGTAAGGACGTGGGGCACGGTCAGCTTCTGTGAGACCTACGCAGATGCTTCCCTGTTATCTGCCAAAAGCCCTCACTAGAAAACGAATCGACCAGTAGCCTGTAGCTTTTCTCTTTCAACTCGGACCTCGATTGATTTCTCATTGCAATACCCAGTGTTTGCTGATGACGTGGGTGTCTGATTTTGAAGGCGGCGTGTTCCCCTGCTGTCCATGTAACAACATTGGGTTTGGAATGTGGACTCGATTAAATGTGTCTACGTTCCCCATCTGGGCTTTAATAAGCTACAGCATGACCTACCTGTCACTGCTTGGGATGAGACCTGAACCAGAGACAGCCACTTTCGCCATAACTGGCCGCAGATCTCTTGATCTGTAGCATTACATCCTCAGACGCAGCTCCCAACTTCTGGGCCGCAGCTGAAATGGAACAAACTTACTAGGTTCAGGGGTGCGCTGCCCGGCATTGACTACTGCTGCTGCTCACGCTTCTGCTCCTTTCACTTCTCAATTAACTTGCTCTAGCTTCAGGTTGCTGGAAATTATGCCCTGAGGCGAGAGCAGCCTGCAGTTGGTCCGTGTCAGGCAGTCCCCTGTCAGAAAGTCTGACAGCAGGGTTTTGCATACAAGCAAATTCACATGTGTTTCGTCTCAGACAACATACTTAGGCTGAACAAAGCCTGGCCCACCCCAAAACCAAAGATATACCATAAGACAAAGACATACCATGCTTTACGCTTAGCTAAACATTCTGTATGTGTTCATACTAAACAGATTTACTTCACCTTGAGTTTACTGACACGTATGTTAAACAGAATATAAAATGAATTTCTCACTATACAGCTTATTCCAGAAGGCCTCATTTTTTGCAAGATAATCGTCATGAAGGTTTTGTAAACACTATCGTCTAAACCTGTAAACTGCCTTTCAAACATGTATTTAACACAGGGATGGTTTCATTAAAGCAGAATAAAAAAATAGTTTTAGCATGAGTGACTTGCCAAAAGCCAGGGAAATCAAACAATACGCAAGTACAAGTGCTTGCTCAAGATAGCCTTCAGCTGATTTATCTGTCAGGCTGCTGCTTCTGTTGCTTTTGAAAGATCCTTGGAGACCAGTTACATCTGATAGCAGGGAATCGTCACCTTGCTTTCACGGTTTGCAGTACGAACAAGAGGTGTCATCCATCTTGGTGACTGTTGTGGTCAGTCTCTAGTTGTGAATGTTAACTTACGAATTTCTTAAAAAAACGTGGCTAGAATTGTCTTACCACGTCATCAGGAATTTTCATTTGCTTGTAAGGGGCCTCAGCACCTACAGATGACTGTTTTCAGCGATACGTAAAGCACCAGAGACTTACACCACATAGAAACCATTTATGGCTTGTATCTTTGAGGCCAAGACCACTGTCTTAGGTCTAGATACTGGATTACTAACTCCATTGATGGCTCAGGATAAAAACAAGCCACTTTAAAATACTTCATATTGATTATTAGGTAATTTTGTGTGGAATGTCCGTGGCTGGATGAGCAAACAGCAACAAGGTTGTAACAGCATGTAATTAAGTGATTTGATGTTCATGTTTAGTTCCACAAATGCTGAATCAAAAAAAAAAACAAACCCTTATGGCAAAGATGTTGCTGGTGTTACATTTATCCGTCCACTTCTCCTCTCTACACTGGCCAGACTACTCGAAATATTAGGAGGTGGCTGGTGATTTCCAGATACTCCATGTGAGATCCAAGGAAACCATGCTGGCTGAAAGATGGCAAGGCTTTACATTCCTAAGGTTCACTCATGGAAAAAAAACTGGTCCTAAGATGAGTCAATTAGCCAGGCACGCTTAGCTTTCTTTGGTAATAGTAGGCTTGTTTTCCCCAGTAAGGTCAAATGTTAAGGCCTGTTTGGTTTTGCGGCTGTACTCCTTAGTGTATTTGGAATCCATTACCATGCGTGAGGCATTCATGCTGGAAAGAGGCTGTTTGTAAGGTCAAATACCCCTAGCATTGCCTCTTTTTGTTGAGTTACATGGTTGTAACTTCTTTCTTGGGCTTCAGAAGTTCTATCAAAACCAGTTGCAGGTCCTTCAGTTCTACGGTGCTTTGGTGTCAGCACCTGAATACCTTACAACTGGGTTCCTCCTTCTGAGAAACAAAGCATTATTTGACATAGGTGACAGCTGCATCTCACGTGTAGAAGCTCTCTAATAGAATCATTGACTGTGAAGAGTTGTTCCCCACCCCGTCACTTCGCTGCTCCAGAAGCAGCCATGGAAGTGAGTTTGCAGCCCCCTCGTTGACGCGGGGCCTGTCCCCATTGCAGCAGCAGCAGCTGCCTGCTTTCATGAGGAGCTTTCCACAGGATGCCCGAGGGAGGCAGGAGTGACCGCTGGATGTGCGCGTGCAGTGAGGGACCAGCACGGTGGGAGCATCACCATGAGCATCCACCCACATCCCGGGGCCACGGCGTGCCAGCAGGGACTTTGTTCAGTGCTGGACCTCACGCAGGTGCAGATTTTGAAAAAGGAGCCAGGCACCATCGACAGGACCTACCAAGACCTGAAGCGGCTCAGCAGAAAGCCACCATCTTGAGACTTTCCTCCTTCCCACCCCTTAGGGTCAAGGCCTATCAAGTCAAAACGAAGGATTAAAAGGCACCTTTTGACAGAAATTTTTGACAAATCGGAAGGAATTTTCACATGAAGCCAGAATTCTCTGTTTGAAGAGAAAATTGCTGCAGCCCTGTTCCTGCTAATACTCAAAAACTCCGCAGCCTGAGCTGTTGCCCTTCTGGCACCGGCTCTCCTCCACAGGACCCAGCAACAAGGTAGTTTGCGTCTGTGAGGCTCTCCATGCCTCGGGCACGCGGTGTGCAGAGGCCGTATCCTTTACACCATGCAGTCGCAAGGGCTTCGTTCTGAAAAACGTGAGTGCGAGGAAAAGGAGGCAGACGGTGATGCCCACTTCTTGCGCACTCGGCCACCGATACTGGAGCGGTCGCAGCCTCTGCCACCCAGCCCGCGAGGTGCAAGGAAGGATGCAGTCGCCGTCCTCTCGTGGGAGGCTGAAGCCCGCTAGTGCTGCACCAGCTCTCGCCTCATCAGCCAGCGACTACGTCGCAAGGGAGATGATGCCCCTCAGCCCCGCCGCTCAGCAGGCACCTCCGTGGGTTACGTCTCCTTCCCAGGAGGCCGCTCCAGGCTCCTGCGAGATGCAGCAAGCTGGGCAGGGCAGCACAGTGTAACCAGGCTGTCCAGGCACAAGACGGCAGCGTCCTGTATTTCAGCCCCGTTACCCAGCGTTAGCTGCGTCCCTGGTTTGCAGAAACAGTCTAGGAGCCAGGACGGACGCAAATGTGGAAACTGCTTCTCTGCAAAGCAGAAGCCGTGTTGGCATCTGGACACCAGCCAGCTGTGCTCCACCACCAAATCAAGTGGGTGGTTCAGAAACCATTTTTGACGCTTAAGAGGTCTAAATTGTGTTTCTCTCTTTCTTTGTTTATCCCCATACCTATAATCTTCTGTGACTCTTTCTTGCTTACTGTGTTTCAGAGCAAGAGCTCACTCACCTAATGCTGATTAATTCTGCTGGACTGGGTAGCTGGCTCCCCTGTGGATATCCTGTTTTCCTGTGAATCATCGTTCCTCCTTGAGACATTCTCCAACTCAGATCAAAGATTCAGAATGTATCAGATATGAAGACATCAGACAGCTCAAACAGATTAGAAAAGCCACACACAAAGAAGTGCATCCCAGCTTCTCCCTCCCATCCTGATGAAGATTGCCATGGGGACACAATCCTAAGCACTTGTAAAAGAAGCGGTAGAAAGAAAAAAAGGGGGGAGGGGGGGAGGAAAGAGAGACTTCGAAATTTAGTTTGCCCAGAGTCTTCTACAGATTGCTCTTTCAAAGTATTTGCACTTTTGTACTTACTTAGTTCTCCCTCGCAGTTGGAAACTCTTCAAGCTAGATCCTCATCTGACGGAAAATGACGTCCGCAAGCTTCAGCAAGCGCTGCAGTATCTTCATCAGCGGAGGACGAGGTATTATCCATTGAAGTATTGAGCCTTGCCTACAAACACACAAATTAAAGGAACATGAAAACACGTGGTCTGTTTTTTCAAGTTTATGCAGTCTGTTGTGTTCTTGATGGTTTTATTCAGTTTTCCATTTAGCCATAGGAACAACTGAAAAGATTCTGGAGCAGGGAAATGCCAGTACCTAAGGTCATGAGGTCAGACTAGGTTATCTTAATAGTCTCTTCTTCCCTTGCAATCTTTGACCACAGGTTTTATCTGATAAAGCAGTTAAAGTCTTTATTTCAGGAACGTTTGATCTTGAAGACTGCACAAATAATTAGTCCTTTAAGATTCTGAACTTTTCTTTTTTAAATAGAATTTTTAACTCTCCTTTTAATGGATGCCTTTTAATCCTTATGTTTAAGAATAAGAGCTGTGTTTGATCTAAGACAACGGACAATGTGTTTGGATAGTCGGAGAGGCCATTTTTATGGGAGCGTTTGAACAGTATGTTGTATTTTTTCAAGAAGTTGTTCCTCCAGTCAGTGGAAATAACTGAATGAAGGACCAAAGGACTGTGCTTTTTCTGTCGTTAAGCTCATATAAAATGAAGATAAAATGTGCTTGTTCTTACATCTTAGAGCAGACTGTATTGGGCTTTTAGTCCTAGACTTTTAACTTTACTATTAGCTGCCTGCACTTGGAGGGGAAAAGAAACGCTTTTAACCTTACGCGCTGTCGACACTCACTTGAAGGCAATGGAGGACAGAATACCCGGCAGGAATACGCTCTGCGAGTACTCAGCAAAATCATTAGATCTCCATATTNNATNNCCAAGTGAAGTTTTGGCAGAATTAAGTGTGGTTTTTTCACTATAGTTTGTCCAAGTGTATAGTTTAGGCTATGGTTTATCCAGGTTGCTGGGTGGGGTTCAGCTGTTTAGGTTTTCTTTGAGCAAAAACTTCAGCAAGGGCTGGAGTTGTTCAAACAGACCGCAACGTGGGAGTTTCGGCCCCAGTCATGAGAGGCACGTGAGCTGAGCCCAGAGTCCGCCCCAGCCGCACCTTCCCCACTGGGGCAGCCATCAGGGCCACCGCAACCATCCGAGGGAGGTGGGGCCGGGTTTGGAGGAGTGAGGGCCAAACAACATGAAAAAGATTCACCTTCTGCATAGAGACAGAAACCTCATTGCCCAGTCCCAAGGACAAATGGATAACCTTTTTCAGAATCCGTAGTATTTCTGTTGTTTTTGTGACCTTCCACCTTTATTTGGACCCATGTGTGCGATGCAGTGGAAACGACGACTGAAAAGATGGCTTTCCAGCCTTTGAGGGGGCAGCTGTTGGTCTGTCGGATCTGGAACACGGTCTGCAGGTGCGGGGTGGGACTGCCAGAGGACACGCTCAGACCTTCGCTGGGCACGTGGGATATTGCACCCGGTGCTTCGCCTCCCCCCGGTGCCCCCCCGTCAGCGCGTCCGGGGCGGTGGTGAGGGAGCTGAGGACTGAGGGCTTTCTAGGCAGGTGCTAGCCGAGCACCTCAGAAGAGTTCAGGCTCCTGCTTCATCCTGCTAGGGACCTTTTACCGAGCGTGGTTTGAGTTTTGTGTGTGTGCGATAACACTGGAGTACAGACCAGGCGACAAAGCTGTCTGTGTAACGATGGTGCCGAACGAGGAGCTGGTGGGGGATCGAGCTCGAGCTGGGTTTGCGCATGTGCCTCTAGAAATTATCTTCTGAGTTTCTGGCGCCAGCGTCAAAAAGGGAGTTGTCAGGGAAGGGCTTGGACTTCAATGCTTTAGAGGGTGAGGGAGAATACTGTGAAAATAACTGTTTCATCCAGAGAATTAAGGCAACACCTGGAGTCAGAGTTGTCAGGAGCAGTCTCCTACGGCCATCAGGAGGGCCTGGATTTTACTCACAGTTTTTTAAGGCTGAAGCACGCAGGATGTCTGAAAACAGAACATGGATATTTCTGGCACAAGGAGGACTGCTGTCAATGACACCGGAAAGTGATTTTTTTTATTTTTTATTTCTTAACTTGGCATTGTTCCTTCAAGCAAATTAATGCCTCATACATTTGCATTTCTGCGTGTCATTAACCCAGATGCCTACTGCAGGGCTTAAAGCTCGTGTCTGCTGGCAAGACTAAATCCTACTAATGCACTTTTCCTAACGCACTGAGGGAATCTGGAGTCTCTCTCTTTTTGAAGCTGACTTGCTATTTTGACTAATTGCTTCTGGTAACAGTTAATAGCATTTTGCAAAGGCACTTCATCTGCTGACAGCAGATTGATGTAAGGAAGGGACACAGTTCACTTTTCCAAAGGGAGCATCGGGAAACCCATTACCAGCTTCATTAATCTGTTAATAATAAAATTAAAGTACAAATAAAATGTGACAAATTGGGTTATGTTGTGAAAGTCACTTTAACAGGAGGCTCTGAATAAAGGTCAAAACACACTCCGATTTCTGCTGTGTTTTAACAGTAGAATCAGAGGAGAGCATTGTAAAAACACTGTAATTAATCTGGCGATACTGTAATTGTCCCTAAACGATACAGAAAGAGTTTGACAAGTGATTTTTTTTTTCCTTGAGAGCATTTATAAAACCTGGAACATGAAGCTTTGTCACACAGTGTGTAAGCGCTAATCCAGTTTCAGAGGAAGCTTTCACCAGCGTAGGTACAGTAGACGGGCTTGCTTTCACTGCCTGCATACTTGCAGCTGCTAACTCAGTCGAAACTCAAGTTTACCCAGCGCAGGGGCAAAAGGAAGAAGACAAGGCCTGAAGTTGCATGTCTTTTGGCAGCAGACCCAGAAACGTGCCTGACATTGGAAACAGGCTTCATCGAAGAGTCAAGAAACCAGCTCAGACATCTCTTTTCTGTAAGGACGGGGCCGGCTTGCCAGGAGCCCTTCTTTAAAACGAAAACTACGTAAAATCAGCTTGCTGTCCACCCCATCCTTCTTTTAAGGTTATCCCCCAGCCTGTGAGGCCCCCCTGCCTCTCTAACATCAGCCCTCCTAGCCGCATCCCAGGTTAGCAGGAGAACGTAGTCTAGCCTCTGCGCTTCAATAACCCTCCTGCTGGGATCTCCAGCTCACACCGCGAAACAAAACTGCTCAGAATGAGAGCCATTCCAGCCTCTCTGAGGCATGGTGTTAACGGATTCCCTAGAAGGACGTCCAATTTATCCAAGTTCCTGCTCATTACGGTTGAGCAATTGCTCCAAAAGGGATGGGTCGCAGAGTATCACTCGGGGTCTCACCTGGGGCGAAGGGTGGGCGTCCTGCAGCCCGGCGGAGCGCGGTCGGTCGGCAGGGAGCACCTCAACCGAAGGCACGCTTGTTAAAGAGCCCAGCCAGGCAAACAAATATATAAATGTGTTAATGTGAAGTCTTTGAAGAGAATGGCTCATTAAGTCAGGCGGGATGACTATGTGGAAAAGAGATAGCTCTATTTTAAAAATCAGCAGGGGGAAAAGGAGAAGGCTGTCCTTTCAGTCTGTGCAAGCCAAGAGGAGTCTGCACAGCCTTCCCCTCTTCCGGTTGCCTTAGGGATAATCTCAGCCCCCCAAGGGACCAGTTTCCAGTTTGTGAAGCACCACATGGAGTTAGTTACGTGAGGAATGAAGCAAGGGGAGGGTGAGGATGAAGAGGAGGGGAAGGAAGACACACTTTTCACCTGGTCTCCGAGAGGAGCTCGCGGTTACCCATTGGAGGGGTGGGCAGTGTGGTGAGGAACTGCCCCAGTGCTGGTGGGCTGGGGGCCTGGGGCAGGCAAGAAGCCTGGAGCAGATGCCCATCAGTGTGAAAACTCTGGTAGGCTGGAAATTGGATATAAACTGGACTTAGAGGCCAGCAACCGTGTGGGTTAAGAGACAAGCTATTAAGCAGAGAGACAGAGCATCGGAGGGAGGAGAGCAAGAAAGCAGCCTGCTCTAGATGGAGTCCCCTCTCATCAGTGCAGCACTCGCCCAGAGGAAGGGGCAGAGCAGAGGCTCACACAGATGAGCAGATTTTTTGCCACAACACGTAGCGAGAGTCCTTCTCGTGCTCAGCCTGACTTTAGCTGCTTGCTTTACACTCCACTTCATGTTTAAGATCTATCGGTTATTAACCTGAAGTCAGATCACTATTCTAGTGACTTGAGCTCGAGAAGTGCAGCTATCAATCCAGTTTAGTTTGGGTTCGTGGAGAGCTAAATTGTGCATGCCTGGGGGAAGATTTTGGGCAAAGCGATGACAGGTGGGTCTAGGATTGCAGATGCCTTGGGAGCTGGCAGTTGCCTGATTTGAGTTTAGTTAGTTGAGGGCTGTCTGCCGCCTTTCGTCTGCTCAGCCAGAGCTCACGGAGCACTGCTCCTGCTAACAGAGTGCTGTTTCCTACCTCCTTGTTCCCACTTCCTATCGCTGTCCCTTTTCCTGTCCTTCTGAAATGGGTCTCTCTCATGCAGAGTTTGCAAAGGGAGGGCTGAATAAGAAGGGCAATCTCCACTTGGTTTGTCTCTTTCCTCCTGCTTGCCTTTCTTTACAGGCTGCCCAGGGAAGTAGTGGAGTCCCCATCCCTGGAGGTGCTCAAAAACAGGTAGATATGGCACTTCAGGACATGGTTTAGCAGGCGTGGTGGTGATGGGTTGATGGTTGGACTTGATGATCTTAGAGGTCTTTTCCAAACTTAATGCTTCTATGATCTTCTATGATTCTATGATCTTCTGTCTAGCAGAAATTTGTGCATACTTGGCCCAGCGTGAGCCTGAGGAAGATGGTCAGAACAATTGTAAAAGACCATCTTCAGGGTTGTTTCCTACCACGTTGCCGAGTCTTTCTCGAAGACTCTGCTAGCCACATCTGCTGCATCACAAGGAGAGGAGCTTCGTACTGCTATCGCCTGTGTGTAGGATCCTGCAGCTGCCTGTTGTAAAGGCAGTCATGCCCCAGGCTTTTCTTCTGTTCCTTTCTCTATAGTATATTCATCTTTCTCGTAATTGCTTTCTCTTTCTCCTTCCCAAAGAGTTCTGTCCTGTAAAATATTAGAGAGAACAATTCTATGCAGAGACTTAATGTCAAGTAGCGATGACCTCGGGCCTGAATGCCCAAACACGGCTCCTGTAGTCCAGTCAGTACAGTATAACTCCAGGATCAGCATTTGCCCTAGGTAATTCCCGCTCTGCATTTTTCTTCTTCAAAGGCAGCAATTGCAAAAGCAAAATCCTAGCCTTAATTTTTGGGGTGCCTCTACTCTTCCGATCGGATCTGTCAGAAAGCCAAGAACACACAGAATGAGCGATGACAAACCCAAGAGAAATCCAGCACCTATTGCTTTAACAGTTTCATTGCCACCTTCTTTCTCTTCCTCTTTGGACTGTAAATGTTGACTAAAAGGCATTTTTAGTCAAGATTTATGTATCCTATCACCCTCTAAAATACGTTTCTCCATAAAGGTAAAAGAAAATGCCAGGGAAAAACTCTGCCTTTGTGTTCAAATCCTCATTGCCCATGACCAGTAGCACTGAACTTCATTTTTTATTGTTTCTGCAGACAGTGAGTAACAGAGCACATGCACCATTCTGCACAGAGGATGGGGATTAGTACAAATAAAGCAGAGGAATTTATTCTATATTGAAAAATTTGGGATCGCAGTGTCTATTTAGAGAGTTAATTGTGGTTTTTTGTGTTTTCTTTGTTTTATTTAGCGGTGGCAGTACCTCAGCACTGTGCCCATAATGCACTTACAGTTTCTCTCTGCCACTCCACACATACACTCTACATAAAAACCAGATGCCTCCTGTTCTACAGATTTTTCTTTTAAGAAGAGCAAGGGATGGCAAGGCGAGCGTGACATCAGGGGTCAGGGCTTCACGAATGCACAAGTGCAGTCCCACAGCCCCAGGCACGGAGAGCAGGGCAGGCCGAGTTCAAAAGTCCAAGTCAAACCAAGACATCAGCCGATGGACTGGGGTCAAGGTCGAAATGGTCCATGGCCAGGCAGGAGCATGGCTGCAACCGGTGCAGGTGGGGCCAAGCACCAGAGCCTCAGCTGAAGATCGATGTTCAAGCTAAGCATCTACATGCATATGTGTTGTGCCAGGCTCATCTACAGGAACAACCATCACAAAACTGCCCACGCAGTCTAAGTGGCTGCTGTCTCTTCGAGAGGCTCTTTTTTACCTCTCCGGGGCGTCTCACAATGAAATGAAACAGTAGGATATAGAAAATAAATAAGCTTTTTGCAACAAAAAAGTAGCTTGCCCAAGGAAGAGCAGAGAGAAGTATAGCTGTTGGTAGTTTGGAAAACCAAGCTATTACAGGAAGAGCCCAAATGAGGGATTTTTGGGGGGGCGGGGAGGAAAGGGCTATTCAATCTGGCAAAAAATAAAGCAACAGCACAAAGCAAAAGCTGGAAGCTGAAGTGAGACATGTGCGTTAGTACAAAGATTGAAGGCAAAGGAGGATACATAGCCAATATGAGAACAGTTTGATATGGGGTGTTTCCCATTCCTTTTAGTCTTACGTCAATATTTGGGTAACTTTCTCCACAGCTCAATCAGAACTTCTGAGCTTGACGCTGAATTTGTTGAATGAGCCTGTATTAAACAAGAGATAGAGGTCCTAATGCTCCCCATGGCTGTAAAATTTATGACCATATGAATTTATGAGACTGGAGTTTACTTTCAAGATCCCAGTTTCTGGCTAGTTGCCTGGCTGGGGGAAAGGATGTACCACCTGAAGGCATATGCATTGGGCACTGAGCCATTACTGGTTTCAAGGCACTTAAGTCACGAGTATCCTCAGCTGAGAACTGGACCCAGCTGAGTAGTTTGAACACACTTTCGAAGGAAGAGTTTCTATCCTAAAGTCCAAGCCTGAAACCTGCCATGATTTATGTGCTTGACACGCTACGAGTAGTGCCATGGAGAGGCTGGGGGGATGGTCACCAAGTCAATCGCAAACCATAAAATCAGGTGTATATCAAGTCAAAGGCATGACTCACTAGACTAAAATTCAGCAACATGAGTGAGTCTTTGAAGTTTCAGGACCCGGAAGGATCAAAACAAGTGCAGATGAGAAAATAGCATTGAGCCCTGTTTTGTAGTCGTGGGCACTGCAGTCTCCTAATCAGTTTAAAAATATAAATTATAGCTTGATGCTGAAGGCGTAAGGGAAGCTCTATTGTGAGAAAAGCTACTGATAACTGCTGGGTGGGGTTCCCTCCTCGCCAGTGGAAGGTAGCATGTCCCAGGCTTGGCAGGAGCCCCAGTCGAACTCCCCTGCGCAACAACGCGAGGTTGTCAGCTGGGGCACGGGGACAGGCCTGCGAGGAGAGGAGGGGACCGCCGGTGGCAGGCAGAGTCCTGAAACGCCGGCGTCCTGGTGCCTGGAAGAAGGAAGGTGTCACCAGAGCCAGGAGTGTGGCCAGAGGATGGGAAGAAAGGTGGGACCGCCTGGGGCAGGAGCTCGAGGCTTAGCGAGCCGGGGCATCTCACAGCTTCAGGGAAGCAGGGCTTTGTAACCTTTCTCCTCTCTGTAAGCAAGGTCATGCCAGAGACATATGTGTATTTGCATGCTGGGGGGTTGGACTAGATGATCCCCAGAGGTCCCTTCCAACCCCTGCCATTCTGTGACTCTGTGTATTTCTACTTACGGGTCTCTGCCTCAACTGTCTCCCTCTCAGGAGGAAGAAAGCCAGTCAGGCCCCCAGATTAGCAAGTGGTTTGGCAGTCCAGCATCTGCAAGAAACATACGGCTGGGATCCAACTATTAAGTCTTCATCAGGACCATAAGACCATCCCCAATGGGATTCTCTCCCCTCTCCCTCCCCGCTTCTCTTATATTTGCCAATCTTAATTTCATTTTAGCTGTAAGAGTCTCTTTGCTCCTGACATTTCCTCATGTATTTCCTAAGTAAACCTATGTTTATGACATTAAACACATTTACTGTATATTGGTATCAAGCAATTGCTTTTAAAATATAATCTTCCCTTTTCTGTTATTACCCCTTTATTTTCTCTGCTTTTTTTCTTGGTGAGTTATATGGGGAAGAAATTACTGCTATTTTGTCTTGAGGTTTCCCTGAGGAACCTTGTCAAAATGAGCAGTCCTTTCACTAAGCTTTCCTATACAGATTGAGCAGAAATAAAACAAAATAATTAAATGGCTCCTGAAAGAATTCAGTGCCTAAAACCCTGGGGAAAAATAATGGTTCCATCTATGCCATTGTGAAAGCCTTTACGGCAGCACAGCATTTATGTTCCACATCGGGTCTTACGGTGCCACCACCATCACCACCAGATCTGAGTGCTTTCCAGGCGTGCAGCTAAGTGACGTGACTAACATGTGTCGTCTGTTTGTTCTCGTAGCCTCTCCCCACTGGGAGAAACCTGTGTGATTGAGAGCCTTGTTTTGGAAGTATATTGCTTTTGTTTGAAGCTTATTTTTATTCTTGTTTTTAATATACTTGTTATCATCTGTTTCTGTTAAAGAAGTTTAGTGGCACTCGGGGAGCGAACGTGCCTCCTCTCTGCCCGTTCTCCTGAGTGCTTTGTTCTTCAGTAGGACATATTGAGAAAAAAATAAGTATTTGGAAAGTTTTTCTCCAGTTAGGAATAAGAGGCTGAGTTTCACACTGGTGATACACATAATCTGTGCCTACAAAGCAGCACGATGAATAATGTCTTGGCTCGCTCTGCTGTGCAAAAATATCCTGCATCCATGCAAAGTTATGGTTACCACAGCCCGAAGCACGGCTGCGGCATGGAAAACCTGAGCTCCCTTTGTCTTTTTTTCTCTTTCCTTACAAAGCACGTGAGGCTTCCTCAACTTTGCAATTTGCCCTTCTCATTGGATCAAACAGTCCAAAGCTGTTTAGTTTTCCAGCTCGTCTGCTCCCTCCCAACTTCTCAGAGAGCAAGAATTAATGGGCTCAGTCCTGCAAGACACTGATCTTCCTGGCACCGGTTCAGCGAAACACTTATGCAAGTGTTTGAATTCTGACCACGTGTAGAAGCTGAGTCGCTGAGGTTAATGGGACTGCGGCGGGCACAGCAGTGGGATCACCTTCCCTGACCCTGCAGCCTGACCTGCTGACATCCCTCTGGCTCCCGCGCTGCCGTAACTTGGGGGTGACCTCAGCACATGTTTGTTTATCCTGGAGTTCAGTGAGTATATGGGGACTTTGCTGGATTTGAAGTCCAGATCTCCGCAGAGCAGTAACCAGGGAAAAGCACATGGGTGGGATCGGCTCCATGGTTTTGTCCAGCTGCCTTGGCCATGAACCCCTTCAGGCACCTATGACATAGGCAACCTCCTGGGACAGCACCCTATTTCTCACGGACACGCAACATCTTCTGAGGGTATTTTTTGCCTTGCAAAGGTGCTTTGTGGCACAGGGAGGGGAGGCTGGCACTGCAGTTTGGGTACTCGGGTTTATGGGGACGTGTGCCTCAGCGGTTTCCTCCAGTGCTGTGTTGTATGGGTAAAGGAGAGGCCGCTACCCCAAGCAAGGCCTGCGGCACGAACAAGGGCTCTCACGAGCTCTTTGTTCTGTGTAGAAACAACAACATTCATCTTAGGCACGAGCACTCACAAAACTTATAAACCTTTCGAGGCAGCCAAAATTGACCCATCCTTTTTCTTGAGGGGGTGGAGGAAACAAGCTCCAGTGGTCCCAATTACTCTGTTTGCTAGAAAAAATATTTTTGTGTAATGACCTCAGTAGGGAGTGAGCGGCTCCTTTTGTGTATTAAATTAAAATCTCTGGGGGAACATTAAGCCCTGTAATTCGTATTTCTCAGATGCAATTTAAGTCTTTCATCAAAAAGCCTCGTAATAACTGAGCTCTGTGATACCCAGTAGATTCATTTTCATGTGAAGGATGAAAATAGCCAGCAACATGTTAACAAATTCCACGGGGAGACCAATTGTAACGATAAAAACAATCATCTGACGTGGGCATGAATTTGCAAATACAGTGCTTTATGGATCACTGAAAAGGAAAAGGCTGTCTTAAACATTTTCTTTATATTAAGATAGAGGTAGGGAAAAACTCCCTAGCCTGCTCATTAAGAATGGAGTACATGAGCAGTTTCCAAAGAACAGAGGCCCATAACGATGCATCTCTATATCTTATTTAGAAAAAATCCCATGTACCAGGAAGATTGCTTGCATAAGCTGTCATCACTTTCTGCTGCATGAAATTGACTGAGAAAAGGCAAGGTCTGCACGAGTAACAACTTTCGCACACTGGTAAGTGCAGAGAAGAATGCAGTTTCCCATGCAAATAACTGATGCTGGATCAAACCTCATGTTTTGAGAAGCACGTGAATCATTCCCAAGGTTTTGGGGCTTTTCCAAGAATTGTGAGTGTAGGAGAGCCCCAAGCCTCAGGATGCTTCCTCCGCCCGCGTCCTGGGACAGCGCTGGTACGTCAGGAAACATCAGCAGAGATGGACCTGAGACACAACTTAGCCCCTGGGGTGGGTAGGCATTTTCTGGTGGGAAAAGCATCAATCCTCCTCCCACCCCCAGCTGAAAACCTTACCTAACACTGTTGCTTATTTAAGCACAGGGACGGCTTCGTGCCTCTGCAGCGGGCCCCCTCCTAAGGAGCGGCAGAGCCTTTGGGAGGGCGTTCAGCAGCACCACTCAGAGACGGGGGCTGTTTCTGTGCAGCCATGGTCTGGATGTAAAGCTCTAAGCTGATGACTCAGGTCAAGGAGAGGGAGGACATGGCTGGACATAAAGAGGGAGATGAGAAAATAGAAGAAAATACAGCAAATTATTTACCAAAATAACAGATACAGTCTTTGCACTACATTGCAGTTTAAGTGACAGTAGAACATCTGGCAGTCTCAGAGGATAGTGGCTTTGCCAGTATACTAGCAGATTTGCCTAAAATCATTTTAATTATGATTTTAAGCATAAAGACTCTTTCAGCAGGATTCATCACCTGTTTTTGAAACATTTTCCACTGGAACCCTTGTTTTTTGCTATCCTTAGATATTTACTGCTATAAAAGTAACACATGAAAAGATGCTTATCAGTCCCATCCGAAACATATTTTGTTGCACACAAATTCTTTAGTCTATTTTTGTATTTAATTGTCTATAAACAAGGAAACTAAGACCCAGTCCCATAGTACACATGCCAGCCATGTGTATGTCAGGTACTAATTTTCAGCACGTGCTTGATTTGTCAAAAAAATTGAGCAGAATAAGCTTCCTAAGCCCTGGTTAGTAGGAAATGGGGCTGAGGCAGAGTACAGTTACAGTGGCCTGTGAAAAGCAGAACAGGAGATCAGGTCTATGATATATATTTTTCCTGATGGACTTGTGCAGGACAAAATTTGCAAGGAGATATGGCTGGTGAATGATACAGCTACACTAGAAAAATAACCTGGACTAGACACAGTAGTAGAATGTGGACCACAGCCTACAGGTACAGGTTATTCTGCTGAGATAAGTTATGCTGGAAAAAATAATTTGTGCCTCTACTGAAAGTCTTTTCCAGAGATAGTACAGACTGAGAAGACCTAACACACACAGAGATATGACCCAAGTTATGCCACTAACCCTTTAAAGTGAGACCGTGACTCACCATCATTCTCTCCTAAACTCCTAAAATCTTCTGCAAGGTTGTGAGTGAAAGTATTTGTTTTACCAGCTCCTGTCAGATCACTTTATTCCCAGAAATCTGCCTGGAAAACTGCAGAAGAAACATAATAGGCGTGCCCGGAGGCAGGGGAGAAGCCAGCTCCCGTTTGCTTGGGCCAGGCCAGCTAAAGCCACCGGAGAAAGAAGGGGCAGATTGTCATCACACTGCTGGAACTGATAACAAGTTCTTATTTTCATCATTGCAAGGGATATCAGCCATTTCCTTCTGTCTTCTTCTTCTCTCTAACTGTGGATACCTTCATGGTGAGTTAATACAGCTCAGTTTACGCAGAGCTGACCAACAGGATGTTCCTGCTGTAATTCCCTCCACCAGCTTGCACTGGGAGAGCACCGAGGAACAAGCCCAAAGACCAAGAAGGCAGAGAAAGAAGCCGGTGTGTTATATAGAAATTTCTTTGTAAGCAAGAATATTAAAAGGATGAAAATCGATTCATAATGAATTCAGGAGGCTCTCTCTACATATTTTAACTGCGTGGTATTATCTCATTGAAGAGCCACTCCAGGCTCACTAATGCACCTTGTTACACAAGCAAAGCACTCCAGCATTGATTTTTCTTTTGCAGAGGATTATGAATCAACATGATTTAAGCAACTCTATGGCAGAGAGTAATGACCAGCCCCTGAAAGTTTACCCAAGCACAGGAACTTTCTGGACAGAAGCAGTTTCATAGCAGCGCTTTTAATTACATTTGAAGACATGGATTGTCCATTAATATTTGACCTCTAATTACGTTTTTAAGAGGTGGCTCTATTGAAAAACAGTTATACCATGAAGATGTGTGCAGAAGCTAAAACCAAAGCAATTTAGTTTGGGTTTTTTTTTCCCTCTGCAGCCCTTTCAGGAATCTTTGCTTGAATGAGCAGGTCTGCTTCTACCAGAAGGCCAGAGGCGCTAAGGCATGCACCACCGCTCAGGTCCCGGGGCTCGAGAACCTGACAGGGCTGTTGTAGTTATATCTGCTACAAGGGTCGCAACTAAAAAGCAAGCAACTGCTTCCCTGGCTTGCGTGTGGAGGCGCTGGAAGGATTTGGTTGCGAAGTGGTAGCTGTGGGGTGGAACAGCCACAGCAGGCTCCTCTCCGCCTGCACACCGCACCCCACGGCTTTCCGACCAGTGGGACCAGGAGCTGCTCCGAGGCATCCAGCACCTGCCTGTTGTGCAATGCTTCTTACTCAGGCAAGAGGGGGAGAGGGCCCTCCCTCCACGGATCCCCGAGAGCATAAATACAAACCGTAGCTATGGAGCAAGCATTTAGTGCTGGAATCATGAATGAATTTACTTGGCCTTGCACTTCCCGCTGCGGCAATCGGCAGCCATTAGCTATCTGTGACAGCTGCCAAATTCAGTGACCTTCTGGACAGCAGAGAGCCAGGCAGGGCCCTCCTGGGGCTGGCAGGGTTTGTAGTTCTCTCTCCAGGATCCCACTACCTGCCCCAAGCTGAGAAAACCCTGAGTTTCTTTTCTGTTTGTAACCTCTTTCCTCAAAACTCCCCAGTCTCCAAGCTGTCCAGATGCACTGATGTCATCCAGTGGGTCTTGCATAACTTCCCTCTTGAAAAAAAACACTAAAAGTGCTGCAGTAGCAGTTCCTATGGAAATTTATTATTTTAATAAGATCTTCTGAAGCACTCAAAACCGAACTAACAGCTGTTCAGAGACCAGTTGTTTCCCCTGAATTCATTGAATTTCTAGGTGAGCATGGACATTTGGGATATAAATTTGAACACTTCTAAAACTGAAGCTCAGAAAACATCCAAACCAGAAACAATATCTTGATGATGTTGAAAACTGAATTTAGCATTCCGGTCCCTGTTTTCTTTTCCCTCTGGACAGGACAGAAAAGATCATTGGTTTATTGCTCTGCTACTAATGGCACCAAATAGCTTTAGCTGTAACATAAGGAAATCTCTTTTGTTAGCTTTAGGTACAAATCACGGGGGTACACCAGAGCTTGCATTAAGAAACCACACAACCCCATTCTCTCCTGTGCCTCTTGTACAGCCTCTGTAGACTTCACTGTGCTGCTTTTGACTTACACCAGCATAGAAGAAAAGGAAACCAGTTCCAGCAGGGCAGAGATGACTGCGGGGCTATAGCAGGAGTCTGTAAAGCCCTGAGTGTCAGGAAGAAGGTGCACAAAGGTCCTCCAGGACAGGAGCTAAGGATCATAACGCAATGACCAGGCAGAGGGTTTGAAATGAACTGAAGGATCTATTTCCTTCACACCAAATACAAATGAGCCATAGAAACTGGCCGTGAGATGTTGTCAACACTAAAGCTCATGGTTTTTCAGAAAACTAGATAATTCAGTTGAATAGGGATCCATGGAGGGCTGCTATATTCAAAAGCACTACCTCTGACCCAGGAAGCCTTCGAGTTACAGACTAATAAAGGTGTCTCACACTATTATTTTCCCTGTTTTATACTCTTCCTTAGGCATCAGCCGTGGGCTGATGTTGGCGGTTTTTGGGCTGACCCAGTGCAGCTGCCCCTGTATGTGGAAAGGGAGCGTAGCCACGTGACATCCTCCCCATAACAAAAAATCCAGGCCAGAATGCGACACACAAGGGAACTGAATGGATACACAAGGGATTTGAAGGGGATGTAGTGTAGCACTTGGACCCTGGGAGAGGCTGAGCAAGGTGAGACAACCCTTTGGGGCAGGAGTCAGCCCAAAATCTCTTGTGCGTTTTTGGTTTCCCAACTGCTGGTTGACACAAACCCTCCAGGATCCCACCGAAGGATCCCTGGGTTTTGACTTCAATGAACAAGCTTCAAAGACTTGCCATAATTTCTTTTTTTTTTTTTTTTTAATACAAACAGTGCTCAGGATGATATTCACCATGCTTGATCTAATTGTATTTGGTGCAGAGACTGCAGAAGATTTTTTTCATACACAGACGTCCTTAAGAATTAATCAGGCTGTTTCCCCTACTGCCTGGAAAGAGCAAAAACTCTCCTGTCTTAGGACCTTTCTGTGAAGATTTTTCCATGTTGTACTTTGTTTTGATTTTCAATTAGACAAGTCACTGGAGAGCATGACAGATGTGAAAAGGCTGTTTCCTTTACATTGTACATTCAAATGGAATTTACTTCCCTATGTATCACATGCGATTAAGCCCAAAACCTTGGTCTTGCAGCAGGTCTGCAGTACTATTGCCATAGATCTATGCCATCTTCCTTCACAGGTGTGCAAAGGAGCGTGAGAGATGGCTACTGCCTTTGCTCACACAGAAAGCGACTGCGTGAGAGCGTAATCTGTTCAGAAACCATCACCCTGGCAGAGTTATTGTTTGTAGAAGGAAAGTGGATGAACTTTTTGGGCTGTGTAGGGAAATAGCTGTGCCTTTTCAAGTCTGGCAGCAGTGTCCTTGTGCAGGGCTGTGGGATGAGCTACCAAGATAACTCTGCTCCTCTCTGTTCCCTTGGGTGGATGTCCCTGTTGTGTGATGGCTTGGGAATTGCCTTCCTCCTCCTCCTCCTCCATGTACAGCTCTCTCACACCATCACACACTAAACACAAAGCTGTGCAGCTGCCATCCTCAGCTTTCTGACCTCCTTTCTGTGCGTTCCCTCTCCAACAAACTTTCCCTAGAGGAGAACGAAAAAAAGCTGACGGTGTCCAGAATGCTGCCAGAGTGCCACATTTCCCTTACCTAGAGCTGAGGAAACACCTCAGCATATTTGGCCATCTAGTGGTCAGCCTACCATGAAATCACTTGTTTTTTTGTAGAGCAGTTGTGAGTGATGGGGGAAAAGGACTTTTCCAATTCTAATATGCTTAAGCCATCTTTCTCATTGGAAAAACTTGAGTATGTACTTAACTTCAAAGGCAATGCTAATTCCCAAGGACCTCAGACAACTATAAGCCTTGCATGGATTTAAGCAAGGCACCACAAAATTTTCTGAGTAGTCCCTGCATTTCCTCCACGCACGAGTTTGTAGGTGAACTGGAGAAGGAAGCCTATCGATCTGTCTGCATAAAGACCTAAGCCCACAAGAGTAAGTACAGACTAATTCTTCCTCTCCTGCACCAGTGTGAAATGCTTTTAAAGAGCCTCTTACAATTTCAGCCACTGATGGCAGAGGCAGCCAAGGAGTCAGCAGGACCAGGCTGGAGACAGAGCATGTTACCTGTTTTTGGGAGAGAACGCAGCACGCTCTTGTCCTCTGGCTGAGGCCGACTGAACTCCCCCACGGATGCGCCATTAGCTGGGTTGCCTCCTTCAGAGCCGCAGAACAATGTGAGCTGAATCAGGGGCCGTAAAACGTATCCTCACGCAGCTTTTAGTCACCATACTTGCAGTGGAGGTTCTGCATCTCCCCCACACTTCAGGTCCTTAAGATACCGGAGTTATGTGACCACCTCCACAGCCATCTCCTTCCCAGGGCCCTCCTCCTTCTCCTCCCTATCCCATCTACACCACAACTATATCTGGCCTCAGTTACCAGCTGTAATTTTCTTTTTTTTTCAAGTTTCTTTTCTTCCTCTTTTAAAACTGCATAACCCTTTGGGCCTGACAGGCGCAGTGAGGGATGAAGAAATTAAAATAAGGGAAGTCAGATATATTCCTTATTATTTATCATAAAAGCCTAAGTTTGGATTTAGTACAGAAAAACTTTCAAATTGCAAGTCTAACACCCTCATCAAGCAGCGCCCTGAAACTACATGTAGCCCCAGGTACAGCCCGGTGGGAGGAAGGAGCCAGAGCTGCCAACTAATTCCCCAGCCCACCAGAAAAGCTGCTGCAAGCTCTCAAAACATGTCCAAAGAGAAAAACAACAAAAGGCGATCTGGCAGGATTGGGAGTTAGGGGGAGGAAAAGGAATAGCTTATTTCAGAAGGATTAAAAGGTCAAAGGACTCGATGTGCAGAAGTCAGCCCAAATCCACCCAAAGCTGTTAGCACGGGATCATCTGAAAAACAAATCCAAGGGCTAATCCTTTAGCCTCTTCAGGAGAGCAGTGCATGTCAGAGAAGATGTCCACCCTCCTCCCGCTGGGCATGTCCTACTTCAGGGCTGAACTAGCGTGATGACCCTCCTCAGATGTCCCTCCAGCTGCGACACCGCCTCCTCCTTTGTCCCTGGTTTGCTTCCCCCTTAGATGTAAGTTCATGGAAACCTGTAGCGGCAAGGAGGAAGCCCAAGGGCAAATTCTTCCTTCCCATACCAAATACAGGGCATTGTCATTTCTCTCGAGAGGAGGGTATAGCGGGAAAGAAAACAGCAAGTCTTCCACATCTGCTCCCATCTTCCCAAGTAGGAGCCAGGGAGCTGTGTTATTCCAGTGTGCAGGGGACATACGTGAATGCACCATGAGCAGGTGGGAGCTGGGGCTGCCTCAGCCGTGTCAGGGTCGATTTTGGCTTTGCATGTGTCATGGCTGAATCTCAGCCGGCAGCTAAGTAACACAGCCGCTCACTCACTGCCCCAGCCCCCCCCCGCCTTGGTGGGATGGGGGAGAGAGTTTGAAGGGTAAAAGTGAGTAAACCCATGCGCTGAGATAAGAACAGTTTAGTAACTGAATTAAAATTAAAAAAAATTAATAATAATAACAGCAACAACAATAAATTGTAATGAAAAGGAGAATAACAAAAACGAGAGAGAAATAAAATGCAAGAAAAACAAGTGATGAGAATGAAAAACAATTGCTCACCGCCAACTGACCGATGCCCAGCCTGCCCTGAGCAGTGGCCCCTGGCCAGCTTTTCCCCTAGTTTATATATGGAGCATGACATCATATGGTATGGGACATCCCTTTGGTCAGCTGGGGTCAGCCGTCCCAGCTGTGTCCCCTCCCAGCTCCTTGCGCACCCCCAGCCTCCTCGCTGGTGGGGTGGTGTGAGGAGCAGAAAAGGCCCTGACTCTGTGTGAGTGCTGCTCAGCAACAACTGAAACACCCCTGTGTTATCAACATTATTTTCATCCTAAATCCAAAACACAGCACTATACCAGTTAGTAGGAAAAAAATTAACTTTATCCCAGCCAAAACTAGGACAGCATGGCTGCACATACCAAATAGTTTGCTTCAAAACAGAGGGGGTGTTCTGCTTCCTAGTCTCATGGTGGGAAAGGAGGAGGCACGATGAAGGGGTGGGCTGTGAACCTCCCTGGTAGATGTCCCTCACCTCAAAGATGTAAAGAGAAATACCAAGAACTGCTTTCTCCACACCTAACAAACTCAGGGTATCTTTCCAATTCCAATCCCTAATATTGCCCTTCCTCACAGTGAAGGATAGGGAGCAGCTCTATACCATCTACAGGCATCCTGTGCTCCGCAGGTGTTTCCAGGAGTTGCTCCTGCCCTACCCACAGAATTTTAACACAGCTCAGATTAGCAAAATAGGCTGTAGAGGAGAAACAGACACCCACTCCCACTGATGACCCATGAGCCTGCGCATTTCATTTTTCCAGCACTTCAGTCTGAGGGTATATAACCTTGGTTACTTCTCTTACAGACACCTGCTGTCTAGCTAACGGGGCTTTTCAGTAGCCTCAAAGCAAAGCAACTGATGGTTTTCTTTGGGATTAGGGGCCTGACCGGCAGTGGCTTTAAATGAAGGTGTCTCAGCGCTAGATGAAGTCTGTGCCTGGGGTCTGGATGAACTGCAGGCATGTCTGTTGCTGGGGGGGGGGGAATATCCCTCTAGTTCTGGCTGTGGCTCCTTTGCCTAAAGCAAATGTACTTTTCCAGCAACGCTTGGGTGAGCGGGGCTCAGCGTGGACCCCCTGCTCCTCTTCCCTTCCCAGGAAGGGCATGGTGGGCGATGCGGTGCGGCATCGCTTGCTGGGCAAAACCCAGCCCGGGGCTGCGGCTCCCCTGCTCCTGGCATTAAAATTTAGGGCGAGGCACCACCTAGAGGTATGCGAGCTGTAGTAAGGCTGGAGGAGGCGAGCACGGCCGGGGTCCAGCTCTTTTCGGCCGCAGTGACTACGCAGTGCCGTGCCTACCCGAGACTGGAAGTCTCAGTGCTCCCCATTCCCTGCGCCGCACCTTACCGAGTGGACTGGTTTGAACAGTAACTGCAGACCTGGAAGCCCTCTGAGAGGGCAAGCTGTGGTCAGAGGGACTGGGAGGGGAAACTCAGCCAACACCAAAAGGAGCCCAGCAGGACACTTTAACTGGGAGACCTCCATGACCCAGGCAAGATGGGCTCACTTTGCTAGTAACTTGGTTTAGGCTTTAGGCTTTTTTTTTTTTTTTTTAATTTGTGAAAGTCACAACCTCAGTTTTTAGCTATTAAGCAAATGCAGTCTTTTGCAACTGCTTGTTGTCGCCATCCACCATATCACAGCTTTTTAGTCGTGAGTAGCTGATCAGCATCTCTGGGCCAGAGCGGAGCAGGATTACAGCCCTACTGAGGGAAAGAGCCGTTTGTCTCTTCTCCTCATGCAAGCCATTTGCTTCGGGACCTTGATGCTGAGCTGAGGTGGTGATTTCCTGCACTGAACCACACAGGCTCCTCTCCTTGCATTCAGATCCACTCTCCTGAACCTGGTGAACAAGCTCCTTCAGAAAACAGATCCATATGCCTTAACTTTCTACCTCCTTCTCATTTTCTTCTTTCCAGACTAGCCTTTTCCTTTTTGCAGCCTCTTTTTCCACTATAAACCCGTAGCTGGCCTCTCCCAAGTGAGAACTTTAAAAATAATTGCTAAGTCTATAAAGGCAGAATTGGTTTTGTTTGTTTTATGCCATAGGGTATGCATCATGAAGTGTATTGCATCACCAAAGTCTGTTATAACGAAGTAGCTCTACATAACAGCAACTGTACCACAACTGCAGACTAGCTCTGGATCTATCTGCGCCTCCAGGTTGATATTTTCCTACATTTGGCCTCCCTGTCCAGGGAGAAACTTTCAAAGAAATGTCAATAGCCACTTTTAAGATCCAGAATAGCCGCCTGTGTAATAGTTCTGATAGCCCCAGACACGTGGAAAACATCACTAAATCCTTGCAGTGAGAGAACCACACCTCTGACAGAGCTGAATGGGGAAAAAACTAACATTCCCTGAAGCCCCTTAGACTAAGTTTAAACCTCATTAAAAAAGAGAAATGCCCTTTGTTCAATGAAGGTCCTCTGCATTTCATACACCAGGGGCACACTCCACAAGAGGCAGGTGACCACAGCAGGGTAACCATATGCACCTGTGAGCCCAGGAAGATGAACTGCCTTTCTTGATGTTTACAAGGAAGCAATAGCTCTAGAGATGTTTGAAATACTTCTGTCACCTGCACTCTGCCACGTGCTGTCACCCCACAGAACGAAACACATCCGACACCCGTTCTGCAAACACTTGAGCATACGCTTAAAGATATTCTCGAAGTCAGTGGAATCGGTCACCCAGTTGACACCACTGAGCACAGGTTACCTATTCAACCCAGCCCAGCAGCGGGGACATTGCAATTTCGGCAGCTGCATGGACGTTCTGTTGGAACTGTCTCTCAAATGGCCCCCAAAAGTCCATGTTTCTTCCTCATGCTCTGTTTTACGCTTGACCTCCTGAGATTTTCATCTTTCACGCTTCTTTCATGGTTTGTGCTGCTCTGTGACTGAGTTAAATGCCAAAATTACACTGCATACAGGATGCAGCACTTCATAGTTCCATCATTGCTCAGCCGTATTTCTAGTGCAGCGGGCCGACATGACTGCTTCAGGACTCCAGGCTGTCAAATAACCTTTCAGAAAACCATGCCCTTGGTGATAAGACCAAAGAAAAGGAGAGGAAAAAAAAAAAAAGTATTTTTATTTTAAGGAACAGCAGTTTAGATTGCACACAACTAATCAGCACCTCCTTTTGCTACAGTGTACTTTGCTACAAGGGAACGTAGGGCAGGTTCCCTATCTCAAAGCAGCTGCTTACCGTAACTGTTCTTCGGGAGGAGGACGGGGAGAGGGAGCACTGGCCCCAAGGGCTCCGCTGAACGGCTTGCACCCCTGCTGTCCTTTGGGGAGGCCTTGCACTGCCACCCTTCGTGGCAACGGGTTGTCTGACCTCCAGCAGCAGCTTCGGACACAGGCAATGCTGGCCCCAGTTGCTCATTTCCCAGAATTTCTCTTAGTGCAGCGCCATTTGCAAGGTCCGAGAAGCCAGCTGATTTATGCTGAGTATCCACCAGTTTATTTTCCATGCAGCACACGTGCCTCCCGTGGCACACGCGCAGCAAGCGAGCTCTTCGCTGAAGACAATTGTTTCCAGTAAAAACCTCTCTTTCCTACCAGTGCTGGAAATCCCACCTTCTCGTTGTAAGGAATATCTTACACAGCCCTAAACAAACTGCAAGGGAAACAGGATGCTATTTTCATTCAAGTATCCATGAGGAAGAACTTCTTCCCTCTGAGGGTGACGGAGCAGTGGAACAGGCTGCCCAGGGAGGTTGTGGAGTCTCCTTCTCTGGAGATATTCAAGACCCGCCTGGACAAGATCCTGTGCAGCCTGCTGTAGGT
>Ga0065711_1026411_pt1 | contig 72738 bp, 54 predicted proteins | sample Hoacrofraction12_FD_59098 | JGI IMG/M metagenome (GOLD analysis project Ga0065711, IMG submission 59098) | Hoatzin crop microbial communities from Cojedes, Venezuela - Epithelial fraction 12 v2 (version 2) | ecosystem: Host-associated > Birds > Digestive system > Esophagus > Crop | place... | reverse complement strand
TCAGACGGAACTTCCTGTGCCTCAGTTTGTGCCCATTGCCCCTTGTCCTGTCACTGGGCACCACTGAAAAGAGCTTGGCCCCATCCTCCTGACACCCACCCTTCAGATATTTGTAAGTATATATTAGGTCTCCTCGCAGCCTTCTCTTCTTCAGGCTGAACAAGCCCAACTCCCTCAGCCTCTCCTCGTAGGAGACATGCTCCAGTCCCTTCACCATCCTTGTAGCCCTCCGCTGGACTCTCTCCAGTAGCTCTTCATCTTTCTTGAAGTGGGGAGCCCAGAACTGGACAGAGTACTCCAGATGAGGTCTCACCAGGGCAGTGTAGAGGGGAAGGAGAACCTCCCTCGACCTGCTGGCCATACTCCTCTTGATGCACCCCAGAATGCCATTGGCCTTCTTGGCAGCCAGGGCACACTGCTGGCTCATGGTTAACCTGTCGTCCACCAGGACACCCAGGACAAGACAATCCACTCTCATTATCACTTTTCAGACCAGCTATCGCTTCCTGTTCGGCAAAAGAAACAGACAGGAGAAAGCTTTCTCTCTCCTTTTTCTTCTTCTCTTTGGGACATTATTAATAATTATTGAGATCATTGCTACTACAGTCATGCTTGGGGCCCCAGCTGCATTACAGTATATTAATAACTCTTTCAGTTTCTTGCATGTCGCCTAGACAGCCACAGCATCAGGGCTGCTGCAGGTGTGTAACCCCCCCAGCTTCAAGGAGCGTGCAGAGCCACTGGCAAGGCCACCCTGGCGTGACCAGCAGAGAGCCAGCACCTCAGTATGGCTCGGACACTGCAGCTGGGTCACAGGTGTGGACTCTGTGCGCTTTGCAAGGCCCCTTTCAAATTCATAAAAGAATCTGCAAAGGTGCATGTCCATGTAGACCAGATTCTGCCTAGGAAAAGCTCCCCCAAACCACTGTTTAAAAATACCCTTGTGCCTGCCTTGCCTTTGGTGGCACAAGTAAGGAACACCCTGTATCGGTAATCGTCTCGAATGTCCTGTGCCCATAAAACGGAATGTTTGTTCAGGTTTGTCCTCTTTATTCTTTATTTTCTTTCCTGCAACTTTTACTTGTGAGAACTGTGAAAGATTACGTCTTGCTATATCTGACTATGAAATATAAGCTATATATGGCATTAAACTGATACACAGTATATTACAGAACACTATGCAGAATATTTTGTACTGTTTTATGGTGTATTTGTCATGTTTATATCACACGTAGAGTTGTGATATACAGAGAGGGTACTTCTGCTATGTGTGCCTGCTTGGCATGCAGCTATATATAATACAGAGATATATTATGACATTAATAGAAATATGAAGTAATCTAAATGTACGAGAAATCATTTCTGCTTGGTATGTGTTGATATTAAAACAGTTCTGTAAGTGTAGCAGAGAAAGAGTGAGATATTTCAGTCTGATTCCATGTTTGTAGACATTTTCAGGCCTGTCAATACAAAAAGGTGCCTTTCCCATCAGTTCTTGCGACAAATCCATGAGGGACAGAATTCCTTGCAATACCGGAAAAGATCCCAGGCGAAAAAGTTGAGCTTTTGCAATAAGTGTTTCTGGTTTTACTAAAACCAGTGGTTCGTTCTGTTCTGCTCTGTTGTCTCCATGTTATGTAAATAACACTGTCTCCTTTTTACTGAAGCAAACCTATAGCATTGTGTACGAACCCAAGGGTTTTGGCCATGTAACTTTAAGATTTTTCTGCCTTTTAGCATTTTGAAGCAATTTACTGTTCATAGTAACTGTAGCATGTAAACCCCTTCCCCATGTGTGTTCAGCATAAAGCAATTCATCTTGCAGCTCTCCACGGCACTTCAGCTTGCTGCCCTCCAGGTGACTTGCATTCTGCACACGAGGACGTGGCGGCACTGCCACTCCAACCTGTGCTTTTGGGAAGCAGCAATGGCCAGCCAAAGGAGGAGGACCTTCAGGCTTCATGTTGCCGTCAACATGTGCAGCGTGTTGGCAGTGCCGCATCTGACATGCATGAGGTAATCTGATGGAGGATGGATGCCTTTGACAAATCACTTCATGGTGTTGGTGGATTTGGAGATGCTTCTCGTTGGAGTATATGGAAACTGGTAAGGGACCCAAGGCCAAAGAAGTGCATCAGGGATTTGCCTTTAATACATAGAAAAATATGTGATGTAATCACACCCTGAAGAGCGTAAGAGCCACTCTGTAATCCAGCCATCTGCTTGCTTGGAGGAAACAGACCCAAATGGTGGCAAATTATCTGCACCAGAATGAAGATGCAGAATGAATGAATGAGCTGCAGTTTCCCACTGACACAAGGTGGGAGAGGAGTATTCCTGTGGGAAGAGATGAAGTCAGTCTAGGATACATCCCAAGTATGCTTCTCACTGACCATCCTCTTCTCCCCACCCCTCTCCCAATGCTGCCTTTGCTGTGACAGAGGAAACAGAAGAGGATTGCGAAGCACTGCAGTCACTTACCAATCCATGGGAAGTTACAGTCTCACCCCCATGGGACCCATGTGCTAACCTAAACCCATCCACCCACACACACGCACTGCTCCACAGCAGGACCAGGGCATTCATGCTGCTTTTGATTCTCAGCCGAGAAGATGCTCTGCGACCCTTCTCAGGATGGGTCGGCATGGGCAGACTGCTTACTGCTCGCTCTGGGGTTTTCCAAAGGGTGCATGTGGAGTTATTTCCTTTCTTGAATCTCTTTCACATCTCCTCCAGGGCTTCACAGAGTTAAGCTGAGGGAGGCACTGTCAGCTGGGGGAACACCACGAAGGCTTCCCTGTCTGTGCTTCCTCACCTTTCCATTCACAGTTAGGGCAGGAGGGGTAAGGTAAGGGAGATCAGAGGCTGCAAATCAGCCAGTGTGCTATGCTGGTATTCCTTTCTTAGTCTTTTAGTTAATGTGAAGGGGCCACATCTGGAAGCACTTTACAAAGCCTCAGCCTCTGTGGCAATTTGCCTGAGTAAGCACCTCAAGATTTAGCCGATAGAGAATGTGCACTGCATAGATCATTAAGAGCCTAATCACTCTCCTCTGGGTCGAATTCAAGTGGCTACAAAAATCAATGTATTTATTTGCCAGGAAGGGTGCTAAAGAGGTCGTAAGATGTATATGAAATGTGTCCTGGAAAAATGACATTGTGGTAACTGTATGAGAAAGAGCCCAAGCTGGCTTAGACACATCCTAATCCCTTGCTGCTATTAGATGTGGGGATTTCTGCAGCAGGGAAGAGGGAATGAGAAGGGTGTCAGCTAGAGGAATGATGAAAATATCTCACAGTCAAGTGACAAGAAGCCCATGGCACATCAAATAGCAGAGGAGGACTATGCAGATAACAGCTGGCTGACAGGGCAACCATTGTTTCTGATTGGAGGCTGTCTCCAAGGAACATGGACTGACTCTTTGCTTACTGACCTTGAAAATGGAAATAATTTCAGAGGCAACCTTCTCCCATTTGCAGAAGTTTAAGCACATTTGTTTCTATCAAATGAATTTGAATGTAAGATGCCGTGACGTCACGGGGAAAGCATCATTCCTTATTTATCAGTGTATCTTCTTTGGTGTAAATGACAGAGCCGCTTTAAAAAACTGTTTTTAATGTGTGACTTTACCTTATGTAAAATATGATGAAAGGGGCTGAGAACAGAGCCAAGATCGTGAGGAACCAGGGAAGGGAGCATGCTCTGGGCAAACTTCATCCAATGTCCGATGGCTGGGGACGTGCTGGGAGCCAGGAGGGAAGGATGCATTTCACGAGGAAAAGATTCAGTTGCAGGAGAATAAGAGGACATCCTTGACTGGCACTCTGCCTGCGCATGTAAACAGACATGGTGCAAACACACAGCCATCTTCAACCTCCTTTCCCCCTTATTAATGAATCTTACGAAAGCGAACACTTCCCAGAATGAATCACTGTTTTCCTGAACAGTGTACTTTTCTGTTGCAAAGTCAACAAAGTCCTGCAGGAATTCTTGGAAAATCTCCAGAGATGTGCAAAAAAAGCAGTAATTTGTTGTCTATCATGGCATGCTTTCAGGCCCCACAGAGGCTACTGGGAGCTGAGGGTGGTCTGTATCTCAGCAAGTCAGAGCTCCTCTGCAGATTTTCTCAGCATCATAGATCTGGGTCATTTTAATTTACTGGCTTATTCTTTATCGTCTCATTTTAGTGCCAGCTATCACCACAAGAAGAAGGCAAAGTGACTGAAACATTCAGTTTGCTTTATTAAACTGAACTCCTCTCCTTCACCGATGAGGAGGTCACCTTGCAGGTACCAGAGGGTAGAAACAGGCACATATGGCTGACTAGCTGCTGGCTCTGCAGGTTTACACTCTAATTTCTCCTATGGTAATTTACTTGGTTGCTATGTCAAGCAGGATTTGCAGATCCACCAGCTAGGTCCTGACTCTGGACCAGCTGCAATGCAGAGGCTGAACCAGCTTTCCTCACCTTTGTTCTGAAGTCTTAGAGAAGCTTAGCATGGGACTGTCAGCCGATACAGTAGCCTGGCTCCATTTCTTGATGAATGTCTTCACTGCAGTTGCTGGTCACAAAAAACCTCTAAGCCTGGCTTATGTTAACATCAGGAAAGTAGATTTAGTGGTATAGGTAAATTGGATTTTACTTCCACTTGGTTGGTTTATTTTCCAGGGAGAAACGAAGCTGACCATATCTATGGATTTGCTTCTCTTCTGCTCCAATCCCATAGTCCACTTCTAGCCATATTTCCAGGTCTAACTCCCTCTTTTTCTTGCATGGAGTTACCTGAGTTTGCTGCATAGTATTGAAATCAGCATGATACCCCCAAAGCATTCTCATCTGGGGAAGATTACCTTGGCTATGAGTCACCTGAGAGTGGAAGGTGCCATGGGCTGGGGAGGGGCTCCAGGACCAGGGAGCTAAGCAAAGAGGAGCTTCGAGAGAGCTGATGAAAGCAGGGAGCACCCACAAAACAGGTCCCCTCCCATGCTCCAGGGGCAGCTGAGAGAGCGGAAGAAAGATGCAGCTTAGCTACATCAGCCATATATGTGCACCAAACAAAGCTGGAGGAGGAAAGGTGACATCAATGCTAGGAGATGATGGATTGGCTGCTTAGTGTGATCACAGCAGAAATGGCCTCTCTGAGGCCATCCACTGCCTCTGCCAGGCGACATGGGGGTCTCTTCTCCACCATGCCGTGGCAGGCTGCCAGCAGACAGGGCGGGGGGAGAAGTGGGAAGAGGATCACACCACTGTGGGGAAGGAGGTGTATAAATAGTGCCTGTTTGGAAGGCCAGGTGTGTCCGTCTGATTCAAGCCAAGTATAACAGGAGGAACCAAGGAGTGCGTCTTCCTCTCCAGACCTGGTTCCTGAAATTCATTTCCTCCTGTGTGTTTCTGTTATTATGGGTGGGTGGATAGGGAGGAAGGAAGGAAGAAAAGAAAGCAAAATTCTTTGTTTTATTCTTGGATCTCACACCCCAGAGTCTTTATTTGTTTACTTTGTACCTGCTTACTTGTGCACTGTTTGTCCTATATTTGTCGTACGTGTTATGGTCGAGCCACTCTAAGCCCTTTCTTCTGCTGCAGAGGGAGTTTTGCTCCACTGTCTCCCACTCTTCTTCCTCACTCTGTCTTTCCCTGCCATCAGGTGCACAATCTCCTCCATCGCCCCCATCCCAGCATCACTGGACCTTTCACCAAACTGAAGCAGCTCACTTAACTTGGAAGCAACCTTCTTTTGCTGGGTTAGTGAACTGAACTGGTGCAGAGCCAGTTCAGACAGGCAAGGCAGAGAGACAGAAAGAGTAAGTGCTTGCAGCAAGAAAGGGGGAAAGCATTGAAGGACAAAGGGTTTTCATGCTTGACTTTGGTGACCTGTTGTATTGGTTCTCACTCTTGTGTGCAACTTAATCATCAGCTGATATCTTGGCATACTGTTGTTTTCCATGCTCTCAGGAGGCACCTCCATTTCAAACATCACCCCTTCAGCCTGGAATAAAGATTCAGCTCCCATGTACTTCAAGCTTTCTACCGCAATCTTGGCCTCACATTGAACTCTCTGACAGAACGTATGTGGCCAGCACTGTGGTCACATTTATGGTCGTTCTTTCTGCCAACATTTTTACAGCATGCTAGGCTGTTACACTGAATGCTTTGGAAAACAAGGATAGGGCAACTGGTTTCCCTTGTTATCCTGGAGGCAACCCCAGATATTGCAGGTGCTCCTTCTGGCTGCCTGGTCCTTCAGCACAAAGCCAGTGCTGGTATCGGCTCACTCCTGGGAAAATGTGGATGGCATCAGAGAGCCTGGCAGCTAAACGGCCTGGTAGGGAGCATCGTTTTGCTTACAGTGCCCAGGCAGCTGGTTTCTTGCAAGCACGGAGCAGGGGAGCCATCCTGCTCCTGCCATCGCTTGCCCACGGATGCAGAGCACGTGTGCCTGTGAGCACTGGGGACAGGAGGAGTGGGATGGAGGGGTGTGCAGGCAGCGGGGCTGAGGGGTCAAATCTGTATCCCGGTCATTGTGGCTTTGCTGCCCAACATGTGCATCACACACACAACCACGGGGTGCCCTGGTGCCTGCCTCACCCTAGAGACACCCCACGTTGCCCCACTGCATGGGGGAGCACAAGCCCAGAGCCACATTTCCCCAACCAGGGTGACTGTAGCCAGCCCCAGCTGCTTGCTGCCGGCTGCAGCTGAGCATGGTCTCCTCCACCCCATGCACCTCTTCCTTCAGGTGATGGGGGTTGTCCATGCCAGTTGAAATCCTGCCTCACCACCAGCCAAAGGCAAGTTTGCAGGCTCGCTGCCGCTTGATTTGTTCTTCCTCTGCTCTCTCTTTCCTCCAACTTTCTGAAATGGGGACAGTATCTGAAAAACAGGCGACGCAGAAGAAGGCCACGCTGCCCCAGGAACGCAGTGTCATGCAGAACAAAATCATCGCCTGAGGAGGTGCTTCCGAAAGACTTTGAAAGAAACCGGAGCTCTCATGTTCCTCTTCTCCCTCTGTTTTTGTCACGTCTCTGTAATACGGTGGACATTTTCCCAGCTGCTCGGCAGGACTGACAGCGTGTTTTCAGGATGGGGCTGTGTCCTAAATAGAAACTCTGCAGGTTCGGAAAGTTCCCTTCCTCTAATTGGAACCGACTCACGGAGGTGAAGAAAAGCTGCAAAATTGTTTTAAGCTATGAGCAATTATAACAACCCTTACAGTGCCAGTGACACTAAGAGGATTTGTACTGGATTATGCCTAACGTTAACATGATCTAATGCTGTTCGAATATCGCAGCCCGCAGCAGGCCCAGCTCTTGGAGCTGGGTTCCTTGTTCTTCAAAGTCATCTGGGGTTTGGGGAGGGAAAGGGAACGAAGCCATGTGGGGAGAGTTTCGGTGCAATGTCACATCTTGTTTAAACATTGCAAATAGGCAGTGTTAAAGTAGCAGTGAAAAGCAAAATGGATTGTAAGCAGAGCCAGCCAGCTTCTCACTACTTGGCACGTACCGCAGAGGGTCTCACAGTGAGGTGATGTGACAGTGCCACACCGTCCATGGCGCCAGGGCACACCAGGTGACCAAATTGTGAATCCTCCTATCTCCAGGCTGCATCGGATTGTCTGAGCTGGCTTTAAAAAGTGTTCTAAAATCATCCTTCCTTTTACAAGGGCACGGAGAGACTTCCACTGTTGCAGGCAGAGGCAAAAGGGAATTAACTGGGGTATGCCCTCACACGCAGATGTTTCAGCGACATGAAGCTCTGGAGGAGCAGGCTGGTAGGGCTGTATGCAGCCAGTGATCATGAGAAGTGTGGTGTGTAGGAAAGGAGGGAAGGAAGGAACAGTGCAGGAGGTGAGTCTGCAGGCTGGGACCTTGGAGAATACCTGCTCTGCTATTGACTTATTATAGGGCTTTCAGGGAGTTGTTTAATCTCGCTGTAGATCAGTTTCTCAACGAGCAGAATTCAAGCAATAACATTTTGATCATTGGGAAGGGACGGAGAGAAACCTGCATCGGTGTGAGGCACTCAAAACCTAGAGCAATTGGGGAGGGCAAAGATGGAAGGCAGGTAGAAAGGAATGGAAGTCACTGAGTGAAAAGAGACATATACTGGCCTTGAAGGTTTTGCTTCTCATCTTGGATTTTGCTAGTGAAATCAGCAGAGCCAACAAAAGGTCTCTGGGGACTTGAACTGCAGGTATGGCTGAAGGTCACAGAGTGCAGTTCGTGCGTGGGAACCACCCAAAATTTGCCTTGGAGCAGCAAGGGAGCACCTGGTCAAATGGACACAAAATTTTTTCTTAGTCTAGACTTAGTGCATGATGGAGGGAATTAATGGGGGTGAAAATGGCTTTATATCCAAAATGGGAAGCCCCTCCCTGCTAGTGCTAGTGAGCTCTGCAGCACTGAGCTCTGCAGCAGAGGTAAGGAATGAGGCCAAGAGAGCTAAATTACATTGCTGTATATACTGTCTTTGAATTTGGCCCTGACGTAGGCTAAGTTGGCTGTGCTTCTTACTAGTAGCATAATTTGACTGATGAATGGAAGAATTTTGTATCAGGCCCTTAGGAGATTTTGTACCACTAATATGTTCTATTTATTTTGCAGAGACATGTCAAATAGAGATATACACATGCAATGTTGAACTGTAATCCATCCCACTGAAATCCATCCAGGGAGTAAGTTCAGACCCCAAAACAGGATATGGCAAGTATCAGACAACTGACATAAAGGAGTGTGGCTCACATTGTCTGTTGCTTCCCAGTTTTCCTGCAGGCCATCTCACTACAAGTCCCATGCACCATATCAATCTCGATTAAGCACTCTTCTGAAAGCTTAGGCACAGTGTTGTTATGCCAAAGTGTCAAAAAACTATGAGCTAAAATAAGCACCCACAGGAAGATGAACTTAGCTTAAAAAGGAATGTATTAAAGGGAAGCAGAAGCAGCACAAACCAGAAGGAAGGTTGGAGGTTTGGGGCTTTGAGCCCTCCAGTTGTGAAGGACAACAATGTATTTTTTTAAACGGGAACTGAGCTCTCCGATAATCAGGTTTCTAGGAGAACACCAGCAAATATTGTGGGGGACAATGTAATATCATGAGAACCAGCTATTTTTTAAAGTTATATTACATCGAAAAGGTTAACAAAGAATTGTAGGCGATTCTACACTTCTCACAACTTCAGAAAAAAACCCAGCCCCAGTGTGAAATATTTTGGCCAAAAGAGGCAAGCAATTTATACCGATTCCCAAAAGTCTTGTGGGAGTTGCAGGTGGGGTGCTTCATGCTTTCATCTGCTCCCTCATTAGCCTTCCAGCTAGGATTTCATCCTCTGCAATGCAACCCGCAGCCCCTTGGGAAGCTGGGAAAGGACCATTATGGACAGGAGACGAAGAAGGGAGAGGAGTCGTGGGGCTGAGGAAAACGTGGGAGATGATGAAATCTGTTGGAAGATGTGCAGCCAGCTCCTCGGCACAGGGATGAATTTGACCCACTGTGAAGTTTCACAGAACTAGTGCTAATATTCTGGGCTTGCAGTACTTAGGCAGCAATTATCACCTATGAAATAGGTGCTAATGTAGATTTTCACATTCAGAGGGCTAGCTGCTAAGCTGGTGGAAATGGGTGTACCTCTGTGACTCCACTAGAGCTAAACTGGTTCATGCCAGATGAAAATGCTCCCCAGATTTTTTAAGATACCAATTAATCTTAAAATCAAGATAAAGAGAAGAAAGTGTGCACATTCATGCTTTCACTTCAACAGGAAATTTAAATTTGGAGATGTCCCACCTGATGTATGATTGAGCTGTGAGAGGCCAGTAGCATGCAGCATTGCACACTGGTCATTTTACAATAATTGCAAAGGAATTATTTCTGGAAAGAAACTAATAGAAAATTATGGTGATCCAGCAGAATACAGCAGATAGTTTTCAGCCGGTACTCTTCCATCTTGTCAGGATACTCTTTTCCTTCATGCTGCAAAATACCCAGATTGGTACAACACAGCTTTTAAAATGGGGTCCTAAAGAGAAGATCTGCTAACGTCTAAGGGAGAAAAAAATAAACCAATCTGTGATTTTAGAGTGTCAGGGACTTTTTTGTATAGGTACACACAGCTGCCGGGTCAAAGTGCTACCTTCCTGTAACTATAGTACAGCATACATTTCCCCAGTAACACACTGGCTGTTAACTGAACCTCATAGCAAAGAATCAATAAAGTCAAGGCAATTTCTTTAACATGCCATCTGTAAGAGATTATGGAAGGGAGGTGGGAGAAGGGTTTTCCTTAGTGGCTAATGCTTTACTAAAGTTCAAATGAGGCAATATATAGTAAAATAAATTCAATCTATATTTTCTCTTCTTTCAGTTTTAGTGGGGACTAAATGAAATAGAACAGTGTTGATTCTACCCGATTCAATATATCTTTGCTTTCTAATAACCAAGGTCATTTTTACCTTCATGAAAAAAGAAGCCTAATATAAAATACTCACCCAGACTGAACAAACACGTATTCGCGCTTTTTCAAAAGCCAGGTAGATGACTGATATATTATGTAATTCATTTCATGGCACACTGCTGAATGTTTTTTTATAGATAGTGTTTAACCTTGCCAATTTTGCTCTGAGATAATCACTCCTTTGAGGATAAAATCTCACATTTAACATTAGAAGAAAAAAGAACACCCACCCGCCAAAATACGTAGTATACAACAAATAAGGGGGAAGTTACTTAGTCAGAAAGATAGCGACTAGAGCAGTTTTCACTGCTGACTCTGTGATTAGCTGGTAGTTGTTATAATATTAATGAGAAATACAATGATAACTGTTTAGAATACTTTTTGATACAGCCAGTGAGCAATGAAAAAATGCTTAGACATCTTACAATAATGTATTTCTGCCCTGACTAATGGAAGTGGCAAACAGATTCATAAAAATCCCCTATATTTAGCACTGGAGCTATTCTCAGAGTGCAGGAGATTTGCTTGTGATTCTCTGGAGTTTATGATCAGGAATATTAATAGCGCCGGCATCTCATGGAAAGGATGCAAACCCTGGAAGACACCTATGAAACACTCATGGTAAGGACTTCAATAGCGAAAGTCTGCAGGGTCAACACAGTGCCTGTTTGCTCTGTGAGCCCTGATGCTCCCCTGGAGACTGCCTTTGAGAGAAGAACAGTGCAGAAGGTCAATGCAAAGTGAAATTTTACCTGGAGGGAGGAAAAAATATGTATAAGCCCGGATTCATCCTATCATGCTGTAGGCATGTCGTCGAGGTGGCTAAGTTTGGAGTGCTGTCAGCCCTTGGATCACAGTATAGTCAAGGCAGAGAGAGACAGGAACCTCCTGAGGGCAACTCAGCCCACCTACGATCTGAATCACCCTTGGGAGAGCCTGCGTTTCACCCCAGCTGCTGGAAACGAAGCATCTGATGTGCTGTGAGGTGATTCCTAGCCTTGGCTCTTGAGGATGGGATAAACTGGCTCTGATGGAGAGCCTCTAGCCAGGAAAGAACCAAGCATAAATTAAACACTCATTTCAATTACTGAAATGAAAGACTTCATTAACTTTTAAAGATATTTCACTCTTGCCTTCACTCGCTTTCAAACACACATGGGGACCATTACTGGAAGCGCCGTTCATTAGGTAAGACCCTGCCCTTCTGGCATTTCCAGTTCAACCAGAAGCCAACTGTATTGGGGCTCCTGGAGGAGCTTGACTCTTCCATAGGTTTTCTCCTCAGATTTTGCGGGCCACAAGAGATTCTGGAAAATATCCAGCCAGGACCAGACTTGGGGGTCTTGATCTAAACAGTCAAAGAGGCACTCTAACCCACTTGTTTAGCTAAGCGTTTTTACTACCAGGGCTGCTGGCTTGGTCCAGAGGTGATCGGATGCAGTGGGGGAGTATAAAAGCATCGCATACCTTAAAGCCCACTTTAAATAAGCCCTATTTTAGGGACATAATATGCAGCACAAGGCTTTGGAGAGCCTTTACGCACAGGGACAAATTGTCCTTAGACAGCAGAAACAATATTCAGAAATTAATGTGAGGACTTCACATTTTCTTTTTAATTCATGTAAGATTCCATCTTATTGAAACCCCATCTTAAATCCACCCAGAAGCAGCAACTAACTTTCAAAAATACATTGCAAATAAAAGCCCCCAAACGACAAGCCTTGTCTTAAGACGTCACTTTCAAGCATCCATAAGATCTCTGGCAAAATTTCACTGTATATGGAAGATTAATTTTTTTTTTTTTTTAGGAAATCTCTGTCTGCTATTTTATTCTAATCTGTTTAACACAGGTTTCGTTGCACAAAGAAGTTTTAAGACCACTTACCTCTTCAAAGTATCCTTCATTTTGCCACTACATAAATCAGAAGAGTAGGCTATTTTTCTTAAGTTTACTAACCCAAACAGCAAAGATCCGAGTTGCTCTGGAACTCCTCATGTAGAGTAAATAATTAGATTGTGATCTGATGAAGGCACTTAACAACGAGCTTATTTTTAACTCCATGAGTGCAGTCATTGTATTCAAAGAGATTGTTCAGATGTCTAAGTTGAGTGCATATTTAAGTGCATTGCTGATTGGCATGTCCTTACCCTTAAGCTACACCATTGATTTCAGTGGGGCTGCCCACACGGAGTGGCATTCGGGATGGGGGGGGCTGAGGACAGCAGGACTGCAACCATGGCTTGTGGAAATCAAGGGAAGCTATTTTTTACCCCTCGGACACCAGGTCCCTCTCCAGAGCCACAGAGGCTGTTGTTTGGTTTTGTTCTGGTGGGTATGGGGTTTTGCTGTGTGGGGTTTTTTTTTTCTTTCTTTCTAATTTAGGTTAATCTGTACCTTCCTCATTCCAGGGAAATACCACCTCAGCCACTTGAAATGGAGACTATTCATCCTACTCCTCATAAAATGCCTGGAAAACATGACCAGAAAATGATCAGCAAATAAACTGCCAAACCCTGCTATTCCTCGCTCTTGTGCCTAATCTAGAAAGGAGACTAATAAAGACCAACAGCACACTCCTGTTGGAGCAAAGATTACTTCTCAGCTTAATTTGATACTTTTACAGACAGCTGACAAATGGTTTCCTCCCCTTCCCCCTGCCCCTTCCTGCACTCAAGTTTAAACAGGGCTGAAGTGGTGCATAGGGCTTTTGCTCTTCCTTGCTCCTGGGCTGGGTTTCATCTCATGTGGGAAAGAATTGGTGCTATCGGGCTCGAGGACCTGATCTTACTGAGAGGAGCTTGCTTTTCCTCAGAACAGACCCATGCACATTTTTTCTTCCTAACAGATGTATTACCAAAAAAACAGATTCGTGAAATGGAGCTTGTTCCTTAAAACTGAACTGAAATGCTCATGCTCTGTGTATAAAAAACAAAGTCTGCTTCTTTGAACCACACACTTTGTAGGGTGCATATTCGATGCAGAGGCGCATCACAATCATCCTTGGAAAAGCGACCAGCCAGATGAGAAAGAGATTTACGGGCACAATTTTTCAGAGATACGGTATCTCAGAATTATGGAGTTTCACTATTCAGCGCAGTGTGAGAGGCCACTCTGAGTCTGATGCAATTTAAACCACTCCATAGATCATGCTGGACATCCTCTAATATGTATCATTACAGCCTTACTGAACCTGATAGATGTTAGCCAGGGAGGAGGACAAAGTATACTCTATTGCATATGCTACGAGCCTGCCCAATTTCACTGCGCCATGTCCTCAGCTGACGCAGATCAGTGGAGCTCTGGCGCAGTTAATGGGTTTTGTGCCAGTTTTCACCATTTGAGGATCCGGACAATCATTTTCATTGCAGCAGCTCAGAATGTTTATCCTTTCGTTTTTAACAACACCTCTGCTCTGCGTGTGTGACTGCAAGCAAGTCTCCTGTGACTCAGGCTCCCCTCCTTGCATGCGGTCACGTCTACACCTCTGCCTCCCAGGATACAGCCCCAGCGGCAGGCTGCTCCCTGTCCTCAGGCATGAGCAGCTGGGAAACCCTCAGCAAATCAGTGCCAAATCCTGAAAATCAGGTTGCATGAGAGGCTATGATACAGCTATGCTACCCCATAACGGGCACGATGTGAGAACAGAAGTTGTCACAAATGGGTGGATGTGGTGTCAACACCAAGTAGGTCTCATCATCCATGTCAGAGAGAGACAAGTTTTTTCCTATGTTTCCTAACACACTTTTGAACCAACACAGGTGATCCAGGCAAAACACAGGTACGAAATCCAAACCAACGTGGACCCCAAATAGGGTGCACACTGTTGCTCCTTCCACAGAACTTTCCTTCTGCTCTGCCTGTTTCTGAGGTCTTAGGTTTTAAATGTGACAAGAACTTTTTAAGAATTTTGAAGCCCTCATTATAAGCCCATTTTTCAGTCTTTGGCTTACATGAAATACATTCGCCATGATCAGCTTCAGGTATTTCTGGGCAAGTCAGAATTCCTCCTAGCTGTATAAATAAGTATTTTTTGGTAGTACACCCATGATTGATCATCATCTCCATTTGTGTATTTATGACTGTGACAGTTGCAGAGCTTGCACAAGAAGATACATTTTTTAATGATGTTTACACTCATTTCAGCAATCAGCAATGGTAGTTATATATAGCTACATATTTGAAAGTCCTAAATAAACAGGTTACAGCTCACATAAGAAGTAAAATGAAATGAAAATATAAGCTAGAATCAAATGCATCATCTGAAGTCTTAGCCCTTAACAAATACCCGGCATGTTTTGTACGTGTGATAGGTACATATACATTTCAAAGGCATTCTATCTTTGAGTATAGATATGTAAAACAAATATAAACATCTGTGTATCAATTGGATATAGAAATGCATGATGCAACATAGAACAATACACACCTGTCTATACACACATGTGCAAACATGTCCACACATTTGGTGCCTTAATACTGTTGAATTCTTGCATCTGGAAAGTCCGTGTTCAAAGAACATTTGGGAGCTAGTGCATGCTGGAGGAGCTGCTAGCACTGCAAGTCCTCTCAGAAAAGCGAGCTGTGAGAGCAGCAGAGAAACCCATGGGCTGTGCTGAGGGATGAGGGGCTGGAGAAAATCCTTTGGTGTGCATTGCCGTTCACTGCGTGATGCACGGGAGCACTGAGGGGACTCGGTGACACACTGAGAGCCCATACCTTTAGCTGGTGTGCAAATACTACACACATACACATACAGTCAAAATGACTGCAGTTTGATAGTATGGCCTGTGCACATGCTTGCAATGCGTACCCCAGGTGGGACAAACAGCCCACACACTCTTCTTTGGACCACAAGGCTCCGAAGGGAGTAAAGGGATGGAGGTGTTCAGGGACCTTGGCCAGGGCACCCACAGGCATATGGGTCCTGTGGAGGGGGCTGTGTGCTGACAAAGAGGGGCTTACTCCAGTGAAGCTGCAAGCAGGGCGTACAAGGTGAAGCAAGGAGAAAGGAGACGGCTGGTGTGGCATCACGCCATGTTCTCTGTTTTGTTTCTAAACTGTGAGGCAGAAGGTGCTAGCTATGGATGGGATTTGACAAAGCGCTGACTCTGGGCATGCTAACCACCCGGCTCTGGGTCTACAGTTGGTAGCAGAGACCACGTTCAGAAATCACTCAATTAGCCCCCACAAAGGTTGCAGTTCTTCATTGCTCAGTCACATTGAAGGAAGCACAAGCTCCACTGAAGCGGACAGGAGTCTGTTGTGGACCCTGCTGAGGTAAGGCAGCCCTCACATCGCCTTGCTGCTGGCTTCCCCCACCTCGCACCTACACCAAGCAGAATGCAGGATCTGCACACAGCTCCCTGCCTGGCCTCTGCCAAGCTCCTGCTCTGACGACTGCTAGCGTAGCACAGTACGACATGGCATGGTATGGCGTGGTACGGCATGGCACGGCATGGTGCTGGACAATGGATGCTGCTCCTTGCAGAGCTTCCCACCCCACTCCCTTCCCTCTTCCCCTGCCAGCAGTTGCAGCCAGCACCTCCCTTCCTGAGTCTGAAGAAAAACTATTTTTGCAGCCATACCTAGCTGCACTTGCTACAAATATTCCCAGGGACACAAAGTTTTTCCTTGGTGGTTCTCTAATAATCTGGAGGGGTGTTGCAACTGTTAAGCCTTGATGCTTGGGGCCTCGTGCAGACAGTGCTAGAGACCGTTCCCCTCACACCCCCTCACTAGCATGGCTGCAGGTGCTGATCCTCAACCACAAATGCAGTCTGTGGTATCTCCCCAGACACCCTGCTTCTCCACAGGGTTGGTTGCTCCCACTGCCTGGAAACCAAAGCTTCAGGCCTATGGTCTTTACTCTTGTCTCCACAACTGTGGTGTGTATTGCTGTATAAATTGACTCAGGTGAGAGTCCAGGAGAAGCTGGATCCCGAAAACCAGATTTACAGCACCTGCTGTTAAGGCTATTTTTTCAGTGCTCAGCAGCTCCATCTGTAGCTTGGGTGGTGTCCAGGCCTGGTGAGAAAACGTGCTGATGCTGAAGAAGGCCAAAAACCCAGGCCCAGCTAAAAGCCACCAAATGACATGAAAATGTAACTCAAGGCTTGCGAGAAGGATTGCACATTCTAGACCCAATTCCTTTCACATTATTCAAGCAAGAAGACCCATTAAAATGAAAAGACCTGGCTGTGCATGCACACGCATTTTCCTTTTTTGATCGACTACCTCTTTGCTGATATGCCTAGTAGAGTGTTTGAAATCCCTATAAATGTTAGATGTCCATGATAAAAGACAGTGCCCTTCTTTGGCCTGTGGCCATTTTCCATGTTTATTTGCTTATTTATTTCAGTTAAGTGCAACACACCAGTTGATGCGCAACACCCGTGTGCCGCAATACAGCTCTGGGTTGCCTTGGCAACAGGTGGAAAGGGTTTTGAAGAGCCAGAGAGGCCCATGCTAATGAAAACAAGCATTCAGGGGGCCTCTTCTCCAGGTGGGCGAGAAGAGCCTCCCTGCTGGGCTCCCTTGCCCAACCCACTTTCAAATAGTCTGGTGCTTTAAACAAAAACTACAAAAAACAACAAAAAAAGCCCACCACCCGGCCCCCTCTGCTTTTTCTCCATGCTAAAATGCAACTACTGATTAAAAGTTCTGAGACAGTTCTTTGAAGCCTTTCATTAACAGGTTTCCTTTATGAATCCAAATTAGACGGTCAACGCATTTTCCTTCAAAAAAAAAAAAAGAAAAGAAAGAAAACTATTATGGAAATGGTGGTTGTTGTCGTTGTTGCTGCTGCTGGCTTTTACATATTTAATCTCCCACATGTGCATCTGTGCCAGATGGCACTGCCCGTAAGATGGGAGATAATCTCTGCACAACATCTTCACCAGTTTGACAGTGGTCTCTGGGCTGCTGCAGGCAGTGGCTCTCGTTCAGACATGGTGGAAGTCATGGGCTTTGTCATGGGCTTTGTGGGATAGAGCTGACCCTGCCTGCCCTCAGCACCCACATTTCCCACTGAAAGTCTCAGGTGAGGGTGGGGAGAGGGTGAGTTATTCACAGAAGACTTCTAGGAGTGAGGCTGTGATACTGAATGCACGGGGAAATCTCCCCACTCGAGGAAGTGGGTCTTCTGGAAAGGCATCTGGGCACTCACGCTCGGGAAATTGAACAGTCATGAGGAATATTTGACCCTATGCAATTGTCTCTTCTGGAAACATGAGGAAAAGGGTAATGAATGACACTAGGAGCTGAGCAGGAATATAGTCACCAGCTTCAGTGAGATTCACGAGTGTCCTACTTCCCCTACAGCTGTCCAGCAACTGCTGGGTATTCCCAAGGGCCAAACTGCTGACTGGGTCAATGAGGTGATGCCCATGCGATGCGCAAAGAGATAACTATATAAATATGGGGGTGACATGGAAGGGGAAACATCCAATGAAGTCCCAAACAAAGGCTGAATGTTGCTGGTGATGGTGGATAAGGGGGTGAAGAACTTCTGGACATCAAGGTCAGAAGAAGGGCACTGTATGATAATCTAGGGTGATAGATTTCTGTTGCTATTTCTGGTTCCATGTGAGCTTTTCTTGCATGGGGCAGAACACATTCTTCCGTGGACAATGATAACCAACACGTTTCAATACACAGTTGGGCTCACAGTCCGAAGACTGAATTTGTGGCACAGAACTACAGGAAAGAGAGGAGTGGCATCCGGGAGTGAAGCAGACCTCTGTAACCATGATACTGAAGCAAGAGACATGGTGTCCAGTAGAACAGCAGGGCAGTACCCACAGAAAGCCATGGAGGGACATGCTCAGCTTCCCCACCATGGGCAATATTGTTTGCCCACAGCTTGCAGCTACATGGCAGGCAGCTGCTTCAGCAGAAGGTCTCTTCCACCTCCTCAGAAGCAAGGGGACATGACTGCCTATTTGGACTGGTGAAATGTGACAAGCTCTGAAGAAAACAGATGCGGATGACTGTCCCTTTCAAAAAAGCTGAAACCAACCCAGATCATGTGAGGCTGGGTACAAAATCCCAAGAGTTGATGGCATAGCTTCCAATGTTAAGCAATATATACATATATATTTTTAGTAGGACTCTTCACTGCTTGTAGGTGACTCCGTGCCAGAAACTGACTCATGTTGAAACAGCATTACAGCAAGACAAAGAAACTGTGTAATACACCACCAGGCTTTTGGTCTGATAACGCTCTCATGGAAGGAGTGTTTTACTCTGCCCTGAACTGCAGTGAAGCTTATCACCAAGAGCAGTGACGTACTGGTCAGTTCGTTAATCTAAGCAAAGGGGAGCGAAGCTGGAAATGTTTATAAGTGATTTCCCTCTGCTGAGGAAGGAGATAAGAATAACTATGACAACGGTCCTAAAACATTTGTTGCATGTTGCATTCTAAAATGAAGCATAGCAAAAAAGAAAGCAGTGCCTGAATGGAGGATGGGGGGTCTAGAGAAAACCTTGCTCTTTGTCGATGCCTTCCCAGGAAAAGCAACATTGCAAGTAAAATGTCCACAAGTAGTTTTAGGGTGCCTGAAGTCTTTGGATGGCCAGCTTGCACCAGGGCTCCTTTCTGGAGGAGGATGTTCAAAACTCTGGAAAACAGGTCTGTTTCAGGAACACAAGACCCTGAGGATCCTCAAAACTTGAATTTACATTTGAGATTACAGGCGACTGTGATTTCAGTGGCAGTAAGTTAGAGCCCATGAAAAACTGCATCTGAATTGGGACATTTCTGGAAATTTTTATAAACCCCATCTGAGCTGGCTCTGAAATAGGCCAAGAAACGTAGTCATCAAACCACATGAGGTGCCTGCAAGAAAGCAGGGAAGGCTGACTGAAGCAATCACAAGGACATCTGTCATACATTTCATTTTGCAGGTGCCACGGTTATATCTCTGCAAACTTCTCGTGTCATCAGTGCAATTCCAGGACCTGTGGTCCTGTGTTCTGCACCAGCGTGAGGGTTTGCACTGCTCCAGCCAAACACAGAGCCCTCCATCAGGCTGGGAAATGAGGCCACGAGCTGCTGCTGCTCTTGTTGTTGGGAGGGCATGGAGCAGGGCTGATCCATCTACTGCCCTGCCAAATCTGTGCAAGACCCTGAATTGTTCCTTGCTTGGCTTATGCTCCAGGGCTGCCCCACATGAATAACCCCACGCTGTGCAGGCTTGCTCATGAGCTTAGGTGAACAGCCAAGAGCTGTGTTTACTTTTTTTGGGGTATGGAAAAGATATCTAATTGCACCCACAGTGTATTTCAGCGCAGAACTATTTAACGCTTATGTTACAGAATCAAAAGCATGATTTGCTCCTTGTGGCTCCTAAAATCTGCAATATAGCCCTGCCAATGAAAACATAGAGACTTGGCTATGCAAGGAAACAGCTAGCGCAGCAAAAGCGGTGGCCTGTTGTTGTATTTGCAATGAAGTAGCAGAAAAACATCCACTACCCACAGAAATGCTGCTTCATTTTGTTCTTGAAAGTGCCAATTTAGAATTAAAGGCAGCTGAATTACATGGGCAACATGGGAAGAATTTGTTTTATGTGGGAGCTGCTGTACATACATAACTTTGCCGTAAGATTTCTATATTGATCACAGTAACCTGCCTGGGTCACCTTGCTCTAACCAGTTATGGGGATAATCTGCCAGTCCAGTAGCATACTCGTTTCATCTGCAGTGCTCTGCACAAATACTCATAAACCATCCACTACCATAAAGCAGCTGTGCTAATACCCGTAGTCATTGCTGTAGACTATGTCCCTAGATTGTACCAGCATGTAAAAAAGAGACAAAAAGACCTGGATATGTCTCAGTTGTACTCACCATGGAAATTACGTGAATCTATAGTCTTCTCTGTTTGATTTTTATTTTTTTCATGGAAAGCACCACAGACTTAATGGCAAGCAGCTTCGCTGGTGGGAAAGTCCTAGGTGTCCTCTTCATGATATATAAGTGGCAAGGTATTTGATTTGTGTCACATGTAACGTGTTTCATCTAGGTAGCTTAATACTGATGTTATTGTATGTACAATAAGACTGGACAGGAGCCCCATTTGATATCTATGTTGTGAAGTTTGCTGAAAACATGCTGGGTCAGATACATCCCTGCACAGAGACACATAAATTGTCAGTAATAGTCCTTGAATTGGCAGAGAAACATCTTCTTCTAATATCAGGATGTTTAGGAGGGATACATTATGTAGCTGTGTGAAAGTGCATGTAAGAACCTAGCACAGAACTGGAATTGCTATTTTCCCCTTCTCATTGCAGACTCACTCTAGTAGTTGCCTCGACCTAGAAAGTGCCTTGGAGGTAGCCTTTGGCTGAATGGGGGGTCCAGGGGTTCATACACTCCTCATTACTATGATTTCTATGTACCTATGTATCACCAGGGGAGAGCTACAGCCACTGTAGCTACATGGTATATCTCTTTTACAGCACAGGCATTGGTATAGTACAAGCACTACTTCTTTAGGCCTCACAGCACTGATTTGCATTAGGTAAATTCATGCAGACTATGGACTGCATGGTTGGTTGTCCCTGCAGGAAGGAGCAAGCTTTGTGCTCAGTAAGTTTGGGGTGGAAGGTGATCATTGCAGAAGATTGATGATAATGGGTGGATGGGATATGGTTTTGTTCTCCCCAGGTCTTGCCTCTTCCTCACAGCCGCCAAACACTTGCTTATACTCTTTTGGCAGTGATATCAGCATTATCCAGCTCAAGGTTTAAAATAATCGTGAATGAGACATTTCCCCAAATCAAAACACGGGCAGTAAATTAGATTAGATTAAATGAAATAAATGGAAGGTTCATTTCTGCTCAATACTAAAGGAATGCCATGTCCAGTTCTGAGCACTGGGCTTCAAGAAAGATGTGAAAAAAACGGAGAGAGAGGACAGTCTTCATAATCAAAGGTCTTGAAAACATGACTTGTGAAGAAAAGCTGGAAAAACCATTTTACTCCACTGCCACGGCAGGTAGAACAAGAAGAAATGGATTTAAATTGCAGCAAGGACAGTTTACGCTAGATATTAGAGAGCATTTTGTAATAGCAGGGCTGCTGTAAGTGCTGGAGTAGATTGTCTGGGTAGGTGGTGCAGTCCTCAGTGTGAAAGGTGCTTATGGGCAGCTTGGACAAACATGCATTGGAAATGACACTGACATAGCTAACCCGGCCTTGAAGAAGCCAGACTGACTGCAAATGAAGCTGACTATTTAACTGGGAAGGAGCTGAGTGATTCATAATGAAAAGGCTGTGATTTCAGTATATCAGCAAGAAGCAACCTTCCAGGGGGCAGGCAAGCCTGGGTTGCATACACCCGTTGCATACATCCAGGCTGGCCTGGGCTCAGAGTCTCCCCAGGTCCTGCATGCGATTTCTGTGTCAGTAGAAAGCCAGCCCAGTTTGCCGGATGCACCTCTTCCTACTGAAGGAGGGCACGGACACTGGTCTTTTCCTGCCTGATATTTCCTTTGGTGTGTCACGTTTTTTTCCGCAAGCTAATTGCATGCAATAGCTTGTGCGAAGGTATGCAAGGCTCACTGTCCATGGAAAGTATCTTCATTTAAACTAATAATGTGGAACCTCCTTGTGAGCTGACACTCACTTTTAATTACTGTTGGCCAACTCCCCCCCAATCCTGAAACAAGTCGAACCTGCTCTGCGCCACAGGAGTCAGCAAGAGGGTAAGAGAACTCCTTGGGATGCCATTTGATGAATCAACCGAGAGGCTGCCCTTCTGGGAATAATCCCAGGTGGCCTGAGAAGGGACAGAGAGCCCTTCCCTTCCTCTCTGTCCTCTCGTCCCTGAGGCGTGGGGAGGAAGAGTGACCTGGACAAAACCACATCTTCAGACGACAACCACTTCTGCATCTTCCCCTGACCGTCACCTCCTTCAGAACTGCCTTCCCATGCAAGTTCTGGGATGACAGGTGACTAGAGAATATGAGACATAAGATTTCTGGGATAGGACAGGTATGAAAAACCCAGGGGGATAAACTCTGCTAAATTAATTCTTATCTTTTCTTCCGTGAAGTTTCCCTCAAGTGCTGGGTGAACACCAAGCAAGGTGACAGATGAGAAGAGCAGAGTGACCCGTGGTGTCCTGCACCCGCTTCTGAGTCTGGTCACGCAGCCTGTGTTTAAATTTTCTCCTCATCACCCCGCAGTGTGTAGCTAAACTTAGATCTCAGCCACAGCAGATCTCAGGTAGGCCACAGCAGCACTTAATTCAAAAGAAAGACTGTTTCCTGTACAGGCTGATGCTCAAAATATCATCAGAGGAAGATGAAATAAATTGCTCATTAATTCCTGGTCACCATATTATAAGGAAATTACTACAGCACCAGAAAGATTCGCAAAAGAATTGGGAAGCTTAATGTGAAAACTAAGACATGAAGCTTGTGGGGGTAAAAAGAAATGGTTATATATGGACCATAATTTAAAAAAAAAAGAGAGAGAAATGAATTTTCTTGAAAGAATACTAATTGAAGTATGTAAAAATCCTAATGGCTAATTTCAGCTGTGGTTCATACTTTCATTCCATCGCAGATAAGCACAAATGGAAATAAAGTAAAAAGAAATTGAGGGCAGTGTCAAGAAGCACTTCCTTACACAAGCAGTAATTGCAGAGTGAGGTGACCTGTGAGAAAATGTCATGAGACAAAAACATTAATGTAATTAAAAAATCACTTAGGTACAATACAAAGAGAAAGGATGAACGAACTTTGGCATGAAATGCCTTTCACAGCCCCTTGCCCAGCCCACCAGAACATGTGCTTGGAATCCTATAGTCACATTGGTTTGAACCACTCTAAGTCCTACCACAAAACCCAGGAGAACCACTCTAAGTCCTACCACAAAACCCAGGAAAGTGGAAACAACTCTTCTAGGCTGTGGCTTCCAGTTGCTCTGAAAATGTTAACAACGATGTAATGGGACTGAGGCCAATCACTTCTCGTCATGGATGAGAAATGGATGGTTTTCTGAAACACAAACCCATGCAGTGCGGGGGCAGAAGATGTCTCAAGCTGTCTTGCCGGAGAGAGGTCGAAGTCAGCCCCATCCTTGACCCTGCCACCGGTGGGGTGGAGAGGATGGGGTAGAAGGGATGAAGCCACGCCACTCCTTACTGCTGAATCACTGGTGACGGGATAGCTGTCAGCTTCATGTGCAGACTAATAGCATGTTTGTACTCCTCCCAATTCATGCAAACAGCAAATTAAACTCTTCCCCCAAGCAAAGGGGATCTGCCCTGCAGCAGGACACTGCACTCCCAGCCTGGGGGCTCGGGGGGAAGCGGGGGCATGTCCCTCTTGCCACTATGTACACACGTGCCCACACATGGTGCACAAAGGGCTTTTGGAAAGCACAGCCTAGCTCCCAGCTGGTTTCTCTGCACTGTTACCCTGCGTACTGCTCCCGGCCCGACTTTGCCACCTTTGCTCCCACTGAAGCTAATACAGCATGGTGCACTTTTACTGCACACAGCTGCTTTCCTGTGAGCTCTTGGAATCGTGAGGATTAAATCACACCAGTATGGAAACCAAGGGAACGTTTGTCAGTGACGAAAGATGGCAAGAATTTTTCTAAATCAGAGATTTTCTTACAGTAGAACTTTTGTTACTGGAGCAGGTCTATAATAATATCACTACTGTTTCAGTATTTTTGTAACAGTGCTGCTGGGAAGAGCAGCTCTTTTAATACAAATTCTGTCATTTAGAATTGCTGCTATGGTAGAAATCTTAAATTAAGCACTGTCCTTTATACAAAACACAGCACCACCTGCTTGAATACAGAGCTGATAAAACACTATATTTTTCTCCATGCGTCACATTAAATTATCCAGCAATATAAAAGAAATGGAAGTACACAAAAGTCGGGGCTTTTTTCTGAAATAGCTCCACCTGTATCTTCTCCTTCCAAGCACAATGTGCTGGGTGGGGGGCAGAGATAGACTGAACAGACTCTTCAGACAAAATTCCTGCAAAATGACCAGGTTTTATGTCAAAACTACATACAGAACCACATTTCTGGTGTCCTTTCAATTCAGATCCATAACATGTCCCCAGCTGCACAAAATGTCTGTGTATCACAGGTCTGGGAAAAGGACTTCTAGTATAGCTGTGCAACAAAATTCTACTGAAGCCAAAAGTTCACTTGTACTATGGCTTACAGCAATTTCTCTAGTGAATAAATTACTGGCTGAGATATCTAATTCCATCTGTTGGGCTTTTTTAATTTGTTTTATTTTGTTTTCCCATGTGGTAGAGAAGTGCCATTGTTTCAGCACTAGTCAGGGAATCGGGGAATATCTCTTCAGCATGCCAGGCTGGCCAGGGGTCCCTGCTCACAGGATGAAAGCCTCCTGGACAGACAGCGCATCTCCTGTCCAGCCCACGCCTGCCTTTCTCTTCCACTGAAACCAGGAAACGTAGTGTTTAAGGCAAGCCCAAAACTCAGACTGATACGAGGCAAGGATACCAGTTGGCTCTGCAGCCAGATGCCGGAGCAGAGCCCTGGATGTGCCAATAGAGGCTGAAGCACAAGATGGAGGCAATATCTAATCCCCTCACGTTTGCTGTGCGTAACCTCATGGCCAGGGACTCCACGTGCTGCTGTCAGAAGTCATCCTCTGCACTTTAGGTCATGAGAGTTCAGGCTGGGAAAAACACAAAACCACAACACCAAGTCTTGTGCCTGAGTGTCTCTGAACCATTTTTGAGGTCCTCTTGCTACCTACAGATTATTCCTCTTGCCACCTACAGATTATTCCAGCAAAGGAAACATGCCTGTGACACATTCCCAAGCACTACACCATTACTTAGTATTTATTCACCTGCATGTCAGATAATTGGCACAGCATACTGATGACAGTCATTTCTTCCACGGGGCAGTGTACATTGAGACTCCTGTGATGGGATATGTAAAGCTTGACTTCTGATCCAAAGAATTTTGGAGGAGGTGGTGACAATACACTCATTAATTTACAATTATATTCCTTCAGAGAGCCTCCTGGCACTTTCTAAATACTGTTTAGAACACATACCTCTTCTATGAGACAAGTATTATGACCATGAAAGTCAAAAAACAAGGACAGAGATGTTTAAGTTAACTCGCCCTAAGCCCTACAGGAAGGCACTGTCAGAGGTTACCATAGACATAAGTCTTGTGCTATTACCATCTGTTCACAAAGGCTTGAATTTTCAGAAGAATGCTCAGGATTTATTTATATTTGACAGAAGTGTATTATTTTTGCTACACTAGGTATCTGCTGCTTGGGAGAAAGCAAGGATTTGGTAGTAACTAATGATACTGTGAAATGTATGAGAGGTTGACATTAAGAGGTGACAAAACAGAGCTGCCATTACAAATCAAACCCTGATCCAACAAAGTCTTTCAAAATGGTAAGTATTGCCTCACTGGAGTCTCTGAAGTTTCCAGAAGACATAAAGTATGTGCTTGTGTCCCTGCAGGGTCCAGTCACAGCCTCTGTTTGAGGGTGTGCCTTGTAACACTCCAACTACTGGAAGGGCAAGAACCACAGCGACCTCCAAAAACCAACATCTTCGTATATTCAATGCCGTATAGCAATGTGTTGGTTTATAGAAAGAAAGATTGTGCTTTAACAAATCCTAGCCACTATATTCCTGAAGGTTATGGTGCTTTTTAAGAGATAAACTTGAAGAGGCTTTTAATGCTAAATCACGTCACTTGAGGATGGTCTTCGAGGCAGGCTGTACCCATTAGGGCCTGGAGACACACCACTGTTTTGGTTTTTTTTATGTTGTACAAGGTTAAACAATAGTTTATTTTCTGTCACTGATACCTTGAGGTGGGTTTGCACCAACAACGTCTTCTACATTTTCAGATTAAATAAGCACTGTTAAAACAACTTGGCTGGTAACACAAGGATTGTGTAAGCAAGGATCACTTGTTGTCAGTCTATTCATAGACTGTTGGTCCATACTCCCATGAGTAATATACTGCAGTGAGTAGCTGTATTGGATCAGCAAGACTAGGGTCCTCAGCAATAATAAAGAGTTTAAGCAAGACTAAGATGTGTAAACAAATTATATCCTGATTGCCAAAAGGCTAAGAAAACTTGCCATAACTCTAAATTTTCTGTAAATTTTGATTTCTTAAAAAAGTCAGAACATTAACTACTAGAGTTAAAAATTTTACTTGCTTGGACTGTGAATTAAAGCATTTCCTCATGAGAAATAATTAATTGTTAATTGTTCTTTCTCTTTTTTTTACGCGTTATCTCATGGAATAAGTTGTCATTATAAGAGATCAAAAAGCTCATTTGTCTCAGGAAAGCCTAGATTCCAGGACATATTGAAAACCTGATTGTAAACTGGGTGTTTGGTGATAGTAAGAAAGCAGGGCCTCTTTTGTGTGAAAGACCATCAAGCAGCGATATCACTTGAATACCCCAGATAAAACCAGTTGTCTGCTTTACAGGTATCTGGCAGATGAGAGGTCAGCTTTGGCTGACTCAAGCCATATAGGTATTTCTTTTCATTTTTCAGTAATACATTCTTGTAAACAGAACTTCATCAGACTAAAACAGCTCAGTCTTTTTGTGTGGTTGCTCTGTTTTCCCCTAAGCAAATTCTTCACATGCCCAGAAGGAATCTTGTTTCCAACATCTGGGAGCGCTTTAGAGGCTTTCATTATTTATATGCCAAGATAATATCTCTTGCCCATGAATGTGTTACTGTTCCCATTGATTAGATGTTTGCTGATTAGTGCCAACTGCAGTGGCGGCTGCAAGGGGGACACTATTCTTGGGCCCTCGATTTACATCACAAACTATTGGTCTCCAAACGCTCATCTGACCTTCAGGAATTCATTAGACTTTCACTGCTACTGACTTGGGAAGACAATAAAATAAGGATTTAGGAGGGCGAAAAAAAAAGCTGGCATTTGAAATTAAGGTTAAAGACACACCAGAAGAAAATGGTAGAAAACAGTGATTTAAATAGAAAAAAAAAAATCCAAGCCACCAGGCTGTAGAAAGAGAAAGGACAATTTCTTCAGCATTTGATGGCTAGGGGTTGTCTCACTTGTGTCAGAGCGAGCTGGGAGTGAAGGGAGCCTTTGTGAGGGCCACATGCACTCATCTCTTCAGGGTCCCCAGGGCTCCCCCCAGCCCCTTCCCCATGCTCACAGCCTCTGGCCAGACCTGGCCCTTGGCTCGAAAGTGCTCATCTCAGCAGAGGCGGAGGGGAAACAGGGAGAGGAAAATGCTGATAGGGCCAAAAACTACCACTCAAAGAGCAGCTTTGAAATCATAGCAGGAAGCTTTGCAAAAACATGAACGCACTTAACTCGAAAGAAGGGAGAAAGCACGGCTTCCCTGTCATTTCCTCACTGCTTTGTTAGGAAACGTTTCTCAAGCACTGAGCTGCAGCAAACCACCTTCAATTATATTAACCAAATGAACTAAAATATCACATAATGTTAAGGCGTTTCTGAGCCTGTGGGAATTAGCAGGTCTTTGATAAACTTACCGAGTTCCTGAGAGGACTAGTCTGCATCTGATCATGGAGCACTGGCAGTGCTGGTAGCATGCTGCTGCATAATTTGCAAGGTTAGTGGCCGTGATAGCCCAGCTACCATGAGGACATCTGTGGGGATAGACCTGGATCTTCACAGCCCAACTCAAGCAACTCACCAGAGTAGCTATCACTGTAAAATTGTTGCCTGTGTCCAGAATGACTGGATAAATATGCTTATCTGAACCCCTCAGCAATAAATGCCTTTTTAATTTCTCTTTTGCAGCCAGCAGTGATATATAGTGCACACTGCATTTGCAGAGCGGCTGCCCGGATTTACTCAGAGTAGTTTCCTATTTTGTTTTTTTTCTAGGTGACTTACGATGCCTGACTCAATCTTTGGTGTGGCTTGCATCTTTAGAAGAAATATTGACAATTCATAAATATTTCCAAGGTTGATGCCTCAGCACAGATACCGCATGCTTCCTTCTGAAGCTACTTGTAGGAGTACTCACATTTTTGTTTGCGCATTTTCACTATCGCTGACAGGGACCTGATCCCAAACCACTCAGTATACTGTACTCTCTCCACGTAATTGTCACTGTGATCTAAAGAACATCTTGATTCATTCAGTTTTAAATTTCTAGGCATCTAGAGACTATAGTGCTTGAGGTATTTTTCATCATATACAGATGCCCAGCAATGAGAAAACAGACATCAGCTCCTCAGCTGGCATACACCAGGGTAACTCTATTATGGTCACTGGAGCCATGCTAATTTACAGCAGTTGTGGATCTAACTTGTTTCCAGAGCATGTATTGATTTTACCACAACTCTGTATTTCCTGGTTTTCAGCCATTTAAATTTAAGTGCATCTGACATTTTGGGAGGGTACAAGGCATTGCTGTGTCAGTCTTGATGCTGTGTTAATGATGCATTCGGGCAATGAATAATAGTCATGGGGTAGCTTGGAAATTAAACTCCTGATTTTATTCTTACAGTCTCCTGGATTAGCAATTAAATTTCAGGTCATTTAAATACCTAAAGGGTCTGGGAGTGTAGAGGGTTCTGACTCAAAACATTTATAAACATTACAAACATTTATAGTGTTGAGGAAAATAACTCTGGTCAGCAACTGAGCAATTGCAATGGCTTTCATGCTGGAGAAAGTCTAAGGAGCTCCCTGCTTATCTATACCTCTGTGGTGACAATGTGACTGCTGAATTTTTTTATTTTAAATTTAAGTAAGTCACCTCTTTTTTCACCAGAAGGTATATTCTAACCCGAACTATGTCACCAATCTCTGCCTCTCCCTAGCTGCCAACACACAGGCTGCGCTTCTCACTGATGTCCTCACTTCTTCCATCACTCTTGCAGCGAGGCTGGGGCCAGGCAGTGCATTTCCAGGGGATGTTACTGGTCTTGGGTGACCATTCACTTACCTTCCAGCATCATGACACCGACTGACAGAGCGTGCTGTCACATGTACCTTTGGAATAAAATAGTCGCTCAAGACCTTTGTAACAAAATGATGAAGGTTCCACGTAAGAGAAATTCTCAGCAGTGACTATAAAACATCATTTAGGCAGATTTAGAGCTCTCTATCCAGATTCGTATGAAATAGGAGCTGGCATTGTTTCACAGGCTTTGAATGCATGGCGGTTTGCAGCATGCCGGGGACCGATGGGCTCTCAGCAGCTCTGCGAAGGGCTGTGCCTGGCTCCCCTGCCATGGCTCCGTGAAGTCCCACTGCTAGGGAAGCCTCTTACAGCTGCAAGGAATGCAAATGGAGTCTTACTTCTCTTTGGCGAGTGTGTGAGAAGCGTCTCACGGATGGGTGTTTGAACTCAAAGTTCTACCTATTTGGTGCCAATATGTCAAGCTTTGTCCATGGTTGATAAGAACTGGGGGTTGGCTGCAAATCCAGCTTCACTAAAAGTGACTGCAGATATCATCTAAAGAGTTTAGAGATAAAAGCTGATACGGCCAGGAGAGATATTGTTACTAAAGGGAGCTTTTGACATATATCTAAAAAAGAACATATCCCTAATTATTTGTTCTTTCCCTCATTTCATACTCGCCAAACAAGAGTTCTGAACATGTGCACAGGAACTAATGTATTACTGTGTGAGTTATTTCAGACCTTCCTTTTAAACATTACTAATTGACCCACTGATGGATGCTTACTCTCCTTACTTTATCACTGTAATGTTGTTCTAGCTAATTCCCTGCTGAAGCAGCAGAGCTACCCATTAAGCAAGCGCTACAAGCTGATAAGGAACAGCAATATGATTTATGCATTGCATCAGGAAACAGGGACAAATATTGGCATCAAGGTGACTTATTTGCCTGTGAAGCCCATAGCAAAAAGGTCCTCAGCAGGGACCACCAGACATCAGTTCAGCGTTTTGCCTTAAGCAGGGAGCTAAACGTGTATTTTCTACCCTAAGTGACAGTGTTCAGTGCAGAGGGTGCAAGCAAGAACGCAGAAGACCAAGGGCAGCCAGCAATGCTATACATCTGCAATTCAAAATGGTAGATGCAAAGCAAGGAGGGAAAGCTAATTATTAAGACTTGTATGCGAGTCTTGGTCCTTAGGTGCTTGTAGGAGGAGCCTTGGGCATCACAGATGAGGGCTAGATGGGCGCACGGTCACCACAAAGGTGCTGCTGTGTCTGGAGCAGCGGGTCAGTCACGGTCAGTGGGTCACTCCAGGCAGCATAGCCTGGTACCAGGTAGGGTGCAAGGTCCCACAAAGGCCACAGGGCACTGGCAGCAAGACATCCACGGTAACAATGTGTAAATTAATTAATGCTCTGTCTCAGCATTTCCTCATCTTGGCATGAAGGGAGTACTTGTCTCCGTGCTAGGAAGAGTTTTGCCCTTTCCTGCATGTGGAAGCTCTAACCTTGTTGACTGCAGACTATCATATGCACTTGCAGAGGACTAGGGAGGTTGTTAAAAAAAGAAATCAAACTGGGCAATAAAACACTGTAACAGCCTAATTTTTTTCTATCATGTCATATGGTGGGTGATGATTGATAACTTTTTGTTTGGGTGCTGACTACTTTCTTTCTTCCACTTCACAGACACAGATGAGCTTCTTGGAGGCACAGCCCCATTTTAGCTGGTATTCCACCCAAATCCTTATGGGAATATAAGAATAGCTGTTCAGGGCTGGGACAGAGGTGTGTCTGCCTCAGCATCCTGTCTCTGACAGCAACAACTAGAAAACACCTAAAGAAAGAATATAATAAATAAATGGACTTCTCTAAGGGATCTTCTCCCACTAGCAAGCTCCGGCTTCTGGAGTTCTGTCATTTAGTGAATCCCTGAGCTACAGAGCATATCCACATCATGTGTTTAATTGTCTTTGGTGGCCCTTCCTTCCATGAATTCTTTAATTGCTTACAGAGATGGTTTTGCTTTTGGCCTCCACAGTATCCTGAGTTGCATAATATAATAGTGTGCTTAGTGAAAGACCACATCCTGCTTCATTTCAAAGAACAGATGAGATCAGGTACATTCAGGATATGGTAGCTGGAGCATTACAGACCTTCTAGGCTTACAGTGCTGCACAGTACTAGACAGAAACCCAGATGACAGATCTCTACAGTTTCCTGTATAACTGTCTTCATATGTTCTTCTTCATGTGGTACTGTGCAATGTAGAGATCCATAAGTAGCTTTAAACAGAGGTAAACAACTAACACTCCAGTAACACCATCTCATAGGTGGACATGGAAGAAGGTAGTGAGATAAAGTATGTCTTAATCCTGCCTCCACATCCAACAGCAGCTCGCTCTAAGGCTATGTTACCTTGATTAAAGCAGAGTTTAGTGGATCCTAGAGAAGCCGATGTTCCTCATGGGATTTTCAGATTTCTGAATTAGGCTATGACCTGCTGACGGTAGTAGCAATAAAGTATCTATTCTGGTTTTGTGCTTTTAAAACCCCTATATGACATTCATTTCCATCTTTTAGGCATAGACTACCTGAAAGCTAAGTCCTTATTCTGAACTGCTTTTATGTGGTTTATGATGTTTCATTTTTCTGTAGGATATGTTTTATGAGTAGCTCAAGCTGAAGTTCACAGCAGTTCGGCGGATGTGAGCTGCCAAAGGAACATATGAACTGATCCTTGAAGAGGGGCCAAGGAGGATGGGTCAGGGCCAGAGCAGGACTTGTCCATGGGGTGCAGGAAGAGGGACAGTCCCTGGGTGCAGACACAGGAGCACAGGGTTTCTGGAGCTCAGCCTTTGAATGGGGAAAGGGCAGAAAAAGGATCATATTGGGAAGGCAACACAGTGGGGAGCAAAGCTTGCAAGCAGTGGATGTCAAGGTTGGCAGCGGGCTGTGGTATTTAAATGCCGGCTCTGCCATGACAGACCAAACCGTCTCCAGCACTGCCCTACTGCCACAGACGCTCACAGCTCTGAGTCACTGCTGTGCACCGTGTCTGAGGGCGGGTACCAGAACAGGTACAACAGAGAAATGCTAACACTTTCAAGAGGCTGAAACGTTTCCTTAACCTCTTTGGGAGTCAGTATTCTCACCTGTAAGGGAGAGACAGCCAAACTCAGCAGCTCACAATATCATTGTGAAATGCAGACAATTAATGCTTGGAAGGTTTCAGGAGCTATTGAAAGCACCATATAAATGCTAAATATGATTATTGAATTACAGTCTGATTGAGACAAATTGATTTGTTAGGAAAGTTTCAATGAATCATATTCATAACAAATTCCATTTAATTTACAACAGTGAGTCATTAAGTGGCTCTTCTGCTGATTTATTTATACATCTGCTGAAAAGATAACAGATTTTAAGAATCAGATCTTCAAGATAACTAGTCCTCAGAACTGTGGGATCAAGCATTTTGTAAAAAGTGTGGTATAGTATCAAGCCATATTTAGCTATCTGCTTTTCCATCATATTTAATACTGACGAAGGTTGAGCAAAGCACCTGCAATAAAATGTGCCTTTTTTTGAGTGCTCTGAGCTTGCCCAAAAATACAGTGCTTCTCCTAAAGACCAGTGCTTCATTAAACTTCATCCCAAATTAAATGCAACATTTTCTGATTCTCTGCAGGCTTCACTATGCAGGGTGATTAAAAGCTATGAAATACTGAGTGCTGGAAACCCAAATAGCTCCTGGATTGAAATCACACTTAAATGAGAGCACTCACTTCAGGGGAATGATTCAAATTACATGACAGAATAGCTCAGGATGACAAAGTGTCTTTGGTCCTGCTATGCCTCAGTTTCCCTCCCTGCAAGAGAGGCAGGGCTACAACTCTGTCAATACAGAAAATAGAATTTGGATGTTTGCATGACAGCATCCAGCATCTCAATGGGCTATGCCAGCTTGCATCAAACACTCATTATTAATAGTCACACATTAATCACCCACTCCAAAAGAAAACCCTGCCAAGGAGCAAGAGACCGACATTTAATCACAGCAGGACATTTCAGAGAAGGAGCTTCTTTTGGTGGTAGCAGGAGGGTTATACTGTTTTTTCTATGGATGCTGTAATGAGAGAGGGGAGCAGAAAGGGGGTGAACCCTGGTTAGATGGAGGGATGGGAAAAGGGAGTGCATGCACGAGGTGGCTGGGTCACAGGAGAGAGGGGATGGGACAGAGGGGACAAGAAGGACAAAGTAAAGAGCTCAGCAGAGCAGTTATGTGTTTGAGCTGGGTTCATGGAAGAAGCATCTCACATCTTCACAGAGAATTTGCCTATTTCTAATTAAAAGTAGTAAATCAGGGGTCAGCAAGTGGAAAAAAGCGAAATCAGCTGGGGAGAGAAAATGTATGCAGAGGGTTTTCAAGAAACAGTTAAAGAAAACAGGAAATTTTCGGGTAAAACTAGAAGCATCAGGATGACATTCTTCTGCTGTGCTGAAGATGAAGCACCTCCTGCACAAGGGCTGTGCTCTCCTTCCACCTCCCCTGCCCTGCAGAGCCCCTGTGGGTATCGCCACCCCAGCCCCCAGGGATGGGGTAGCTGGTCGGGTGTCAGTGAGATGGGGCAGGGTCACTGTGGGGCAGCACCATGCAGGCTGGCATGGGGTAGGGTGCAAGGTTAGGACCATAGGTACCGTAGCAGACAGTATCAGAATCTATTTTCTGCCATTGGTGTTGCTTTCACTTAGGACCAGGGCACGATCTGGCAGAGACATAGTGCTCACCATTAACACACCAGTTTCTAAAATTAGAGGAAGGCAAGTACTGGCAATCCACAAGAATCTTACACATTTTTTTCTAAGCATGAAAGAAACCCAGTGATACTTCTGAGCTAACAGGAATGAGACAGTTAAAGTGTTGTACAAAGGCTGCCTTTAAAACTTCCTTTTTATTTTCTGATCATCATTTTTAATCTTCTTCAATCAAATGGAGCATCACTTATGAACTGATGAAAAGAGAACCTTCATCTGGTTATTAACTCCTTGATGAAAGACTTGTGAAAAGTGCATTGTTCAGTTGCAGGACTTTGGAAAATATTGAAAATTAACTAAATTCTTTATATGTGGCTTCTTGCAAGTTATAATTGGACACACACATTGGTAAAGCAGACCAGTTATGATTGCAAAGATGGGAGAAGTGTCATGCAGTTGCCGTTGAAATAAATGTGTTACTAGACTCCTTATTCCCTTCTTCACTGCGTATATAAACTCCCCCTCTAAATGGCACTGATCTGAGAGGGAGGAGAGGCAGCTAGAGCTAAAGTAGGCTAGATAAATTTGTCTGTCCTAATAGATACCAAGTCAACTTTTTTTTGAGATACCAAATCAACTTTTTTTTAAGATATGACAAAACTTTACACAAAGAAAATGTCACCTTTGACTAGAAAAAAATTAGCTTTTATTTGGAGAAACATGCACACTAAAGGAGCGAGCTGGCAATGCTGTTCCAGTGCTATGCAGGAGCTGTGTTTGTGTGCCTTCTGGTCTCTGATTCCTCTCTCCAGCCTCGCAGCAGGGCTATGATTCCTGTGATGCTTTATCTTACAACCAGGGAATGACTCGGTGCTTATTGCTGGGCCTCTCCTACCTACACCGTACTTTGTGCTCTGCTCCCTGCTCAGAGAGAACAAGGGAGGAGATCCAGGACCTTCATGGAGGAGGACAAAGATGCAGGTGGAGGAGATCCCTGGTCATGGGCGAGCAAGGTCCTGCTGGTTGATCGCACTCACTCCCCAACAGTACGTGGTCAGTGGAAATCCTCACTGGGTTATACGAGCACTCCCAAGGATGCTCCTCTGACCCCTCTGAGTGCTGCCACCTTACCCTGGCAGCCCTTTCCTTCTGCCCTTTCTCTGCCCAAACCTCCACCTTCAGGCAAGGCCCAGCTGGCAGTTTGGGGCAGATGGAGAGGTAGAAAAGAGTCTCTTTTGCAGAGGCTTGCACAACTCATCCTGTGCCACCATCGCACTCCGAAGGTTTGCTTTTTGGAGACACAACACACAGGACATGAAGGGTGCGGGAAAGAGGGAGGATGGGCACCGGTTCTTTGCTGAAGTCTCGAAGCTGGAGCTGGGCAAGTGTTCCTCTTCACTTCATTTCAGGATAACAAAAAATCAAAGCTTGGGCAAAAACATTTGTGCAACTGTGTCATGTGTCACAGTGTTTCAGTTCCTCCCTATCCAAGAAAAAGGGGGAAAAGCAGAAAACCTTCAGTCTTTCCTCCATATTGGTAAAAGGGAATTTTTTGTTTGTTTGTTTCAAGCTCATGCTTAGCATAGAAGGCTACTTACATCAAAATAAAAGTAGCCCACTGTTGGTACCATGAAAACATTGTATTTTTACTTGAGCTAAATATTTGACCCAAATTTTGAACCAAATCACATTTTTTCTTTTTTTCCCACATGAGAAAACAAAACAGAACTAAAAATTCATTTCCAGTATTTCAGAAACAAAATCTTTTTAAAATCCCTTTGTTGGACCAGTGTACTATGAAAAAAACAAACAAACAAAAGCAAACTCAGAATCACCAATGATGGCCCCAACAGCAAAGGAATACTAGGCCTTTATTTAAGGTGGTTTTGACTTTAATTTCAGTGATATTTGGGATTTCTATGGAACTTGGAGATTTAATTGTTTTCAATTGTGTTGAAAATCAGGGTGCTACATTTATGTAGCTACATTTGTGATGGACTGCACTTGAATTGTTCTTGCTGAGGTTGGAATGCTAGGTGGTCTACCAAGTGTCTGTATGAATTTTCTTGCTTCAAGAAAATTTATAACATCTTCTGGGTGATAGCCTTTGCAGTGATGCTGGGATCGCAACATCTGTGTTCTGATCGAATTCCTACTGGCCTGGCCATGCATTCATCTAGACTGAACAGTGTCTTTTAGGAGAGCACAGAGTTAAAAATAAGATCCTTGAGAAATGAAAAGCTTATAAATGCTCTAAATGCTTTTTTAATAAAAGGAAATTGCTACAGGAAGTGATTCCTTATATCCCAGGCTCTGCCAATTGTTTCCAATCAGTGCAGCTTGGGGTAGTTATTATCTCACTAAGTTATATTAATGTGTTTGTTGTTGCTGCTTTTCCTTTTAAAATAATCTTCAGGTTAACTTGGGTTCTGTTGTTTAACTTGTGATTTGTTTGTCATAAAAGCTGTTTTGCGGGGCTCCTTTCACAACTCTAATCCCTCACCGTAGCATGTAATTGTCTCCTCACTTCTTATTCCTCACTGGACGGTTGGCTGATGAGCAGGATATGATGCTCTGAAATGCTTCTCCTCTCCCATTTGCCCAATCACCCTTCTTTGAACCCAAAGACCTTGAGGAGAGAAGGTCCTTTACTCCGGGGATCTGAGCCTTTCCATGCAGAGCCACCACTGCACAAACCCATGTGCCAAGACCCAGCAGCTGGGAGGAGCTCATCACACGGCCAGTGGCATAACAAATGGGGGACATGCGTGAGCAGGATCCGGCAGCTGGCAGTTTAGAGGCTATGTGAGATCAAGGTTTGATTGCGACTGCCAGGCTTTAACAAATGGCTTTACAGTTGGCTTCCTCCAGTAAGTTGCCTGGTCTTCATACTTTCCACCTCCATAGGATCCTGTGGCAATGAATCCAATGAACTGAATTATGCATTGTGTGAAAATGCATGTCCTCTGATTATTCTTAAAAGCTATGCTGATATGAGCACTGACATAACTTGCAAAACAATATTCTGCTGGCTCAGTCAACTGCCCTCAGCTCTGCCACTCTGACAAGGTTTGTATCTGAACACTTGCAAGTACAGGTGCCTTTTTAGATGACGTACAAACAGATGCACATGTGATCAGATACCAAGAAGTCTTGGCACAGTCACACAGGACATGAGAGATAAGGAAGAAATGAATATTTTTAGGGCAATGTTCTATTTTATGGAGGACCTCAAAAAAGAGATTGGGTCATGACCCTGTGTGGAGTGTTGTGAATGATGGAACAGTTTGGGAACTGATGTTTTAGAGGCTCTATTGTCATGTTGCATTCCACAGTCTCACAAAAATTTCAACCCAAGCAGACAAATGGCTTATAATAACTTTTTAACTGGCAAAAACCTAAAGCCAGTAGGTGGTGACTAGATGAAAATGATGGAAACTCTTCCAAAAAGTTTATAAAAATAATAATTTCATTTGCATGTTACCTCTAGTACTCATGACAAACAAAATCCTTCCATCCTGCTGGAGGCTGGTACTGTGTTACAGCCCAGACTTGTCCCTCCAATTCTACTGAAGGCGGTCCTGAGAACCAGGATAGACAACCCCCAGTCCTCAGTCAGTGGCGAGCTGGCACCATTTCCAACTCTTCCAATAGCTTCTAACATTCAACTATTTTTAATAATCTCTACTACTAAAAATTCTTTCCTGCTTTCCTTGAAAAGACAGATTTCTGTCACTTGGTGATTGAAGTCAAGGGGACCATTAACTTGAGTGAAGGCTGTGGACTGTCCCTTTGGTTTACAGCTAGATGCTGGCTGTCAGGTAGTCCCAGTGCACAACAGCGAGTGTGCAACCCCCTCCGTGGGAGACCCACAGAAAGAACATGGTAGTGTGCAAGTACTGCAAACCAGAATAATCTCTACAGCCTCATGAAGAAGGAAATATGAAACACCATATCAAAGATGGGATATGGAGCACAAACACCCTGTTCTATCATTGAATGCCAAAGGTTGATTTGCATGCAGCATTTTAAATAATTAAACAGCAAAATGGTGTTGCCATCTGCCAATGTCCATCTGGTGGAGGGAACACAAAGCCCTGAGTGAGAAGTCGGCACTGAGCAAGATCCACTCACTAACAGGGGAGATCCCAGCAAGCAGCTCACGGATGCCTTGCGGTGCTGTCATCTCTTCTGCTCAGAAATAGTTCGCAGTCCCAATAGCCCCTCTTTAAACAAGGCTGCTAGTAGAGCACGAATCTTTCCCATTAGCGGCAGAAACATGGCTTTGTAGCATGTCCACATAGTAGAGGTTGCAATAAATATTTTGTAATCAGAAACACTATAATGGCATTTGTAAATGCAGGGACATGCCCAGCTTCAATACCTTTTTTCAGGTCTGGCTACACTCATTCCTGCACTGTAAAAAAAGTAATAGTAGCCAGAAAGAGGTCTAGAAGGTGATGATAATGTTAAGAGGCACAGAAGGGTCTCTGTGAGGAAGGATTCAGGAGGTTCAGACTGTATTTTACACAAGAGAAAAATAAGAGGTGACTTGACAGAGGTAGTAAAACAATGAAAAGTGCAGAGAAGGCAACCTGGCTGATCCCAGTTACCCTTTCAAACACCCTTTCAAATGAGAGTAAGTAGCAGCCTAGTGAAATTAAAAATACATTTTATACACATCAAAGGAAATACTGGGGCTGGTGCATGGCTAGTTGCGATTGTGGCACGAAGCAGATTCATTGAACTAGAAAATTGCAGTACTGTATGTTTTTCTTGATCCTTCTTTAACTTTTGGAGCCCATTGTTTTTAGAAATTTTATAGGGCTCCAAGACATTTATACAAGTATTTAAAGTATGCACAGTTATATAAGCACAGGTATGGAACTGTAGAGGATATTGTCTCTCCTGCTATACTCTGCTGCAGAGTAAGAAATGTCCTCTATTGGCTGATGCAGGCATCCTTCTGAGTTGTAGATAGGATGGGGAAGAGCCACATCTTCCACCTGACAGCAGACACCATCACGGACAGGGGTCACAATTGTGGTAGTGACCTTCTGGACAAGCAGAAGCGTAGCCGTACATCTAAGAGGGTTAACATCTTCAGAGCATCCTCATCCTCCCTCCGTGCTGCTCTCACAGAGCTTCACTATTACAGAGCATCGAACAAGCTAGCTGACACCACAAGTCAACGGGAACTGAGGGCACTTGCTCGTTTGCAAAAACAGGCTCATCTCTTTCAAAAGGCAGAATAATACAGTGCTATTACTGGTTGCCTTAAGGAGTAAGCTTATTTGAGGGAAGAATACATTTTCACTATGCTTTGCCCCCACTATTATTTGTGTTGCAATAATGACACAGTGCACCAGCCGCTGTGTAGATGGGCACATGGAAAGAGATATCTCTGGACCAGAGAGCATCACTTCTTATTGAAAACTGCCAGCTTCTTGTTGAAAACAGCCACATCACAGTGACACCGGCTTCATCCAGTTCCAGATTCCCATCTTATAAGACTTATGGAAAAGCGGAAGTGGTTTTTTTGAGGTTACCTGTGGGGAACAGGGAAGGCTTTCCTACAACTTATGCCCAAAGAATGTATTTAATTTTGCCATCTGTCTCCATCGCAACTCCAATTTTTGTTCGTAAGAGGGGGATTTTCTACATATTTGGCCCCAGTCCTCACTGCTACTAACAGTATTTTGCGTAAGGCTGATGAAGGCGTCTAGATCAATGGACTCCCCTCAGCTGCCAGACCATTTAAAAGTAGGAAGTGATAGTTCTATTTTGGACTCTTACTGTTTATGACAGGTAGCGTCGCAGACTGTGCCCTCCTCCCGGCTCAGCATTGCTGTCCCTGGCCGAGATTGACAGAATGGTACTTCTGGGGGATTCAATTTTCTTAAACGCTGTACAGGCGTAGCCAAAGGAAACGGTCAGGTGGAAGCAAACTAAAGTTGCACAAGTCCCCAGTAGGCTACTTTGTACCAGGCATACCACGTTTTCCCCCAGAATTTAATTTTTTGTTGAGGGGGAAGGATGTAGGCAATCTTCTGCTAAACAGACAAGCAGAGTTTGCATGGGCAAGTGGGCAAGCACTTTGCTGGGCGTATTTGAGAGAAGCCACATGCTGGTCTCTGCTCCTATGCAGGCAGTGGGTCTTGTAAGCAGTAACATTACCAAAGCAGTGTTGGAGCTGGCTATTGGGCTTCAGGGACCACAGCACCTTCACCACTCTGTCCCATTATTATACACACGTACTCACACATCTAAACTGTAGTTTTCTGGTGGAGTGTTGCCTTTTGCCCAACATCTGAATGAGCAGAACAGGGGGACAAAGATGACATTTTTCTCAGAGTTTTGATGTTTTTGCTGTTCAAGAAGGGGTTTTCTCAGTGAGAAAGTTGGCTTTGCCTCCTTTTTCTCTTTCTGGAGCCCCAGGACATTTAAGGACAGAAGGAACTTCTTGATAGAAAATAGTGTCAGGAATATCACTTTTGCTTCAGAAGTGTTTCTGTGATCTCGTGCAAAAATGTAACTTCACATTTCCAGAAAACAACAGCAAAAATTGCTGTCATTTTAAGGTAATTGCCTGTTGTTAATTGAGGTTCAGTTGGAGCACAGGTGGTAACTGATCTCACCCCAAGGAATTTCTCTCTGAGCTTTGTGGTATCTTGGGCTCCAGTTGTCACTGCTGGAGACGAGCAGACTCCTTCCATTGAGGAAGGAAGATCACTGCTGGTGCCATAGGAGATGCAGTTTACCTCCCTTACACTAAATGAAGTGAGCCTGCTCTGATGTATTTTAAATTATTATAAGAGTATTTGGCATTTTCCATTTAAAAGGCAAGTGCTAAAATAAATTGAGGCAACTTCTTATTTAGATACTAGAAAGTTGCAGGATAAGAGAGGAAAAAAGCAAAACAAAACTAAGCAACCCAAACCAGCCAGAATCCAAATCTGAGTTTAAAATCTCCCCTATCTATTTAAGTTACTATACCAGCTCATCTCAATATCTAAAACAAAGAAAATGAATTATGGAACAGTACGAGGAGAGCTTGTTAATTTTCCCACTGATGCACTGTGAAATGAAAGCTTTATTCTAAGAATATCATATCCTGAGGGCTCTGTCTGGGGAGACGCTGACAAATACAAATGTCCTTACAGTTTTTCTTTTATTCTTGCTTTACAGTGTATTCCAGACAGATTTCCAAAATTATATATAATAATACATAATCTGTAGTTGTGGTTTGGTGGAGTTCAAGGCTGTGATTTTTCCAGGACATAACTATGCCCTGCTTGAAAATGGAAGATCAAGTGTACATAATGAAAGGCAGATCAAATTCTAGAAGAATTTGCTTCTTTCTTAATCAATATTAATATATGTGACTTTAATTTCAGCATCTTTTCTCCTGTTGTGTACCAAGGGAACATCAACAACTACAGCAGCTTTACATTTTTATAGAGCCTTTCATCAAGAAGGATTCAAAAGTGCTTTACAAACCTTGGACAAAATTTTTCTTTGATCAGCACTGAGAATCTCTTAATCCATGGTGCAAATCTCTGTTGCACTTCCTGTGCCTTTTTCTGCACATAGGACTTCCATTGATTTCTGCAGGAATTGTGTGTGTGAAACAAGTGCGGAATGTGTAATGGAAATCTGCACTGCAGATAAAAAGGAGAAAAAAAATTGTACATGTATGGATTCATTGCCCATCACAGAAGCGCACCACTGCTGGAGTGGACCCAAATTGCCTTCTGTGTGTACTTTAAAAAAAGATCCGTTCTCAGTTCTCTAGCTAAGAACACATTCCATGGTGTTGCAGAAGAGGGTCTTCCTTAAGGAAGGAAAAGTACAAATATTTACTCCTTTACATATATTTACTTCTTTGTTACAGGAAGCCTTCCCTGCCAGGTCCTTTAAATCTCTTCCTAAAAGAAGATGTTCAGATTTGACTGCCAATTACTGGTGAGCAGCCACTCTGAGATGAGTGCTGGGGATGCGAGCAGCTTTTATCCCTCCAGCCCCTTCCACAGCAAACACTGTCGGACCCTGCCTATTGCAAATGATGGGAGAAGGTGCCCAAAATTTCCAGAGCTTCTGTACTCTGTGTGTACAAATCTTGTTGAGCTAAATGCTGACTTGGAAATCTCACAAAGTCTCTCAGGAGATTCCTGAGAAAATGTTACATTTAGAGACACCCTCCATGCTTCAGTTTTCTAGTCTGTAGCTGAATAAGGAGGTGCAGAGAGGATGCAGCAAACTGAGTTTCCTAAACTAATTCCAAGTTCGATTTGAGCGAAAAAATTAGTTACCTCTGTCTGATGCTGCTTTTTCATCCTTAGCACCAATGTTGTCTTTCTGATTAGGGTTTACAAATGCTAAGGAACACTTTCCTTTTTAATTATCGGGAAATGATGAGCAGCATCCCACTGAGATGAGTGGAGAACCCAAAGTTATCATTAATTCTGCAGACACTTCTATTCAGTAATCAAGATTTCAATCCTTGTGTTGAAACCATAAAACTCTAGCCCTGCCACGTCCTATTTCACTAGGACATTCTGTTTCTCATGAGTAGAACCATACTTTTTAATGAGAAAATCATTCCGAATTAAATGTCCCCTAGGGATGCTATTTGAAGATGTAAAATGCCTCACTTGCAGAGACAGGTGTAAGAACGTGATGAGGGATCTTTTAACTACTTCATCTGCAAAAAGAATATTGGCTATCCCAACGTGAACAATATTCATTCATTTCAGAGTAAAGTTTGCAGTCTAAGGCATCACATTGATTTATCTCACCTGATGAGCTGCCCAGTGAATTTAGTCCGTTCTGTTTAAAACCTCTCTCTTCTAAAGAGTGGAGGTTGCTGTTTAAGTGATTACTTTCCTTACATTTCGTCCTGTTGGTACACCTACATCTGCACTTCCATTCATGTTCTTAACGTGTGTTAGCTAACAGGACTGCCAATTAGCATGCACACCATTAGCAGCAGAAGTTCATGTTCTATCACCAGTGCCAATCGCACGTGTTAGATTGTGCAGTGTAAATGCGATCCTACCCCAAATTGGTTTCCTTTTAATTGCTAGCGTAAAAGAGCCCTAATGACACACTGTAAATTTAAAGTGGGCTGGAATTCATTAGGAACTCAGTAGGCACCCTTCTTGAAGTGTCTCTGAAAACCCCAGGTCCAGTAAAGTCAAAGACAAGGTGTACATGTTGAGCCCACCCTCTGGCCACAGAACAAGAAGCGTCGGTGCAATGTACTGCTGTGGCTTTGCTCCCATCCCAGCGTCCTCACACCAACTTCTGAAACTCTGCCTTGAACTCTTCAGCTTGCTTGCCATTTAAAGGGAAGAGTTTGGTGGTGTTTGAAGGTAGCTAGTGAAAGTCTTAAGTAACATGATGCGAATAATTAAACATAGCGATAAATTGATGCTTTTCATCTTCAAAGTGCTTTGCAAATATTAATTAGTTGGACTCAGCAAAGCCCCATAGAGTGGAAGCCACTCAATCCCTATCTCCTGTGAAGTGACTTCCTTGGCTGCCCTCCCCCTTCCAGCACTATTTTTAGTACATGCAAGAGCCCGCCTCACGTTTCCTTGCTTTCTCTTCACACGGCACATAACTTTTCCGTGATGAAAGCCATGTCAGCTCAGTAATGGAGAGGGGGGGAAAGTTTTAAAATTAAATAGTCTTTTAAAACAGCAATTAGCTTGGGTTTTCCTGGAAGAACTGAGGCATATGAAGATCAGAGGCAGGCACCTTCACACCCTGCACCAGCCTCCAAATCTTCAAACCTCCTGTCCCTTTTGAACATGAAAAGATCTGTTTCAGATGCACCAAGAGGTGGATCTGCTGGCTGATGGTCAGCATGAGTGCACGTCCCACTGTGAACAAAGTTACGGTGAATTTCAGCACACGCCTGACTGTCAGGTTTCCTCGCCCAGTAACGTGTCTAAAAATACAGCCATGGGGAAGGAGAATATTATCTTCATGGAGATGCCATCACTTTGTCACAAGGCTCTGCTTCTTCCTCAGGTTCAGAAACACATGTCTGCCTGTCTGGAATCTGCTGTCCATGAGGAGACAGACTCAACATTTTTTGCAAATCTGCCTATTTTGTGACACAAGTGAACAATTTTTGGTTTAGCCATTTTATTGCGACTGCTCTCCTTGTATGGGTGTCTGCTTAGCCCTGGAGTGGCTCAGCTCTTACTCCAGGAGACCTGCTGGGGTCTTCTGTACAGAAGCAGCCCCATTCTCCCGTTGCTTCCCTCTTCTCCTTTGTAAACTGTTGTTTCAGATTTTCCAGCTTAATTGACACTGTGTTCCAAGTCCAGCTTGGGCTGCTGCTGACCCTCTTCAAAGGTTACTTTATTGTAGTCATGGTGCATTAAGGTTATCAAACAGCTGTTCATCCACCAACCTTTCGGGTTACTTGCCTGCCTGCCTTTCCTGAACTTGATGTTTCCTTTACAAAAATAATGGGGCAGCCTTCCTACTACAAGTGGGAATATATAAATGAAGAAAAAGACCTGGTGGCTCTCATTGCATGAAGCACCTTCTGAAAAAAAAAGGGCAAATTTTTTTTACCCTACTTGTTTGTAAATAGGACAAATAAGCAGGCAGTCCAAAACAATCTTATTTATTCAGTGTGGTAGACCCAAAATCTTGCTGAAAGGCACAGGTGTCCCACTTGCACACCAGTCTATGATGAGAAAACTCAGGGGACAGCTGTATTCCTGGTTTTCCACACGACTTTCAGAAAGTCATTTTGCTTCTCAGTGTCTCGGGTCCCCACATGACAGGGTGTCGTGAGAATAAATAGGGGAGAGTGGAAGTGGAGCGGAGGTGAGGGGCCAAGTTCATCCAGAAGCCACTGGGGGGGTCTTGCAAATGCTTACAGACTTCCCTGCTGTTGCGCTGCCCGTTGGGTTTCACCACTTCCCATTGACAATAGTTTGACATCACTTCCTGGAACAAAATGCATGTATTAGACTGAGTATTTCCCCTATAACTTCTAGTCACTCAGCTACTTATTTTTGGCTGGCAATGCTGACTTGAGCTGTTGGCTTGAGACTGTTTCCTGACCAACCCCAATGTATTGTCTGTCTTCTAGCGCAATCTTAAAATAGTCTGTCCCAGGCTCTGGGAAAGCAGGCATGGATGGATTTACACACTTAGCTTGAAAATGTTTAGCTCTTTGGAATTGTTGCAGAAAATGCTTGTCATGGAAGTTGTGTGACACTTCAATGTTAAAAACAGAAAAACTTCTTCAAAAGAGATTTTTTTTTCGGTCCCTCAGACATTCATTTTATCTCTACATAATTACCCCAAAACTCCAAAAGCCAGAGCCATACCTCCCCAGAATGCTCCATAATAAAGTTCCCTGTTGTGTGCCTGCAACAGTCTCATTCATATTACTCTGGGTTTTCTACAGGATCATGAAGTGCCTGGAATAAACAGTTACAGCATCAGCACTGGGAACGCAGCTACTGAGTGGAGCCCTGGCAAATCTCTTCATAGCAATATGTTATTTCCTCAGCAAACACATGTGATCTGGTGACAATAAAATGGTTTGAAAATTTCAGTGGATTATTTGTGCTACTGCAAACAAAATCCAGTAAAAACAATCTAAACCTTTCATTTTGGTATTGAAAAAAAAATTAGTCCCACTTCTGTTCCACTAACTTCTTCCACTTCTGATATTTCTTTCAATTTATTTTTTAATTTAAAAACTTGTAGATGCTGAAGTCAGAGAAAAAATATTTAATCTGAGGCTGAAGAAAATACTACAGTTAAAGTTATTGCCAAAAATGTTAGAAAGAATTCATTGAAGGTCAACTGCAAATTAATTTATCTATCTCATGATTTTTCAGCATAGCCAGGAAAAATAAAATCTCAGCTATTCACATAGCTCTGTTATTGATTTTTGTTGTTGTTCTTTATCTGAAGGCTTCAAATAGCAAAGCAAAGCAAGTGGGAGAAGACAATTGGGACTTAAGACCATTGTTACTCTAGTAGGATTATATGGGCTTATTAAGTATTTGTTTGTCTCACTGGGCCTTCAGGTACACCTAAGGGGCAGTTATTTCTTAATAAATCAATCGCTTGTGGTCACTTGTCCATACCTTTTCCTTTTCACAACTCCATGTAAAGGGTGTCAGCATAAATGAGAAGAATGCCCCATTAAGTTCATAATACACAAGACCTTCCAACTTCACCTCGTCATTAAAATCGTTACAGACCTCCAGAGTTGTCTTTGAACTCACCTTGCTTTGCTGGATAAAGGCCAGCGGGTGAAGAATCACAACAGCAACAAACACAAATGAAACGGATTTCAGAAAGTGTCTGTCTCAGAAAATGACTATTGTTCACCTAACATCATTTTGGGGCATGGCATTATATAGATGACCAGGAAAGCAAGCACCCAAAACAAAGAATATTTTTAAAGACACTCCAGTGGGATTGTGGGCTGGTTTTGGCTGTTTGTTCGTTGTGACAGGGACAGGGCTACGAAGAGCTCCTCCAAGGTGCTAGCCAGGGAGCCAACATCAAGTCTGAAACACTCATGAAGTCAAAGGTTTCAAATGTAGGTGCCATCTCTGCTGCATCTGAAACCACAGGCACTCACAGCCACGCACGGGTGCTCAGACGGGGACAGACGCAACTACAGCGCAAGCCGGTGGATGAGAGGGGACAGGAATGAGCCGCTGTCTGCTGAAGGACTGCTTCGCACAAAGTGAAGGGAACCGGCCTTTAATCTGAAGACCAAGCAAAGTTTTTTAGCTGGTTCCAGTTTTGCTGGCCTGAATTGGTTTATCCTTAGGACTTTGTGTGTTCATCTCATCATTTGTTTTGTAATGGAGAGATAGAGATTGGGGCTAGGAAACCTCTTCCACTTTAAAAAATTCAGAATTAAAATATTACTCACACACTTTCTGGCATGAGATGCAGCATGAAAATGTAGACCACACTAATAAGGCTAAAATTATTGTTTTGGTTAAATACCAAATTAGTCATCTCTCCAAACACTGTACCATTTATCTGCATACTTTCAAGTGTAGTTGTCATTACAGATGTGGGTTTGGGGAGGTTTTCTATCTCACCCACCTTCCATAGCAGGAAGTCCTGCACCTCATCCGATGAGCAACGTGCGCTGCAGAGTTGTCCTCCTCTCTTTCCAAAATCCCTGCATTGCTGTCAAAAACTACAGCAAAAGGACGCATCCACTTCTCGAGCAGAAAGTTCTGATGACAAGAAGAGCCTTCTGCAAGGATGTGAGAGGAATAACGCTCTTCCTCATGGCAAGCAGTGGGGATCAAAGGGATCTGGGGTCCAGCTGAGGTGGAGGAGAAGACAGCCTGTGACTGGGAACACGAGTGAAGAGGGCAGGAGAGCCAGGAGTGCCAGGGGGATTTTCAAGCAAGTATTTCTTGGCTTTTGACTATTTCTGTTGCTTGAGTAAGTACCCTTCCAAAATAGCAGAGTTTTCTTGCCCAGCAAGTATGTTTAATTTGCCTCCTCCCGATCTGCAGAGTGCCTGGGGATGGAGCCTGCCAACAACACTGCCGGGGCCAGCTTGCCAGGAGGGTACAGTAAAGCGTGACCTCTCTTGCGGGAACCGCAGGGGAGAGTTGCTGGGGACACATGTAATCACCCAATGCGGAGCCTGGGCAGGCCAGCGGGGTTAGCACCTCTGCTCCGGGGAGAACCGGGAAGAAATGTTGTTAATAACTGCAGCCGTGGCAGCCCCTGGGTCTGACTCACCTGCGAGGTAGTGCCTTTAGCTGCTGGAGCAGAGTCACAGCGGCTGCACAGAGGCTGCTTAACAGAGCACGTCTTTTGTATCAACTCCAAGGGAATAATGTCGCCTACCCAGCCAGCAGCCCCGCTTTCCACAGTGCCTGAGTTTTTCCTCAGAAGTTTCCTATTCAAGAGCTGAGCCTGACCAGGACTGACCTTGCTTAGCTTATGAGATGTAACAAGATCACTGCCTGAGGTGTGAAATGACACTGGAATGGAGGTCATGATCTTACAGAGAGCATCTTCTTCCTCTGCTGCGACGTCTCCTCCTGGTTCCCCTGCCCCAGCATCTGACTAATCAGGCAGAAACAAATGCACCATACTTCTAGCACACCACTGGCAGAATATAAAAATCTGTCCTTTCAGCTATTTAGCCACCTCAGCGGTATAGATTTTTTTTAATGTATATGAATCCAAAGATCAAGTAGTTCCTTTTTTATGATTTTTTTATTGGTCGCTACTTCAACAGAAACAAAAAGTATTTTCTATAGCTCTGTCTCTGCAAGATACCAAAACAAAATTAACAGACAGATGAACAGACAGAGGCTTTTAAGCTATGTGGACAGCACACCAAATCAATCACTCTGAATGAATAATACATTTAAGAACTGCAGCAATATGAGCAGCAGAAAAATCATCTGCATCTACAGTGAGACTACCTGGACCCTTTTAAGGTAGAATAGTCTGCAGAAAGTACAGAAAGCACTTTTATTTTGGTATTTCAAATACAATAAGAACAAATTTGTGTACGTGTCAACCTGTCACACACTAGACAGGGCTGGTTCTGTGAATGGGTACTACTATGTAAAGCTTTAGATCAAGCTATGGAGAATATATAATTTATTATTTACAGGGCACTAGAACAGCATAGTATACAAACAATGTTCATAAATGACTTCTCATATTAACTGCTGTAAAAAAAATTTTTTTAGGAAGTGATGCGTTGTACAGTGTTTTTATTGTGATGAAGGAAAAATGAGCTTTAGAAGGAAAATTAGCAGGATAAACTTAGAGATAAATCAAATTCAAATTATAAAAAAGCATTGAAATTCCAGTGCGATTTTCAGTGGCAAGCCTAACTGACAAAAGAAAGAGGATGAAGTGCTGCTCTGCCGAGTTAAACCAGGCTTGGATCCACGGGGAAATTTCAATTGCCTTGTTTATTTTTATCATTGAAACTAAGCTGGCTTTCTGAAGGGTAAGGAAAAACGAAAAGCCCAAAAGGCTGTTGACCTTTGTTCAGGGGCAGAAAGCAAGGTCATCAAAAGTTTTGTGACTCTTCTGAGGAAATTAAGCAAAGGCATTCAGTGAAATCCAGTCCATTCTGAATGAAATGGATGAAAGCTCCCACACTGCTGTGGGCAGCAGGTTCTTGCTGAAGATGGAAGGCGTCCTTGAAACAGCAGAGGCAGGCATGGGGGGCAGAGGGAGGTAACATTTTCTCCTTACTGTGGAGGAGTGGTTACTAAGTTAAGGCTGATCTGGTCAATGTTGATGCCTCTGCCTGTAAAACCCCTCTTTGAACACCTTGGTTAGAGGCAGCAAAGCTGGCATGCAGACAAGAGGCTTCTATGGGTGGAAACCGTCTCCTACTCTGCTGTGGGTGGTAAATCCCTCTCTGCTATGGGGTGATTTGTAGAAAACCCTGAAGAAGTGCCTCTGTTTTCCCTCATCTGCTGTGTCACAGTAACCTATGGTACAGGAGAACATAAGGCTGTAGTGTTGGGCAAAGATTTGTTTGCCCATGTCTGTCTAATGGTGATTAACTTAGGAAGGCTGTCACAGAGTAAATGAGAAGGAAACAGCCACCATTCATCAGCTGGTGGCCTCCCGATACAAATCCTGCTTTCAGAGCTCCTACAGCAAAAAGTTAAAAATGATGCAATACATGGACTGAGGGAGTCATTTTATGTTTGCCTGTAAGTTCAGGACGGCAGTGGTATAGATGACTAGGGTATGCTCCTGAGCCTCTGAATGAAACAGATTTAAGAGGTTTTGAGGGGGTTAGAGTGGAAAAGAGGAACCTTCACAAGAGTCAGGTGAAGGCTGATATCCTCTCCTTGGGGGGAAAGACAAAAAGCATGGGGGATACCGACAAAGCGATGTGGCCAGAGAAATGCACTGACCCATTTTTCCTAGGATACTGCAAATGCCTGATAATCTTTGGGACCAGAAATAGTGGACAAGGAGTATTCTTTCTAGGAGTGAATTAGCAATGCCAAGAATAATGCTCCTTTTCCCATTCCCTATTGCTCTGATTCTTCTCTGCCCATCAGATAGCTAAGAATCTGAGCTAGTGTATTTGTGAAAATGCAACCCAAAAAAGAGAAGACACACAACCTCTGCCAACTGGTACAAGTTCATTTCTTTACATGTTTATTTAAATGACTAAAATCATGCAGATGATTACTCAGGATCAATTTTGTTCAAATTGCATTGCAAATGGCTAAGTGATTGCATTAATGCTCAAAGAGTTGATAAATCTGACAAAGAATGAAAAAAATCCGATTAATGAAGAATCAGCAGGACTTCTGCTTTCCAACTTTCACATCCTTCTAAAAGCATACTATGAGAGAGAGAGAGAAAGCGCACAGCTAAAAGAGCATAAAGTGTATTGTTCATACATTCTCAGGCAAATTTAATTTCCACGATATTCCTGAGGTTTGTAGAGTCCCCAGACTGGCACAAGCCATAGGGAGACAATGGCATTTTTTACATTCTCAGTCAGAGGAAGCACTATCCTCAAGAGATCAAATGAGCGCTAATCAGGAAGAATGTTTGGTTATTAAATGCATCATTGAGTCCTCTAAATATCACTTGTTGGGTCATAAATTCCTATTAAACATAGATAATCCATTATTGTCTCATGCAGGTAGAAGACAAAAATAGTAAGAGATTTGCCAGCAAGCCACCACTGTCCCTGTGTCCCCCCTTCCACATACTTTAGGACAGGTGATACTGCCGTAATCTTCTACTCTCATCTTCTTCACTGTTCTATGGCTCACATCGTACTTCCTCTGGATTTCATGCCCTGCTCACTTACTTCTGTTTAGGGTCCTCTTTGCGTTGATCATGCACTCCTGTCACCCTTACTCTCTCCTAGTCTACACACAGGTCTCATCTTAACTGAGTGTTTTCCCAAGCTGGGTGTCCCTGGCAACAACCTGCCCACTACCACTTTTGCAAGCTGCTCTTTAATGTTTTTTCTCTGTCTGGGAATATCAAGCTTTTCTGGGAAGGGGATTCCCAAATACATCAAATGCAACCAGGCTTTCTTCCCTTCATTTCGCCTGACCACGCTGGTGCAGATGCCCACCGTACGGCTTGACATCTCTGGCCTCATGCGTTGTAAGAAAAGATAGTAAAGTCATCTGCGTGGGAAATCTCTAGCCTTGTTTAGAGTGTAATTGTGCTCGTGCTTGTGAAGAGCTCACTGCAGAGCAGCTGGGAAAGCTAGCTGGTTTCCTGGCATGCGTGGGAGGCCATGAGGAGGTGGCAACTAAAAATTGTAACAGAGTTTGGAGGGTTTTTCAATCATCATTACTATTATCTTGGACTCTACAGCAAGATTACAGATCTTAACAGTTGCTTAACTGTATGAAATTTACCTACAGACACACGCTATTATATACCCTTCTTACAAAAGAATGCTACATCAAGAAGAGGAAACTATTGATCATTCTTTTTGGGCTAAAATGGTTTCTTTTTAGCCTCCAGTAGGGCTTTGGCAAGATGATTTTTAAAATAGCTACTGTTTGGAACGCGGATTGCACTCCCTGCCAGATTATAATGATCACTTCAACCAGGGCTGGGTGAATTTCAAAATGCTTGGAGACTCAGCTCAAAACAGTGCCTTCCAGTCTGTGCTATTTTTAGCAATGGGCAAACCCAAAAATTTGGGTGGTTATCCAGAGTTCATCTGGACTGCCCAAATGCCTACAGTCTGAAAAAATGGGCTGGAAAGTTTTCAAGGAAGATGGGCTTTGCACTATTTCCAGTACTGCCTATTTCTACTCAGGTCAGGAATCCGAGGAGAAAATCCTCTTTCTTCATTCTGTTTTGCAGCACTTCTGCTGCCAGTCATAGCTTAAAAGTGCAGAGTCTGGCAAACGAACTTGGAAAAGTAGCTGGGGAAAAAATGAACACTTCTGAAAGGCAAAATGATGGTTCAGGTTTGGGTGGTGGTCCAGATATATTCCTACCATGAGATTCAATCCTACTTCTACCAAAAGCAGAGGGAACTTGCATGAATGATCACAATGGAAGATCTGTTTTGCTCCTTCCTGTTAAAATACGCCCGAGTAACCCTCTGCTACGGAGGTAGTTCCAAGTTAGATAGCAGAAAATTCCCTGAGGATTACAGCTTCCTGGCAATTTTGGGTAGTTTGCTTTTCTTTCCTTCCATGCCAGATACTGGCCATGACATAAAACTGTTTTGCAACAAGTAAATGACTATTTAATGTCTTTCAGGCAACAAACTGCAAGCTACCCAAACCAATTAATGACTCTGAGCCAAATTCGTCCCTTGTTTAAGCTTAAACAATTTCAATGAAGTTTCACCAGTGGGCAATCAGATTTAATCTAGATTTAATCTTTTGATTTCACGTGAGAGTCCTGGCTATGCATTAGTTCTTAACAACTAATCAGCTCAGCTGGCTTTTGGGGTGAGACCATAGATGGAGAAGAAAAATGGCGAAGGTGGGTTGCTGAATACTAAACAGACACTCTGGAAGAATTTCTAAATGAATAACGTTTTCTTAGGCCTTATCAGGAGAGAGCTTGAAATGCTTCTGCCATGGGAAAAGTCCAGCATGCCATATTCCAGCAGATTTTTAATGAGACAAACTCAGGAGCTGAAGACCTATCTTGATTCTGGTCTTTGGGAGTGAAGTCCCTGAATCTCAAGAAAACAAGCCTGCATTCTTGTTTTCTTCCAAACTGTTTATGTTCTTTAAGCTTTGCGTAAATACTGAAGCCTTATACTTTTCTTCCTGAACAGCACTTCCCTTCATGGTGCCTATCTCTCCCAGCTGCTGTTAGCACAGCCTTTGCCTGGCTTGGTATCACAGCACCATTGAGAGGCAGGAAATTTCCTTGAGATGATAGCAATTTCCAAAGGGGTTAAGGATCTACTTCTCAATTAACCTGCTAATTGGCAGCAGCAGGGGCCAAATTCCTGTTGCAGCAGTAACAAGCAACTTGGTTCAAGTCATGCCTTCTCCTGCTATTTGTTCTTGCAGGTGTTCACCGATAAAGATATACACAGGTCTCGGACCTCAGCACGGCAGTAATCTTTACAGCAGCACATATTTCTGGTTTTTGCTTTGAAGGCATAAACTTAGATTATTTTGTGCCATGCTACTTTTTGCATTAGTGCTTGTTTTGGAGTGCAAAACCCACTTGGAATAAAAACAGAAGTGCAGCCAAACAACCCCCCTCAAACAAAGTTCAAATCAAAACCTTCGAGATCCAATGAAAATGTGAGCACTTGGGTTTGGGGTTTTTTTTCGTTCCTGTTTTGAACTCCTCTGTTCTTCCAAATTTGGGCCTGGATCAGAAACTAAAATATTCAAAAGCTCCAGACAATATTTTTATAACATACGGTTTTGACCCCTCAAGATGTTACGGACTTTCAGTAAGATCAGGGAACCTTCAACAGGAACTAGATCCTGTTTGCTTTAGTGGAACAGATAGAGTCTCCAACTGAACTGACCTTATGCAAAATCTACTATAGATCTAGTTTTAGATGCTTCCTGGAGAGTGGAGACCTCTTCCTTCAGTGATGCCTCTGTCTTTTAGGTTTTCACCTTTCATGGCTCAAGTCCTTCAAGTCTGAGAATGTGAGTCTGAGTATATATGACCCAAACTGGAACCGAACAGAGCTGAGTAGCAGCCCTGAGAGCTCTCCCCTTCCCCAGCTCTGAGTGTAGTACATTTCTGTGATGTTTGCTTAGGCTAGCTTATTTGAAATGCAGTTTCTGCCTGGAGCCGAAGTTTTCAGAGCTGATCTCCTGCCTAACTAAAAATTCAAATATAAGCAGCCAGATTTGGAAGCCAAAAGGTAGCCACTTGAGCTGGAAAATTTGGGTTCCATGTGAACGACTTGCCCTTAAGCTGAGTATCAGTGACCAATGAAAGGCGCGCACCATCTGCTTGTTTAGGTAAGCAGTGCTGCTGGAATGGAGGAAATCATTTGCCCAGGGCAGAGCTACTAACATCAGTTTGGAGGGTTGAGAAGCCCAACCTTGGTGGTTTGCCCTTTGCTTGGTACTGTCTCAGACGGTAGCTCAGCTAAGCTCATGCTGAACTTTGAGGAGATGCTGAAGCACTTTGTTAAATTCAGGTCTCAGGAAACCCAAGCTTGTTAATGCTGAGATCACTTGAGTGCTTTTTTTTGAAATCATTTCACGCTTAATTTATTTATGACAAGGGAGATAGAGTATAGACTATTAAGTCTAATTAATGGCACATGAAGTAACATTGATATGTAAGTGTGGAGAGAAGTGAAACTGTTGGAGCATATACTGCTGCCAGTCTCTTTCTTCCCCGTTTCAGAGCGCAACTGTCATGAAGGGCCTGATTCCACACTTCTTTCAAGTTAAAGATTTTGTGCTACATTTTGTCTGCAGACCTGAACAAGAAGCAGCATACACACCATGTTTCTCATCTGCAGCATCATTCCAACTCCAAGCCACAGCCCTGCTTTCTCCAGCAGGCAATTAGCCAGAGGAAAGGAATGCAACCTCCTTGTAGTCTGGAGCATCAACAGACAGTGATGTCCATGCTCCTCTCCCTCCACTCTGGAATAACTCTTACAGGACTTCCTACAGGAAAGACCGTCTGCCAGGTCAATAGTCTCCCACAGCCTCCTGCATTAACTCCTTCTTCCTGCCCCAAGCCTGCTGGACGACCTCTTTTTGAGATGAAACTGCTGTCTGTGTTTTCCCCATTAGGCTCTGAACACCCACGCGAGGCAGCGAGGCAGCTATCAGCTGCGTTAGCCACCGAAGTCCACACGGAATACAACAGACACCGGCGGAAGGACACTTAAGCACACACATTAAATAATTAACCCTCACACAAGCCTGGCAAGGCACAATTCCCAATTTTACAATGGGGAAAGGCAGAAGCAGAAAGGTTAAGCAATTTGCTCAAGGTCACAGGGGAAGTAATTTTCAGTGCTGGGATTAAGACTTAGGAATTTATAGCTCCTGGTCCTGTGTGCAGGCCACTAGATCACCATCCCTGGCACTCCAGTAAGCCAGACTGCTTATTCTTCCAGTAAAACGCTAAACCGAGTGCTCTGACCTTTCCTGGTGTTATCAGATGAAGTGCTTTCTTAACTCCAGGTTACAGAGGGCAACGGCAGAGTGGGGGGTGAGGGTGGGGGGAAGTGACAGATGGAAACTGGTAATTGCAACGCTTGTGTAAGGGGATGTTCTTGACCCTTTTGAGGAGTCATTGCTATCTGGCTGACCGCAGCATGGGAGGGAGAGTACAGTGGCCTGATGGAGGTTTCGGGAGTATTTGCCGAATTTTCATCTGCAGACATTGAAAAACTATTTCAGAGATTGCACTTGGGGTGTGGGCAGGTTTGTATCATTCACAGGAAGTCAAGTGCTGCCCATGAACTTGAGTACTTACAGAATATATAAATAAGATGTAATTCACTGAAATATATGTATGGAAATCTTCGGGAAAAGCTGACATGCAAAATTCAGTATTTCCAGCCCACTAGTATTATCGTTGTTATTCTGTGAATCTGTGGGGGTTCGGCTTCAAAGAAACATGCTCACCTACATCCCTTTTTTGAGTCTGATTCTATTCAATTACTTCATCCAGTTTCTGCATCAGCTATTAGAAAGCAACACCTTCAAGACGTGACAGTCTGCAGGGCTACAAGCAGGGTTCCCAGCTCTGTAAGCACAACAGCCAGTAAATGTGTGACTGGCCAGGAGAGGACAGCTCTGTGGATGAGGGGTCACCATGCTCAAGACCACCTGCCCAAGCTGATCTCCTGCGCAGATGACCTCCTGAAACAGGCAGCTTTCTCATACTGTGCAGAGCAGGGTTATGTTGCAAGAAGAAGGTGTTGCTCCTGTTTTTTGTGGCATTCATGGGCATTAATTCAGCAGGAATCTACACTTCTGTACCATACTGGCAATTGCTGCCTCTGTGACTTTTCTTCCACCTGCCTCAGCCTGATCTCGCTGCACCTCAGACAGCTGCTCTTCAGCCCTGTTCATCCACATTTCGCACAGACGCTGCAATATTTGGGAGACGAAACCTTTGTTTTTGATAAACAGAGAAATGTGCCTCTCTGCGTAGCCGGTGCTGAGCAGGGGTTGAGCGGAGAGGGTCTCCCGTTCCGTCCAAATGTGTTTCCAGAGCTGCTGAGCAAGTCTGGGGAGAGCCATGGAGGATCTCAGATTGGAGCCACCTCTATTCACTTGTTTTTACCCAAAAAACTTGACAGTTTGAGGTGACCTTCTTGTCTTCAGGACCAGGAGGAATGGCTGGCCTGGGAGCAGCGACTGTCTTTTCAATAACCAACCTCATGCTGTCTCTGATAATTAGCAAGAAACGTACTGCAAAACATGAATTGCACAAATCTGTAGATCAGTGGGCCTAAAGGATCTCCTTCTGAATGCAGAAGCAATAGCCCATGGTGCCAATTCCCTTTCCAGGGCTTTGCCAGACTGCTCTTGATGGCTGCAGGTTTGAATATTATGAGAAAGGAAGGGGTGCGTGAGAAACTTTAAATTGAAACAATCCCTGACCTTGTGAAATACGCAGTAATTTCACCAGGATAGCTTTACAAGAGGGTACAATTGAGAAGTGTGTGTGTGTATACATACACATCCTAATTTTTTTGTACATACATACGTGTGTATATACATATATATAATTGCTTACCTTGGAAACTTCAGTTTTGATACATGATTGGTTTCCTCCAATCTTACATCTCATCTGAGTGAGCAAGTCACTTGACAATCTTGTGCCTCAAAGTCAGGCAGTTAATTCAGACTACATTACAGTTAAACACTTCTCTCTTTTCACTTGCCTGCTCTAAATACAAGCCCATGTGATTTCCTAATTTACATAATATCTTCTGACAAGCTGACTCTGAAGTCTTCTTGGGTGATTTGCTTCTCTTTGCAAAACAAACTGGGAGACAGTAACATCCAAGGGAACGAGTGTATCTATTTCCCTTGGATTGAGTGACTTCAGCTCTTGGAGCTGTGGTTTCTCTGGAGGTAGCGGGATCAGAAATTATGCAGCTGCCATGGAGATGGAGGCAGAAAACCTCTAAAGGAACCTGAAACTACGTCAAGTGGGTCAGCTCTCCGGCTTCCCATTACACAAACCAGAGAGTGCTCTGAGATGCTCCTCTTCTCCAGACAATAAAACGGCCCTAGTGTCACCCATGTGTGACAGCCGGGAGGGTGACATGAGCTGGGAGTTTAACTACATGCTTTGTGTCTCTGAAATAACACACAGTGGTGCCCTGGCTCTTGCAGAGCTGGGAAGTAAGACAGATTAATTTTTGCCAGTATATTAAAAAAATAAAGTTTCCCATGGATTATCTTTTCACAGAGCCCTAAGCCTTTGAAAATTTGGTCCCAGCGTGTCTTGCCTATGAAGTCAATTAGCACCTACAATGACAACACATTAGAAAGAACCCGGAAGCTGATACAGAAATATCTTGCTTTATCAAGCCTCGCCAATTTTCTGTCAACAAAAATTATGCTTCTGAAGTGATGTGGAACAAGAATCAAACATGAAAGCATACAAGTATCCACTTTTGAGCCCTTGAACAGTTACAAGAAGCCACTTCTTCTTGGTATTTCTGCTACACAGAATGAATTTTCATTACCTGAAGTATCTATTATCTAATGAATAAAAACCCCTGCATTATGCACTAAAGTGTAGTATGAACAAAAACCCTGGAAATCATACATTGCTTCATGGTGAATTCTCATGGCAGAAATGGTATTTTTAGTGACTTCTATGTCTCGGGTGATGTGTCATCAACCATACCACTGAGCTTGCAGTCAAACTTCATCTTGACTTCTAAACAACAGAAGAAATTAATTTCGCGAATAAGCATGTGCTAATCAGGGAATATACAATTTTTTCATCAGGATATCATGCTCCAGATCCTTGGTTGTGGCTGAGGAACGCAGTTCCCAAATCCTGAGTTGTTCATATGTGATCCAAAACCTATGGCAAATTGAATTTACAGCAATCGAAAATGTCATAAACACACCAAGGCCAGGTCTGGAGATATCAGGCCACCTCTGCTCTGGGAGGAAAAAACTGTGCATTAATCCAGCTGCAGGCACAAAATCCTCAAGTTTTATAGTCTGGAGAATCTCGAAATGCTGGGACCTGCCCTGATGGCTTTGGTCTTCCTTTTCTAACACTTTAAAGGAAAAACACATGCATTCAGCTCCCAAGGAAAGAGAGGTTATACTGTAAGTCTTGAAAGATCCATCCGTTGTTCGAGTGTTCAAGGATGGTGCCCTGTGTCTGCACTGTGTTCTGCTCCCTTGCTTACAAGTTGTGCCTTTCCTACCGGCAGCAAACTGGACAGAAGCATTTGCCAATACATCTGAATTTATCACAAGATACGCCATGCTCAATCACAGCTACTCCGTCCCAGTTTTGCACACAGGGAAGTAGAGCCAAGTACACTCCAGCTGTGCACTTTCACGAAAAGGCAGCCTTAATGGCAGAGGTAGTCTAACGACCTACTAGGCTAAACAAAGAGTTGTTTAATAGTATGAAGTACTTTGGCTTCTGTGTCAGCTGTAAGAAGCATAAGAGATTTAGCCATTTGGGGAATGGTGGCAATAGCTGAATTACACCTTGGACAACAGAAGGAACAAGCACAAAGGCCGAGAAGGGCGCAGCTCCAACAGAAAGAGGAGTGCCTGGGTTTTGGCTGGGTCAAGTGCTTTTAACCTCAGGTAGCAGATGTGCAGGGAGTGGTGCAGTTAGCATTGTGCTCTGAGGAGGTGTGAGGAACCATAAAGAAGAGCAAAACATTGTTTACAGAAGCCAAACAGCTGAGGCTGAATCTGCTGTGATAACAAATCCATAAAGTTATACCAGAGTGCTAGTCATGAGGAGCAGGATTTTGGCAGATTGCCTGTGACTGTGGAAATAATTGATATTTTCAGTTAGGTGGCCAGAATCAAAAAAGGAGGAAAAAAAATCAGTCTGAGTTGTCCAAAAACATTTTTTCCTCTTTTTTCAACAAGGAAAAAATAAACTGCCCTGAGCCAAAGAAACATTTTCTTCAATCCAAAGTATTTTGTTTCCCCACATCATTCATCAGAGGAAAAGGGCAATGCAGGGCTAGGTTCCCATCTGGGCTCAGGAGTTACTCTTAATACTGAGGAGGATGCAGGTGGTCAAAGGGCTGCTCACTTCCTTCTCCCAAAGCCCAGTGGCTCAGGCCCTGCCCTGCAATATGGGTGGAACATATGAGTGACAGGCTGTGGATGTTGTCTACCTGGACTTTAGTAAGGCCTTTCACACTGTTCCCCACAACATCCTCCTGGAGAAACTAGATGCCCACAGTTTGGATGGGCGTACTCCTCACTGAACAAAGAACTGTCTGAATGGCCAAGTGCAGAGAGTGGTGGTGAATGGAGTTAAATCCAGCTGGCGGCTGGTCACGACTGGTGTCTCCCAGGGCACAGTTTTGGGTCCGGTCTTGTTTAACATCTTTATCAATGACCAAGATGAGGGGATTGAGTGCTCCCTCAGTAAGTTTGCAGATGACACCAAATTGGGTGGGACTGTCGATCTGCTTGAGGGTAGGAAGATTCTGGACAGACTGGATCAATGGGCCAAGTCCAACTGTATGAGTTTCAACAAGGGCAAATCCGGGTCCTGCACTTCAGTCACAACAATCCCATGCAACACTACAGGCTTGGGGAAGAGTGGCTGGAAAGCTGCCCGGGCGGAAAAGGACCTGGGGGTGTTGGTCAACAGCTGGCTGAATATGAGCCAGCAGTGTGCCCAGGTGGCAAAAAAGGCCAACGCCATCATGACTTGTATCAGGAATAGTGTGGCCAGGAGGAGTAGGGAAGTGATCCTGCCCCTGTACTCGGCACTGGTGAGGCCGCACTTCGAGTACTGTGTTCAGGTTTGGTCCACTCACTCCAAGAAGGACATTGAGTTGCTGGAGCGTGTCCAGAGAAGGGCAACGAGGTTGCTGAAGGGGTCTAGAAGACAAGTCTTATGAGGAGCGGCTGAGGGAGCTGGGGGCGTATAGTCCGGAGAAGAGGAGGCTGAGGGGGGACCTTACTGCTCTCTACAACTACCTGAAAGGAGGTTGTAGCGAGGTGTCTGTTGGTCTCTTCTCCCAACTAACTAGTGATAGGACCAGAGGCAATGGCCTCAAGTTGCATCAGGGGAGGTTTAGATTAGATATTAGGAAAAATTTCTTCATTGAGAGAGTGGTCAGACATTGGAACAGGCTTCCCAGGAAAGTGGTGGAGTCACCATTCCTGGAGGTGTTTAAAAAATGTATAGATATGGCACTTCGGGATATGGTCTAGTAGGCATGGTGGTGTTGGGTTGATGGTTGGACTTGATGATCTTAGAGATCTTTGCCAACCTATGATTCTATGATTCTACGATTTTATGATTCTATGATTCTATGAACATGGCAAACAAGCTGGATCAACATGAAAAGCCCCATCTACACTTTCTGCAAGATGCCGTAAGCTCTGTGAAGAGAGGCACAGGGGAACAAGGTCAGTACCACTACGGAGAGGTGATCCAGAGCACGGGCATCCTTGAGTGCCTGATTTTTGACCCAGGACAGGGTTAAAAGCCATGTAAATGAAAGAGGTCATGCATGAGTTAGCTGTTGTGCAAGAGGCTTGGAATAAGGTCAGACTTCAGAGAAGTAGGTGGGAAATGTGGGGTTACTCTATGGGATGGAGTGGAACTAAAAGGTGAGCTAAGACACTCAAGATAGAGTGCACAGAGATGCCTGTTTTTTGTTTATCTTTTGGTACGAGGCTATAAATTAGTTGGGGGGGAGGGACAAAGTAAGGTGAAATTTCAAACAACAAAGAAGGGAGTGAGACTGAAAGGGGCAAATACTCATCAGCTCAGACAAGGCAAGAATAATTGGGTGATTATACAGCAAGGGTTGCTGAGTGTCAGGTTTTGGTCCAAACATTTGAGTATATTTTGCTCTGCATATTCAAGTATTTTTAACCTGAGTGAAAGAATTTCAACAGAAAAGAGAGACAATATCCAAAAATACCCTAACACTCAATAGTGATGGGCCTTTCCAAAACTATAAATCAGACAGAGAAGGCACTGGAGCTCAGCACTCCCCTATCCCAAGTGTGTGTCCTCTTGCTTACATGGTGAGTGTGCGTGTAAAGACGCATATAAGGATGCATTGGAGGGGACGGGGAAGAAAGAGGTAAAAGAGGGTTTCTTTATCAATATCAATTCTCAGATTTTCTAAGATTCTGTCAAATCACAGAAACTGCAAAAGGAAAATCTCTGGGTTGAAAATGCTGCTAGTAAGGCCATTGAATGCATCTGCCTTTTTCTTCTTGTATTCACTGAAAATATTTACTGAATCATTTTTCCTGTCCTGACACTGAAATAAATGATTTTCTGATCAAAAAATTTCTTCACACTAGTAGCACTGTATACTTCAACTAAATATGTCAGCCAAGTAGAATACAGCATCTATGCCCCTGTGCCAAAGCACGTACATAGAAACCCAGCTTCTGTTGAAAGCTGAAATTTAATCCATGTAAAGGAAAAAGCATGACACAAGTCTTGATTTAAACACCGTAACTTTACCTGCCCTCCAGTCAAAGCTGTGTCTAATTGCATTACCTCTCCTGTCCCTGGTAGCACAAGGCAGCCGCCCAGAATATGGGTGACAGTCACACAGTCAGAAAACAGGGCCTAGAATTAAACAAAGTCCATTTTGTCCTCCTCACATTGAATCCCAGTAATTCAGACGATCATTAACGACTCCTTCCCAGGGAATGCTGAAAACCGTCTCCAGTAAGTATGACTTTGTACATTTTGATCTGTTTTCATAGAGCTTAATGAATTTTTTTAAAAGGGTGTTTAGGGGACAAGCAAACACAAATAAGTTCTAAGCCTCCTCAAAATCCTCCTGAAATCCAAATCATGTAATACATAATTAGGAGCAATATATAATAACACTGATTCAGAGTGTGTCGCAATTTTGTCTACACTGTTGAGAAGAACACAGTATGTTAGGGACCCCATCCCAGCCTGAATGATGTATAGTAATGGCATCTCGTTTCCCAAATCAGGCTAAGTGAAACCTGGATTTGCTGTCATAGACAGGTAGCAAAAAGTATCTTAAATATTAGGGTCCCCCTTTCAAAGAACACAGTCATCACAAAGAAGAGTCGAGTCCTATGAGTTTCTGTGGCAAGTTTTTTTCCCTCTAGCACCACCAGCAGCCTTGCGATATTCACATAAGGAGACTAGAGCACCTTTGCACCCCATGGCTGCAGCCTTGCAGCTTGCTGCTCGTCGGCAGCGGCACTGGTGGGAGTGTGGTGCACGTCGTCCCTTTTCAGGGCATGCTGCAGGCAGCCCACAGCCCGGTGGTCTGGTGATCTGCAGGCTCCGCTCCCACGCAGAAGCTGAGGCACCACTTCAGCTGCTCCCTGGTGTCCTTTAAAGGCCCCTCCAAACTCCTAGTACTCTACTTCTGCTCCCATGGTCTGCTCTGAAGAGCACAATCATCCGCAGGTGACCCCCTGTTCCCATGGCACGATCCTGTACTTACCAGTGCGATAATGAAGATGGCAAGTCATATTTTTCAAAAAAACACCAATTTGAGAAGCAGCCAATTAAAAAAAAAAAAACCAATCTGGTTATTTCCTGTCTCCTACTCAGATCAGTCTGAAAATGAAACACTATGCAAGCACAAAAAGTTATTATGTGACTTGCAGCCTCCAGCTATTCTGACTTCACTGGATGCCTTACAAGCATCTGTTGTTCTTGGAGATAGCCTGAGACGTGTTTCCCAGAGAGATTACTATACATTCTTGCTATGAGGAGGAAAAAAACGCTCTGATATTGTGTCATGTCATCTCTTTAGTGGTATCTCATATGCGATATGCTGTGGAAGTGTGAGAGGGAAGAAAACAAAGCTGCTATAGGACTAGTGGCATCGAACCACTTATATTGTGGGCCTGAGAGCCTATATTTTACTCATGTTGGACTCTGACTCCACCTCTGCGCTCCCTGCCAGCTCTCCATACCTTTACACTCTGCCCTCCAAAAGAGTAAATCTTTCTATTCAGTTGTGAAAGCTTTTTTGCTGACTGCAAAAAGATAAATTTCCCATCGCCTGCCTCCCCTCAGCAACTGCACTTGCCTGCGTTCTCAGGGCTGACGCCATCTACACCCAAGGAGCTGCTCTTGAGAAGGGTGGGTCCCTTGCTGCCACCACATGCTTTGGTCAAACCCCTGAAGAGCTGATGGAAGCTCCCCTGCAGACCTCACGAAGTCCTGAGTTCGGCCCTCTGTTTGCAGTGGGGTGGGTTGCTTATACAGTTGACCCATCTGTGGAACATGCCACAGGAGGTGATGATGAGCACGTGCAGAGCTCTTCATCCACGTGGTCAACCGTAAGCTCCCTCCAAGGGATGGTATCCAAATACCTGAGAATGGGCTGTGACTGCACACCGCAAGGTATGACACAATGATTTTCCAGTCTCAGTAAACTTGAAAAAATGAATTTTGAACCCTCATAATGATGTGTGGGTTGGTAATTTATAAACAAGCTTCCACACTTGCTAGAACTAAATATCAAACACTTTTCCTTTTCAGGACTGGCTTTTGGGGAAAGGGACGAAACTCCTCAGTGAAGGAGTGCATCATCTTGGTTCAGCAGGACCAGGAGCTAGATCCGGGCAACACACCGTTATGTTGCTGTAAGAATGAAATCTTCACCTCCACCTCCCCAGTGACACTCACAAACAACACACAGCTCTGTCGCCGGTGGTTACAGTGGGCCACTACTCAGCAGCAGGCCGTGGTGTCATTTGAAGCAGGATGGCAAGCAAAAAGGAGCAAACAGGAGGTGACGAAGCTACTTTCTCCTTCCCACCAGAAGTTCAGCAGCTTGTAACAGGTCCCACCTTTCCCTAACAGCAGGGAAAGAATGTAATGGGCAGTAGGATGCTCGCTACAGTGGTCCTGGTTGCTCCCACCAGACTGGTGTTTGCAGGATGGATGAGGAGATGCTGAAGGGTCCCTTTTCCTGCTTAGTTTTAACACAGAGAAGACATGACACATATTACGTCATAGTAGATTATGACTGGACCAGCAGTCCATGCTGAGATTTTATATTCTGGATAACAGTTAAATGCTTCTGAAGTCTTGTAATGTCATACAGCACAGAGGTGGAAAGCTGAAAACAAGAAGTGGCAAAACATAACAAGAGAAATCACAGTCTCTATAACATAGTAACAGCAGCTCTCCCCCAGATTTTGTTTTCGTGTTTCTTTTAGGCCACAATTTGCAGAACAGCTTGTTATTATATTCACTTGGCCCTGATGTGCTGTTTCAGCTTCTGTACTGTCCTTCGACTTCTCTCCCAATAGGACTCACTTGAGGGAATTATTATTTGTATTATTATAGTACTGCAGGAGCACGGTCAGGCACACATGAAAGCAAACCAGACCAAAGGAGGTAAGGAAGAGGGTGGCGGTCTTGCCAAACCCGTATGTGTGAAACCCAAGCAAATTTCTATTTATTCTGTTCATGTGAATCTCAGGGAAAAATACCTTGTGAGAGTGGGGCTGTGGTTTACAGCTGCTGGAGAGAGAAGAAGACTTTCAAGCTGAAATGCATGCATCAATGCAAAAGCACTGCAACAGGGACAGGCATTTAGGACATGGCTAATCTCGGCTCAGTCTCAAATGGGAAAACCAAAAGGACAATAACCCGGTGCCTGCCTTAGACTGTTCACAGAGCAGGGATCTTTAAAATTAATACAATATGTATCAGGCAGTAAGGAGGAGTCTAATAGATATAATAGCATGGATAATTAGCAAACTTGGTATCAACATGCAAAAATATTAAGCCTAAAGTAGTCTGATTACCATGTACTCTACAATCTTTATGAACTGCTCCAGGGATAAAGGGGAACCTGAAATGAGACAAGTGGGCCTGTGAGTACTTCAGGAGACAGGATCTGCATAGCTATTCCAAACCTGGAGAAGTGGTGGGAGCTTCTGTGTGTGGCCAGGGCCAGTTCTTCACCCACAGCCACAGGGCAGGTATGGGAAGTGTTTAACAGGCTCTCAGAAAGCCACTTCTGGAAAATTCTTGTACATGAGACAAGCATGCAAGAAACAAACGATGTTTCGACTGCACTGCTCAGGGACGGCTCATTCTTGCCATCCCAAACCACACTGGTCCAAAAGAGCTGCTGAAACCTAGGGCACAGGAACTGCCTCAAAGACAAACCAGCTGCTCTTGCATAAACCCCCTGAGTCTTGGGTTGAGGTTAGGATAGCCCTCACTGGTTCAAAAAACTTTATCCAGAATGTCTTGAAAAGCCTTTGTGGACACTCCAGACTGATCTGCATTGCTAATGAGACATTATGAACTTTTATAGCTTCTCTTCTAAGACAAAAAGCCATATAAAGGCCCCTCACAGCATCCCTGTGAGATCAGCAGAGATTATAATCTTTATTTTATTGAAATAGGAATAGGCAGGGAGAGGGCATGGGCCACTTCAAACTTTACTTCCACATACCAATTAGGTGCCACAAACATAATGAGGACAAATCACAGGAAGCTAAGCACCTACACCAGTGCTTTAAGTCTTAAAGTGTCTGGACAGAATGGCTTTGTTTTAAAGTGTCTGACACAGCTGAAAATCAAACTCTCATCTCCTGATTTGCAGAGATGTCCTTTAACCAGAAGAGTTTTCTCAAAAAAAGTTGTGCTAACAGCGTCCTGTTCACACCAACCAGCACATCAGCACTTACATGAGATTGCAGTTTCTTCCTTACACCCCAGCTGGGTGATCATTGATCTAAGTGTCCTTTGTCCTACGTGGCAATAACCACTGCTTTACGTTAGACATAAAATTCCAGTGTTGTATTCACCCCACCCACCTTGTACTGAGGGTCAAGAGGTACAAATATACTTCACCTGCTTAACATCTAAAATTTAGGACCTTTCACGGACTAAGTCCCTTGCTGTTATTCTCTCATGATGCAAAACTAAGCTTCACACAAGATTCAGTGACAGAAAAGGCCGAAGTAGAACAACCTAGATTTCTTGTCAGCTAAATCCCCCTTCTGCTTTGAGGTCACTCTGGAGATGGAGGAGGGCATAAATATTTGTAAGTATTTTTTATCAAAGTGCTTCTAGTTCTATAAGTAATGTAAAGGTGTTCATAGCCTACTGTGCTGCTGTTGAAGGTAATCAGCTCATGAGTAGTCAAGGTCCCTCAGAGCCACAGCAGTAAGAACTAGAACTGAGCAAATCATTTGCAACTAATATTTTTTTCATGAATTTCAAATTTGCCTGAGAATTTTCTGTAAACAGATTACAATATTGTCTAATTTATTCATTATTGATGTTCAATAGTACTGTCAGCAAGTAACTTCCTCTCTGTAGAGCAGTCCATTATAAATTATAATATGCAATATGTGCCATATCCATCTATTTCCTTTCTATTCCCTGGTAAGGGGAGTTAGGTAACAAAGCAGCACAGTGTAAATTTTACAAGAAAATAAACTATTCAGAATTCACTGATGGTCACTACATGAGCACCTCTGATTAAAATTCACTCAGCAAGCCCTCATGCTTGTAGAGCTTGAATATACAAATAAATGCAGAAGTCAAACACAGAAGGACTGCTGGACTCAATCAAACAAGAGTTCCCTTTCAAATTCAAATGATTACATACTTTTTTTTCTCTTTTCCTACTTACTTCACTCTTCTGGGTAGCAAAGAAGCACTACAGATAGCAGCTTGAGGTCCAGGAGGGTCTCATGAACCTGTCTCTCCTTTGTTTTTCCAGCTGCATAATCAAAAGATCTCCAAAATCTAATGCCCAATTCAGCAGAAACCATGATGTTGTCAATCACTTAAAATCACCCTCTTTTGCTGAAACCAAATTATTTAAATATGAAGTTAGACACTGGTTCACTAGAAAAGTTCCCTTTCTTACCTCTGCCCTCTGTCAGGTCCCTTTGGAATGCTGAGGTGGAGCTAGAAAATGCAAGCAGCCATGAAACAAAGAGGGGTTGAGTTTCGTCGGGAAAAGCATTGCTCAGCCAGCACCATGCAGGGCTAGGCATCATGTGCATGGAAAGCCTGATCCATTGCCAAATTCCCAGGAATGACAACCAAATTTATACCCCATCTCTAGTTCATTTTACACTTGAGTTGCAGACTATGCCCCAAGCACACCTGAGCAGATACCCACGTGCTGGGCTTTCTGTACCTCTCACAAGGGACGTGATCCAGGTCTCCAGTCTCTCCACGCACATCGCCAAACCACGGTCTGTCTGCCTGAAAGCCGGTCCCTGGCTTACCTGCACAAACCACACTATCTAATGGATGGATGGATGGAATCAGCTACGTGGCGTGAGAAAATATGTGCCTGGAGACTGACAGAGAGCTTGGGAAATCTGAGGCATTCCAAACAGACGCAGTATATACACTACAGTCTTTGGTAGTAGCAGACACCATATGTCCAACTATCTTCCTTTATATTCCCTGCAGCTGTTGTACACACTGCATTTCGATGTAGTGTGGACAAACGTTCTCATCTGAACTATGTGTCAACCCAATCTCAAGGTGATTAGAGAGTGTGTGCATGCTTATAGCACCAGGGCCACACTAAGGCTTGTTGCAGCTGTGGGGAAATACTTAGTAGGGCAGGGCCTCCACTGCACTGCAGGTCACTGTTCCAAAGAACTCTTGTAGGAAAAGCATTTACTGTGAATAAATATTACATATCCCTGGTTAGCCGCGATTTGTTCAAATCTTGCTCTGCCATGAGATCTTGAGGCAGAAGGTAGCAAAAAGAGAAAAAAGTCAAAGTTTTTTTTCCAAAAGAAATACGTTTTTGAAATTAGGCACACAGATCCTAAACCAGTGCATGCACTACCTCTGCTGAAAATCAGAATTTTTGTTTTATTGAATGACTTGAATGCCCAGATGCTTCTTTAAAATCAAAACAAAGTCACGTAGTGGTCTCAAGCCTGGCCCAATGCCTGCATAATCATGACCACAGGATATCGATTTTTCTCGCTGCTGTAGAATAATGTAATTTCATAGACAGATTCAACTCCTTTGTGCTTCAGTGTGGAAGATAATGACTGCTCACTGGAGGCCAGCTTTCGCACACCTGAAACAGATGAGCTGTCCCTGTTGATTTCAGGCTGTCACCATAAGCTCTTCCACCTCCTCATACAGTTTGCATCAGCACATGTGCTCTAAGCATGTTTGCTGGGTGAGGCTGAAGATCAGAAGTAGCAGCCACGACGGAGCTGTCTGTACACACTGCTTTGGGGAGGAGGTGTTGGAGTGGAGATGTCAAGAAGTGATGCGCCTTTAAAATATTTTTATCTCAGGCTCCGCTACAGGCTTTGCTTCCCACGACCAAACGCCAGCACAATGGAGACACTTTCATAATAACACCAAGCAGCCTACATGACAAAAGTCTTTGTTGCCATGTGCAGTATCAAAGCTCCCTCTGTGTTTAAAAACAGCGTTACAAAATTTTCAGTGTTGTTGAGTTGCTTCAGTTCATTCACTCATTCCCCTGCTCTTGTGGCCCTTTGAATTCACTTTCCACCAAAACATTCGGGCTTAATATTCCCAAAATAGCTGCCGGCAGGAAATGTTAAGAGTTCTTAGTCCGAGAAATAACAGGGCCGTCTGTTGATCTGAATCACCAAGGGTGGGATTTTCAGTCTGTGTGCTGCTGAAGAGGAGGAGGGAGAGACACAGAGAGAGCAAGCGCCTCTCCTAGCAGCTCCCCGTGGCGTTTGCAGTGACGTTCGTGAGGGTGGAGGTGGCTGCCAACCCTCACGAGTCACTCACAAGTGGCTCACAAGCACAGCGTGAGACATGTAAACTGTGAGCTGGTTATCAGCAGAAAGTCCTCAGCACCTCCTGAGCAGAAAGAAAGAAAGAAACAAATGGAGCGGTAACAGAGATCAGCTTGTCCTTGGGGTGCACTGGGAACCTGCTCCAACACCCTTTGAGACCAGAGGAAAGACCCTCCTGGACCTCACTGTGCTTTGGAACAAGCCGCGGTTGTTCGTTTGTCTCTTTTGCTTTGGAAAATAACTAACGGCACCTGATCTTTACTTGTCAGAAAATCCTCTTTTCCCGTTTGCTCTTGGAGTTAAATACTCATCTGTCCTACAAAGGTTTTGAACTAATGAGTATGGCCCAAGCATCTCCTTCCTTGATTTGGTTTCACCTCTGCCCATATGGGTCATGCCATTAAAGGGACCATGCTTGTTCCTGATGGCTTCAAAGGCTGTACAACCTGGAAGATGTGTTGTCTTTGTACTGTACACAGAAAAAAAAAGAAAAATCTTCTAAATGTTGGCGTGCAATTACATCTTGCCAGAAACATTGATTTCCGAGTCAAAGTAACCCATTAGAAAAGGCTGGACCAGGGCACATCACAACTTTGTCAAAAAGTGAAAAGAAGCCCAAAACATCATGTTGCAGATGTTCTGGCCACCCCTGAAGCTGGCCCTCCTTGACCATGCTCTAGAAGCTCAATGGTAAGAGGACACCATTTGAAAGACAGACTGGGAGATAGGTGTTTCCGGCCAGCATGGGAGAGAAAGTGATAAATCTACTTTTTTCTTTCACAGGAACAAAGGTGGGGAAAAATAATAAGAAAAAAATTTGCACTTTGGTCATCAATCAACCAAAGAGTGAGGCTACTGGAAGTGGAAGGGGACAAGACTGGCACGCAGCCCTTCCCAGGGGCAGTGGCAGGAGGGGGTTGCTCTCTCCCTCCTGCAAACAAGGTGTCTGCCCTAATTAGGCTTCTGCAAAAGTGAACAGTTTTGCTTCACGGGAACCTGAATAAACGTGTTCTTCACCTTTAACCTGCATGGGTCACTGCTCCCAACTCAGAGCAGAGGTCCAGTTAAAAAGCAGTGAACGTAGCAGGAGCGAGCTGCCAGCCGCTCTGCAGCCCTGGGATTGAGGTCCCATGCATGGGCTCCGAGCCACACTCCGACCTGCTGCTGCTGGCCTTAAAATCTCTCCTTCCTCTGTGGCTGTGGTGTTACATCGGTCAGCGTTTATGAGGTGCTACAACACTCGAAGGCAGCGTACCTGGAAAAGCCTAACCTTACGGATTTGTGCTGTGACCCGCTGCAAGCTGCTGGAAATGAAGCTATTCCCAGTTATTTTCTTGGCATGGTTTCACTCCTCCCTGCAAATGCTTCCCACATTTCTGAGTGTAGCTGTCACCTTCTCATGCACCCCGCCACCGTATTAAAACCAGACACGGGTCAGATACGGCGATGGTTAACACAATGCATTCCCTTTCCTAGGCTTAGCGCCTCAGCCATAGCAAGAAGCGCTCGGTTGCCTGCCAGAGCTGAATTAATAAGAGGCGAGACTGTGAAACAGTCAGATAGCAGTCAGTGCAACAAAGGAAGAAACACACCGTGCCTGAGTTGCTGGGTGCTTGATGATAGAAATTTCCAGCTTCACGAGGAATGTAGGAGCTGATGGACATCAGGCTAAGCCCCGCAGAAAGTAGCACACGAGAGGCACATAAACACCTTGGCAAAAAGGGCTGAGTGTGCTTGCACTCATCGCTGACTTGGTAATGTATATCTTGGTTTAAAATGTGAGCCCTGAGATCACGCACGGCTGTATCCCCCTTGGCAGGGTAAAGCAGCGTGCTGTACCTCATTCGTGGGTTGGAACACATCCAGAGCATGATACCGTACTTCCAGGCACTTTCCTCTACCCTGCTTTCCGTCCCTGGGGTATAAGATCTCTCCGGATGAGTGAGTAGCAAGGCTCCTGCTAACTCTATGTACATCTTAATGATCACTCAGAATGGTAAGTAATTCAGTGTACATATATTGCAGAAAATTATCTTTGTTAATTAGAGAAGGATGATAGACATGAGCAATGCTATTTTCCACTGAAACTTTCCTGTTTATATACAACAGAATTTTAGTTATGAAAGGCATATCAGATTTGAGAAGGAAATATAACCTGTTACATATTCATATGGGGCCAGTCTTCTTGCAGGGAATAGCAATTTCCCCTCAGAGGCCTCTCTACAAAGGCTTTACATAGGGGAGGACTATGGCCAAGCACAATGGCAATGCCCTGGAAGAGGTCACCTGTGGCAGAAAACACGGCCACCCAGGTCCTGGGCAGAGCAGACCCCACACCCCGGTTGGAAAGCCCTACTGACACTAGTGGTGTCCAGGCTCTGCGAGCACCTGCATGAACCATCACCACTTGTATTGTAATTTATCACTGCTTCAGGCCAGATGTCCCAAATGTGTGCTTATCCTTGAGCAAGCCACGTTTCTGTGTCCTGGTCCAAGAGCAGGAGCAACTGAGAGTGGATGTGTTACCATTTACCCATCCTGAAGGTGATTCGTACTAATTCTTCCTCCTGAAGGCTCCAGGTATATAGAGAGAAATAGACTGAAATGGTTCCAGATTGCTTCGTTCAGCACAGAGAGGACTAATGAACTTGGAGACTGCAGAGCAGAGGAAACTGAAGCGTACATGTTTGAGTTGAGCCCGAGAAAGAAATATGACTTGTGTGAAGTATTTCTCCAGGTGCTGGAAGGAAAGAGCTTTCAAAAGCAGCTGCCAGCACCTCAGTATCTCCTCCATTGCCACCGAGTCCTTCTAGAAGAATGCTGGTGAAGGCATTTCTAGAGGACAACCCTCGGGCAGGACAGAGAAGCAGTCTGCTCCCCACTACCCAGGAGGAGCAGGAAGGGAGCAAGGGCTGCCCCTGGGACATCTATCAGCTCTGCTCTCTCCATGGGTTTGTGTCCCCCCCAGTGTTCACTAGAGCCACCCCCACTTGGTGACCTTCATCCACCTCTGCCCCTCCAACAACTCCTACTCTGCTTTGGAAAAGGTGCCATTAAACTGCAGTGCTGAGATGGGCGAATTACCACAGCTCTGTGCTGGGACAAAAAAGCTTGGAGCGGCACAGTCCCCTTGCCAGGCTTGGCTCATAGCACAGTGTTACAGGTTTCCCGGCAGTTACTTCTGGAGATCAGAAGAGCTGGAGACCAAGGAATTGCGGTTTCTTAACGAGAAACTCTTCCCGCAGCATACCAAGAGGAAAGCAATATTTATAGTTTGTGGGAGGCAGCTCCAAGGTCAGCTGGGGTCTGGCTTGTACTCAGCCTGCCCACAGCTGCTTTCCCTGGTCAAAAAGCCCTGAAAAGCCCAGGCAATCCAGCCAGCGCTGTGCTGCAGAGGTACAACCCAGGCACTGGAAACTTGCACAGATGATGTCTTTGGAGAGCAGGCTGTATCTGAATGCAGGCTGAGCAACTAAAGGAAACATCCCTGCATGGGGTCTGGTGGACTCATTGCACTGCCAGTCACTGTTCTCTCTGACTTTGCTCCTCCTCCCAGGTTGATATATCTAATATTAATGAGGCATTTATACTCCGTCATGGAGTACCCTAAGAACATGCATTTACCCCTAATGGGGTGTACTGTCAAATTAATCAATATCTTTTT
>Ga0065711_1026410_pt1 | contig 72763 bp, 33 predicted proteins | sample Hoacrofraction12_FD_59098 | JGI IMG/M metagenome (GOLD analysis project Ga0065711, IMG submission 59098) | Hoatzin crop microbial communities from Cojedes, Venezuela - Epithelial fraction 12 v2 (version 2) | ecosystem: Host-associated > Birds > Digestive system > Esophagus > Crop | place... | reverse complement strand
CTGGACAAGGTCCTGTGCAGCCTGGTGTAGGTGACCCTGCTTCGGCAGGAGGGTTGGACTAGATGACCCACAGAGGTCCCTTCCAACCCCTACTATTCTGTGATTCTGTGATTCTGTGATTCTGAACAGCAAGTATTAGCATTCACTTTCTGAGTTAATACTTACAGGCTACATTATTCAGCAACAATAATCACAAGCTGACATTCTGGGACTACAGCTTTTGTCACTTAGTCCTCATGGGTACAGTGAGGAGACCATAGACACATATAATCCTGCCAGTTTCTACGGGTAAAGCAAGGGTCAGAGTGAGTAAAATAATTTGAACTGCAACAGTTTGAAAGATTCTCCACCGTAACAGCAGGGAAACAATTTTTGTGTACCTGAAAGTTAATTACCTAACAAACCCCAAATGTTCCCAAATGTGTCAAGTACATTTTAAAATTGTTAGAAAACTTTGTTACAAAATCTCTTTCTTAAGTGGTATGATCATGGCTGTGATTACTTACCTCTGTAATTCCAAAGTAATTATCAATATACTGAGTGGAAACACTCAGGAAAATCAACATCTACATTTCTTCCCCTGTTTAGGAACAAGTTATGTTTTGATGATAAAGACAATGCCAGCTAACTTTTCAAAGACAAAACAAGCCCTTTGTATTTGAGAACTGGCAAATTTTTCACAGAACGCTTTTTTTTTCTTTAAGGTGTGTGTTCAGCTGGAAAACATCCTTTTCAAATGTTAATACTGATACTTTACAGAAAATGATATGACTTTTTCAATATATTTACTGAACTCAAGCGCTCCGGTGTTTTGTCTTGTTTTTTTTTTTTTTTTTTTTAGTACAGTAACATTTCTAGAGGTATTAACTATGTAACAAAGGAAATAGGGTTTTTTGGATAAAATTCCTCAATCAGCCTCACAACCTTCAATCTATGCAAACTCTTATTTTAATTTCATGTAAATATGCAGTTTATACATTTTGTATATGACATGCAGCCTTTAGTATCGTATTTAAAATTGCCAGTGTTTCAATAAACCAGTGGAAAATAGAGCCATCTGCACTTTGTAGGCTGAGCATAGAAAAAAAATTATGCTTTAATGCAACCGTGAAACTGTGGCATTCCAAAAATGGCATATTGCAATGTGTCCTAGAGCATTAGATATCCGTTAATCTTTTAGCAGCTTTTTGAGCAGGACATCTCTTTGAACGTGAATGCTTGTTTCCAAAGAGACCATGCCCTTGTCTTAGGGGGGAGGTTATGAAGACTACTGAAGAAATTTGTCAGGACAGCAGATTTATTATCCTTCTCTTTTTCAAAATGTACCATGTAATTGCTAATCTCTGGAAAACTTAGATTTAACATGTCATCTAAAAGATATTACTGTATTATTAGTAGCACACTAGCCAGAATACAAAATACAAGGGTGCGAGTAGAAGGAATGTATCCCAGATTTTTGGACATGATTGGCTACAATCTCCTGACACAGCAGTGATAGTGGCACTTTCCAGGCAAACTGTATCCTGTATGTTTAACTATATTATCTCCACTAGCATGATTCTCGAGGATTAAAAAGCTGAAGTTATACAAGTATGGTTTTAAAGAAGCAGACATTTTGTTGAGGTAAAAAATCTATTGCAGTAATTTTGAATGCCTGCATTTTTCACATCCTTAAAATCTTTTGACTGGAAATAAGGATTTGTAGCAAGTTTAAGCCTACAGTCAACAGACTTCATTTTTTTTACACAGTAGAATTTTTTTGCAAACAGTCAGGACACACAGCCCAGTCACAGAAAACCACTATTTGTCTACCCGAGCATTAGGTCTGTATGAGACTCGATCCCTGTAACCCTGCAGCATAGTCGTAGGTCAAGGGACTTCAGAGAAAGAAATCAAAATGGCAAGACACCACTTCTGTGTCATGAACTAGGAATACCAGGGTAGAGTACTTGCCTTTTCTCAAGCAGGCTGTACATGTGCTGCAAGACACAATATACTGTCTATTCCCTTTGTAATGTGACTTAATTTCTTTCTGTTCTTCCAGGTGATAAAGACAAAAAATAGCATCATGTCCTTTTCAGTCCTGGTTACAACGCATTCATTTAAGGTTAGTCTTTACAGGTATTTGCATAATCACTTTCAAAATATACTTCTGTTTTTTTCCTTAAGAGTAGGGCTTGGAATGCCATGCTTTCAAGATGTGAAATGCCACATCATATGAAACAAAAACCATTGGCTGACGGAATTTTAAAGTGTTATAAGATTATATTTCATTTTATAATGTCAAAGGTTCCATAGGCAAAAATTTGCAACAGTTAACAAGTATGACCTTTAAATTAGTCACATGAAATTCAAGGCACAAACTTTAATATTCACTCATGAACAACATGTTTTGGCCTAAAATTTTGGTAGAAGGAATGAATCTACCAGTCCTTATTATTATCACAGTGGTGAGTGATACAAGAGTGGTAGTTCAAATCTGTAGCACGAACTTGAGTAAATAAAAGAGCGGAATCAGACCAAATGAAAAAGAAAATCCTTAAAATAGTTAGATTTCAAGTCCTAAATCAATCATTGGATATTTCCAGCGATAAGTATGTGAGTAAACCTCTGCTTTATAGTTCAGTTCTTAAGCATATGCTTACTTTGGAAAACCTGATGTGCTGGATTGTGATGAAAAGAATCTTGTTAGATCTGTTCACAGTTTTGTACCGTATATAAGTAGACAATAGTCAAAGTAGCTTTTTTTTTTTAGTTGTTTCAATTGCAGCATGGAATTTAAGAGTCCTGTTAGCTGCTTTAGATCAATGGTGTTTGAAAATGGATTTGTCGAAAAGGATAAAAACAACATGTAAGAGAATATTCTTCGAAAATCAATTAGCTTTGGAAGACCAAGGCTCACCTCTACCATCACCTGCACAAATACTTGCAAGAATTGTAAAATATGCATATATGTCAAAGATACCTCCCACAGCCTGGGCATAGAATCCAAAAACCAGGTGTATTCATCACAACTTGTGCAAACTTTTCCACTAGTGCTTCTCATTGAAAGTTAAATTTACATGTAATCCCTTACAATTCACCAAAGTTAAAATAACTATGTACCTGAGACTCTTACTGATTTTAACAAATTTGTTTGGCATCAGCAGATATTACTTCAAAGTAATATATTTTATGAAATTGGAAAATAAAACTGTGAAGTGAAAATAACCCAGAGTGGTGGCATTTGCTTTTCAACATACTAATCCTGCTCTCTGAGTTCTAAAGAATATTTTAAAATTCCATGTAATTCAGCAAGAACTGGGTATATATTCCAAGTCATGCATATGATACTTCTATAGAAATTGCTCATGCTGAAATGCTGTTTGAATTTTAAGGGTCTGCATTTGAAAACGGATGCTGAAAAAAATTAATAGAAAATAGGGATTAGCCTCTGTGCGACTGTGAGTGGAAAGCTCCTCAGTGGGAGGCTTAAAACTGTTCAGTGTGTTTAGGGCACCAAAAAGAAAACCGAGAGTTGAGTTGCTTACAGTGTGCTTTCACATGGAGAAAATACAGTCATAAAATGTGACTTTTAAGAAAGGAATTACAAGGTTCAGAACAAAGAACCTGAGACCAGATAAATTTAAATAGGAATTAAGACATATTTTTGGTTGTGAATTGCAATCAATTACTTGTGAATTGCAATCAATTACTTAAACTTCCATCGTATGGATGTGGTTAGTTCCCAGATATCAGGATGACTTCAAACACATGTTTAGAAGACGTGTTTTGACTAAAAAGCAGGCTAGTGAGACTCACCACAGTGCTAAAAGTATGAAGTGTATGATCTAGTGATGTAATTGAAGAGACACTAGAAGACCATACAGGTTGCTGGTCCTGAACGCTCAGGCTATGTTTGAGTGCCCAAATTGTTTACAGAAGTAATAATCATTGAAGATACATGCCAGTCTTAAGCATTATTGTTTTGTTTATGTTTCAGTTTTTGGGAAGCAAGGTGAGCAATTTGATTTTTCTTGATATTCATATCCCTTTTGAGAGCTGGGTTAATGAAATAGTGTAATAGGTTCTACCATCTCATGAAATTCTGTAGTTCAAGAGACCAGTGGACAAGCAGAGACCAGTGATAAGTGGCATTCTTAAGGGGTTGGTGTTGGGACAGGTGCTATTTAACATCTTAGCTGGCAACTGGGACAGTGGGATTGAATGCACCCTCAGCAAGTTTGCCAATGACATCAAGCTGTGTGGTGTGGTCAACATGCTGGAGGGAAGGGATTCCATCCAGAGAGACCTTGACAGTCTTGAGAGGTGGGCCTATGTGAACCTCATGAAGTTCAACAAGGCCAAATGCAAGGTTCTGCACATAGATCGGGCCAATCCTGAGCACGTATACAGGCTAGGCAGAGAATGGATTGACAGCAGCCCTGAGGAGAAGGCCTTAGGGGTGTCAATTGACGAGAAGCTCAACATGAGCCAGAAACATGTGCCTACAGCCCAGTGAGTGAACCATATCCTAGGCTGCATCACAAGCAGTGTGGCCAGCAGGAGAAAGGAGGGGATTCTGCCCTTCTGCTCTGGCGAGGACTACATCCAGCTCTGGACCCCTCAGCACAGGAAAGACATGGACCTGTTGGAGTGGTTCTGGAGGAGGGCCACAAAAATGGTGCCAGGGATGGAACACCTCTCCTATGACGGAAGGCTGAAAGAGTTGGGGCCACTGAGTCTGGAGAAGAGAAGGCTCCAGGGAGACCTTACAGTAGCCTCCCAGTACCTGGAAGGGCCTACAAGAAAGCTGGAAAAGGACATTTTACAATGCGATGTAGTGATAGGACAAGGGGTAATGGCTTTAGACTAAAAGAGGGTAGATTTAGATTAGGTATAAAAAAGAAATTCTTTACTGTGAGGGTGATGAGGCACTGCAACAGGTTGCCCAGAGAAGCTGTGGATGCCCCCTCCTTGAAAGTCTTGAAGGTCAGGTTGGATGGGGCTTTGAGCAACCTGGTCGAGTGGAAGGTGTCCCTGCCCACAGCAGTGGGGCTGGAACTAGATGATTTTTCAGGTTTCTTCTAACCCAAACCATTCTATGATTCTACGATAATAGATTTTTTGCTGTCTTCTGTGTGTATACACACACATCTTTTTCCTATCTAAATTTGTTTTTTTCTACAAAATAAACTAAGGGAAATGCAGTGGTACTCCACATGAATGAAGACTAAGATTGCTTTAATGTCAGACTTTTCTACACCATAAACATAATACATGTAATTTTATATCTTAAGGAGGATTTCATTTATATTGATGTCACCTTACATTTACATTGGTATTCATCTCATTTACCTGTGAATTTTTCACTCTCTGAGAACCACATTCTGTACAGTTTGCTACTTACAAACTGAGGTCTTAAGCGAGAATTTACAGCTCATTACTGAGCTTCAGTCCTTTGTTTCAGCACTTTTGTGATGAGTGCGGAACTGCAGGGATAGACTGGAGTGCTGGTGAGAAAAATATTATGACTGTGAAGGCACTGGTGAAAACAGTTGTGTGCTGTCCTCTTACGATAAGTTCACTGGAGGGTACGCAAACCTGGGAGGACCAATTGTGCCTAAAATGAAAATCCATGAGTTGCTGCAATTTCCATGGGCTGCATGATGTGAGCAGAGCCTCCACAAAGCACAGAGAAAAAATGCATCTATATCCTACATTTATCCCAAATCTACTGAAACAAGGACCTGACAGGCCCAGTCCAGTACTCTACATTGTGATATGTAATGGATGTCGACCTTAAACAAGCTAAGTATTTACTGGAATTATTTTTCAAATGGAAAATTAGTGTACACATGGCAATCAACCATAGATTTTTAAAGTTCCATTTGGTGGCTAATTTCGCAGAATTATAGTGAGAGCACTGAAATTGAACCAGCCTCTCCCTCCCCACAGAGCCAGTCATCTCTTATGATTCTAGCACTGGAAGGTTTAGCTGAAATAGTGCCAGTCCCTACTGTCTACACAGTTAAGTAATAAAAAATATGACTTTTTGAGAAAAAATGTAGCAGATAAAATGCAGCTTGAAGTGTGTTGCCAGACAACAGACTAAGATGGAAATGATAGTTTCTTACTGGAAATGATCTTGAACTAAAGGTTAAGCAGAAGAATGTGTGGGAAACCTTGACAACTCTCTTTTACTAAATAGCAATTTACAAAAAATCTTATAAGTTTACTGCAGATTTCAGAATAATAAATAAAGATGAGTTTCTTTCTTAAGATTAATCTATTCTTTAACAAAGACAAAGAAATTTTATTTTTGCCAGAAGTGATTTTTGATGTCTTAGAGAGCTATACAATGGCTTGTCTTGGTTGTAGTATCTAGATGTAATAAAACATCTAGTTATTACAGCACTTTCCAGGGTTTTTTATGTATCAGAAATTATTTAAATAGTCTGAGACACAGCTCCATGTGACAATGGTGTAATCTGAAATAATTAGTAGAAATTAGCGAGTTGGGATGCTTAGAGGGCAGTATTGTTAAAACGAAAACACCTATTTTACTTTCTCTTCTATTATTTAAATGTCACTATGTGCTAGCACTGTACAGCTGGAAATAATAACCATCTTCAATTACCTCATCTTTGATGCTTGCCAAAAAGTACATGCAATAGCATGTTTAATTCATCATGTTTTGTTTGTACATTAATAAAAGGAAATTGCACAGACAGGAACTGCAAAGTACTGTATAGAAGTAAAGAGTAGACAGCGAAAGGTCTGGTTTGGAAGTTCAGTGTTCGCTTACAAGCTATGGACCTAAAATAAAGTGTGGTTAGAAGCAAACTGTGGCTGTGCATTCAATATTTGCAAAATAGATTAAAAGTATAGTTCCATTTCTCTGAGCTTTTATTTTAAATGAGTAATCCTTTCCTCTGCCAGTAGTGCTAAAACCTCAGCTGGACTACCAAATTGTTGGCTGATTCGTTGATAACCTGTGTAAGAATTTTCTAAACAGGTTCTATAAAAGAACTGGATTAAATTTGGCAGATGAAGCTATAAACTATCACCTAGAGCTGAATTTGGGGTATTGTATTCTGAAGGCAGTTGTTCCGATTTTATTCTGTTGAAACAAGGGAGAAGAATGGAGGTACCTTCTGAGAGAAAAGTATAAATCAGGTATTTTTAAGTTCAGAATTCAAAACTATTTATGATTGACAAATTTTGTATCCTTTCTTTATATTATTGTCAAATCTCATTTTATTTTTTGCCATTTTTAGACTGTTTGAGGTCTTGGCAAAACTTTCAGTTGAAGGAAAGGAAAAAAGATAATTATGAGCAGAATTAACATTTTTCTTTATTGTTACCAAACTTCAGCAGCACCCAAGTATGGGAAGAAAGTGGAGAAAAAAAGAACTGCGAATAAAATTTAGACTTTATTTGCATCTTTGCACAGAAAGGAGCTGCTTCAGCTGATTCCCAACAGAAAATACAGTTTTCAGTAACTCTAGAACAAGAAAAATCTACAGAATCCTAAAGTAACACCAGAATAGTAAGCTATTAATGAGCTCCCCCTGGGAATCAATCCTTCCACCCATCAAAATACAGACATTTTCCTTTCTTGTGGCACAAAGCAGATGCCAGCTATTGTGATGTGGCGAACCTGGGAGTCCCTGCCAGTGTGCAGAAAATGACACAGGACTGTATAGCCGTGCCACGAGTGCAGGCAGGGGCTCAGGTGTGGCCTGTCACTTTGGGTAGTCTCACGTCCTCTGTGCGTCTCTTCCTTCTGCAGACGCACACAGTGAACAGGAAGAGAGCATAAAGAGGCATAGCTGATAAGGCACAGCCTTTATGATTTAAGAGTAAATTCAGCTAGCCTCTCTCAAGCGGTGCTCATATCTCCTTCCCTGAGTGCTGTGGTGCATTCTTTGCTCCTTCCTCTGAAAATTAAAAACAAATCTTGCACATAATTCCAAAACTCAATTAAGTCTCGTATAGAACTAAATTCAAGAGTTCAAAACGTAGACTGAATTAATCAACTGCAGATTATTCCTTTTGGATTTGAATAGTTCATTGTAATAGGCCAAGGAATATGAAATCTCACTGTGAAGGGAAGTCAGGATTTCTTCATATGCAACATTTGCTGTGGATTATCTGAAATTACATCATGTTAAACTGCCTTGAATCTGTTCTTTACTTTCCGTCTGGTGTAAGTAACATGTCATTTTACCACAGATTATTAATCCTTCTTTGAAAGTAGGTTTCCTGAGTTATGATCTGTACTCATCCTAATGCAATTGCTGTGGATGCTGATTCCTGAAACAGCTGTCACACTAGTAGTCCACTCCCTTTTGCTGGCTACAAAGGTCAGGTTATCTGTTAATCTCTTAGTCATGTGTGATTATAATGTGCATGTATCACCTAATGCGTTTAAATGCAAGTGCGTGGACATTCGTACACCTTTGGCCCAGAATTCACATAACTGTACAACAGCATTGAGACACACCTTGTAACTGAGAGTGAATCACTCTTGGAATCTGGCTGTCAGAGAAAGAATGCATGTAAGGCCATGCAGAGATCATTTAGCACACACCTTCACACTAGTACCTCCGAAGTAGGCATCACAGGCAGGGTTCTACTCTCTCCCTATGCGACAAGAATGTCAGAAAAAGCAAGAAGTCCCCTGGAATAGCACTGCAAAGTGTAAAAACCCAGTTATCCATCCCTTCCTCTTCAATATGTAAAGGTACAACAGCCATCGCTTATGCATTATATATTCACTTGCTGCCCTTGTTCTTGCTATGTTTTTTATTTCTCCATATCATCTGTATAAAAGGAAAGTCTTTCACCAAAGTAGCTGAAGGCAAAAATGAAGACCTACACAATACTCTTTAAGCACATGGCATATAAAGCAGAAATGTACTTGACTGCAGCTACGTGGTTTCTTGGAACAAGGACAGAAAACTTTAATTTTCAGTGTTTGTTTTTAACTTCATACTCTTTGAAATCCTAACATTTATTATCATGATGAAGATTTACAACACTTGTCTTAGCAAGTTCATTGGTCTTTATCGAAAAAAATATCAAGGCACATGTGTTTATATTCATTGACGTCACTCTTCTACCAGCCACTGAAATGTCCGTTTCTATTGTATTACAGAATTTAGTTTCACTGACTCCATGAATGCATTCTATTCCATTGCACATAGTTAAAAAAAAGTAAATAAAAATCAGCTTAAATATTTGCACAAAGTTTGATAGAGTGGATATAAGAATGATAATATCCTTTTATTACAACACATTTGAAGGGTACATGTGCTGAACTTGATTAACACTTCCCACAACACTTTCTAAGTACCTCAATGATTTAAAACACGAACACAGTGCATCCTTGACTGTTCAGCAGAGGAACTGCAACATCTTGAAGGATGTTCAAAACAAAACAAGCAGCGAGTATTACTCATAGCCTTCCGAGACAGTGAAATTCTTCAGGGAAATTAATTCCTCGAGAATGAGTGCAAAGTCACATTGCCATCAGTGGGAAACCTCAGAAGTGACTCTTGTCTCCTAAAACAGCCTAGAAACTGGTAGGATGCTTATGACAAGGGATCTTTTCATATTATCTGATTGATACCATTGAACTTAGGAAGATAATCTACATGGATTTGAGCTGAACACCCCATCATCTTCCGATCTGAAGGGAAGGTCACGAACAGACAAGTGAGTCCAATGAAGCTGGTATAGAACTGGTATAAAATTCAGTGTCACCTGTCATGAAAAGCCACAGATTACTTTCCCAGAGTCAGGACATCAGTATCTTTCTGAAAGAAACTCTCTGAATGAAGAACTGCTAGAGATGGAAAAGATAGCTTGAAGAAGTATCACTACATGATTGTGTTTTTCCTGTATTCTTCACCAAATACCTGCAGTTGGGCGGTGTTGGAAACAGGAATCTGGGCTAGCAAGACCACTGGTCTAGGTATTGCACTTTAAGTTTTACGGCTGCCACACCTGCCTCAACAGTTCCTATTGTCATTTCGACAGTCAGATAGCAATGTCCTTTTTCACATTGGAAGAAACAAGCACTGCACCCCACTGAGGTGGGTCTAAAAGCATGGAAAGCATGCTTCATCTGCAAGAGGTGAGGAAGTTTATCACCTCTGTCAAAACAATATGTTTGCATCCAGAAAGCATGTAGTTGTGCTATCATTGTGTTGAAATATGAATTGAAATGAATTATTTAATCACATTTTTACAGTGAGATGTCTACACATGCAATGAAGATACGTTAAATCTACAGTCAGCTTCAGGTGTTGGTGTGCCATATGCTCTTAGCTTCTGGTGAAGCTATTTCCTTATATAGCATATAATGAGGGACAAAACAGATAATTACTGCTAGATGGACATAAGGATATTTCCGTGAAGCAATGCTTCGTCAGTTTGGGGTTGGTTTTCACCAGATCTTCAGTCCTGTTTAACAGTATTTTACAGTTACATTTTGCAGTGTGTAGCCCTGCATACAGTGTTCTTGATCTGTAAAAAATGTAGAGTTTTTTAAAGGCAGAAAAGTAAATAGAGATACTTGATGTCAGTCACAGACTCAAAGACCTCAGAGGCTGAGGAGTGTGGTGGCTTGTGTTCTTGTATAAGGCCACAGCATAGATCTGCATGAAAATACAGAAATCCTGGTAGTCTGAAACTTTTCCTCTAGGACAGTAGTACTTAAGAAAATTCAAGATAACTTAAGCCTCCCTTCTGCTCCCCTTCAATTTAGGATTTTCAAGGCTAGTTCATGGGTGAATTCCTCATTATCTGTGGTCTCGGCACTTTGTGAATCCTCATTCTAGTAGCTTTTCTCTGGACATTTTTCTTTAGCTACCTGTATAGACTGAGTGTTTGGGATATAGTTAATCACTTTGTGTGAGTTCTGGTCTTTTCCAGGTTGAGACTAACAGCCACATCTATGCTATTTTTATGGCAAAAAATATAAACTTCATTGAGAATCTCCTTGAAAGGATCATTTCAGAACTGCTGTAACCATTTGTCTGAAATGTAAATATAATTTATAGCTTACTGACGCTTTTAGAAATAAAGGTTAAGAAACTATTGCTAATGAACAAAATATTGTCAAAATAGTTAAAGCCAAGATTTCTTCTTATCAAAGTTTGCATCAAGTCTTTTTGTCAGTCCTGAATATCCATGTTTAAAACCCAGGGGTTTGTACTTCTATAGACAGGCAAGCAATTTCGATGGGAATTATCAAGGTCTGGATATTACCTTTTAGCATGATTTAGTTAGGTGAGTAAGGCCATCTGTGGTTTTCAAGTACAAAAAAATTCTGCAGTAAGTCAAAGGTATAATAGACATTTGAAATCGGTGAGTCAATTATATCCCATGATATAATTCCATGCAGGTGCACCAAGAATTATTTTTGCTTATGTAGGGAGTGTTCTCCTCTTCTATTTTGAAGCATGTGTTAGCAACATTTCATTTTAGGGACTAAGCATTAAAATATATCAGGATTGTTCTGGGTTTGGGTTTTTTTGCCTTTTTTTTGTGATTTTGTTTGTTTGTTCATGATTTTTTTGGATTTTTTTGCTTTTTGTTTGATTTTTTGGGGTGTGGGGAGGAATGGATTTCAAAGAGTGTGAGAGCACAGCCAAATCCAGGCTTATGACAGAAACTTACCTGTGACAGAGACTAAGGGTTTCAATTGCTACTCCAGAGTTGTCTTTCAAATATGCCAGTCACAAAGACACCTAGATGCAAAGTCAGAATGGTAGAGCTGAACTTGATGTATCTGCCTGGAAGCTTCCAAAAGCAAAGCCAGATAGAAAAATGAAAATCATATCTCTTTGACTGTTATGATTATATTTTATACCTGTTGAGTACTCAGCAATAAAGTCTCTCTTTTGAACTGTTAATCTATTTCTTTTACATTTTATTTGGTATAATAGTGGCAGATGACTAAATTTATGGGGAAACACATTTCTGTCTGTGAAGCCAGAAATCTTTGCCAAAATATTTGGATTCACCCTATCCATTATTTCAACAAATAGAGAGCTAGGTATTTTATATGTTGCTGTTGAAGGGCCCTTGTTTATATTAAACTGGAGATGTGTACCATTCTTTAAGAGGCTTGAAAGAAATTATGCAGCCATAGGGAATGCCTTTCTAACTTCATAAGCAACAGGGGACCACTCAGCATGCCATTTGCTACAAAGTCTGTAACCTTTATGTAATACATTTAAGCAACTACTTGCAAATATATGTCAATACAAAATTATTTTAATTGGTGTTGAGTTTACTTCACCCTATTTTGTTGCATCATAGTTTAATTTAAAAAAATGTGAGGCAAAGCAACAACAGGAGTATATTTGTGAAATCCAGGAATTTAAAGCTTCTACTGCTAATGATAAATTTTCTTTCCAACAGAAAATTGGGAGTTTATTAGAGATCAGGTGAGCATTATAATGCTTTTTCTCTACAGAGGTTTATGAAGATCTGAGAAGTCAGTAGACAAAACATGAATGTTGAGGATCTAGGTTTTTCAAGAAGGTCGTTGAAATCAGTGACAGTTGAGTCACTGAGTTCAAAGAAAAATGGAATATAACGGAATAATATCTCATTTCTAATCTACAGAGGGTTTTTCTAAAACTTAATGAGTTCATAGGAACCGATGATTTGAAAAAAGCGGTGTCAGAGGAATTGAATGACTGTCTCTTCTGCACCTGTCTTTTGCACCTAGTAAAGAGTCCTTAGGGAGATTTTTTATGCCTACATACATATGAATATACAGTCGTGCTCAGTCTGTCTGTTCAGAGACAATCCTGATCTTCTAGACTGCAGGAATGTGCATGGAGCAAAGCTCTCCCCTAATGTTCTGTAACATTCTTTTTGCTGCTCATGAAGTTATATATTTGACTATTCATTGTTCATTCTGAGAAATTCAATTATTTCAGCCTCCATAAATATATATACACTGAATAAATTTTTCATTCTCAAACCTTGATCTTTTGATAAGTGTATGAAACATTCAACAACATCATCAACAGTATTAATATATCCATACTGTATATTATAGTTTGAATGCAATATCTATTAATCATTATCACAAGAAATTACTCTATAATTTGCTTTTGAAACTGGAGACCATGTACTTATTTAGTCTTCTTCAAAGCTATTCAGACTCTCAAGGCTTCACAGGTAAGTAAGAACACACAAGTCTTGCAAAGACTGACAATAATGTAAAACAAATGAAAAAGTAATTACCAAGGAACAATCTGGTTTTTCATTATGTTGCTATTAGTTCGATTTTTACAAGAACAAGAGAACAGATATTAATATCTCTTCTGAAAAGTGCTTAGGCAAATCCAAGTATTCATCCTTGAGCAACAAAATTCTTTTTAACAAGATGATTTCTGGCAGTTAGTTAAGATGTAATCTGAGGATCATTTTACTCTCCTCTGCAAATCCTGAAATAGAGATCATTCTTTTACAAACCTGCTGCTTGACAGTTTACTTGCCTGGAGAAATATGAAGCAGATTTTGCATTTATTGCATAACTTTGATGGAATTTCTAAAACTTGATGAGGGGTGGGAAAAAGTATGGATAAAGCATCTTATGATGATGACAAGTTTTTCCTCTTTTATACTTTTATTGGCATGTACCTGTATCTAGCTGATGTCTCATATTTTGTACTCAGTTATTAGCACTCTGGTGCAAGAACCATCTTTTTGTTATAAACTTGTATAACTCACTTTAAGTGCACCACTTGGGTACCTAGGCATTACCGAAGTAGAAAATCCAGGTCCATTCAGCCTTAAAATGGAAGGCCTATTTAACCAGTGTGGTTGCGGCATGCCAACTTATATAACCGCTGACACACAAACAAATTGTGTGACTGATATTCACTTTGGTATTTCTGTGATTTCTCAATCAGAATGACCTTCTACCTGTTTACATGTGCAGACAACCCCCAATAAGATTCCTGAGCATCTTGATCTAAAAAAAAAAACCAAAACAAAAAATCCTGTGCACCATCCCATCTCTGGATTCACAAAGTGAATCTCTAAGCCTTTTGTCACTAAACCCTTTTGCAGTATAAATTAAGAATATGCAGTTAAAATAGCTTCTTTATATTGGCTAGGGTTTGAAAATGGGAACAAGTTCAACTGCATCAGCAAAGAAGCAACATTAATCAAAGCTGTTTACCATTGAACGGAAGAACCACACTGAGTTTCATTTCCAACTAAAGATAGCAGAGTTGCTGGTCTTGGGTTTTCAGCAAAGAAAGGGCTTTCCACTTATGATCAAAATAGCCTAGCAGCCACCAAAGAGGTGCTCAGAAAGGTCTTACAGCAGTACCAAACTCTGTCCAGTTTGGAACTTGTGCCCTTTGGAATCCATTTCATCAAACATGGCTCTGTAGCACTGTGACAGCACTTACATGATTAAGTATTATTTAACGTGGTTTTCTGGCATATTTAAATTGGTAACTTGGAAATTGAGTTTAGAATGACTACACTGAGTCAGCTGACAGTTACATCTGACATGGTCTACTGCTTTTAATGGTTTCTGTATCATATTGTATTAGAAACGCCAGTCAAACTAGGATTACTGAGAAGCTTACCTTTTAGCTTGTGCTGTGCTTCATCAGAACTAATGAACTGCTTATTGCTCCCTTGGGAATCTTGGGAGCTCCGAGTGGCTCTGTCTGTTCTTGAACCTGCTCCATCACTGGTTCTGTACAAAATGCAAGACTGTTTATCACATACCCTTCAACTTGCACTGCAAGAGGAAATTCTTCCTACTCGTTGTACAATAATTCAGTGCATAAAGCATTGACTTGGGGACACCTGTGTTCTGTTGTTTCCTCTGCTTCAGGAAATTCAATCTTACATCTTCTATCCCCAGAAAAATATCACCACTATAACTGTAGCCTATAATGATAAAGAATAAAGGAATTCTCAGCCTTTTCTGTTGAAAATTTTCCTCTCTGCTTTTAGACAAAGAAAGAAACAAGTACATGAGCAAAATAGTAAACTGAGCTGTGAAAACAAACCTCTGTGTGAACACAATCCTACCGTAATGGCTAAGGAAATCTTGGGCTTAGCCTATATCCCAGAAACTACTTGTGTATTTTCCATCAAATAGTCATTGAAAGAAATATAAGAGTTGTCCTTAGAATTGATTTTGGCTTCCTCTTTCCAAGTAGAATGTACAAGCCTCAAGACTGTAGGAAGATCAAGCATCCCTTTCTAAATAATTCTAACTTGATTTCAACTCTCTTATCTAGATTCTATCTCTGTTACTCCTTGCTTTGTTATTTTGTCATTAATCCACAAAATTAATTATGTAATTAAGTTTCTTTTCTATTTGCATGGAAAAAAATGAGAGAAGCATCAGCACTAGATGTAGAAAACTTACTGAGAGAAGACAGAACCATAAAATAGGCTAAAGATGCTGAGACAGGTCCATGCTAAACCTTTTTCTGAGCAGAAGGAGGTAGAAAAGAAATTGCCACTGTGCTTAGCATCATATTATTTGAATGTGTAAGCCTTCACTTTGATTCATCAATAGTAATAACATACATATCCTCCAGTACTAGTACAATATTTGCAAGCTTAAACAAACAGATTCATGCTCTCTGACACAATTCGTTGTTCCACTCACTGGTTCCCAAACCTAAACAAACAGATTAATGTTCTCTTCCAAGTTAATACTAATAAAGACCCTGTCCAGGCAAGGAAAGAAGCAGTATTCCCCACGGTCACTGATGTTTGCTTTTGCTGAGTATTGCTGAGGCCTGGGTTTTGATTTCTATGACCACTTGTTCTTGTTGCTGCTGGGTTGCTATGGTCTCACCAGATGAATCCAGCTGCTCAAAGCTCCAAACTCTCCACTGCTCTTCTGAGCCTCACAGTGTCTGGCTCTGGTCTCTGCCACTAAAATATTCAATACAGATATGTATATATACACACACACATACACATATTACAATTTATATTTGTGTGTAAATATATGTTTTATTTACTTTTTTTTTTTTTGCTGAGACCGACAAAAAAGTGCTGCTTTCAGCAGAAAGATGTCCTCTTTGCTCTTTTCCTATTTTTACCCATTGCAAGATGCCATTCACTTTTCTGAATTTTTGCAATAGCTATTAGGAAGAGGTTTGTAGCTGGGAGAATGGACTAATTATATGAATGTTTCATAGTTTATCCAATTTTTATGTTATAATGTAGTTTTAAGATATCTGGAGTAACAAGATATGAGCATCTTATAGCCATGTCTTTATTCATTTTTAAAAGTCTATTGGATTGTTGTGTTGTATTATGTTTGGATCTATCCACAATTGTACTATTGACTTTGACAGTAATGTGATCTAGACATTTCCATGACTGGCCTCAAAGTGCACTATCATTATAGTCTGGATGTGCTTGCATAAGCACTTCTTTTGATTAAGTGGTGTGATTATTTTTTTCCTTCTTTCTAGGATGCTTCAAACTTGCACACTAAGACTCTCTCCATGAGTTCAGTGAATGGACTTTTTTACCACTTTCACATATATTTATGAATTTTTGCCATTATTAGTTCAATAATGAGAAGAAACACAATTAAATACTGCATCAAAGTTTGCTATGTTCCCTATAACTTCTAGACGCTTCTGCTGTTAACAGAACTTCTTGCACACAGATCTGAGAAGAGGGTTATCTTAAAGCATGAAACTATGAAATCATTAAAATAAAAGTTTTTTGTGGGGCAGATTCAGGCATTCTTCACAATAGATTTAATACGGAGAACATTACCCTACAGTAAGTCAGAAGACACCTTCTAAGAAGCTGGGTAACTCTCACCTGTAACTTTGGATTCAAAACGGGAATTTAAACCTCGGTCTCGCATGTCTGAGCACTAAGCCTGAGTCATTCTGCTGCTGACTTTTCAGCCCTGGCCTCTTCAAGTCACTTCAGTGGGTGTTGCTCACCTGCTGAGGCATCTAGAAGTGTTTGTTACTCTCTGCCTCATCTGCTTGTTTTGGAACTCCAGGTTCAGTGGCTTCATTGACTGCCTGAGTCATAGTACAAACTAGGTCATCCATACCCAAGCTGAATGTCCTAATCATTGGACCAAAGAATCATCCCTTCTAATTTTCTGGCCCAATGTCTCTGTTTAATTATTTAGAGAATCTCTGACCTTCTTTGCCACAGATGAACATAGCTGGTGATCAGAGCATTTAGCTGTAATGAGGGAAAATCAGGTTGAAGATCTTTTGCTCCAGTCAGATCTGTTCTTACTTACCTGCTTTTGTATGCTGTGGGACAACCTCTCTCCATTTTTGTTCCCACTGATATTTCTGTCTTCCTCACCCTGAAGTTTCAAGCTCAAGTCTACATAAAAATATTACTAGTTTTAAGGAATATTTTCTGAGGTGGGAAAACAATTTCCCTCACTTCCAACCATCAACTTTTAATGAGAAGTACATTGGCTTCTTGTTAAGGGTGTTAATTTTGTTATTTGTATTACAATTTCTGTTTTACAACATGTCTTTTTCATGGGTAAAATGAAAGAACTACTTAGGTGTTCAAGAAGTATTCTTTCTCCATCTAGTATTGTTAGGGTTCCTACTCCATATGATGCCTAAATTATACGGGTAAGATAAAAATAATTATTTTTAAGTTTTAATTACTTTACTTAGCTGGAAGTATTTTGACGTGTAGTACTTTGCAAAAAATTATTATGCTAATGTTGCTATCCTCAAGAATCTAAAACTCTAGGTAAGGCTCTCAAAATCACGAGTACTATCTTTTGGTGCCTTTTCTTCAATTTTTTAGCGTTCTATACAGTAGGGTGCACTCAGGTTACATTTTCAAGGCTTTCTATAACCTCCTTACAAGTCTGGGAATCCATGCTTATTAAACGAAATGAACACTGAGACTCCTGTATTAATGTAAGCCCAGAAATCTGGATAGAATTCTTGCTAAAATTTGCAAGGCTTGCAATAAAAACCATAAGATGTGCAAGTTAACTCTCTGTTACAAGGGCTCAGTAAAAATCTGCTGCAAAGTAGTTCTACTAAGGGGTTGTTACTATTTTGTTTTGGATTATGAATTGACATAACAGTGCTCTCCATTCACAGTGTTTTGCAAGTAATGCTCATGTGGTACTATTGTCCTATCAGAGTGTAAGCCTACTTATTCGCTGAATATATCCAACCTAACATTACTGAAGTAGATTTTTTTCATGTTTGCTGTAATTCCAGAAACTCTCAAAGGCTAGTCAGTTTCTAGGCTCAGAACAACAGACTAAAGCTATTTCCAAAAGAGCTAAAAATCTCATCCTGAAGTTTTTTCTTATGTCCATCAACCTATCCAAAGAGCTGCTGGACTAGGCATGATCAAGCATGATGTTTATGATAATCTATGGGCCACACACATTTTAATGTGATAATATGATGCAGGATATCTTGGAATATCTACTTGTATCAGGCATTTCAATTAGAGCTTCCACTTGAACTCTGACCACAGACAAGCCAACTGATTTTAATTGTCTTACATTATTTTATTATTGTAATCTACATAGTACTTTTTCTCCCATTTTTCACATTCAGGTTTTACTTGGGATTTCCATTTTATATATGCTTTGGTGTTTGACTATAATTTAATCAAAGCAGCATTTTTTTTATCCTAGTGATATAGTAATATTTTACTACAGGGTGCAGGGATGACTGTATTTTATGATCAGTGTTTAAGTCTGCGTGCTGCTTGTTCAGGAGCAATTAGATTCACAAATGAATACGAAGTCAGCATTAGGTCTGGAAGGCTGCAGGAAGAAATGCAAGGGAAGGCTCCAGTTTAGATTCTATGAATCAGCGTTTAGCTAGCCACGCTGCACTTCATATAGACCATTTTTACACAATAGCAGATGGTTATTCCATCATTAAGGTAACTATTTCCAAGCTCTGTTTTCATCTGAGATTCAACATTAACACTCTGATTTTTAAAAATAATGCACATTCATAGAAACACAGGAGCAGCTAAGATAGATACTCAGTATTTTTGAATGCATATCCAGGGAGGACACTTACTTTTGACCTCTAGGTCTACTATTCTTGATCCAACTCTCCTTGCTGTCACTAAATTTGTTAAGAGCACTGCAGCGTCTTTGAAATCATCATCAACATCTAGAAATGAGCAATATAGTATTTATTTTATTAATATTCAGTTTCTCTGCTGGTTGACATTTCAAAAGTGGTTGGATTGGAAAACAGACCCAAGTGATATTCTGATTTTAATTTTTTTTTTCCTAATGGCCTACTGTCTTTGAAGACTTGCCAGATAGCTCCCTGGCAGCTTTTCCATACTGGACATATCATTCCCTTGTTCTGTCAACATGACATAAAATCAGTTGTGGGACTTAGGGTCTGCTAAGCATTTAACAACATCTTAACATTAACTGTGTAGAAAATATTATGTTCTTAATCTGACTGGTCTGGAAGGTCAAGCTGTGCCCACAGGTTGACTTCTTTTAAGGACTCAACACCAGGAGCATTGGTTTCTCCAGAAATAATAAATCCAGCAATAACGGTTTGAACTGCTTCTTTCTGATTGTTTCTACCTAGTTGTCTGCCTACATATCTAAAGTACCCATCACCCTAATGTCCTGGTGCCAAACTTTGAAAATTACAGAGCCACTCAAAAAATTGAGTCTTCATATCTATTACTTCAAGCTAGGTGAATTCCTCCTCGTCTGGTTTTATTTCTTTTAGAAAAAGAAGATAATGTGAATAATAGCTTAATAAGGAATATGGGATTTTACTATGTGAAAACAATTCCTTCAAATAGAATTAATTGTGATTTTGCTATTTCATTTTCCTATTAGCTTGTCTCAGCCGGGAAGAAATTTACAAAAAACAATCTACCTGTTTATATTATTTCCTTGTGGAAGATCAACAATCATACAAAAAAAACCACAGCATGAAGGAAAGCAACTCATGTCACATTTTGCAGCAGAAATATTTCCTTGAGTGAGGGAAAATCCTTTGTGAATGATGTTTTCAAATACAACTTTCACTTTGAAAGAGTTGTCTTCGTGAGGGTGAAGCCAAATAAATATTCTGATCTGAGCTTGGGTTTTGGGGGATTAAATGAGATTATATATGTATTTTATTTAACAAAAAAGTACCCAAGTGAAAAAAGAAGATGTCGGGGGAGGTTTTCTGTGCACTGGTAACAGAAACAAAACCGATTTTTGAAAGTATAAATCTCTGCAATTTTGTGCAAAACAACTGTTCAATTCTGCTTTTTTCAAGAAAAAGATTTTGCCTTAAAAAAGCAATTATTAACTCTTTTGTAGTCACTTGGTCGAGAAATACACTTCCATTTCTGATAACATAAGACAAATCTTCCCTGAAATACTTCAGATGTGAAAGTCACAAGTTCCATCCATAGGCGGATGTAGCCTTGTGCTTTTGTCCAGTTGAAATTAATCGTACTAACTAAAGTGAGGTCACCCTGCAGGGGACATAGAATTAAGCATCCCAGGGTGTTAAAGAGCAACAAAAGTATACACTTCCCCTCAACAGCAGTTCTAAAACCAGAGTGATTCTTATGCATTTACTGATTATCTTTATTTTTATTGTTCTTCTTTCAGTAGCTGATATAAATTACATACCATTATGGTCCAGCCACAAATAATGAAATGACAATACTGTCCATGCCACTGTGTATTCATATATCTCTTTAGAGGTGTTAAGAGAAAAGACAGGGTATTACAGCTGAGTGCACTTTATGATGGAATGCTCTAATAGAGATTTAATATATTTATCTGCCTTCTGAAGCAGGAAGCTATAGCCACTGCAAATGGCAGGCCAGCCACAGTTATTATCTGAGCAATCTAAGTAGTTACGCTTTGAGCTACAGGGTGCTGAATATAATAGTTCAGGCTAGACTCAACGCTTACATAATAGTAGATTGCCTTCTCCTTTCTACTTGCTGGTCAAGCCTAGTTGATGATGATTGACTTAATGTGAGTCACCTGGCTCATAACCTAGTGAGTAAGAGGACTGTTTACAGAGAAGAGCAATATTATGCTCCTTGGGGGAATCTGACTTTTGTTAGTTTTGGAGTTGTTTAACTCTTTGGACTACCGCGGTACCTGTAGCAAATTCTCATTTGAAGGTGGTATCTTCAACAGATTACTGAAATCACTTATATCTTTTACCTAACAACAAGTGAGTTATTGCCCGAGACGTGCAAACTGACATTCATCTTGCTGTTATCATCCTACTCCTCTCCTTCTTCTTTCCCTATTTGTTTTATTCCCATTAGTGCGTTTTGTTTACATCCAGATTCTAATAAATGTCACCTGGCTGAATGATGTTCAGTTTGTATTATTGCAGGCAATGTATGTATGTGCGTGTGCAGGATACTTTTACAAAATTCTCCCCCACACTTTACATTTTAGGGTTGCCTGCGCATATTTCACTACCTAAAACACCAGGTACATTTTTCTGTTATGCTTAAGGAAAGTGGTTATTACTACTTTAAGGGATCCCTCCCCCTTCTCCTTTGTTTGGCAGAAGAGGTCAGGGAGAAGAGGCATCACCTGAACTCAAGGGGCTCAGGTTAGGTTTTCTGGGAGATTTTATGTAAGCATGACTAAAATGTTTAGCAACACTACTCAAGTTTGCATGGAGCAAAAAAGTCAATATGCTGTCTGCACCATGAAGAGATCAAAGATTTATAAAGAGCCAGACATAAAGAGTCTAAAGTTTGGGTCAAAAATCTTTGGAAATAAAGAAAAGAAAAATAAAGTGTCACTGTTATTTTCCCCTTAAACTGTTTGCTGGAATGGACTGACTAGATATACATAAAATTCAGCCTACAACAGAAGTATAGCTGAGACCATACAATACCGAGTAAATAAATATAATTCTACCTAGCTGAAATTCTAAAAGCTTAAAGCAATAACATACAACCTGTACCCACACCAAAGAACTCTCAGCATGTTACAAAGATGGACTTTGAACACAGAAGCTATGTAGGCAGCCTTCAAAATGTCCTTAATCTTGACTGGATGGTAGGATTCACTATACCTGCCTGCATAGTTCTAATAAGCCAAACTACATTTTGATAAAGCTTCATTTACTTTAAGAAGTTAACAGCAAAATTAATTTAACCCCAAGACTTTTTTTTTTTTTTTCAGGAAAAAACAAACATTGCTAATTATTATCATTGTTTACTTTCTCTTGTTCTAACATGGCTACTTTTTGACTTGCATCCTCACTGAGCTGGAGTAAAATATTCTACTAATCCTTAGCACTGAACATATTTCACAAATGTAGTGCAAGACATTCCTGATTTTATACCTTTTTTGAAAAAAATTACTGTCATTTCTGTGGTTCTACCCTATCTTACTTGAATTCACTCATGATCTCAAACCAATTATCACCATTGTACAGCAGTCTTTTCTCTCCGTGCTTGCTTTCAGGAAACCACATTCAGGATTGAGACTTTTTTGGACCTGTCATACTGGGAATCTGGGGTAATAGTTGAGGTGGTTTTTCTGCTCCTTTGATTAATTATGCTCTTGTGAGCGTGTTCCAGAAATACAGAAAGAAAAGCAAGTTGGCAGTGAATGTGATTGGAATAGCCAGCAACTCTATCAACACACCTGAAAGTGGTGGATAATAATGTGAATGGTATGAATCTGGGTTCTTTCCTCAAATATTCCCACCAGGTGAACAATAACCCTTATCTCTGTGGCCTTTAATAGGGCTAAACAGGTTAGACAACAGAAGTACCTAATTTCTGTTCCATTCCCTCACTTAGTACTTGAATACTGCCTCTTAAATCCACTTGCATTGTCATTTTTCTCTGCTTAAGGGAGGGCTGCAGCCTTATCATCACTCCTCAGTACAAAAGGATAATTTGGTCACCAGCAGATCCATCTGTTCAGGAGATGATTTTCTATCCCACTTGCTCACCAGTGGGAGAAGGGGGAAAAGATAACCCTAAGGGTACTATTTATTGCTCTCAGTCCAGAAAAAGGCAGAAGTTATGGGAACGATGCCTTGAGATCCCTTATCATGGGTTAAAAACTAGGTTGTCAAAAGGCAAAAAAAAAAAAAAGGCTCTTTGACTTGCCAGTTGAGGATACAAATACCAAAAGGTTTTTGCTTTAGTGCTTTCAAACTCAATAATCATTCATTAGCTTGTTTTCCTTCTGTGCTAGGCAGGACAGGTAGTCAGAGCAGAGAATATAGATTGTTTCAGTCGGCTCCTGTTCAGCTGATGATAGTATACACAGCTGTATGTAGCCAGTGCCTGCCAGCAGAGGCCTGACCCAGACAATTAACCTTATATTAATGCCCCTAATGGTGATCATCTGTTGCCATATGCCTGCAGCCTGAGCTTTAAGTCAGCAATGAAACCATCCACTCCTCAAGTCAAATCTGATCCTTGATCACAAGCTACTGAGCTTGAGATGATTTTAAAATGGATAGAGAGTTGATTTTTAAAATGTTTATTTGTAACCTATTCATTCCAGGGAAGAATAAATTCCCATGAGAAAGATAGTAATTTCTTCAGGAAAATCTGTGAAACCCACTTACATGTAGGCAAACAATTAAACAAACTATTCTAAATAGCTGTTTAAGTTGTAACTAGCCCCATATTTCTCCATGTCTAGAACTGTATTCTATGCTAAAACTAAGGAGATAGTAGGAAAACTCCTTTTCTAGCTTTATTGCTTTCTGGACTTAATCTGTCCACTGCCCCTGTATTGAGTGTAGTTATTGTTCTAGGAGTAGCTATTGAATTCAAAAGCAATTTGAAATACTGAGTGCATGAAGTATTTTTCCTTGTACTCAGGTTGTGATATTTAAACATATGTGTGCCAAGACCCATATTTGCTGCACCAGTGCTGGTGTTAATCCTTGTTTATACTGTGAGTAAGCTGCCTGGCAGGTGTTACATCTTTATTTCAAATCTGTTGCTTTCTTGGATTTATTTTCTCTATACTTTTCATTGTGAACAAGCTCTTTCTTTTTATCCTCCAGTAGCAACTCAGTCTTGAATACCTACAAGGATAGCCACAACAGAAATCTACTACAAAATTCCAGCCTTTCCGTATCATTTATACAATCAAGAAGAAAGTAACACTGAAGAAAACTCTGCATTAATAAGAAATAGAAGGAAAACAGGTGTTTTAAAAGGTGAGACTTGTTTCACTATCAAAAGTAAAGGGGCCTTTTTTTCTATTGCCAGTATCATATTTTATGTATGATGTTTCCACATACCTCTTTTCCACAGCCTATGTGTACGTAGTAGATTATTGATTATTTGGGAAAGATATGCCTAATGCTTATTACTGTGCCCATTATCGTAAAATCTAGAGGGACAGAGAGGCTATTATACATTTGGATATGTTCTTGGATAAGTACAGAGCAGTTTTATTAATGAAGCCTGCTTTAAGGTTTGCTGATTAGTAGAAGTTAGTATGATTTGCTTTGTACAGGTAAAAATTGGACCTTACAAATGTTATTGCATGTTAGCTTTTGAAAGTAGTATAAAATAGGCTTGCCTACACCCCCCTGCAGTTTCCAGTATTCAGCATCCCTGAAGAGGATGTTGCACACAGCACAGATAAGAAAGCTTTACAAATCATCCAGTAGCAAGACAACATACATTGCTTCAGCAGTGCACGTAAAAGCTTCCCAGTGTATATTAAAAGATTTTAAAATCCTTTCTTGTGGGAATAAATGAGCCGTATAAGGTTATTTTGTTCCCTACACCGGCTAACATTTATTTCTGAGTGCAGTGTTCACCAGCATGAATAGTACTAAAGAAACAGTAAGAATGACGTAGAGAAGATTTTAAGGACTGAATCCTTATACCGTTACATTTTCTCTTTTGCACACGTACGCATTTTCTTCCAGTTCCTATCCTTTGAGGTATTATGTTCTCTCAGTTCTCTTCAGCTTCTTTGAGAAAATGGCATTCAGTACCTTGCAGTTCCCATAAAATGTAGCAGAATTAAAATCCTGTCTCCACTAAATTCAGTGGCAACATTCCAATTCACTGTAAACAAGATAGCATTTCCTCATTGATAAAAGTCATTGTTGCAGAAATAAAGTATTTGTGGAGCTTAGGCACACTGCTTCCATCATCAGCATAGTCTGGGAACCTAAAAGCTATTCTTAAAGTCCATTCTAGAATACACTGTAGAGAAATACGAATACCTCAGTACAAAACACAGAAGCTCTGAATAAAATTTTACAGAACAATTGAACTCACACTTTCACTGAAGAGCAGAAGCAGTATTGTATTCCATGGAATTAATTTCTACTCTCATGAAATTATAATTTTCTAATTAAAATTCCAAACAACTGAAATTGTAACTGCAACGGAATGGGTCAGATACTCTGTAGAAAGATAGAATTCTTTCTTAATATTGTCCAGAGCGTTCATCCCTGAAACACTAACAGGGACTTCTTAGTGACTTATCAGGTGGGATAAGCTCTTATTCTTCAAACTAAAAGCTGAACACTCTTTTTAGCTTGTCAAAATGTGGTGGTAAAAGGAAACATTTTGAGTTGTCAGTTGGCTATTAGAATTGGTTTGTGTGTCTGGAAGAATATCACAGCTAGCCATACAAGTGGGAGGATTACTTCACAAGGAGGAAAATTCTAATAAGTTTCTCTTGGTAATTTTTGTTAAAGTTCATGATGATGACAGAGGTGTGGTAACCAGATAGCTAGGAGAAGAAAGGGAAAAAACATGCGTTCATATTAGAGTAAGTAAGTGTAATGAAAATTTGGAAGTGAACATGTCTGATAAGATATTGAAACGTAATACTTCTGATTTTGACAAAAAGCACAACAGAAGTGAGAGTTTCTAGTAAGTCTGAAGTGACCCAGACAAGTACATCTGAAAATCTCGCAAAAACTTTTGTAAACCAAATTGATCACTGTATGTTGTACTTGCTTACATTTGAACAGTAATTGTATACAACATATAATTATGGAATTAGAAAAATACTATATTTAAAAAGCAAATTACATTAAAAAGCTGTTCTTAAATTGTTCATCAAAAGGGAAAGACCTTCCAGTTATCTCTTCATTGTGAGGGGGTTATTGTGCGAAGACAGGAAAAATCACATTTTCTATCATTTGCCTGATTTCACCCCAAATTAAACGGAGTGGTTAAGTCCCACTGGTACTTCCACTGGGAAAATAAATTTTACAGATATTTTGTAAATTTTTCACTTTAACTCTTGAAATATGAAACATTTGGACCATTTAAAAGGTTCCATAGCTGCTTTTCCTCTCAAGTCATAACTTTAAAATCCATAATTACCCAGGCACATAACTTGTAGAGTTATCTTGAAATATTTTTTGCTGTCAGGTACTTCTGGAGACTGTTGATGAATTACAGTTAAATCCAGCTCTCCCACATAAACTTGGAGTTATTTCGATACATAAAGTAGTGAAACAGATGAGTTCTACAGGGGAAAAACAGAGCAACAATATCAAGTGAGGAGCAGGGTTAACGTCTCTTTTTCCCCACCACCTTCCCACTAACGAACAAGACAATAGGAGAAATATGTGCCCCTGCTCTGCTTCACTTCTGCCCTGAACCTACATAAATGTGCATCCTTCAGCTCTTTGGGGCAAGCATGTGGTCCCACAGCTACAAAATGAAGCGCACTTTCACAGAGACAATCCCATGGTCACGACATGAAGCTTCTACAGGGTGTTAAACTCTGAGCAAGTCCTCCTACTAAGAGGTGAAATTAATCTCTGAGGTTTTAGGCTGACTTCCAGTTGTATATTTTTATTTATCTCTTTTAGAAAAGACATAATGCACCCTAGGAAATGTGTAGTCATTCATCAGAGCAAATAAACTCTGGAATACGTTGAACAAAAGCCCCAAAACATCACCAGAAGTGCTACTGAAGGGAATGAGAAATCAAGAAGGAAGCCAGTTATGAAGCCTGAGATTTTTTTTGCACACAACTATTTCTCATTTTGACACTTGCTTCATTTCTGGGAAGCATCTTTTACTCACTTATTTCCCTTGATTTAATGCTGACTTGAGTAAAACCAAATCTTTTCAGGTTTTTCTTACTCACTGAGGACTGCTTTAACATTAATTTCAAGGCAGTGGTTCTGCACCTGGATCTGTGTTTCGGGCAAACAGACTTCCTCCTACCCACAACTCAGTCAGTGGACCTGTCCATCTGGTCTGGGCTTCTGGAATTCTTTTGTTACATGATTTGAAGGTACTGTGTGGATCACAGTGCCTACATAAGATGGGGTGTGTTACAGAATGAATGGCCATTTGTTTCTTTCTCTGTCAGCTTACCTTTCAAGGCAAACTTACTTTAGCAAGTTTTTTGGCATTTAAGGGGCTGCACTGCAGGGAAAAAGTCGTGTGTATTTAACATGTGTGATGGTGCTCCTTAAGATAGTGAAGCAAATGACACTCACCCCAGGGTGAGAACATATTCACAGTGGAATATATTCACGCATAAATGCTGTGGTTCAAAAATCCATTGCAGTCTATGACATATCCAAGTGTACATTGACTTTGGCTTTCCATATGTAAAATACCTTGCTGCTGTCAGTGTACATGTGAACATTTATGGCACTTGTCCTAAAGGACCTGTTGTTCCAGATGCAAATGGTCATCTGTTTTCCAGTGTTTGGGATATAAGCACTGGCTGCATCACTGTCTTGTGTAGTGCTGATGACAAAAACTGGCATACCAGATACATGCTAGCCTGATGTACCAACTCAGAGGGAGTATAGCACTCCTTCCTTTGAACTCTTGACATAAACTGTACTGACTAGGAGTGAAAAGATGTAATGTATTAATCCGTGTCTTGTCCCTCTTTTAACCCACAGACTTAAAAAATAAACATACAAAAATGAATGCAAAATTGTGTTTACACACCACCAAACTTACAAATCTGAAAACCTCAAAAACTGAGGATTATAAAACAGGAAATTCCAACAGCAGTATAAATATTGCCACAAGAATCATGCTGGCTTTTCTATCTGTGCATGTATGTGCAATAAGTAATCCTTTATTGTCCTAAAAGAAAACATATATGATGTATATATATCTGTGCATTCCTACATGTTCATTATCGCAAAGTTAAAAATGTTGTGGCAAAATCAATAGGATATTTCTTTTGTCTTCTATGCAATGATCTTCCAAAACACTAGTTATTAGTAATTGTCAGTAGTTTAATCTGTCAGTTGCCCACCGTACAATGGGCAAACTCTGGTTCCATGGACGTTGCAGCAAACACAAGCCAGCATTTCTTTGTTCATACCATGTCTCTCACTTGCTGACACTATTTCTTGGCTTCAAAACACATTTGTCATGTGCTTGGATTTCTTTTTTCCTCAGCAGAAACTCAACATGTTTATGGTGCATTCTAAGAGCAAAGTTCTGGAGAAAAAACACTAGAGTCACTAAAAACTCACAAAAGAAGTTTTACTGAGTATTGTAACTTTTTTACTGGATGAATATGTGCAATGCGCTTTTGGAGGAAGAAAATCACAACTATTTCTTATTATGTTTTCACTGTTGCATTAATGGAGTTTTTGCAACAGGTAATTCCTTCCTTAGGCTTGTTTCTACTAGCAGTCCTCCCTGTCACTGAGCGGGTGAAATTCTCTTTTCTTCAAAGTGATTAGCACAACCACAACCAACATCATTCATTCTAGGATTAAACCCATCAGGGTTAATGAAACCATTTTCAAGACACAGAGTTGCCATACCTAAGTAGACTTTCCTGCAAATGCCACTCTTTGAATAATGGTCATCTTCATCACAACTGCAGGGAAATTTAGGTTCACAGAAGTCAGAATTAACTCTTAGATTGTCTTTGTAGATGAACAAATTCTAGTAAATCAATCTGTTTAATGCAGAATAAGGACCATTATTTTCACTCCATGGGTATTTTGTTCTTACTCAAAATTATTTTTTAAAGTTCTAAGCAATTTGATGTTATTTTTCCTCTCTCAGAATAGCAATAACATCTAAAAAGGTCTCAAACCCCCATGTTTCACTCTACTTTGGTAATTAGACAATTAGCAAATACAGAAACTTAGGCCAAGCCGTGGCTCACAGCAAAAATAAAGAATCCAAGCTGTTTAACCTAGAATAATTTAAGCTGCTAAAAGCACCTTGTGCAGGCCCAAATTTAAAATTCAAGTGAGTCTTTCCATTGACTCCAACAAGCTTCAGTTCAAGGCCATATGGAAAATGTGCTGCTCTAAATAAAACTACTCCACCTCTGTCATGACATTGTAGTAGTCACCATACTTTTTTCAGACATTGTTTGGTAAATCTTACTATAATATTTCTGTCTAAGTAAGTTCCCTTTTTAGTCTAATATTTAGAGAATCTTTTCTTTTTCTATTTGCAATGTATCACATAAACATATATTATGCTAGGATACGGACTTATAGGGTCAGCAGTGTTTTAAAAACAGTTGTCAGTCTCAAGTAAAACACCTGGTGTAAAGTTCTGTTTCCGTCCCTTTCTCCCTTCCCCCTCTTTTTTTTGCTAAAATATTTTAAACATCAGTACCACAAGCATACTTTCGTTTCTTTTCCTCTGCCTTTAAAATGCCGCTGTGCAAGAAAACAGTGATTTAAAACTGCTAGGCTTTGGAAATAAAAACTGAATTATCTTTCCAACTCACATTTCCATTTTTAAATAACCTTACATCTAGGAGAAATAAACACACAGAAAATAATGAAGAGGTAGCTTTAAAGACCTGTAAAAAGATTTACAGTATGTTAATAAAACTTCAAGGATTGTTTAGAAAGCAAAACCACAATAACTAGAGCTTTATAGCTCTAGAACTGTAACTGGATCCACAGTGAACAGTTCAGGAGAGCTTTGCACCTTTAACTAACTTTGGATCCAAGCTTTAAAAGTCATGAGCGAAATAACACTCTCTCATGAACAATTCACAGAAAACAACCCGTACTGTTTACCTACTGAGCTATCAGAAAATTTCACAAGCCAATTTGGATCTCAGAATGAGCAGAGCTTCTGAAACAATGCATTTATCTTCAGAAAGCCTAAGGAGAGACCTTTTTCAAATCTCATTCAAACAATTGCTATGTGAGCTGAAAAAAGCGTACAAGAAGCTTAAAGTAACTGCTGAGAGAATAAGCAAGTGTTATTATTTTCTTCCTTGTTGACTGAGAAGGAAACAGGAAGGGAAATAAGGAAGCGAGGTGGGGAGATCCTAAAACACTTAAAAATTTGAAGTACTGGGTCATCTGTTAATAACCTGTATTTGCTGAGTAAGCAGAGGCAATTCTGAAAAGAAGCTGCTGGAAATCTACCCTCCCATCAAGAACAAAAGTCAATTAGGTCATAAAACATGAAGTAATTGTGACAATAATAGATCCTGAGTTATAAAGTGAATACTCAGAAAATATCTGGGTTACTTCAGGTGGAGTTTATAGTGGCAGAAGAGACTTTAATGACCACACAGTGACTCTTGATTCTTTTATACATATAGCAATTCATGCTCCAAGCCAATTTGCAAAACAAAAATCTCAGAAGTAATGTCAGAATACAGAAGTGGTTTGATGGCATGACAAGTAAAATTTCTTCATTATCATAAATGTTTATTATATGAGGATTTACGAGGGTCTTTCTTTTTCTGCACCGAGGAGACTCACTTCAGTGGCTTTGCTTCCGTGTTGGCTAACCGGCATATTTAAAAATTAAGAAGAGTTTGATGGAAAAATAAGAGGTACCTGTATTTATTATAATTACAAATATCCAGTTCTCCTGCATAGCATTGTTTCCTCCATGTCAAATCAGTAGGTACATAGAATTAATAAAGTTTTATTGTCATGTTACTCAGAAAGTGAACTCTCCAAAGGCAGAGTCAAGAAAGTCATTACACAGCATAAAATCCATTTTACTAAACTATTGTAATAGCATTTACGTAGGCAGTCGGCAAGTTTTTCTGATAGGTATGCTTTCTGAAAGTTATTTTAATTATGCTGATTCACTTATAATAAAGGAATTGGAAGAAAGTTTATACATATGTTGCTCAAGAATAAAACAGGTAGGAAAAAGGTTGTCTGTGACTGCCAGAGAGTAAATAGCATGCTAACTATCCATTTCCTATAAAAACAAAAACAGAACAGAAAGAAAAAGGCTTTATATTGGAAAAGAAAGATTGTGCTGCCATTGGTCAGCTGGTAAGACATGTTTTTACTAGAGGGAAAAGAAAAAGGAAACAGAAAAATAGTCACACAGTCTGTTGGGTGCCCATCTTTACATAGAAGACGAATAGATATTTACTGCATTTTTGTGAAAACAAAGTTATGTCGGCTTTTGAATCCTTCTTGGTAAATTTTTATTCTGGCAGAATTTAAAATACTCACTTGCTGCATTAGAAATATATTAGTGGAAAAGAAGAAAAGCAAGACGCTTTGAAGATAAAGTAGATATCTCTTGAAGCCAAAGTTGTTCTACCAGAATGAGTTTAACATCAAGAACAACAAATACGCAGTTAACCACTTTACTGCTCTAGTGACAGAAGATGTATGCCTCGTAGAAGCAGTAGCTACACCCACAATGCTCTTATGATATTAAAAATATGTCCACACCATTGATATTTTTTTAAAAGAAATATGATTGTATTTTTTATGAAACGGCACATATTCAGCAAAGGCCACACCAGCTGTTAGAAATACTTACTACACATTATACTGGCAACATTATATTAACTTGTGTTGAACTAGAACACCCTTTGTTACATAGAAATAGTTTGCATATGTGATATTTGCTAGATTGTGTCTTAACATGTCAAAGTTACTATCAAACAATCAATCAGTGATGAATCAGAACTGTGCTACATTAAAACTAATAAAACAAGCTGTAAATTATGCCTTAAGGATATACTCATGTAATGAAATTTCAAATGCCATTGAATAGGATTCAGTAACTGTTCACAACTATGATCCCATAGAAAAGTTTAATCTGGAGCAAAGAATAACTACCTCTCTGCAAAGACTGTCTCTTCCTCCCTGCTGTCTCTCTTTCTGCACTCTTTTATATTTTATAATATATAGTATACACTCCCTAGATATGCATCTGCATTACTTCAAGACCAAAATAACAAGCAATTCTCTCTCTCTCTCTCATATATATATACAGTTTGCAGAACTATAAACTCAACTCAACCTGAAAGTAGAGATTTAAGGATATAAGAAGAATTTTTCTCTGCACTGGGTCTCAGTTATCCTGCGCTGAATCCAGTTACTTCCTTCTCAGCAAAAAGGGGACATAATGGCCAGCATAAACTTTAAAATGCCTTCTGTCTCAAGTTCACGGGTACATAGCTTTATTTCAGTTAGGATTATAGCTAGATTTTGGATACTGCAGTCAGTGAGTTCTGCAGTATGAACCTATATTGCATGGTAAAACAACATAACTTTTTAAGAATTTGGGAAGTATTAAATGCCTTTCAGCACTACTTGCAAAATCTCCTTTCGTTCTTGTTACTATAAGTCTCTACATTTTCAGGAAAAAGGCAGAGTATGAATAATTCGTAGTACTAATATATGACTACAAGTTTTTTGGTCCATTCTTCAAATATTACTTGTATTAACAGTGATTATACTGATATAAAATCAGCAACAGCGGCTAAAATAAGATTGTTTTTCTGAGAGGACTATTGCACAAGTTAGAAAATGTTGTTTTGGTTGCCGTACTTTCCTTCTGAAAAGCCTTTCTGACAGGGGACCAAGACTGTCACAGATTTAATATGGTTTTGTGGGATGTAAGTCTGTGCAGAAGCTGGATCATAACTTTAAAAGGATGATAAAGCATTTAAAGCTGGATGAAGTTCTTTACTAAAATTGCACGTGAATTTCCACCAGGAAGGGAGCCATCTACAGCATATCAAGATGGACTTGGAAGTAATTTTTGAGCCTGTATGGAATCTCTATATCTTGGGGTTATACAACAAGATACTGATGTGGTTTGCCAAGCGCTGTCTGAAAACATGTTTAATAGGATTTCTACCCCTATGCCATCTGTATTTTCATTCCAATTTACCACTACAGATGGAGTGGCTTTGTGGAGAAAGAATTCCCTTGGTCCATTTAGGATTTCAGCCTTCCCTGAACTTCAAGGAAATGGAAGTATTTGTGTGACAGAGCAATAGAAATATCTAGAATCAGAAGCTTAAACATTTCTACATACACATATATGTTTTATTAGTATGATAGCATTTGTCTACATATGCCATGAGCATGACAATGGCACCATGGACAAGAGAGGGGGCGACTTCCAAGTCCAAACCACCTATGAAGGAGAGGGGAGGAAGAGCTACTCGATGAAGTGACACAGCAGCTTGATTTACAGACAGGGAGGCGGAGTGCTGAGAATTCATTGGAGAGATTTTTAAAACCAGTTGGAGAACTAGTTGTGATTTAAATGGCCATTACTACAGAATGAAAACAACCTGCCTCCAGCAGACCTTGTATACATTCCCAAGGCTTCTTAAGAATTGTTTTCTTCCTGAATGGTGAAATATTTCTATTTAGCGGTCCTATTAAAGAGAGACCAGGCTTAATGTGCATGTCACCTTAATTTTTTGATCACATTACCACGTAGCTGAGACAGCTGCCTTCTCCACTCTAACACTTGCATTTCTGATATATTTGTAGGCAACGGTCATGTTCTGTCCTTGGCCTTAGCTTTCCTGGATTAAACAAGCAAAGATTCATCATCTCTTCTTGGAAAGTAGATTGTCTGTTTGCTGGTCAGCCCATGCCAAAGTGAGAGTTGGAAGTGAACCCTTCTACTAGAGAAATCAGAACTGGAATTGAATGTAGAGATGTCAGCTGTTTGCTCAAGAGCTGGGAGAGATGGGACAGCTGGGACGCTGAGCTAAGTGCCAGTGAATCTGTGAGAAGATCTGTTTCTTCTCCACACCTCCCCTTCCTTTGAGTGACTGAAGGAACTGGAGAGCTGGCTGATTGTTTCCTGCCTGAGGAGTGTATCAGGTGCTTGTAGGAGCTAAACCCAAGTAAAATAAAATAGGCATAAGTGACTAAAAAATTCTGTAAAGGCATTAGATTCAAGGATATCATGTCTGGCTCAGAAAGTCCCAAGACTGGAATGATACACCCAGAAAATATTCTCACATTTGTGCCACAGGTACTGACTGTGAAGAAACTGACAGTTGAACATGGTTACAAAGATGGATCTACTTGGGGTCCAGATCTGTATGGCAATCCCTATGCTATGGTTGCCTTACAGAAGTGGGCAGTATACGTTGCACAGGCTGTTACTTAAGAAATGAAACTCTTATCCTGCAAAAACACCTTGAAAAGAGACAAAAAGGATGGTCAGTTGCAGAAATATTGTTCTGTCTCAATTAGTTTTCGTATGATTGTTCATGAAAGCAAGAGAGGTGGGATTATGTGTGCAGGAAAAATTACTGTTAGATAGTTTGCTGATGATTAAAGTTGTAACCTACTTATCTCATACTCCCATGTACTGATACACTTTCTGTGCTGTCCAAGCCAGTTTTAATGGGAGTATTCTCTCACTAACTACTACTACCTGCAGTCTACAAAGGTGAAAAATATGGCTTGTAACCATTTTAAGAAATCTGCCCTAGACCTGAGGAATTGTCCCTCTTACAGCCTTGCTGCAGCACACGTCACTGAGGCCTCGGGGCGGTCAGCTTTCTGTCTTTGAAACTCCTGCCAGAAGCTTCTGCTTATCCTTTTCATCCACCAGCCCTTTTGTCCATAAGCTCATGTAGACACGACACTTCTGTCTGATAGCCATCACAGTCCAGAGTTTACTGAGGTAACATAGCTGTTAAAAATATTGCTGTAAATACTGGGGGTTTTGCAGCTGCTCAATCACAATAAAATTAAATTAATTCTTCATCAAATCCTTATAATAATTTGAATTTCCAAACTCAGCAAGAGGAAGAGTTGCAAAACAATCATTTATTGCCATAGCCAGACAACTCGAGTACTAATACCCGTATTGGTTCATCAACTTTTAATAGTAAAATTCTGGGGAAGGTGATTTGGGTAGGTAGTCGTTAGTAATGCCTAATACGAACACTTGACATCTCTTTTTTTCCCCTTCTCTACCTCACATTCTAAATTATCTATCATAGCAATTCCTGATTCAGGCCCTCTATAGGGCATTACTCTGGTTTCCATTCAAAAACCTTCATTTCAATAGGTGGGCTGAAAAATCCTGTACTTCCAAAATTACCACTCTTCCACTTACGGAGCCCTGTTAATGGCATCTCTCTCCACTGCCATTATTCAGCCCAGCAACAATCAACGAGCGGAAGAGGAATTACATACGGGAGGTAAAATCAGAGTGATTTTTGCCACTCCAAAACAATGCTCACTTGGTTAGGTGAAGAAAAAAAAGGTGGTTTTTTTGATTTTTTTTTAACTGTGTTCCAGTTGCCGCTATGAAATTTTCCCTTCCTTTTTGACTCATGGTGAGTAACAGTGATGAAGTTTTTAGTTACGGGACCAAGAGACATGATACAATGATTAAGAACAAGCTACAGAAAGAGTGTTACAGAAAACTAAATCTCAAGTCAAAAGTAGGGCAATAAAACCACAGCACCTTGAAGTATGAAAATAAAACAGAGATGAAGAAACACACAAATGGGAATACAAAAGAAAAGACATTGAGGAGTGGCCATAGTGAGGGATTTAAAAATAAACCACAACTTTCACTGACTTGGCTGTAAATGTATTTTTACGTGATTTTTTTTTTAATTGTTCATTTTTTCATTGAAAAATCACCTTCTCTTTTCATCTTTGGACTGGAATGTGTATACACTCTAAGGCAGTGCTGAATTTAAAGGTATTTCCAAGAACTCTCTAGACTTTGACAAACTAAGCATGGCAGAGGAATACCTGTCAGGATGAAGACATGAATAAGAAATATTTTGCTTGTCTTTCTGTAACTTACTTCCATAGGAAGATTTCCAAACCAAAACTGTTAAATTTAAGCATGGATCTAAACAAAAGTCATCCAGTTTTACTCGGGAGGTAGTCACAAACAGATCCTGATTGCTGTTAGTAAGAAATGTCTGGGCTCAGGCCTCTAAAATCAAACTGACTTAATCTTATAAACCACTCAGAGGATTTCACAGAATCACAGACTCACAGAATGGCTAAGGTCGAAAGGGACTTCTGAAGGTCGTCTTGTCCAATTGTCCCTGCTCAGACAGGGCTGTCTTGAGCCAATTATTTAAAAAATTTTTAGAAAAAAAGGGGTTTACAACTTAGGCTCAATTTATGTACATGTTTCTGGATTCAGTTTTTTCTATGTATTTATTACACAGATTTGCATAAAGAAATTGAGGCATCATTAAATTTTACAATAACCCAAATGTAATTCTGAGAACCATGATATATTTTAAATAGATACAGTGCATCCAATTTTGTTCTGCTATTAGTGAATTGGGTTTTTTTAGTCTAGTAAGATTTTTTGAGATTTCTATTTCAAATTAGTAAATATCTATGGTAATATTGTTTACATTGATACTGTTTCAGTACAAATATAAAGTATTAAAGTGGCAGAGGTACTAGTCTGAAATAAATACCTCAGCTTTTACTTTAAAATCTGAAAAGGTCTCTGCAGCAGGCCACAGGATGGCCTTGAATCATAACAGCTTTTTACTGTGAGAAGCAGACAGGATGGAGAACATTACCCCATGTCCTGCAATGGCGGAGAGTCGGAGAAGTAATGATTGGTTTGATTAGGATATATCTTGCATGTATCTATATATACCATAAACTATTTCTCCTGTGAATATGTATGCACTAAACTGCTCTTCTTCTCTCTGTCAATTCTGTGGGATTAAGCTGGATCTGACTGACTATACAAAATTATGATCTATGCATATTAAGGCAAAATAAATTTATTTGTACTTGTAGACTTTATCTGCAGTCCTGTGATTTTCGGACTGATGAAATTTACAAACAGTTTAAGACTGAAACACGTAATGTGACTTTTGATAAAGGCTCCAAAAAAGTTTGCTGCTCTCTTCCTTCCTATATACTAAAGTTCATGTTATTTTTTTAAATTAGAGTTGTAAAACATTTTTAAAATTTTAAATGTAGCCATTTTCCACAGAAATAATAAAATAAGACTGCTTTTTTTCTTTCTGAATTTTCAGAAATATCATATGGCATTTTTATTACCCAATTTCTGAGCATCCTGGAGTTTCCAATAACTAACAGGAAAACCATTACAATAGTCTGGTCAAAGAAGTCTCTAATTTTCATAAGTCGAAGTCTTGAATTGATTTGCAGGATATTATTTATTCACTTCACACCTCTCACGTAAATATTAATGCAAAAAATACATGCAGTGTTTTATATTTAGTCAAGTGTTGTTGCACTTTTCCCATCAAAGAGTGGAGTTTTCATTTTCAGTTACATTTTCCAGTACTAAATACCGTATCCTTATGCTTAAGCATGAATTCAGCTGCAGGTAAGTAAGATGCTTAGCAGCACAATGTTATTGTTCCCCCTTCAATGTACATATGTACCAGAAAACTCAGTAAAACACATGGCTATCCAATGAGTTGTCGCAAAACCTTTTAAGAAAGACTTCATTTTATGGGCACAGTTTTAAGGTTCTGTTCATCTGAGAAGCATTGCTGTACCTTTGATAAGTTGGCTTCACGTAGGGCTCTTCTGGCAGCTTATGAGATAAAAGCACAAAATTTATCATGGCATGTATTTCTTATAAGGTGTCTGTTCTGTTCCAGGTGCATAAAAGAGTGAGGAATGTTTATGACTGACACATACACTCAGCTTGTATCATTCCCTTACATCATTGCTGTGTATCAAGTTAATTTTTTTTTTGTAAAGTTTATTCACAAATTAAAAACGAATGTTCCGAAGAGTTAATATTATAAACAAAAGCCACAATACAAAGACTTAAATTAAACTCTTAAATTTCATACCAAAACACTGCTGTGTTTCGCTGCAAAACCTTCATAGAAGTAGATTATTTTTCAAACCAGCTCAAGCTTTACAAATTCAAGCATTTCATTTCAGCTTTGATGCAGCATAGACAAATGTGTTATAAAGTAATAAACTCCCCAAAAAATCAGGAAATACAAAACACCTTCTTGAGAAGATTGTGCCTACTACTTACTGGACTACATGAGTGAACTGACAGTCTTTGAAAGCAGGTAAGAAGTGAAAGCTTAATACAGCTGAGATAACAAGTTGGGGAGTGCATTGTTTGTCTACTGGCGCCAAGCAGTGTTCTTAAGATTAGCGGTCCTAAATCTTTCATTCATGACATTACAAACTGACCGTCATAATCCATTCATTAAAGCCATACCAAAGAAAAGGATAAGAAACTGAACAGCTATGTTTAAAAAATACAAGAGGTTAAATGACAATTTAAGTATTTAAATGTGCACACAGTCAAATTAAGCAAATCATGGGATGTTTTGGACTAGAAAGACTTTAGCAAGTTAGAATGACTTTGTAAATTACCTTCTCTTTCCCTCTCCCCCCTCCTGTCATGGTACACACACCGCAGCAAAGGGGATTAGCTAAGAAATCTGAAGTGATTCCACTTTAAGAACATGGTTAAACTGAGGGTGACTAGCAGTCAGTGTCAAGGCATGTCAAATACTGTGGTTTGAAACTGGTCCTCATAAATGAATTGATCCTTGGTTTCTGATCTTCTGTTACGAAATAACACTACCTGATAGGAGGAAAAGGTTCCTGTAATGTGAGATCATATAAAGTCTACTGTATTTTTTATATGTTCTCTTACCTTTTCCCCGAGCGGAATGACTTTACAAGTAAATTGAAAATGGGTCTTCTTTTTTACCCAAGTAAGCAGGAGCACGCGGGTTGCCCAAAGAGGCTTGAATCTAAATGATTACTTACAGCTGTGGGTAGCTTTATCCAAGGAAGATGTACACCTGGACTCATCTACAAGAAGTACTCTGTAGCTGTGCTCAGTACCAATATTCTTATCTGTCTAATCAACTAAAACAGACTTATAGGTCCTCATGTGGCATTAGGCATCCTCCTGAAAAGATGAAGTCTTGCCTGCCTTCGCTACACCAGGACCCTGACAGTAATGCGTTCAGAATGTAGGCCTGGGCACTTTATAAAGATTTCCTGTGAGCCCCCTATGTGACCTGGGATCAGATGGGTCGTGCAAATAGACAGTTATTCCTAAGTCAGCTTTCAGGGAACTATGTAATTATAACCTGTGGAACTTAGTACTCAGATCCCAGAGACTGGGTCTTGGTCTTTGAAAATTCCAGCCCAAAGTTTTGAAATCAGAGTATATTTTACAAAGACACTTGTCCTAGAAACAGTGTTATAATATCTTGGTACTAACCAAAAGTCTGTTATGAACTGAATTACAGAATCACAGAATGGTAGGGATTGGAAGGGACCTCTGTGGATCGTCTAGTCCAATCCCCTGCTTTACTTGCTAGTATCAGCTAGACAAGCGAGTATGAACCGATAATTCTGTACGAAAGATATTTTGACTCTTTCCCAGATCAGGAAGTAGTGCAATCCTTGCAAAACTTACTGATATACAGTTCTGGTGCTGGACAGTAATAGAGTAACTGAGTGATGTACAGTCTCCTAGCAGCATAGTTTCATCACCTTGCTTAGTTCTTTGTGCTTTACCCTTTAGAGGTCAGATTTCTAACTCTTTTAAATGTCTAATTCATTCTGGTTTCATTTATCCATGACAGCTCCACATGCTCCACAATGAAAAAGAAATAAACTAAAATTAGATATTTATATTTTGGATTCTACTGTACGTTACCAAAAATCCGTGGAAGTCAATAAACATATTTTCAGTGCGGATCACAATTATATGTATTTGGATTTTTTTTTACAAAGTCAGTTTTGCCTAAGAGTATATGGACTGTTTCTTTGAATCTGGAATTGAAGAACAGTAGTAATGGTGAAATATTTTATTTTGTTACTTTGAAAATGAAAAATGAAGTTATTTTCTTTCTAGGTAACTTTTAATTTAAAATTATGATAATTCCAGTAATTAGCTATTAAAATGAAAATTTAAAGCTATTAAAATGAATATTTTAATTAATTAGAACTAAATATTTTTTAGATACTTGGGAAAATTTCTGAGATTAAAGATAGAAAATGACTAAACAACATTTCAAATTCAAACTATGAGACAGAATAAAAATTTAACATGTTTCTGCAGCAATGTTTTATAAATTCTCTTAGAAAAGAGTAGAGTCCCCAGATAAGATCAGTACTAGCTCCTGCTGCATAATTGTGCTCATTCTTAGAGATTTTTCAGTGCTGATCTTTCTAGTCTGAACTGTTGTTTTAGAAGATTTCAGGCTAATGAGAGACTGGCTTTAATGATTTCTGAGCATGATAGTAACTAAAAGTTATTATGCAGTTATCCTGTTACTTACTCAGAGTAAATACGGATTGAGATCCAGAAGATTAGCATAAGAAAGAGTAGACACCTATTTACAAGCTTATGTCTTATCCTTTGATTCATCCTATCTTTCTGGATATACAAGCAGTGTAGCCAGATCCACAGACAAGATGGATGGACAAATATCATGTACGTACAGGCGATAGCCACATGATAAATTATGGAACGATCCCATTTATTTATGTTCACCTTTGACCGTCTCACCTGCCCTTTGCCTACCAATTCATCTTCACCATGATGACTTATAAAATTCCAACTCCTTGAGACATTTCAGTTCATTCTATCTTGCCTCCTGTTCTTTTCCGCCCTCCCTTTATTCCTCCAGCAAAATGAGAGAAGACTGACATAGCCTGAAAACAGAAATTTTCACTTATACATATGTGACCAAAAAAGTCCAAACCCCCCACAAAGATGGAATTTGAATCCTGACTATCTGCCTGCCTTTGTTTTGAAGATCTTCCCAATGATGACATAAAATAAAGGTGGATGAATTGGCTGTAATTTATTTGGTTTCAACTATTATTAGTTCTAGAGCTAGGGATTTTTTGATTCCTTCACTAACCTGAGGAGAGAGAAAGAGCAACCTATGGGAAAAATGAATTTCATCTGGTTTAGACTGTTAATTTCAAACAACAGAAACAACAAAGAAAATTGGAAAAACAAGATGCTTGCATTCACACAGTTTGTGACCACAGTAGCTTTCCCTCTATCTTGTTCTTTTGAGAAAGAATTTTCAAGAACAAGCCATATAGTTATTCGGTGCTACTGACACCCATCTTCTGATGCCTGAAAGGTCATTTAATTCTTTGGCTTTGTCTATTATGACACCAGGATTTGAAATATGAAGTCAATACCACTGATATTCAATAACGTAATAATCAGTTTGGTTTGTTATTAGCGAAGGCTGTAGGCAGCAAGACACTCTAGGAGAGATTTCTATTAACAGTCCCAATTTTCTCTTCAAGAATTAATGCAAAGCTCAGGCCTGTCAGTTTCCAGAATCGTTCATTAGTGGTCACAGCAAAAAAGAGGTATGAAGCCTCTGATTCAATGGTTATCACAAGCTTAGACTTTATTTCTTGTCTTGTGTCTCCATTGCTGTTTGCTCTGTTATTACTAGATTATACTAGCAATGAACTAACACTGCCCTGAAAGGTATGTGGAAAACTTAACGTGGAGATGTTTTCTTGCATTGAATACATCTTGGAATATTTACACTGTCATTTCTAAGGAAAAATATGTCCACTTTCTTTCAGATTTCTGATAAATGTATAACCTATATAATTTGTCAAAAATTATGTTTGTAGAACACAAACAATTTCATGTTTTAATTTCACCTGTTAATATTTTAACACATGTTTCTAAGTCGTGAAAGATGCATGTTTTTTTTACAGGGAAGAATTTCTTTAGTAATATTGGTGTCTATATTATTTTCCAGCTGGTTAAACAGAAAAAGACTGTATCTTCATACAAGAAGAGTCCATTCACAAAAGGACTTATACTGATAAAAATATACAGGTTTAAATTCAGAGGACTGTCAGCTCATGCCAGTTTAACTTACCTATGAAGGCACAATGTGTAAACAAGTTTCTCATTATACATTCACTAGAGAAGTTAGTTATCTTCAGTCTTCAGGACAGTCTAACATCGGTCATGTTGGGTCCCATGGAAAAGCTCTCACTAATCTAGATGATAATTTTAAACAATTGAAGATGAAAATCCCCAGCAGAGCAACACAGTGTTGTTCAGATCAAAACAGGAAATGAGTTCAACATTTGACTGTTCTACTGAGGCCTTGGAAAATAAAAACAACTTATTAAAACTTCAGTTCAAACACTTCTGATTTTTTTCAGTTCCACACAGGGCAAGAAAGAAACATGCACTTCATAATGTGCACCGGTTGTCGTCCATATGGAGAAAACTCACCTCTGTCAGGGATGTCAAAGTATGAATTTGGCACACGGCCATCCCACACAAGGGAGCAGGCAAACTTACTGAGTATATAAAGCACCTTCATAGCAGTCAGAGTCACTAGGCAGGATAGCTGCTAAGATGTCAATAGACATACTGCAACTGCATTTCCATTATGGAGGTGCTTACTCCATGTCTACAAATAAATTGTGATGGTGAAACATCTTGATGTTCTGCTGATTGCAGCAGATCCACAAATGGTCTAGAGATTGATGCCAGAATCACTATTCCTGGGAGGGGAGCATCTCCCCATGCTGGGACAACGGCCACCTTGGTCAATACACTAGGTTTGCATTAGAACCTTCAGAATTAAATGGGTTGAGGTGCTGTCACTTGAATTGAATCCATTCTACCTAAACTTGAAGTAGATTTTCTTTGCTCTGTGAACTGGGTAAAAGGAGACCTGTCATATGAGACCCAACAGGATACATTATGAGATGACTGTGTCTTAAAGGCAAAAGTAGGACACAGCAGTCCTAAGGTAGTCTTTGACATTTTAACTAACTACTGCAACACAGAGAAATCAAGCAATATTGCAAAGACCAGTAAGGTCTGTGCAGCAGTCAGTATGCTAAGATGATACCAAACAGGGAGGTGTTGTTGACTTTCTTGACAGACAAGAGACCTTGCAGAGGGATCTTGATAGACTGGAGCACTAGGCTATGATTAATGGGATGAAATTTAAGAAGTCAAAATGTTGCATTCTGCACCTAAGACAGAGTAACACCTGGCACAACTATAAACTGGGAGAAGAGGGGCTGGAGAGCAGTCCTGCAGAAAGGATCTGGGGGTGCTTGTCCACGGCAGGCTCAACAGGAGCCAGCAGCGTGCTCAGGCAGCCCAGAGGGCAAACCCCATCCCGGAGTGCATCAAGCACAGCATCACTGGCTGGGCAAAAGAGGAGATCACACCGCTGCAGTCAGCGTTGGTGTGGCCTCACCTCGAGTGCTGTGTGCAGTTGTGGGCCCCTTCATTTGAGAAGGAGGTGCAGGTCCTTGAATACATCCAGAGGAGGGCAACAGGGCTGGTGAGAGGGCTGGAAGGAATGTCATGTGAGGAGCAGCTGAGGACTTTGGGCTTGTCTAGTTTGGGGAAAAGGGAGCAGAGAGGTGACCTCATTGCTCTCTGCAGCTTCCAGAGGAGAGGACGTGGAGAGGGAGATGCTGAGCTCTTCTGCCTGGGAGCCAGTGACAGGACGCATGGGAATGGTTCAAAGCTGCACCCGAGGATCTTCAGACTGGACATGAGGAAGCATTTCTTTAATGAGAGGGTGATCAAACACTGGAACATACTTCCCAGAGAGATAGTCAATGTCCCAAGACTGTCAGTATTTAAAAGGCATTTAGACAATACCCTTAACAACATGCGTTAAGTTTTGATCAGCCCTGAACTGGTCAGGCGGTTGGACTAGATGATCATTACAGGTCCCTTCCGACTGAAATAGTCTATTTTATCTGTTCTATTCTATTCTGAATATGCCTTGAAATTGCTCAAAGTTGAAAGTGCCAGCAACAGCCATTATATGTAGGAGAGCTTACATTATTAGGGGAAGGAAATCAGACAGGATTTTGGGATTACTGCACCTCCCATTAATTTAGAGCATGTCATGAGTTCTTCAGTGTCCTCTTGAGTAAGCAGTGCAGACAGACAAGAGCCGCTTCCTTCTTAAGTTCCAACTTTTTCCCACATCACTGATAAGAAACATCTTTGAATAAAATCTAAAATATAGGGCAGATGCTTTTTATTCCTTCTTCTCTCTGCTGAGCAGCCAGAGTCAGAGCTATGGGCCCATCAGTAGGTGCAAGTGGGAAAAATAGAACAGTCACAAGAGCAATTAAGTGCATGTACAATTATAAATGCCTAAAACATAAGACTAGTTTTGCTTTTTTATCCTCCCCAGACACTTCAAAGTAAAAGTACCTCACTCAGTTTGTAACATAACTATTTTTATATGCAATAGTGCATCCTCAGCTACACAGAAAAACTATTTATTTACATTGGCAAGAGACAGAAAGATGAAGCCAACACCCAAACATTTGTTTCAAGTATCTGTCTTAAAGCTGGCTATTTAGGAAATAACAACATTTAAATTCAGGTGCATACCAGACAGTTCAAACAGACAGCCGTCCAAGCTTTTGTCACAGTCAACAGAACTTCCAGGGGTGCCTGAATGAGCTATACGAAAAAACTGAATGCAGCTCTGCAAGACGGGCTGAGCTGCTGCTGCTGGAGAGGGATGTAGGTGGGACAGAGTTGCAGGGGCAGTGGGGATTTCTGCTTGAAGAAGTGGGATCGGGCCACCCACTCCAGCATAGCTTCTGTCCTCCCGCCTTGACCCTTCTCTGCATGAATCAGTCTGTTATTCCAGCACGCAGGAAAAATCAGAGCCTGAAGCAGGGCTGTTTCACTACCGCAGACCCTAAGCAAGTGTCTGCTTTACTTGTGCTGACAGCACAAATATAACATCAGGCCATACCCCCATTTGAGTTACATTCGTAAAATTCTATGAATCAGTGTAAAGCCACTGCTTATAAACCAGAACCTCATGTACCATGTCAATAATTACACTATTCCAACATTTTTTTTTTTAAAAAACAAACTTCCAGTCCCTTCCACTTAGAAAACACAGCTCCAGCTAGAATAAGCTCATTCAGGTCAAATGCTTAGTCCTTAAACAGCTTTGTTCGCAACAGACATTTGAAAAAAGAAAGCCCATATCACACATATGCCTTTAGATGATGTGACTTGTTGGCTGTATGCATGACAGCATAATCTTTATTCATTAGTGAATATTTATCATTAAAGAATAATTTTTCCTTGCATTTATCTGTTTGCATTTCCTCCATATGCAAGTATGAAAATGTAAACCAAGGAAAAATTGAGCTTTTGGGAAGTGGCATAAACCTCCCAAGCTAGATATTGTATTTGGAAGGAGTTTTAACAGGGGAAAATATCATGCTAAGAGAAGTTCTAGGAATACCAAAGTTGCTAGCACTGTGAATATCACTGTGTGAACTAATTTTAATATTTGTGTATCATAAGTACAGTTCTGCTAGTTACCAATGTTTTAAAAACCGGGTAAAAACATTAACGAAATGATTTAGCACAGGAAAGGAAAAAATTAATAGTGTATTTCCTGACAAAAGAAAGATATTTGGTTTACTTTTCACTGAAAAATGTAGCTTTGTCTTTCAGAAAAACTTCTCCCACCCTAAGAAAGGAAATCATATGCTAAAACACAGATTTGAGGTCAAAACTGACTGAAAATTTGTTATCTCACACCTGGAGGAACTGTTCCCTTTAGATTATAGAAAGGATAAACAGGAGAAGCAAGGTGAAGACATTTCTGCTACCTTTTTTTTTGCATTGTACAAGCAAATTAAGAATGAGAGTACTAATTTGCAACTGCTTGCAAATAATACTGTTGTACAGTTCTAAATTATGTCTGGCAGTGAAGTAATCTGTACAAGTCAAAATGAATTATTTAGAAAATTATAAAACCAGATCTCACTGCTATGTCTGGAGCAGGGATTTATCATTATATCATTATTTCCAGAATTTCCTAGTAGTTATCATTATTTCCAATACAAAAGGATATATATTTCACTAAGAGTCTTTCCCACTAGATGCAAATCAGGCTGTAGCCAAACTCAGCTTTATGTATGAACCAGTAAATAAATTAACAAGCCATTTCAGGTTTGGAGCTGTTAGACTCTCTGTAGCCTTTGCACTCCTGGAACGATAACTGCTCCTAACCTTTATAAACATAAGACTTCCCTTTCACAGTTCATATGTTGCTATTGTTTTATTTTAGCCTTTTCCACCTGCCTCTCCATGGTGAGTAGCTGGTCTTAGACTTGCTGGAAATATTCTGGGAGACTGCCAATACCTCCATGCACTGTTAGAACAGGTTTTCTGACTGGTTATCACAACTTCTCTGAAATAAGCTTTCCTGTTGGCTGAGCAGTAGAAATGCTACTCTTTTAAATGTTGGGCAATGATGCAGGACATTAATCATTATTTTGCCGTTTCTTATATTCAAGATTGGATGTGGCTGAATCACCAACTGCTGCTGGGTCTTCACTTCATATTTGCAACTTTTTACTGACAAGACTGTGAGTTTGGAGAAGATCTAATTTTAAAAGCCCGTCTTTAGGATGCCATGAAGATACACAAGCTGTTTTCTACGCAAATAATCTGGGAGGTGGCCCATTCGTTTACACCAGAGGCAACTGGTGACATTCATCAGCTCAGGATGCCAGGGCTGGGCAGGTGGCAGCACTCCTGACACAACAGCTGAGCATTAGCTGATGGGATCTGCGCAAAATGGCCAGGGTTGAGAGAAAGCATAACTAGATTAAGGCAAAGGCATTTTAACTTCTGCTGAGATCCTCAGCTCCTTGAATCATTTGATCCTGCTGTAGTCTCTGCCTGTAACAAAACCAAATGAAGGCTAAATGTTAACGGTTGCAAAGCTAAGCTTGAAAGCAGAAATCAGATGACACGAAGCAGCAACAGTCAATGCCTGAGTCTGCTTGAAGCCCAATGCATGCAAAAGGACGGGTTATGCTTTTTTTTCTCTAAAATAGTAAACCTGATACCCATTGCTCTTCATAAGACCTGAAAGTGAATGGTCAGCACCATGCTGTGAGTGAGGCGTCTGACAGAGAAGCAGCACAGGCCCTTCTATAGCCTTGGGGAGAGACCATGAATGCAGATAGAAGCAGCCCCAGCTTGTCTCTGGGGCAGGAGGAGACTGGGCTGCTTCTCCATGGGATCAGCCGCAGAAGACAGATATATTAGAGTGTCTTTCAGAACAAGGTGGACCAACTCTCGTGCCTAAGAATTCCAAAGTAGTGAAGAGATCTGATGGTCTCTCCATCCAGCAAGAGGCAATGCTGTGGAAGGCTCCTTTTCCTTTTTATTCGTAGAACCTGTTCCCTATACAATGTGGTCAAAGACAGGCACAGACCTCAAGCAATGCTGTTTTCCGGAAGCTACAGACAGTCTGGTTTAAAGCAATTCATAGCCAGCGTTACCACATTCCGCTCCTGTTTTAGCATTTGTGACTGAAAAGAGTTTTTCAGGGAAGTTGGTTCTGATATTTAATTAAAGCCATGTGTAGCATATTGTGGAAAATACACATTTCTCAGGCCTTTCAAAAGCAACTTCATAGCATCAGACGAAACAGAACAGCTTACTTTTGTGAATGTTGGCACAGATCCTCAGTCTTTCATTTCGTTGCTGCGAGAGAAACTCCCAGAGCACCTTACTTTCTGCCAACAGTAAGGCAGAAAAAATTGTTAACAACAGCAGACTTGTAAATCAAGACTTTAAATATTAGCTACTGTGTACTGTTACACAGTTAAAGCCAGGCAGGTGAAAAGCCACTCTCAAGAATGAACTAGCCATCCATCCACATAGTCCCCCAGGCCTCCGTGAATAGGCCACCAGAACCTGAACTCCAGAGCACAGAGCTGGGGGCACCAGATTTTGCCTGCTGGCCTGGAACAGTCTCCACAGGTCTCAACCTTCAACTTCAACTGTGCCAAAAGCCCAGTTTGTCAGCAGGTGCCCAGAGCTCTGTTTTTCTGAGCATAAGCCCAACAAAGAGGTTGGGTAGCATGGTGACTACAGAACCAGATGGTTTGTGTCCATTAGCAAAAATTTTCCAAAATAAAAGCCTAAGCATTGACCTGGAGGACACTGGTGAGGAACTGAGGAAACTGTTAGGACAAGATCTTCTAACTAGCTGCCTGCTTTGCGAAGTAATTATCTCATCCCTTAAATTTATAAATTCAACATGAATATGGGAAATAATAAAAATATTTATAGCTTTTAGAAGTTTTTAGATCTTCTGTATTTTGGACACACAAAGATTTTCTAGTGAAGTGCATACATCCTGGTAAGAAATTGTCCATGAACCTACAAATGGCTTATGTTTCTTAGTTATCTTTCAATGGCCTCTAAAGATTTGGCGGGTGGAAAACGTGCAGCAAAATTCCTAGCTTCTATAGCAGTGCATTAAGTGCTCAGTTTGAGTATTTCTACATTGATATATTCATTCCATTTTCTGGAAAGCACAAAAAAATGGTCAGTTATGAAACAGCTCTAGTGACTACCCTAACCCAGCTTTCACTTTCAGCAGTACTGCTTTGCTGTTAGTCGACTAATTCAGCTCACCAGCTCAGGGAAGCCTGCCCTTCTCTTGTCTTTGCAAGGGCTTCACTGAGCTGACTGTCATGCACCTCTTCCAAACAATGCATCTACGTACACTCTCATTAGTATATAACAGTCACTAAGCCAAATTCCTTATGTGTGTTTTAAATATCATTTAGATGAGTTATTTATAAATTATCTTATACAAGTATTTGAAAGGTTACAGAGGTTTTCAGGAAAGAGAACGTGTGTGGGTTGGAAATTAACATGCAAGAAATGTATCATTTGTGTCCATGAAAGAGGCTTAGGAATATAAAATCAGGTTTTTAAATCTTTTTTAAACATCTTAAAGAAAAAAGAAAATTTCTCATATAAAAATTTAATTTAGAACTAGAATAATTTAAATGTAGGTATGAAAACAATGTTTTCAGTGCTATGAGGACTGCAACTTGAAAAGGACAGATTTTTTTCTATTTCTTAAACAGCTTTATTTTGCAGATCTTTTGGGATACCAAACTTGAATGATTAGCATGGCCATGGTTTATGAACAATTGCACATGTCAATAATACATTTGAAGTAAACTGGTTATCTAAACACATTTATTCACCTATTAATGGTGTAACTATACTTTACCTAAATTTAAAAGCCTGATGCTAAGTCAGTATGAAAATGTTACAAGGTCTGTCTCTAATGGAAAAAAACCAACACAACACCGTCCCCTCTCCTCCCCAAAACAAACCCCAAAATCCCAAACATAGTGAGTCTTAGATTGGAGTTAGCATTTTATTTAGAGGAGAAGAATATGTCTTATGTTAATATGAGAAATTTTGGAAGGCTAGAATTTCTAAATTTAAATGGAATATAACCAAGCATGTGTTGATCAACTAATTCTTTTTGTATGTGTTAAAGAGTAATGAATCCAGAAAAAAAATTATTCATTTAGTTGCAAAGACATGGTTGCTGTATTTCATGTATCCTATCCATCAAATAACAGAAAGGCAAAAGTGCAATAAATCCTACAGATGTCAACAGACTACATAAAATTTTGTAACATTTGGTGGAACATATGCTGAAAGTCTCCATTTTGCTGCTTTAAAATAAAAAGGACAACCTCACTCTCATTGGTTTAACGTGCTCATAGCTTCAGGAAGAATGCTATAAAAGTTACTACCTTTTCAGCTGCACTATCATTCTAATCAAAAATGTTTCTAGTGTTGAAAAGATTACTGTAGATTACCTTGCTTTTCCAGGTTTTGAATGCTATTTCTAAGGGGACTACACAATGTAAGCACTGATTAACAATGTCTTTTTACCTACCACAGAGGTTAAGTAGGGATAAGACTAATCAAAAGGAGAGGTAAAGAAGGCTAGGCAAGCTGAGACTGCCAACCTAAATGCTAAGCATCCACTTTTGTCCAGATCTCCAGCAAATGGAGTTAAAAGATTCTACTGAGATATAATGTAGTAAATTGTAAGAAAGCAAATATATAAGCATTTGCAACTACCATATAAGTATCAAGAAACAGCACTGCTTTGATCTCTCATTACTATTTTTTTGGTCAGGAGGAAATAAGTAGCTTTATTCTTGCTAGTTGAGGTGAATGAAATGCTGGAACTGTATGTAAGCAGGACAAATGTTCCAAAACATCATATTAAGTTCAGGCTTTGGTTGTGACCACTTACATCTGAAGATCATGGGAGACTGTTATAAGTGAGGAATGGTTTTGAGATCCTTAGTTTGAGGGGCAATAAAGGAATAACCCTTGTTCCATCTTTTTAACAAGGTGGGAAAATTGCTGTGAAACTATATTTCCAGGCTACACAGAACAAGTGCGTTGTTCAGTTAGTACTAAGCAAAGAATTATCCTAGACAGGTTTTTGGTATGCTCACAGTTTTTAACATTTTTCCAACTGCCTGGTTTACATGGCATCCTCCACAGTATGGTGGCTCCTGTGAAATCTGTTAGGAGATACTTTGCTTTCCTTAAATATTAAACAGTGAGCACTGATTGCATCTGTACTGGGACCTGATGTTCAAGACATGGCACTGCAACGTTAGCTTCTACAGATTTTCAGCTCCTGTTTGATCTTACCAAAGAGGATGCCCTCATTAGGCATCCAGGTAGTTAAAGCAATCTTTAGACTTCATACTTTATCATTAAACATCTTGAAATTCTTATGTTCCGTCCATTTCCCTCCATTTTACATGCAGGAGATTCTCAAATCCTGTGAACTATGCACAATAAGAGACATAAATTTTCCACATTGCTTGGGCCAAATGTATCAAATATAAAAAGCATTCTCCGTATTCCCATTCCGTGTACCAATCACCAAAGTATTTCTCCACTGCAATTTTCATAGCAAGGAGAAACTCCTAATTACAAATGATCTCAAAATTTCTGATTTTATCAATCACAAAATAGTTACTAATTGGGCAAAATAATCATTCTTAATGTAGCCTGAACAAACTTTCAACTTCTATCATGACTGGGCCGCTATACTTCCAAAGCCATGTTTGCTTTTGGTTGCTAGAGTTGAATATATGTGTCAGTAAACAGCCAGATGGGTATCACTGAAGAAGTGATAATATCAGACCCCATAGCAGTTGACCTTTGCTAAAAGTGTCATGTAGCCATTAAACCGCCTGAGGAAAGGAACAAAATCACTAGTCTGTTGCAAGGTGCAAATCTGAGTGTGGATTCAAAATCATTTATTACCATTTCTGAGTTTCTGGCTTTCAAATATAACCTGGACAACTGCAGACCATTTCTAGAAATGTGAACATTCATTAACCACAGTATACAATCAATTATTCCTTATGGTCAGTGGCGTCCAAATTAAATATTAATTGGTTGAGAAAGGCTGAGCTTAACTATTTGACAAAGTCAGGTAAGATATAAAGTGAGAGAAAGGCTTAATTAGCTGAGAATACACAATACCAGAAGTGCACAACTAACATGATGCCTAATGAGTAGCTACTGAATGGGGTATGAGAGCTGTCATCCAGCATTATTGTGACTGAAGAAATCTGCAGATTTGTAGCAGACTGCTGTTTTTGAAAGCTGCAGATTGTTCCCTGTGTGCCCCAAAAAATGAGAAGAAGTGTTTTAATTGTAGTAAATTTTGGAAACATTTTAATTTTTTTGCTTTATATTATTAGCAGTTAAGAATGGTTTTATTATTTCAAATGTATGAAAATGCTTCCCACATTAAATACTCCTGCTTAATTTGCATATGTTAAACATAACAATCAATAAACATAAACTAAAAGAAATATGTAGTGCTGCAGTAGACAAAATGTCACCCACAGTCTTCTCAGTAATTTCTTGCATTTGCTACTAAATAAGTGATAAAATACAGCTTGTAATTGCTGTTTAAGAAATGAATTACAAGGATAAAGGAGCATTAGTTTTGGTCAACTGATGTTGGGATGCAATGAGTTAACTGGGATCATTGTTTCTTGGACTGTTCATATCCCCAGACTTTTCACAGCCCTGGCAGAGGCTGACTCTGTAATAAGTCTCACATTACACGTGGATTAGATTTGTAGAAATCCTGTAACTCAATAGGTACCTGCCTATTCTCTCCTGGCGTCAGGCTGCCTGCGCTACTTTGCTCTGTAGACATACCTGGCATTCCACCCATGCCTCCTCGCTGGCTAAGTGGGCTGGAGCCTGCCTACCAAAACATTGGGGCATTGTTGGGAAGGGGAGACCCCCTTGACAGACGAGCGAAGTGTGAAGTTAGTCTTGCAATGCCTTATTACCTTCCTATGAAGTATACACGCAGCTCTTTTAAACTTCCTTTATGCTGCAGTAATGTGGGAAATTAGATCTGCAGAAGCGTTTGGGAGTAGTAGGGGGTGGAGATATGCTGTAGACAAGGACAAAGCCCATTCGACCTCGACCCCTTCCGGCTTTTCCCCAGCCGTTACCACCATGTTTGTTTACACTGACAGAGGAAGACAACAAGAGCATACTTGGCAGTGTGTCAAGGGTGTGAAATGGCTTGATTTCTGGGAATTGTGCCAGGTATTATAAACCATTTTGTTTTAACACCCGTTCCTCATTTCACTACATACTATTTGTTAAATAATTAGTGAGTAAATGAATTAGGATTTTCAAAAAATTTGAATAAGATTAAAATGCCCATTTACAGCATTTAGGACTTTTAAAGTGAAACAGCTATCTCACTAATGAAAATTGAGTCATGTGACATTTAAATAACAAAGGGAAATTTCGCAGTGTGTCATTAACAGTTTATGGTTTTTATCCTGTGAATCTTAGTCTTGAAATCAATTACGTCAAAGCCCACAGTAAAGCCTACAGAAAAGACCAGCAGATCAGCAGATCAGCCAATCTACTAACTTTTCATTGTTTTTTTACATATTTTGTGGTGGGATTTTTTAAAAAAATATGTAGTGAAATTTAAGATCCATAACAACCTTTCCTCCTCTTTCAGCAGTTCATCGTCTCATCATGGAAGATAATGAAAAGATTCCTAGTGATTTCATGCAAATGTGTATGTGATTCTAACAACCTACTAACGGCATTTAACATTAAATGTTAATAGTGCCTAAGGCGTATATTGACATTAAAAGGTCCTATTTTTTTAATGGAGAGGAGAAGTTTGTGTAATGGGTTGTCACCACAGAATTTATGCACCTAAATATCTGCTTTAGAGTCTTGGAAAATGTTTATACAGACTAATGCCTTAAAGTTCATGGCTATGTCTTCTGAGTTTAGTGAGATTTTACTTCTGTCATCAGAGAGAACGATGGAAAGAGTAATGGGGACATAGTTCTCTTTTCTAACGAGCTATCAGGTACCTTAGTTAGGCATTCAAGAAGACTGCAGGCATGTCTTCTCCAAAAGCTACAGTGTAGGTAAATTCCTGTCATGCAAGTAGACTCATGCACCTTGCCTAGTGGCAGTGACTTGCAATGATTCAGCCTGAGCCATGTGCCGAAACACCTTCCATGGGAGGCAATGGCTCTGCAGGAAAAGGGCCTGAAAGGAACACTTGCTGATGTAGGAATATTTGAGTGTGTTGCCTTTGCAGGTTTTTACCAGCGTTCTCTCAGTGTATTTCATCCCCCACATCTTTCTACAAAGAAAATTCCTGTTTGACTTCACGATATCTAACAAACAGAAAAGACTTCTCAGCTTATAGTGTGTTGAAGAGCTTTGGTCTTAGTATGGACGGTTTCAGACTGAGTTTTGCCTATGAGATTTTGAAATACACTTTTAGAAATAATGCCCATATATAGGAATTATTAGTAATACAAATGAATATTTTTCTCTTAATACAATTACACCTCTTATTACCCACTGCTCACCCAGCAAATAAAACTATGGCTTGAAGTCAACAAGCTTCTTAAGGAGAATAGCCTGCTGTTCATTTTGTTTCTCTCTTTTAATTGAGCACCCTCTCATGAATACAGGGGCAGAGTGGAATTTCATTTTTTTGTTCTTATTTCAGTTATATCCAAAATATTTCAGTTTGCATACTCCTTTTATTACAGTGTTTCACTTCCTTCTTCTATAATACATTCAGGACTAGGTAAAACAAAGTTGTTGGTGAGCAATGCAATTAACAAAGCCTGATTTCTTACGGATTTCTATCCTTTGTCCCACAAATCCCTTCACTTATACCCTCAAACCACAGTAATTCCTTTCCCCTCCCTAGTCCCTAGGATGCCTTCACTCAAAGGCAGCAGCTCATGCTAAAGCTAGCTCCCAAGCCGTGTGCGGGATGATTAGCTGGTCAGCACTTGTGTGCCAGTTGGCAAAGAGCCTGCTGCCAAGAACAACGTATATCATTTGTTCTTCAGTAGGATCACTGATCTGGATCTTTCTTCTACTTACACTGGTTTTCATGAAAATTACAAAAACTTATTTTTCCTGGAGTTCTCCACCACTACTGACTTTTGAATTCATTTGAATATGGCCAGTAACAAAAAAACCTATTGTGATAGGGCGACCAGCAGGTAAATAACAGAGCTGCATAAACCACATTTCTGAGGAGAATCAGACTGAAAAGCACATATGAAATAAGGAAGTTCATGCCGTGGTCTCAGCCTGAACAGTTAAAATGAAGGTGTCCAAAATTCCACTGGCTTTAAAGAGTTTTTCTTTCTTGTTAGTTCAGTGGTACAATTTTCATGCCAGTTTCCTGCCAAGCAAATTGCAGAGGGTTTGTACAACTGAAAGGGCTTGAACCTGAGTCTCTGGTGACAAGCTTGCTGCAGCTCCAATCAGGGCTTTACAGCTCCCTTAAAAAAAAACCTGCCAATTGTAACAAATGTGAAGTGTCTCTTTGACATGAAACCACTGCCTATTAAAATGAGCCAAAAATATGACAGTTTCACAGAGGACTCTTTCTTATCAGCTGAACAATTCTCAGCACATCACTTGGGTCAAATTCAAATGTGAAATCATGGTACCTGAAGGAAACAAACTGTCAAGAGTCTTGTATAACACTCATAGAGTCCTCTTCTTCTAAACAAGGCTAGTACTTATGTAGTTTTCTTGATAGTAAAATGTAAAGAATTTTCTGAGTTTTGACAATGGCAGGTGAATGCAGGATGAAATGTCTCTTTTTCCATTTCAATACTTCTGCTGAAATAGCTTTGTTACAGTTTATGAATTCCTTTAAATATAAAAAGTCTATGAATGGATTTTTGAATGAAGTATTTTTTCAAGGTTGAATGCTAGCTCTAGCCACACTCAAATAGGAGAAATTACTTCCCGGTGGTGTGCTAAATTACTTGTTAACTATTTCAGCAACAGGATATGGTGATTCTTTATACCAGGCTTGTGGCAGCCTTGAGAGACGCTTTCGTGTCTCTAATTTCCGAAATCTGCATTATAAGAAGCATTTTTCTGTTACAGAATTCTGTTCAAAAGCCAATAAATGACCTAAATGACTACAGCTGAATACGTTTTTCAAGCCTGTAGTTACAATTTCCAGATCTCTAGTGTTTACTAAGTGCTTGTGTAAAAATAATTACAAATAAATATACATGTGTAATGAATTATGGGCTAGATAGCATTGTTGGGAGGCGATTATTGGAATCAAGCAGGTAAATTAAAGTGACTCTGGATTCTGGGTTTTCCCAGAAATGCTGCAAGAGAGACTAACTCCAACCATAGATATTTTCAATTCTGCACTATTAACGGATACTTGTGCAGAGGTTGAACTAAAACGCATTGAGCTAATAACACTGATCTTAAAGGGTCTTATTTAGCAATCCTAGAGGTGACTAAATTTTTATAGATACCTATTTTTACTATTTTTTCTCTGAGTATATGGTTTTGTACCTTTACAATACAGAGAATCTGTATGAGCTACTTGAAGCCATAGTTGTGCCAAGTCTAATCGGGACTGAAACTACCGTGCGTTAGCTACAGGTCAGAAACCTTCACCTGAGTCTCATCTTGCACCTGCTTCGCATTTTTAATGCCCAACTCTGCATCATAGCTTTTCCAGCTTGACTTTCCCTGGGGAACTCTAGGATCATATTTTGGCAGCCTAGGTTTTCTCACTTCTTTGAGGCAGGAAGAATTCAGGCAAATTACAGCTGGTCAGCACTCCTCCATTGTGAGCTGCTGCCACTCAGTTGACAGGTATCAGGAAACTGAAGGAAGGGTGAAGGAGGAAAATTCCTCTTTTTTCCCTCCTCTCTCTCTGTTTCCTGGGTTCCAGAATACTTCCAATGAAGAAAGTCTGGCTTAAAATAAGGTTTATACAAATTCTTCTTTAGCTTATATTACAACATGGTTTTAGCCTCCTTTCTCTTACAGCACATACAACAGACATTGTCAGATTTGACATTCAAACAAAAAGCAAGTGATGGCTAGCACTCCTGTTTCTTTTTTTTTTTTTTTTAACCACAATTTACCAAACAGGAAAACCCCATTATTTCCCACCTCTTTTTTGTAAGGCTGAACAGCACAAGCTTTCCTCCTTTTCAAACTGAAATATGAGAAAACCGGCGAAGAAAGTGTCACTGAATCAAGGAAAGAACAATACTCTTTGAGGTCACAATAACTGTGAGTCTCCGCAAAAATTTACAGATACACCCTTTCAGAGAACAGAGAGAAGCAGAAGCCTCCTTGAAAGATCTGCAAAACTGCTGCAGTTGGGGTCTTTCGTACAAACATTGTCTCACTGAAACTGTGTAGGCAGCTGTCCTTTCATGTGTCACCATGTCTTTGGCTCCTCAAATCACAGTTAATCAGGCTAAATTTGCATGTTAAATTCAAGATCAAACCCACAACAGTAGTAAGTCTAGAGGAAAACACCGTACCACAGTCCCTCTTTCATTTAGCTTTTGAGGGAAGAAAGACAGTTTATTCACACTGTCTGAATACCTGAGTTGGTTTATTGAGATGGAGGGAGCAGTAGGCAACAGAGAGATGACTGTTGTGAACACCTTCTACACTGAGGGTATCTTTCTTTTTAATGGTAAAGCACAGAACTAGACCCAGAGATGCAAATATGTGGGATCCTGACAGTCTTCAAACCTGCACCGAGTTTTTCCTTTAGCCTTCACTCCAGATCTCCTGCAGGAGACTGAATATACATGCAATCTGAATGACCAGGCAGCAGAATCAGTACAAAATAATAGCCAAATCAACCCAATAATGTAGGTGAATTCATTGATTTTAGCTGTATTCTCTCACATAGATACTTCTGCAACCAGGTATTCTAAATCATGTTTTTTATTGCTCCACGGAGAAGTGTTACCTCCTGAGATATCTTAAAGAACCTGTACATCAACCTCATCTTTGCTGTCGTCAGCACTTCCCATTTCCACTTTTCTTCAGACAGAATGTACTGTTTCCTGTATCTCCCATTTTCTGAAATGGACATGGCATAACACTCTGTTACTGATGAATATTTTATTCATAAAATGGAGTTTAAAATGTATTTGTGCCACTCTAGGGCCAAAGAAGTGTCTCTATTTATGATTTTATTGTATTGCTGTAACACCTGGAGGACTGAAGAAAGATTAAAACTTCACTGTTGAAGGTATAGTACACTGAGGTTGTCAGAGTTATTTTCTTCCCCATAAACATTAGAAAGATAACCAGGGGAATGGAGCTACATAAAAAATCTTTGCGGTACTTAATCAAAAACCTTAAATATAAAATAAAAGTAGACAGACAGACAGACACATGGTCTCAACTCCACTTGGATTTTCAGCAATGATTTAGAAAAGAATGGGGAATAACATGACCAAATCAGGAAAAACTGGGGGGGGGGAGGGGAACATAAAACGGATCATGTTTTAGCTTGTTCAAAATTTTATTAGTTTATTACATTATAAACTATTTGCCCTACACATACTTCATATAATCTCTTACTTAATGTTTTGTGACAGCTTTAATACAACAAAATTAGACATGCTGCTGCAGTAGTCCTGACAGCTACCTGGTTTCCATGCCTTAAGACCATTGGCTTCTTGCCCAACACAAATAAACTTGAAAGGCTAGAGAGCACATCCAGTGAAATCAAGTAGCCTAAAACTAGAAGTTAGAGCTCAGCATTGTGGAATAAAATATCGTTGCAGGGGGAACCTTTGATGATATAATTAACTGAAGTATTAAAAACAAATTAAAAAACAATTGTGACACAGAGGCATTTAAATTCTACCCTCACAGAGAGGACTAGCATGAAAACATTAGATTACAGTCAGAACTTACACAAATAGTGTTTATTTTATTATGGAATTATACTTGCACATCATAGTTTCAAAATTCCTTCCCACATAAAAAGTTGATTAAAACATGTCATGGTGTATATTGCAAGTGTTCAAAAAACTCAGAAGACTGCATACGACTGCCTTGTAATGTCTGCTTATTCTTCATCTAATCTTGATGTATGTGTGCATGTGAGCATATGCACATTCTGAGCTATGACAGAGGGAGAGACAAATATTCCACAGCAAATGATATTTGACCACTGCATAAATATATATGAAACCTACATCTCTTAACTTGCGGACACACCCGGAAACTATCAGCTTCGTATTTTTGAATAATGGCAATTGTTATAAATACTTTGTCTCTATTTCAAGTTCGAACTGTTCCAGCCATTTTGAGTGTTTCTATCTCTCTGTTTTGTCGATGACCAAATAGTCCTTTAAGCTTTTCCGTGTCTGATTAAAATATGAAGGGTACCTGAAAATCACATAAAAATCATAACAGTACAAGAAATACAATCTTACGTGGGACACCAACAGAGGGCTAAATTACCAATAAATGGGAAAAAAACACATGTAGGTGGACCTGACTTTAGCAGCCATTGGTTTAATAGAAAAGAATTTCTCCTATGAACTAAATGATTGCATTAGTAGTGTCCTGGTAGAGACAGACTGGCTTTTGTCTGATTTAGAGAAGTCCCTTGCAACAGCGGCTTCCCTGTGCCTGAGATGAGATGAACAAGGACCTTGATGCTGTCCTTAGGCAAGGAACAGAGATGTTCCAACAGTGTGTTGCCTACCTTTTTTCTCCGCCTTTGTATTCCAGCATGAGAAGAAGTATATGCAGTCTTCGAGTCTTACTGTGTCCTGCACTTCAGTGGAGGATGGACATTTCAGCACAGTAGCTGCACAGGCCAAGCAGGGAAGGTATTTCTAGAGCTTTGTTTGCTGTCAGAGGTTGGTGTCTTTGCTCAGATCTCAGTGTTGTACCTTCATAACTGAATCCTCAAAACTGGAAATGGGATAAAGTATTGAAAAGATTTGCTGGTAAAATTTCAGGACTGATTTGATCAGTGTTTTGCGGTGATAATGTGAGTGTGTACAGAAAAAAAAGTTATTAGAAGCTGGAAGATTTTTGTTGGTCAGAAAAAAAATAAAAAGAAGAAAGTAAAAATGAATGTTCAACTACATGTGTGAATATTTTCCCCTTCTTTTTTCTTCTCCCTTAGTTACTGGGTATGAAGGATGCATATTCCAGTAGAGTTATTGTGTTTGCTTGTCATACCTTTCCTGAAAAAATAGTAGGTCTGGCACTAAGTAAAAACTGTGGATCCTGTTGGCATGGAACATCTCTTTTATCTGTTTACTGGCTCTGTAGAAAGGGCACAGGGTGCCAATACCATTAATAGGTCTGCAAGTGTCGTCTATAACTTCAGCTCATTACCTCTCTCATTTCTATCTCTTTATGGAAGTTTGAATGACCTCCAGAAGGCTTTTACAGCACAGCAGAAAAAAAAAAAGAAAACCAAACAGGTAGTACTGGCATTGGGACAAATTGCTTACCCCTTCAAAAAGTCTCTCATTTGTTCTGATGAAGTGGTGATGAAGGGGACTGATCTGAGTTTGAGACATACAAACCTACAGGAACAGAGGATCCCTTAGCTGTATCATTTTCTCATCAGGTGCAAAGTATGTTTATTCATTCTGCCTTCTCTAATACAAACATATAGCCTTAGCTATTGAAATGATAAAATTATAAAATATGTTACCTAGCCCTTCTCCAAACAAAGCAATCCTCTATGTATTTCACTCCCTCGGGAATTCACATGAGTGAATAAAACAAATGTGGCAGATGTTATTCACATTCCTATATGCACAACTGGAAGCTGATCTCATTCTATAACAATGCATACAGAGGACTCTAGAAGAATCTGAAGAAATAAGAAGTCCTGATCAAAAAATACTGCACCAGTTGGGAATCTTTTGATCCCCAAAGCAAGTTGCAGTGGCATCTGGAAGGAAATCTCTCCACTAAAGACTTTTAGGCTACATCATTCTCTGATCTTTCCTTTCCTAATGCTTAAAAATCACAAAGAGATCCCATTTAGCAAGGAATTATTACAATCCACTGTTTGAAAATGCCTTGCTGCTTGAGTAAGACCTTCATATATGGTTTATATTTTATATCAATATCATATTGCCTGAATGTATCATGTTCATTATATCAATATTATATTGCCAGAATGTATCATGTAAGCTTCCTCAGCTGCTTAAGTGCTTTGCTTCTTTTATTCTAGTAGTTTATATAGTATGTTTTATCTTACATTGGCATATCTGGGCGAGTTCTTTGCTTTCACATAGAGAGGATTTGGCTATATGTTCTAGGGGCTCATTTTGGCTTTAAAATAGCTGTGTTTTATAGAGGTGTGAATAAAAATTTTGCATTTGATTGAAAAATCTCAGGAATACTCCATATAAGGAAATAACATAAGCGATCAAATCCCATTCATTCCAGGAAAACTTCAGCTCTTTTCTAAAAATGAACACAGCAAATTCTGGTACATGTTTAAACATAAGCATGATATTAACTGCCTGGAACAAGGTACTGGCTGCTTCAATTTTTTAAAGGGATGTGGCAATTTTTTTCAGAAAGAAAACAAAATTATTACATGGAATTGTTATTTATAGAAATAACAGAAGTTCAGGAAGTCAGCAAACATGGTGAGAGATCACTGTTTGCAGAAGAGAGTAATACCTGGTCAGTTACATACAGAACATGGACTTTCATTCCATGGAAATGTTATTTCCAGGCAAAATATCAGGAGTTCTGGGTTTATATCCCACTGATGTCACACAGGCTGAGATTCTGGATCAGTCACGCTGTCTCAGGACATTCTCAGTTGCTCATTCTCCACTATTACTATCATGCAGGGATGTACATCTTTTTCATTATTCTGTGATATCACTTGTGTGCATGGCCTTTACTGCAGTAAACTGAAGTTACAAGGAATAGTTTCTCACTCCATGGAAAAAGGGCAACCTACCAAACATTTTCTATGGGCAAATGTGTGCACATGGACTGTTATCATAAAATAATTGATGTGCTGCAAGCTAAAAATACTTGGTTTTGTGCCCATGCTCCGCCTTTTCTGTCAGATACAAAATGTTCTTTTCTCTCTACAGTAAATTGGCCCTAAGTCCATTTTTGCTTTTATTTTCTCTGAAGTACTGTTATTTATACTGTGGCAGCAGTTAGGAACTCTTATCATAGCTCACCATTTTATTACAATTGTAATATCATTGAGACAGAAACTGCAAATGTGCAAAATGCATTCTTTTGTGTGTCCCACCTGACAGCCTGCCCTGTCGATTACATGAACGTGAAACCCTGCCCCAAACCCCATACAAAGTCCTTCAACAATGTTTCATGATTTTTTTCCAACCTCTAGTCACTTGTAGGCCTCTACATGTGAAATAAAGCTTCAGAGCTGTTTTAAGCTATTCTCCAGCTCACTTACTTTACAGTAAATGTGCAGCTAAAGCATACATATGCATATATGCATATATACATACACACAGGTATAATGTATGTACATATATATACTGACTACGTACATATATAAATATATATATAGTGTCAGTAAATGACCTTGAAGGATCAATTCAGTCACCTAACTTTGGTTTCTAGTCCCATTTGAATTGTTTAGCATGTACCTCCTAGTCTCCACATACTTCTCCGTAAGGGTGTAGTCTCCACTATGTCCTGTGTCAAGTATCCCACTTTCCGTAGACATCTCAGATGCCCTAAATAATTGAATGGCCCTAGCTTTTGTGCTTCTGCTGCTGACTGCTACCCTAAAATGCAATCATACAAGGGAAGTATGTGCTCTACCCCTTCCATCTATTGGCTTTTTGCTTTCCTGCCCTATGCAGCTGGCCACGAACTAGCCCTCTTCACATGTAACTGCACAGCTCACCCAGCTGAAGATCCCAATCTCAAATACTTCTGGCTGGGCCAAGAATCACACCAGTCACTAGCTAATGTAACCACAATAAAATATACAACTTTAAGACAAGGATCAAAAAGATATGTTCAATAGAACCTTTTTAAAACCAGTGGTGGGGCTGACTGTGAGAACAAAAGATGCCCAAATGTGCGTTAAACTGTGTCCACTGCTCTCAAAGGTGACAACCACAGGGAGCGAGGATGCACAAGCAAAGTTTCAAGAAATCTGACCTGGCAATACACCATACGCCTGTGCAAGTCAGAGAATATCTTAGGCCATATGTTAAGGAGATTTAGCAGCAGAATGGTCCAAATGTAAAACTGGTAGTAAGGAGTGTAAACAGAAAGGGGTTTGTAATCTGGAGAAACAGATACTGTAATTTTGTCTTTCAGACTGAACTTTTCCAGTATAAAATATTCTCAAAATGCTAACTACTCAAGAGTAAGGGGAATTGAATTTAGGCACCAACTAAAAGGTGCTGACTCAAAATGCAAACATTACACTGTACTTAAGCCTGTGTGATTTATACTTTATCTATACTATATCTGTGTAAATATATGGATAACATTTATATGTATACACATATATGTACTTTATTAGACCATAAGTATCCTGAAAGTATCGTTATTTACAGTCTGTAAGTATTGCTATCCTAGAAGAGAGCTGTGTTTCACCTAATTCTGACTTGTAACACTGCTTAGGGAAAGAGTGTAAGACACACAACAAGGAACCCTTTTCCTTGTAGCATTCTCACCAGCATTATTCCTACCTTTGGCATTATTGTTAGAGAGGATATTGCATGCAATGACACAGCTTGAACCATGTAATTTTTCAGTCTCCTGCTTTTCTTCTTTGCCCACTCCTATTCTAAATAATTCAAGATTGATTTTGAATAGAGGAAATCATTTAAACAAGCAAGTTTTTGTTGTTGTTGTTGACTTACTTTGTTTCTAAGCCTACACTTATTATTGTGGGGGGAGAAAAAGCCCTTAGCAAAAGAAAACCAGCAGGTATAAGGAATATTCACAAAATCAGCTAAAAAATCAGGGACCCTGAGAGGTCATTTAGCCATTCCCCTGTATTAGCCTCTAATATCTAACCTGAATTTTTCCTATGATGCCTAAAACTGGTGTCAATTTTCTTATGCTCTATTCTTTCTGTAGCTGTTTCATATTGTTTGACTGATACAATTATTTACAGTACAGATGTGTCTTAGGCAGCAAGATTACAAATCCCAGTGACTATTTTAAATGAAAAAGTGCCCTGATGCTTGGCTTCCTCAAACTGTCCCTTATTGTCATGCTGTCCAGAGCACGGAGAGTGATGACAAAGAAAATAAACCAGTTACGTTACTAAACCTTTGCATGCTAATTAAGCACTTCTTACTGAACATCCATCTTTTGCCTCACTCCTGGTTGGTAGATGTTTTAAGAGTTTTGCATCAAGAGAAATCCAGGCTGCTCTGCCATATGCCAGGGCAAGGTCACTTCTGCAGTGATTGCTCCTGCAGCTCACAGCCCCTTCCTCTGCCTGGCAGATGGTTCAGTCATGGGGTGACAAGGGTGATTTCCCAGTCTGGAAAACTTTTTTTCCATCCTCTTCCGTTTGCTGAGAGAAAAAGGCTAAAGCAATGGTGAGGTTCTGGTCACTTTTACTGAACTTCATCCTTCTTAGAAATGTCCTTTACTTCTAAGAGACAATTTAAATCTAAAATTCTGATGATAGCTTGTCCTTGGCCCATATGCCTAGAAAAAGCTTATGAAGAGACCAGTTTACGAAGTATAAAAATACAGCATAAAAGTATTAACCGAGATACCGTAGCCCTGTCCTCAGGTGAAATATTTGTACAGAGCGGTCAAAGGGAGGAATGTATTTATTTTCCCCCAGCTGAGAAAACAACTAGGAATCTGAGTATTCTGCATGGACTTCTGTTCTGCATGGCTGTGCTAAAAGCGGTAGACTCCTGGTGTGGCAAACCTCAAGCTATATAGAAAAAGGTCTGTGGTCAAATATGACATACTATGCAATATTATACAGATCTAGATTGCATGGGATAATTATCTGGAACAAGTCTACACTGTTTTCACAAAAATGCATATTGTATGGAGTAGAGATGACCAAACTATATTCAAGCAATCTACCTTAGGCACAAATCTCACTGTGGAAAAAAGACTTTGTGATGGAATAGTTTATCCCTCTGAGAGAAAATTATTGCATTGTAGACCCCCTGAGAAGGATCTAAGAAGGACAGAGAAGGAAAGAGAAGCAGGACACAGAATAGGAGGATGCTCAAAGTCATGGACTTGCTGGAGCGGGTTCAGAGGAGGCCACAAAAATGATCTGAGAGATGGAACATCTCTCCCATGAGGAACGTCTGAGAGACTTGGGTCTTCTGAGAAGAGAAGGCTGCAGTACTTTCAGTACTTAAAGGGGGCTTATAACAAAGATGGGGACAGGCTTTTAGCAGGGCGTGTTGTGATAGGGCCAGGGGTAACGGTTTTCAACAAAAAGAATGTAGACTTCTACTGAACGTAAGACAGAAATTTTTTACAATAAGGGTGGTGAAACACTGGAAAAGATTGCCCAGAGAGGTGATAAATGCCCCATCTCTGGAAACATTCGAGGTCAGACTGGGGCTTTGAGCAATCTGGTCTAGTTGAAGATGTCCCTGCTCATTGCAGGCAGGGTGGGACTAGAAGACCTTTAAAGGTCCCTTCCAACCCAAACCACTCTCTGATTCTGTTTTATGATTCTGTGTTTTGTAGCCATTCTCCCTATATCCGTCTACAGTATCAGCTTTCTTACAAGCTGAAATGACTGGTGCCAATGGTTTTTACGGTGGAACTGGAACAGAATTAACTGCAAGTGTCTCTGTTAATTGCATTGGGAGGCTAAGAATCACTCTACAAAGTGTCCCTGAAAAGATGATCTGCCCTCTACTTATCACAACTGAGCTCCTTGTTGATGTTAATTCTACAGGAGGAACCTGAGGATATACCTTGAATAAGATAGCAGCTTTTTTGTCTAACTTGTGTGGAGAGAACAACGCAGGAAGAGCTGTAAGCAGGGCTGCAAACCGATCCTTTCTAGTGGGCCTGAGAAGCACAAGTTTAATGAGGGCACACAATATGGTGTGAGTTGTACATGTATACTCACTTTTTCTGTGTATTAGTCTATGAATGAAATGGCTAGTAACAATGCATAAACACTCAGCCCTGTCTATGTGGGAACAGTAGGAATCAAGAACTTCTCTCAGTTCCCAGGTGTGGGCTTTCACCAAGTTCCCATTCTTTGCTGGGAAACTACCTGGAGTGTCCTATTCCTTTCTTCTACTGCTGCAAGTCGCTGTGTGCAAGCCAGAAACGATCCAGGCTGTAACCCAGCCAGGGCCTCCATCAGGGCAAACCAGAACTGGAGAACCAGGACTACAGACTGCAACATCAGAGCATAACTGCCTCAAAATCTAGACATAGATCAGCCAAAATTTATAGAGTTATCAGAGCTATGCAAATAGTGGCTTTCTATATTAACTGGAAGTAATTTCTATTCAGGTAGTACTAAAAATATGGTTTTATTCCTTTTTTTTTTTAATTAATTCAATCCCTAATTCTGAAGCTTTGTAATATATGTGGGTTTCAATATTTATTTGGCACATAATGCAAAGTTTTATTTATTTTCTTTCCCTTCCTTCTGTTTCTCAAATCAAAATTAAAACCAGCAATGTTTCATTTTGAAAATCTTGAAACAAAATGCTTTCAATGTTTAGGGAATCTCTCTTCCTCGTTCCTGCCCTTCTGTTTTTTTCGAACAGAAGTATCCTTCAGGTTTGTGAAAAGTCTATGAAACAAATAGTCAGTCACCTTTGCTTGTGAAGACTGAAGAATATCATCCTGCAAATGTGAATTATCATATGCAGTTCTGGATAAATAAACTATATTCACAGCCCTGTTCACTGCTGGAAGCAGACACTCCTGGGTGAGATACAGTGATCCTGCTCCCCCAGGAAGAAGGGAGTGAAATCTCTGAAGACCCTGAAGGCTGCCTGGAGACAGTGTTCATGTTTTCGATGTTGTGGGATGCACCTGCCTTATCTCAGATACAGGGGTATGCTAGGTATTAAAAATAGCTCAGGCACCCCAACTTGCAGTCACACAGAGATGATGTCTGAAGTTCTGAGTAAGCCAGAAACCTGGAGTAGAAGTGTGGTTTAGGGAATGCCATTTAGCTGCCTGACTTCAGAAATGGGTCCAAGTTTGAGAAGATAATCCTGCCAGAGATAGGTCCAGGAAAAACACAGCATTTATAATACATCGTGAGTGTTTGTATATATGCAATCCAATGATGCCTCAATTTATATTCCAAAAAAACTTCTTTTCCTTGCTCCATCAATTGTTCTAATAATCTGAAGAAAATGGTCAATAATTAAAGGAAGACATTTATAGCCTCCTGTTTACAGTGGACCGTGTAAATTCAGTGTTATCTCCATATTTTTCTAAAATGTTTATGTGCAGATGATTTTCACTCCAGTATCTTCATCATGCATGAATAAAAATATATGCTTAGCTATCAAAAGATAATTAGGTGAGACAAGTATGTTTTGTCATAATTAATATTCTGTCAATAGGCTAGATAAGAAAGCTCCAAGGGTTAATGCTTTCCTGCTCTGTATCTAACATTGCCAGTGAATTTCTCTAGCTCACTCCATTAATCCAGTCAGCACAATGGATCAGGTTAGAGATGTGTCTCAATAAATCACTCTCAAGTGCTGGGGGTAGGAGTACCTAATTAATCAGTACTGTCATTATGTTTGACTTGTAGCTGCCTTACTGTGTATGGGATGAGGATTCAGTGTATTTAACCCGCATACACTCTTAAACAGATCCCCAGTAGTGATGTAAATTTTAACCCTTGCGTGGAAGAAGCCAGACAGTGTTTCTATAGATGGCAGATGAAATGGTTCTTACCAATAAAATAATACACAGGTCATTTATTGTTCCCCCCAGCCCCAGGGGGGAACATCCTACAGCATTTTATCTCATCTAACACCAAACTTCTGAAGGGAAATGTACCACTAGAGTTCACCACAGTCCCCAGCTGTATCTGTTAGCTTTCCCCCTCCCACTCCCCCATCCATCCCCTCTCCCCTCATTCGCTCTGCCCCTTGTTCTCAGGCCGTTGCTCCCCAGAGGAGGACTTCCAACCCATGCTTACTCTCACTCTGGCCAGATTCTCCTGCCCTTGCTTACAAGAGTCCTGTTGCACCCGTTGCACCAGTAGCTGCCAGTCACTTCTCCTCTACTCTCTCTCCTTAGCTTCTTTATTTCACAGGCACGCCTGGAAGATAAACACACCTTTCCTGGCTCACTCTTTTCACTTTCCTCCAGCTCTAGGCAGCACCTTGGTACCATAGGACAAAGTTTTTTACTTCTTCAACTTTTGCCCTGCAGTTTAGAGGTATCTTCCTAACTGAAGATAATTATATATTCCCTATCAAAATAATTGCTCTGCTGTGACTCTTTCCCTTGTGAATACTTTGATCTTGACCTCTGATTTGGTTCAGAATTCAGTGAACTTGCACTGGTCAGTTTTGCCTTAAGTCCTAGGTGGCAGCTGCCTAACTGGCTGAAGCAGCAAGATATCTCTTCGGCCCGTCTGGACTAACCATTAGTAGTGATTGAGGTGCTGAGCTCATAGTCAGTTCTTGTCTGTGCGATTTCTGCTCTCCACTGGCATGCAAGCCACAACATGGAGAGTACAGGGGCATGAGAGAGTGTGAGGATGATGGCAGAGCAAATGCTGCTTCTGCCGGTGGCAGCATGCAGGAGGAAGGCGCTGTGAACACAATTAGCATGTGGTAATGAGCAAACTTGAGGATATGGTCCCTGAAGTATAAAGTGTAGACTAATACATAAAGAGATGTAATAAGAAAGCACACACTTGTACGAACATCTCCAACTCCTTCTTAACGTGCACTGAGCCAGTCGCAAGCAGACCTGTGAATTTACCTCTGCTTGTGACATAGACAGCATCGTTGTTAATTCTCGTGTAAGGAGACAATTCTTGCGGACTTCAGTGGGAACTTCATGTGTTCAGACAAGCCTAAATATTTATCCTTTTTCTATGGCATAAACCAAAATAGTATCCACTTTGAAAACACCTACGCTAACTATATTTTTTGTTACGTATGTGGCTACCCTGCTACCTACCTCTGATGTGACAATGAACGATATTAACTATGTGTTCTACTAACACAGTGCTTACTGTTTTGTGACTGTCCAGATGGAAACATCTATATGACAAAAAATATTAAATATTCTGACTGGACAGACCCTAATTTTTCAAGCTAGATATGACATGAAGATATGATGTGACACTAATATTTTTGTGTCTTAGTTTCTCTCTTCTTTGAGAAAAGATATATCAACATTTCACTTTAAAGTGATATTAAACAATTATTCATGAATATCTACAGACACTTCCTGCTAAAGTCTGATGACCAACAAGAAACCTAAGAGGGAATTAACAATCCTGTGTTGTGAATTAGTTGCATAGTGAACAGTAAATGGTACGTGGAATAATGCGCTGGGTGGTGTGGATACTTCTGACGCTACAGGCTGTGCCACCTGCCTATCCTGGAGTTGCACACAGTGCACGCTTTTTTATAACAGCCTGTGTTTCTCCAAAGAACTGTGGCATCACACAAGGGCTTGTGTTCAGATTGCAAAACTGCCTGAGTTTTTGCATTTCCTGTTTTGAATGCTTGACTTCTACAATCACAATGATCTTTTAGTGTAGATAGGAAATTATAAACACAAAGCAATACTGGCAAATTATTCATCACTTATCTATGGCGTTTATTTCATGCTACATCAGCTGTAACAGCCTTCCTACCATGCCTCACCTCGTGCACCAAGACGTGGGCCACCCACCAGAGCCCAGGCCACAGACCCAGGCTCCATCTCCATCATCTGCTCCCGGCGTTAAGTGCTGCCACAGATTGCACAGGCAGAGGGGCAAACCCCAGGAGGAGCAGCAGGGCCAGCACTTCTGGGGGAGCTCACAACCTCGGAGCGGTAGCTTAGCCTACTGACACTGATGATATTGATGACAATTAGTAGAGTGAGATTGGAATGGAGATGAGGAGAAGATTCATCTGTTACGCTATCCATCATCTGTGTGTTGCCTCAGGCAATGTGAGCAGGCTGCTGTTTTCAGTGGAGCTGGCTTTATTATGGAATAGCTTTAGCCTTCCTGTGGGGTGAAACTGCTTGAGTAACTCTTTGCCAGTAGGACTCTGAAAAAAAATTTTTTCCTTTTTGTGTTTCTCAGAGTAGGACTGAATGCATATGCAGGTAGATCAGTAAGCCTATTTTTTGTGTGATACATTTCATACAAAAGTCCATTTCATATAAAAAGTCAGTGCTAAATTGTGGCAAATTGAAAGTGTCAATTAAAATAAAAAAATGGTTTCATTTCTAACACAAAAATGATCAACAATTAAAAAGCAAACTTACGTGTTGGCTCACTGTAAGGATGTCACCTCCATAAAACAACACTTCATTTTATTTTGCCTTCTTCAGTGAGATTAATTACTTAACATGTTAGAGATTTTTTTTTATCCAGTAGTCCATAGAAATTCTCACTTTCTTGCACTTCAGGTTTTTAGAATATCACCATGAACCACCAGTTCCTATTTTAATGCCCATGTATGTCTCTCCAGAAAAAAAGTAATGCATGTTATTCATTGCACATCATGTTTATACATACGTCATTTGTCGCAGGCATGTATATGTGTAATGCTGTGTACAGAGCTCATGTCACATATTTTTGCAGCATTGCTGGAGGACAAATTTAACTTTAGGTTTCAATAGGAGATCTCCTCGCAGTGTTATTTCCCCCTAACACTCAGCATCCAGGACCAACACCCAGGACTAGCATTTTCCTTGAATTCTTGCTACCCTACAGACTGTGTATAGTTGGGACTCAAGTCTCATTCATTGTTTTAAACTGCATTGTTCGTATGAGTTGAAATAACGTACGCAGTTTGCTGAACTTGATTCTGCTAAGCAAGACTGAGCAAGCTTTTCTGCACATATTTGCCTCAGTTTATAATTCCAGTGATGATTCTCGTTTCCCAGAATATGTTCCTGATGATCGTATTTTCCTAATGACTTTGCGTGGTTTTAGTCCTTTCTTTCTTTGCTTCAGTCTATCTGTTATTCATTTGTCACACCCCGCTAAGGTCATTTGGTTCCCATACATTTTCTTTAACTTTTCACCAACAAATATAAGTTGATTCTTGCATATTTTAGGAAAAAACCTCAATCAGTGTTTCAGATTCCATTTTTTTCCTATGAAATCTTCATGGCAGACAAGACAACTTCATTTTTGTTAGTCTGTATGCGTGTCTGACACTAATCTACAAACAAATCTTAACTAGATTACAAGTTGGTATGTGACTCTAATGTGGATTATTCTGAATTATATTTGAATCCCTATACTGCAGAAGTTTTACAAATTTCATTTTCAGGGTCTGTGTAGGGCTTTCCAGTTCATTAGCTAAATGCGAGCTTGGGAGGTTACCTGCCATCACCTCCTCCGTACAGCGTTCAGTATCACTGGAGCGTTCACTTACTAATTCACTTAGATTAGATAGCATTTGAATTGTGGGTTTATTAGAGGGAGCAAGCTGAAACTGTGTTCTTTAGAGGCACATACACCTACAACTTGAATATAATCAATTGAACATCAATGTATGCTAAGGGATCATTATGTCTTCCAATAAATATTAGCACCAGAAGAGCGAACAGAAAAGGCACTTTCTAGAAGGGCAAGGAAAATTCCTTTCTTACAGTACTGCAAATCTCAAGGAACTACATTGGAATTAATTACTTTAGATATACACTACCCTTTTATAATCCTTTCCTAGCACTAGATCCTACATATATCCTAAAATCGGTTTTCTTCCCTTCTTTTGAGTCCGACAACCAAAGGAAAAATACGAAACTTAAGTAAACTGTTCTATTATATGTCATCACCACAGGAAAGAAAGGGAAAGTTTACCCATTTGAGATCAATACTCCACTGATTTTCGGTACCGAAGAACTGATGTCCAAAGAAATTAAAGCAGTCAGACAATAGGGAATGGAGTCAACAATTCTAGCACCATTATGGTGGAATATTTCCTGTATATATTTTCTACATGTTATTTTACATGTAACAATTACAAAACGGTGAATAACAAGTTTTCAGGTTCCGGGAGCGTTTATCTCATTACTACCTTCTTGTGTGTACCAGAGAAATCCTTGGGAAAAATACTTAGATGGGCTTTTGCCGTTTTGGTATCTTCTACCACTGGTTAAATGAATGAAAGTCAGACCGCTCATCACTCTGTGCAAAATTTCTGGAAGATCTTTTAAAAAGTCTCCCATCATTTGGTGCTGTAAAAGAATATTTTATTGACATGATTTCTATCCAGACTGAAGAACTTCCAAAATGACATGAAGACAGACATCAGGATGAGAAGTCATTTTGCAAAGTTACCAAGTTATTTTGTGAAAAGGCTCATAAAGTCACAGAGATTGTTCAGCCTTTAAGGTATTACACGGAGAAACAAGAGACAAGGTGTTACCCAGTTGTCAGGCTCAAGCACCCTGATCCCATCTGCTTGTCTAGTGTAAGGTAATTTATTCCATATGCATATCAAATCAGGTATTCAAGCCATGATGTGGTCAGCCTAGAAGACACAACAGAATCAACCTTAGGCTGGAACACTGTTATGCTGCAAATGGCAACGTTACCAAAAACTGGCTGGAAGGTGGTAGTCTAAAGACCAGAAAGATGTATGAGCGTTTTCTTATGAAACTACAAATCACATCAGGAGAACGGGTACAAGAATATTAGACCTTTGATATACAACACAAAGAAAAATTGTCAAAGTCTCTTGAAAGCTCGTATTTACTTCAGTTTCAGTTTTGGGCAACAAGAGGTACATCTGTGTTAGCAGTCCTTTACTTTGTGGGCACCAGTATGTTACAGACTGGTACAGCACATTATGATAGAGTTGGGTACTAAACCTTCTCCTGTCTTAACAAAAGTGGCTTCTAGTATTGACTTCTGTCAATGATAAGAAAAGTGCAAGAGAATACCTCTGCTTGGACCGTTTGACTAGGAGTTAAAGGATATCACAGGAGAGCATCAGGGATGTGTTAACTGGCTATGAACAGTGATAATTTTTCCTTAGAGATGTAAGTGCATCAGTTTTCTTTCTTTCTCTTTTCTTTCTTTCTTTCTTTCTTTCTTTCTTTCTTTCTTTCTTTCTTTCTTTCTTTCTTTCTTTCTTTCTTTCTTTCTTTCTTTCTTTCTTTCTTTCTTTCTTTCTTTCTTTCTTTCTTTCTTTCT